>Ga0172382_10000431_pt1 | contig 78572 bp, 68 predicted proteins | sample Leawel138RmetaG_FD_122245 | JGI IMG/M metagenome (GOLD analysis project Ga0172382, IMG submission 122245) | Leachate microbial communities from a municipal landfill in Southern Ontario, Canada - Leachate well 138R metaG | ecosystem: Engineered > Solid waste > Landfill > Unclassified | place...
CTGATTCCGGTATCGTGACCAGCCATTCCGGCATCGTGACCACCGATTCCGGTGATCGTGACCAGGGCATTCCAGCGAGGTTGATCAACGACGCGTTGTCATCAACTCTGCGGTAGTGTGATGGGCTTTTTGGAGCCCGTATGCCGCCGCCTCTTCTGAGAACGCACATGATCAAATCAATCTTGCAACGTGTCTTGTCGCAGGGCCAGTCCCAGCGGCGTTGTGCCCAGGCGCTGGGCATCTCCAAGAGCGTCGTGGCCAAGTACGTCGCGGCAGCCCACGCGGCGGGCCTCTCCTGGTCGGCCATCGAGCCCCTTGAGGAGCCCGCGCTCGAAGCGCGCCTGATCTCCGCCAGAGGCACGGCCCAGGCCTTGGCCCCTGACTTCGCCGCCATGCACCGCGAACTCTCGCGCAAGGGCGTCACGCTCATGCTGCTGTGGCAGGAGTACCAGGCCGAGCACCTGGGTCGGCGCACCCTGCAGTACAGTCAGTTCTGCGAACGCTACCGTCAGTACACCAAGACCCTGAAGCGCTCGATGCGCCAGGTGCACCGCGCCGGCGAGAAACTCTTCGTGGACTACGCGGGTCCCACGCTGGCGCTCGACGATGGCAGCCGTGCCAACATCTTCGTCTCGGCGATGGGCGCCTCGCACTACACCTATGCCCAGGTCACCGCCGGACAGAAGACCGCCGACTGGGTCGCCGGCATGACCGGCGCCCTGCACTTCATGGGCGGGGTGCCCGAGCTCATCGTGCCCGATAACCCGCGCGCCGTCATCGCCGTGCCCGACCGCTACGAACCGCGCGTAGGCGACACGGTGCTGGACTTCGCCCGCCACTACGGCTGCTCGGTGCTGCCGGCGCGCCCGCGCACGCCGCAAGACAAGGCCAGCGTCGAGTCGGCCGTGCAGGTGGTCGAGCGCTGGATCCTCGCCCGCCTGCGTCATGTGCGCCTACCCAACCTGGCTGCCGCCAACCGGGCAATTCGCCCGCTGCTGGCAGAATTAAACGGCCGGCCCTTCCAGAAGCTGCCCGGCAGCCGGGCGAGCGTGTTCGCCGCGATCGATGCTCCGGCCATGGGCGCGTTGCCCGCGACTCGCTACGAGTACGCGCGCTTCAAGACTGTGCGGGTCCACGTGGACTACCACGTCGAGATCGAGGCCCACCGCTACAGCGTGCCGCACGCCCTGGTGGGCCAGCCACTGGATGCCCGGATCACCGCCACCGCCGTGGAGCTGCTGCATCGGGGCCGTCGCGTGGCCGCGCACGCGCGCAGCCGCCAGGCCGGCGGCTACACGACGCTCGATGCCCACATGCCAGCGGCCCACCGCGCGCACCGCCAATGGACACCGCAGCGCCTGATCGACTGGGGGCTGACCGTGGGCGTTGCCACCGGCACACTGATTGGCGAGCTGCTGGCGCGCTACAAGCATCCGGAGCAGGGCTATCGGTCATGCCTGGGACTGCTCTCGCTGGCCAAACGCTATGGCAAAGATCGGCTGGAAGCGGCCTGCGCCCTGGCGCTGTCCCTGCGCGCTTGTCACTACCGGACCGTGCGCGACATCCTGGCCAATGGCCGCGATCAACTTGCCGATACCGCCCAGGCGCCCTGGACCAGCCCCGAGCACGAACACCTGCGCGGCGCGCGCTCCTATCACTGAGCAGGGGGATCGAACATGATGATTCAACAAACCATCGCGCAACTGCACGCCCTGAAACTCCAAGGCATGGCCACCGCCTTGCAGCGCCAGATCGAACAGCCGGCGGCCTGCGACATGGCCTTCGAGGAACGCCTGGCCCTGCTCGTGCAGCACGAATGCGACAGCCGCCACGCACGGCGCTGCGCACGGCTGCTCGCGCAGGCAAAATTACGATATCCGCAGGCTGCCATCGAGGACTTCGACAGCCGCGCCGGCCGCGGGCTTGAGCGCACCCGCTTCATGAGTCTGGCGCTGGGCGAGTGGATCACTGCTGGCCAGACGGTGATCCTCACTGGTGCCACGGGTTGCGGCAAGACGTGGCTGGCCTGCGCGCTGGCCCAGTACGCCTGCCGCCGAGGGCACAGCACCCGGTACCTGCGGGTGCCGCGTCTCTCCGAAGAGCTGCGCACCCAGCAGGCCGCCGGCACCTACACCCGGTGGCTCGCACAGCTGGCCAAGACCGAGGTCGTGGTGCTCGACGACTGGGGGTTGGTCGGGCTGGACGCCATTACCCGTGAAGCACTGATGGAGCTGCTCGATGATCGTGCCGGCAGCCGGGCAACGCTCGTGACCAGCCAGCTGCCCGTGGATCACTGGCACGCCTGGATCGGCGAGCCCGCCCTGGCCGACGCCATGCTCGATCGGCTGCTTGCGCAAGCGCACCGCATCGTCCTGAAGGGCGAGTCCATGCGGGCCGCCAAGCGACCGAATCAAGCCTCGCCAGCCGCTGACTGATCTGACCCCTGGCGCTTCCCAAACCTGGCCATACGGGGCCAAAAATGGCCCCGAAGTACAATCCTTACTGCGTTGTTGACCACCTCGACATGCCCGGGTGGTCACGATCATCAGAATCACTGGTCACGATGCCGGACTGAGTGGTCACGATGCCGGAATCGCTGGTCACGATCAACCGGAATACCCAGCTGGATCATGTGCACATGATGTTGTCGGTGCCACCAAAGTTGGGCGGGACGAAGAAGTAATCCGAGCCTACATGAGGGATCAGGAGCAGGAAGATCGGCGACTGGATCAGATGAGTCTTTGGCGCTGAGTAGCCACCATTACGGTGGCTCCAGTCATGCGGGGCCGCGTGAGCGACCTTGTTCAGCCGCTTTGAGCGGCTCACAAAACCAAAGCCCCCGGCTCTGCCGGGGGATACTTACTGAAACTTCTGGCGAGTGTTGCGATAAGGAACACTCTCTCCTGGTTACTTGGCCAATTTTTCAGCTGCTGTCTGCAACCCGCTGAGGATACTGTCCGCCACGTGTGCAGGAAATTCGTCAGGCAGCTGCGTGCGGACCGCACGCACGACCTCCGGGGTTTGGGCGACCATCTCGTCGAGCACAGCTTCGACGCCCTGACCGTCAGGTGCCATGATGCCGTGTGTTGTTCCTACTGTCACCCAATGCCGTCGTGCAATGTCACGCATGACCCAATGTGTGTTCTTGGAACGTACCGCCATGGCCATCTTCGCCTTGAATGGGGATAGCTGGTTTGCCTCTGTGCCGATGACCGGGTAGGCGGAAAGTACATCGTATAGCGGCGCGAGTTCGTAGGCGCCCCTGGCGCGCAGGAAAATACTGAAGTTCTTCGCATGGCCATCGGTGGCTCGCAGCATCCAGAACAGGACTTGGGCCTGGAAGAATGTGCGCTTGTCATGGTCGGAATTGCTGGATGTGGCCAGCAATTCCATGATGGTGCGGATCCCAGGCCCGCCGTCGGATTCGTACTTCAGGTGCGGCGGAGTCCCTGTTGCCTGACACATGTCTTCCTGCGGCAGTCGCAGAAGCCACCGATTGCCTTGTTTGCCCTCCCACCACCTGCGGTCGAAGCGCTCGACGGCAAGCGCCTTCATATCCTCGAACTGGACGACCTCCGTTCGTGCCGCTGGCAGACCATATGCGTGCAGAATTCTGGAACATAGCCATTCGTTTTCCACTGACCCGCTCATGTCAAGCCTGAAATTGCCGACCAGGCCCAGCGGCAGCTTGAGGATGTGCGAAGTTGGCGTCGCCCCGCGAGGTAGATGCCATTGGCTGTTGAACCAAAGCAGTCCGGTCTTTTCCTGCGCACCCGCGATGGAAATCCGGAAATCACCAGCATCGAGGTCCCGACCGTCCAGTGGTGCTGGCGTCAGGGCGCTGCGCAGTACGCGAGCCACGCCTGTATTGTCCAACGGCGTGGCGTTTACCGCTTGAACGCCTTGGGGTGGGGCGTCATCGGGAAGTATCTGCAGTGCTCCTGCGCAGTCCCGCCCGACTTCGGCCAGCAATGCGAAGGCCTGAGTCGAGCCCGCCTGAAACCGGCGCGCAATGCGTTCGCGAATGGCTTTGCTGTCTGGGAGCAGGTTTTCAAAGTAGGCTTGTACAGCATCGCCGCGGTGTGGCTGGTTGCCTGGAGTAAACGGCAAGGATAGAGATAGCGGTCGACCCTGTTCGGAGGCCACCCAGCCGTCGTCATACTGCAGTGTCTCGCCCGTATGGGGATGTACGCTCCAGGTGCCGACGAAAGCGTCGTTCATCCAAAGATACAGAGTCTGTGTGTGTGAGCGCCTTCCCATTCACTCACCAGTCGGGAGCGGTTGATGGCGGTTTGGGTGTGTGTGGAGCACCGCTCTGACGCAGCACCATCTCTACCCCGAGTGCGCTCAGCAGCGCCAGTAGTCGGCCAGCATTGACCTTTTCTGCATTGCGTTCCAGTGAGGAAAGCGTCTGCTGTGTGACGCCCAGTCGGCTTGCGACGTTAGCCTGGGTCAGGCCGGCCTGTTTTCGGAATGCTTGCAACAGCAGGGGAAGCTGCTCCGCAGTGCGGACTGTAAAGTCTGACATACAAACCTTGTTTTGTATCTCTGATTTACAGATTATAATTTGTAAAACGACAATATACAACGAACAAGGTAAGAAAAATACAGCCCGCAAATTGTATTCAGTATTTACAGTCCATATGTTGTGAAAGGGTGAATCAGTAGAGAGTGGGCATATAGCTTTGGCTGTTCTTCGTGGTTTTTGGAAAGGGGTGAAGTCGTCCTGGAGAGGCTCATGCAGCAGGCGCAAGATGCGCCTCATCGTCCTGTTCTCAAGATCGACCTGGGTCCAGGTCAACAGTGCGATTTCTCCGCGACGCATCCTCGTTTCAAGCGCTAGAGTGATGCCCGTGCCCAGTGTCGAGGCACGTGCTTCATCCGCCGCTGCAAACGGCCGTTCTTCTTCGTCCTCCTCCAATCGTCGTTCTCGCCCGGGCGGCAGCTCGGGCTTGCGGATGTTGGCAATGGGGATGGACCAGTCTTTGCTGGCGGTCGCCAGGGCAGACGACATCAGCGATAATTCAAGATGTACGGTCTTCGGTGCGACCTCTTTCTGCCGCTCGTCGTGGTGTGTCGAGAAGTCGACGCTGCGCAGGCTGGCCAGGGTGCGTCGGGCAAGCGGATGTTTTTGCAGTTGCTGCAGCCAAGCACGTTCTGCGGTTGCCCCTTTGTGGTCCGGCGTGACTTCGCGTTGGAGTCAGGTTTAGCGACAAGCGCAGCAAAACTGCAGCAAACACCGAATTCAGAAAGCACAAGAGCTTGCCGAATTTCGGCAAGCTCTTGATCTTATTGGTTGCGGGGACAGGATTTGAACCTGTGACCTTCGGGTTATGAGCCCGACGAGCTACCAAACTGCTCCACCCCGCGGCTGAAGACGAAACTATAGCAAGTCTGTAAAAATAATGCAAGCAAACCTTTTGAGTTCAAGTTACAATGACCGAAGCGGAAATCCTGCGTATACTTGAAGCTGCCCTGTTGTGTGCAGAACACCCCCTGATGGTGGGCAAGCTGCGCAAACTTTTTCAGGATCAGGTTTCGGCAGACGACATCCGTCGCCATCTGGCTGCCCTGCAACTGGATTGGAAAGACAGGGGCCTGGAACTGGTTCAGGTGGCAAGCGGGTGGCGTTTCCAGAGCCGCCCCGACGTACAGCCTTACCTGGGTCGCCTCAACCCCGAAAAGCCAACGCGATATTCTCGTGCTGTCCTTGAGACACTGGCCATCATTGCGTGGCGCCAGCCGGTCACACGCGGCGATATCGAAGACATTCGCGGGGTGATGGTATCCAGCCAGATCATGCGTACGCTCGAAGAGCGTGGCTGGATCGAGGCGCTGGGATACCGCGACGCACCGGGCAGGCCCGCACTCTGGGGCACCACGCGTCGTTTTCTCGATGATCTCGGGTTGCGGGCCCTCGATGAACTGCCCGCCCTCGACCCCCAGCAGTCTGCTCGGGTCGATGCATTATTTCTCGATTCAGCCGACCCGGATGGGTCACAGAAAAAATTGTTTCAGGAGTGACACAGCCTCATGACAGCAGATCTCGAAGCCACTGAACCCGGCGTCCAGAACCCGGCAGAACAGTCCGTTGCGGCCGAGCGTGCCGGCAAGGGGCGTTCGCACGGGCGCAAGTTGCGCAGCCCGTACAGGCGCCGTCGGGCAGATGCGGCCGACAGGGCGCCCGAGCCTGTGCCCGGCGTGGATCCCGGCTCAGCCGAAGAGGCCGATCAGGCGCTGTCCTATCTGCAGCAGGCCGAGCCACTCGAGCGCCGGCTGGGCACGTATCTCGAACATGACGCACTGCGGCCCAAACTGCACAAGGTGCTGGCCGATGCGGGGGTGGGTTCGCGGCGCGACATGGAGGATCTGATCGTGGCAGGGCGGGTGTCGGTCAATGGTGAGCCCGCCCACGTCGGGCAGCGCATCGGGCCCGATGACAAGGTGCGCGTGAACGGCCGCCTGCTGTCGCGCCCGAAAGCCGGCAAGTTGCCCCGTGTCGTGATCTATCACAAGCCGGCCGGAGAAATCGTCAGCCATGACGATCCCGAAGGGCGGGCCACGGTGTTCGCACGCTTGCCACGCGTGCGGGGTGCCAAATGGCTGTCGGTCGGGCGCCTCGATCTGAATACCGAAGGCCTGCTGATCTTCACGACATCCGGTGATCTGGCCAACCGGCTGTCACATCCGCGTTACGGTGCCGAACGCGAATACGCTGTGCGGGTCCTGGGCGAATTCGACGCCGAAAAGCAGCAGCAGTTGCTCGACGGCATCGAACTCGACGATGGTCCTGCGCGTTTCAATACGCTCGATTATCTGGGTGGTGAGGGCAGCAATCGCTGGTATCGGGTCACCTTGGGCGAAGGCCGCAATCGCGAGGTCAGGCGGCTGTTCGAGGCGGTGGGCGTCGTGGTCAGCCGGCTGATCCGTACCCGGTTTGGCGATCTCGTTCTGCCTGCGTCCTTGCGCCGGGGGCGCTGGGAAGAACTCGATCAGAACCTGGTGGGGGCGCTGATGGTCCAGTTGGGCCTGCTGGGGGCCGGGCCGGCCGATGAGACCGCACACGAGCGTCAGCCGCTCACGCATGCCAGCGCCCTGCCGCCCGGGTTCGGAACCGTCGCACAGAATGGCCAGAATGGGGCGCGGCTCAACCGGCGCGGCAAGGTATCGGGCGGCCGTCGGCAGGGTGTGGATCCTTTCGGGCCAGGGCTGCTGATCAGTGGTGGTCTGGCCAATGGGCATCCAGAGCAGGGTCGCAAGCCATCCCGCAAGAAAACGGGGCAGGCTGGCCACAGGGCTGCCGCGGGCGTGCCTGAAGACGGCGGGGCAGCTGCGCCCGGCGGCAGGAAATCGGGCGGCACCAGGCAGGGCAGCAAGCCAGCCAGGCCGGCCAAACCTGCGCGGCCAGGCAAGCCCGCGGGTGCGCCACAGGCGGCAGCAGGTGCCAAGCGGCCGGCGCGTCGTGGCACCGAGGCACGCAGCGAACACCAGCCGCGTGGCGCCCATGCGCATGAATCCCAGCTTTGGCGTGTGGGCCGCTCTCGATAGGGGCAAGAAAAATCCTGCATTGTTGCATCCAAATGATGTTACAATGCAAGGCTTTACAGCACTTTGTGTTGTGGGCTCGGGGCAACCCGAAGGTACCTGAATTCGCCCGGCTTCTTGCGGGCAAACAGAGGGCTGGCGGACAGCCCCTTTTTTTTGGATTTCATGGCAGACATTCTCACGGTGACCCGGCAGGCCCTGCTGGGTTTCGATGTCGAACTGGTTGACGTGGAGCGCGCGCGCATGGGGGTATTGCGTGTCACCATCGATCGCCCGAACGGGGTGCGCATTGAAGATTGCGAGCAGGTGTCTCGCCAGCTTTCGCACGTCTTCGATGTCGAAGGGGTCGATTACCGGCGTCTCGAGGTCAGTTCGCCGGGTGTTGACCGGCCGCTGCGTCGGCCTGCCGATTTTGTCCGGTTCGCCGGCCAGCGCATCGAACTGCGCCTGCATGAGCCGGTCGAATCGCGCAAGACATTCGTGGGCCTGTTGCACCTCGAGTCCGAAGACCCGGCAAGGTTCAGCCTGCACTGGCAAGACGATGCGGGCCAGCAGCGTGTACTGCCGTTTTCATGTGACGATGTGGATAGGGCCAGGCTGGACCCGATTCTCGATTTCAAGGGTAAGAAGCGATGAGCCGTGAAATTCTCCTGCTGGTAGACGCCCTGGCGCGTGAAAAGAATGTCGAGCGCGAAGTGGTGTTTGGCGCGCTCGAAAGCGCTCTGGCCTCGGCCATGAAGAAGCGCTTCAAGGAAGATGTCGACATCCGTGTTGCCATAGACCGGCAAACAGGCGAACACGAAGGGTTCAGGCGCTGGCTCGTGGTGCCCGACGAGGCTGGCCTCCAGGAGCCCCAGTCACAGGAACTCCATACCGATGCCCAGGAAATCGTGCCGGGCATCGAAGTGGGCGAATACATCGAAGAACCCCTCGAACCGGTCGAATTTGGTCGCATCGGGGCGCAGGCTGCGAAGCAGGCCATACTGCAGAAGATTCGCGACGCCGAACGCGAGCAGTTGCTCAACGACTTTCTCGATCGCGGCGAAAGCATTGTTTCGGGCACCGTGAAGCGCATGGACAAAGGGGATGCCATCCTCGAGATCGGCAAGGTCGAAGCCCGGCTGCCGCGTACCGAAATGATCCCCAAAGAGAACATTCGTGCGGGCGATCGCATCCGCGCGTATGTGCTTCGCGTCGATCATGCAGCGCGTGGTCAGCAGGTCATCCTGTCGCGCACCTCGCCTGATTTCATTCGTGAACTGTTCGAAAATGAAGTCCCCGAAATCGAGCAGGGTCTGCTCGAGATCAAGGCGGCGGCCCGTGATCCCGGTGTCCGTGCCAAAATTGCCGTGGTGGCCTACGACAAGCGCATCGACCCCATCGGCACGTGCGTGGGCATGCGCGGGTCACGCGTCACCGCGGTGCGCAATGAACTCGGTGGTGAACAGGTCGATATCGTCCTCTGGGCCGATGCGCCGGCCGAATTCGTGATCGGCGCGCTGGCGCCGGCGCACGTCGAGTCCATCCTGGTCGATGAAGAACGTCACGCCATGGATGTCGTGGTCGATGAAGAAAATCTGCCCAAGGCGATCGGGGCCCGCGGCCAGAACGTGCGCCTGGCCTCGGAACTCACGGGTTGGCAGATCAACATCATGACCCCCGAGGAAAGCCGTGACCGCCAGGAGACCGAGCGCGCAGAATTGCGCCATGCCTTTGTCTCGAAGCTCGATGTCGATGAAGAGATCGCAGACATCCTGATCGATGAAGGCTTCACCGGACTCGAAGAAGTCGCCTACGTGCCCTTGCAGGAACTCCTCGAGATCGAGGCCTTCGACGAAGAAACGGTCAACGAGCTGCGCGCCCGGGCGCGCAATGCGCTGCTCACCGAGGCCATTGCACAGGAAGAACGGGTGCAGACTGCGCGCGATCTGCTGGAAATCAAGGGTATGGATGCAGCCATCGTGGCCCGTCTGGCAGAAAACAACATCACCAGCCTGGATGATCTGGCTGAACTGGCAACCGATGAACTGGCCGAGCTCACAGGGCTCCCGGAAGACATCGCCAGCGACATGATCATGCAGGCAAGGGCGCACTGGTTCGAGGATGAAGAGGGCTGAGCCTTCACGCATCCCCCGGTACGCCCATCAACGAAGTCAAAGAGAGAGCCGAATGTCGAGTAACACCGTCGCCCAACTCGCTGAAGAACTGAACATGCCCGCGCCTGTCCTGCTGGACCACTTCCGCTCGGCTGGTGTGGAGCTGGCTTCAGTGAACGCCGAGGTGACCGAAGCAGATAAAAGTGCCTTGCTCGAATCCCTGCGCCGCTCGCATGGTTCCGGCTCTGGCAAGAAGGTCGTGCTCACGCGTCGAAAAACATCCGAAATCCATCAGGCCGACAGTTCGGGCCGGTCACGCACCATACAGGTCGAGGTGCGCAAGAAACGGGTTTTGGTCAAGCGCGATCGCAGTGAACTGCTCGAGGCCGCTCGTGCCGAAGCTGCAGCAGTGGCTGCGCAGGCCTCAGATGCGCAGGCTTCAACGACCGGCCCCGAAGCAGATGAAACCCAGGCCGTCGCGCCAGTGGCGCCCGAGTCAAGGGCGCCTGTTGCGGCCGCCGAAGCAGCGCCGTCGGCGCTGCCCGATACGGTCCCATCGGCTACCGCGGCAGCAGTGCCAGCCGCCGCAGGTTCGGTGTCCACCGAGGCACCAGCGCTTGCGCAGCCGGCCCAGGGCACCGCCGCCGTTCCGGCACAGACGGCCACGCCCGAGTCAGCCACCCAGGCGCCCGCGCCACAGGTGCGCGCGCCCGAATCGGCAACATCCGGGCCAGATGAAACCCGGCCTGCGGTTGATTCGGGGGATGCTGGCGCAGAAGCAGCGGCTCGCGCAGACCACCCTGTGGCAGCGCCCGAAGGCGCCGCTTTGCAGGGTTCCGATGCGCCGGTGCAGGTCGCCGATACCGTGGTCGATGGCGGCGGCACGCCTGCCGAAGCTGGATCTCGTCGTGCCGGGCCGGGTACCCAAACCCAATCCGCAACCCCCGTATCGCAACCGGCCGCGGCTGCCGCGACACCAGGCAAGGCCCGCAGGGCGCCCGCCGAGCCCGAGCGCGAGCGCGCCCGCCGCGCGGCCGAGGCCGAGGCGGCCGCGCTGCGCGAAATGATGCGCCAGCCGCGCAAGGTGCTGCGCGCCCCAGAGCCCGAAGAGACGCCCGCGTCACACAAGGCAGCGGGCTCCAAGGGCACGCCTCGAAAAGAAGCCGATGGCAAGAAAGTCATCAAGACGGCCGATGTATCGTCCAGCTGGTCCAGCGAAGGCCGCAAGAAGCCGTCCAAGGCCGACACGTTGTCTGCCGGCTCGGGCCGTGAGGCCTGGCGTACCGGCGGCAAGCCCGGGCGCGGCGGCAAGGGCGGGCGTGGGCGCGGCGGCCGACGTCAGGCCGATTTTCACGAAACACCAGCGTCAGAGTTCATTGCCCGTGAAGTGCATGTGCCTGAAACCATTTCCGTTGGGGATCTGGCTCACAAGATTTCGGTCAAGGCGGCCGAGGTCATCAAACAGCTCATGAAACTGGGGCAAATGGTCACCATCAATCAGATTCTTGACCAGGAAACGGCCATGATCGTGGTCGAAGAGCTTGGTCATACCGCCATCGCCGCCAAACTCGACGATCCGGAAGCGTTCCTGGCCGATACTGAAGCGGCCGAGGTCGAAGCCCTGCCACGGGCACCGGTCGTGACAGTCATGGGGCACGTCGATCATGGCAAGACCTCGCTGCTCGATTACATCCGGCGCACCAAGGTGGCGACGGGTGAGGCAGGTGGCATTACCCAGCACATTGGCGCCTATAACGTAAAGACCGAGCGCGGTGAGGTCGCCTTCCTGGACACCCCGGGCCACGAGGCCTTTACGGCCATGCGGGCGCGCGGTGCGCAGGCCACCGACATCGTGATTCTGGTGGTGGCGGCCGATGACGGCGTGATGCCCCAGACCAAAGAGGCCATCCACCACGCTCGGGCAGCCCACGTGCCCCTGGTGGTCGCCATCAACAAGATCGACAAGCCCGAAGCCAACCCCGAACGGGTCAAACAAGAGCTGGTCGCCGAAGAGGTCGTGCCCGAAGAATATGGGGGTGACGTTCCGTTCATTCCCGTGTCGGCCAAGACGGGGCAGGGCATCGACGATCTGCTCGAGAACGTGCTGCTGCAGGCCGAAATCCTCGAACTCGTGGCCCCTGTCGACGCACCGGCCAAGGGGATCGTGATCGAGGCCCGGCTCGACAAGGGGCGTGGCCCTGTGGCCACCATACTGGTGCAAAGCGGCACATTGCACCGGGGTGATGCCGTGCTGGCTGGCGTTGCGCACGGTCGCGTGCGGGCCATGCTCAACGATACCGGCAAGCCGGTGCAATCAGCCGGGCCGTCCACGCCCGTGGAAATCCAGGGGCTGACCGAAGTCCCGGCGGCCGGCGACGAGCTTCTGGTGCTGGGCGACGAACGCAAGGCGCGCGAAATTGCCTTGTTCCGCCAGGGCAAGTTCCGTGATGTCAAGCTGGCGCGCCAGCAGGCTGCGAAGCTCGAATCCATGTTCGATCATCTCGGCGAAGGGGTCAGCACGCTGGCACTCATCGTCAAGACCGATGTGCAGGGTTCTCAAGAGGCTTTGGTCCAGTCGCTGCTCAAGCTGTCCACCGATGAGGTCCGGGTGCAGGTCGTGCATGCGGCGGTCGGGGGGATTTCCGAAAGCGACGTGAACCTGGCCATTGCCTCGAATGCCGTGATCATCGGCTTCAATGTGCGTGCCGATGCCCAGGCCAAGAAGGTGGCCGAGGCCAATGACATCGATCTGCGTTACTACAACATCATCTACGATGCCATCGACGACGTGCGCAACGCGCTGTCGGGCATGCTGGCACCCGAAAAACGTGAAGAGATCATCGGTCTGGTCGAGATTCGCGAGATCTTCACAGTGTCACGGGTCGGCAACATTGCCGGTTGCATGGTGCTCGAGGGGCTGGTGCGGCGCGATTCGCAAGTACGCCTGTTGCGCAATCACGTGGTGCAATGGACCGGTTCGCTCGATTCCCTGCGGCGCTTCAAGGATGATGTGAAAGAGGTCAAATCCGGCTTCGACTGCGGGATCACGCTCAAGGGCAACAACGATATCCAGGTGGGTGATCAGCTCGAAGTATTTGAAATCAAAGAGGTCGCCCGCACGCTCTGACTGCGGCATACATCATGGGTCGTCACAAATCTTCCTCAAAACCCGATCGCAACACGCGGCTGGCCGATCAGATCCAGAAGGATCTGGCTGGCCTGATCCAGCGCGAGATCGAGGTCGCCCAAGCCGGGCTGATCACCCTCACCGGGGTCGATCTGTCTACCGATTATGCCCATGCCAAGGTGTATTTCACCGTGCTGGGCGCCGAGCCCGACGAAGCGACCCGCCTGCTCAACGAAAAGGCGGGCTGGCTGCATTCCCAGCTGTTCAGGCTGCTTCACATTCATACGGTGCCCACGCTGCGCTTTGTTCACGACGTGCAACTTGCGCAGGGCCTGGCGCTGAGCCAGCTCATCGACGAGGCCAACCGGCCGCCCGACAAAACGGATGGGCCAGGCGCCAGTCCCGCTGACCCCGACGCAGAACCCTGACGGGGCGTCATACATTTCCGGACGGATCACATCATGGCGAGCCGACGCGGGCAATTGCTCGATGGCGTACTGTTGCTGGACAAACCTGCAGGCCTGTCCAGCAACCAGGCCTTGCAGCGTGCCAAACGGATACTGGATGCCCGCAAGGCGGGTCACACCGGCACGCTGGACCCGTTCGCCACGGGGTTGCTGGTATGTTGCCTCGGGCGGGCCACCAAAATCGCGGCCACCATGTTCGAGGCCGACAAGGAATACGAAGCCACGCTGAGTTTTGGCGAGGAAACCGACAGTGGTGACCTCACGGGGGTGGTCGTGGCGCAGGTCGAGCCCGACTCGGTGAACGTGCAGGCTGCGGCGCTCGAGGCCGTACTGGCGGGGTTTAGGGGCCCCGTGGAGCAGGTTCCGCCCATGATTTCCGCCCTCAAGCGCGATGGCAAGCCCTTGTACGAATATGCGCGCCAGGGCGTGGTGCTCGAGCGCGCGCCGCGGCGCATCACCATCCATGCACTCGAACTGCTGTCCTGCTCAAAAACCCAGGCCCGCATCCGCGTGCATTGCAGCAAAGGGACGTACGTGCGTACGCTGGCACAGGATATCGGGCGTCGCCTGGGGTGTCTGGCGCATCTGTCTGCGCTGCGGCGCACCCGGGTGGGTCCATTTGCAATCGAACAGGCGGTCACGCTGGATGCGCTGCAGGCACTGGCGCAGCCCGCGTCTATCCTGATCCCCCTGGATGCATTACCGGCGGGGCTGATCCCGGCCCCCGGAGTCAAAAGAGAATTTGAATGAAACGAGCTTTACGCAACGTGGCGATCATCGCCCACGTGGATCATGGCAAAACCACACTGGTCGACCAGCTTCTGCGCCAGTCGGGTACTTTTCGCGACAACCAGCAGGTGACCGAACGCGTGATGGATTCCGGCGACATCGAGCGCGAGCGGGGTATCACGATTTTGGCCAAGAACTGTGCGGTCGAGTATGAAGGTACGCACATCAACATCATCGATACCCCCGGCCACGCCGATTTCGGTGGCGAGGTCGAACGGGTGCTGTCCATGGTCGATGGTGTGCTGCTGCTGGTGGATGCGGTCGAAGGCCCCATGCCACAGACCCGTTTCGTGACCCGCAAGGCCCTGGCGCTCGGCCTCAAGCCCATCGTCGTGGTGAACAAGGTGGATCGCCATGGCGCGCGCCCCGACTACGTGGTCAATGCGACCTTCGACCTGTTCGACAAGCTCGGTGCGACCGAAGAGCAGCTCGATTTTCCCATCATTTATGCCTCGGGCCTGTCGGGTTACGCCGGCCTGGAGCCCAGCGTGCGCTCGGGCGACATGCGACCACTGTTCGATGCCATTTTGCAGCATGTGCCCCAGCGTGACGATGACACTGACGGGCCGCTGCAGATGCAGATCATTTCGCTCGACTACAGCAGCTACGTTGGCAAGATCGGCGTGGGGCGCATCAATCGGGGCCGCCTGCACGCAGGGCAGGATGTGCTCGTACAGTTCGGGCCCGATGCCGAGGTGCTGCGCGGCCGCGTCAACCAGGTGCTGAAATTCAAGGGGCTCGAGCGCGTCCAGGTGGATCAGGCCCAGGCGGGTGATATCGTCCTGATCAACGGCATCGACGACATCGGCATCGGTTGCACGCTGATGGATCCTGCGCATCCCGAGGCGCTGCCCATGCTGCACATCGATGAACCCACCCTGACCATGAACTTCATGGTCAATACCTCACCGCTGGCCGGCCGTGAAGGGAAGTTCGTGACCAGCCGCCAGCTGCGTGAACGCCTGGATCGCGAACTCAAGTCGAATGTGGCCTTGCGGGTGAACGACACCCCGGACGATACCGTGTTCGAAGTCTGCGGGCGTGGTGAACTGCACCTGACCATTCTCCTCGAGAACATGCGCCGCGAAGGCTACGAGCTGGCAGTGTCCCGTCCGCGGGTACTGTTCAAGGAGCTCGATGGGGTGCGCTGCGAACCCTGGGAGCACCTGACCGTCGATGTCGAGGATGCGCACCAGGGCGGGATCATGGAAGAACTGGGTCGCCGTCGCGGTGAGTTGCAGGACATGCAGGCCGACGGCCGGGGCCGCACCCGCCTCGAGTATCGTATTCCGGCACGTGGGCTGATCGGGTTCCAGGGTGAATTCATGACACTGACCCGGGGCACAGGCCTCATGAGTCACATTTTCGATGGTTATGATCCCGTGCGCGAGGGCGCCGTCGGCGAGCGGCGCAACGGTGTGCTGATCAGCCAGGAAGATGGCGTGGCCGTGGCCTACGCCCTGTGGAAGCTCCAGGAGCGCGGGCGCATGTTCGTCTCGCCGCAGGAGCCCGTGTACGAGGGCATGATCATCGGGATCCATTCACGCGACAATGATCTGGTGGTCAATCCGATCAAGGAAAAGAAGCTGACCAATATCCGGGCGTCGGGCAAGGATGAACACATCGACCTGGTCCCGCCCATCGAACTCAACCTCGAGTACGCGGTCGAATTCATAGCGGATGACGAACTGGTCGAGGTCACGCCGAAGTCCATCCGGTTGCGCAAGCGCTTCCTGAAAGAGCACGAACGGCGCCGCAGCCTGAGAGAATCGGCCTGAACGCCGCCCGGGCTGGACACATCCTGTTGCAGGCTTCGACTTCGGATGGCCCCGTGCCAGGCCATTTCAGGTAACCAGACGGACACTGCCGCAGACGCCGGCTATTTCAGATTGCCCGACAGAAACTGTTGCAGGCGCGGGCTTCTGGGCTGATCGAAAATCTGCTCGGGAGGGCCGATTTCTTCTGCCAGACCCTGGTGCAGAAACATCACCTGCGATGCCAGGTTGCGTGCAAAGCCCATCTCGTGCGTGACCACCAGCATGGTGCGGCCCTCTTCGGCCAGCTTCTGCATGACCTTGAGCACTTCGCCCACGAGTTCGGGATCCAGGGCCGAGGTCGGCTCATCGAACAGCATGACTTCCGGTTCCATGGCGAGCGCGCGCGCGATCGCGACCCGTTGCTGCTGACCGCCCGACAGCGAGGACGGATATTGCGCCTCGATGCCGCGTGCCAGCCCGACTTTGGCGAGGTAGTGGCGGGCGCGCTCGAGCGCCTCGGCACGCCCCAGCCTGAGAACCTGGGTGGGGGCCTCGGTCACGTTGCCCAGTACGGTCATGTGGGCCCAGAGGTTGAAGTGCTGGAAGACCATGGCCAGCCTGGAACGCATGCGTCTGAGCTGGTCGAGATCGGCAGCATGCGGCACCCCTTGCCGGTCGTGGCGGATCTTCAGGGTTTCGCCATTCAGCGCAACTGAGCCCTGATCGGGCCGTTCGAGGAAATTGATGCAGCGCAGGAAGGTGGATTTTCCTGAGCCGCTGGAACCCAGGATGCAGATCACGTCGCCACTGTTCGCCGTCAGTGAAACCCCCCTGAGGACTTCATTGCTGCCGTAGCGCTTGTGGATATCGAGGACTTCGAGCTTGGACATGAGACTCAGTGGTTATGGCGCAGATAGGCCAGGGTACGGCGTTCGAACCGGCGAAAAAGGCCGATCAGCACAAAAGACAGGATGAGATAGAGCACGGCCGCGATCCCGTAGGCCGCGAAAGTCTGGTAGGTGGCCGAGTTGGCATCCCGGGCGACCTTGAGAATATCCGGTACCGTGGCGGTGAACGCAAGCGATGTGGCATGCAGCATGAGTATGACTTCGTTGCTGTAGGCCGGCAAGGCGCGGCGCAGGGCGGATGGCAGGATGATGCGCCGATACTGGGCGAAGCGGCCCATGCCAAAGGCGCGCGCGGCTTCGATCTCGCCCGCCGGGGTGGCCCGGATCGCACCCGCGAAGATTTCCATCGTATAGGCGGTGGTGTTCAGCGTCAGTGCCAGCACCAGGCAATTGAAGCCGCTCTGAAAGAATGCGGCCAGCGGAGGTGTACCCTTGACGAAGTCCAGGCTGTAGAGGCCGGCGTAAATGAACAGGATCTGTACATACAGCGGGGTGCCCCTGAACACATAGCTGAACGCCCACAGCGGCCATGAAATGCTGCGCCGGGGCGACACCCGGCCCACGGCCATGAACAGCGAAAGAAAAAAACCCATGGAGACCGCCAGCACCAGCAGCCACAGTGTGACCGCCACCCCCGACATCTGCCCGTGATTCTCGAACAGATAGGCCTGCCAGAATTGTTCAAGTACGTCCATCATGGTGCCAGCCGACGCACCCCCACGTTATAGCGCCTGTCGAGCCAGTACAGGATGCCGTTGGAAAGCGTGGTGAGCAGCAGGTAAATCAGACCCGTAAGGGAGATGAACAGAAATACCCTGAAGGTGACATTGCCTGCGTCCTGGGCCACCTTGACCAGATCCGTCAGGCCGATGAGAGAGACCAGCGCCGTCGATTTGAGCAGCACCTGCCAGTTGTTGCCCAGGCCCGGCAAGGCGTGGCGCATCATTTGCGGAAAGAGGATGCGCCAGAAAATCTGCGAGCCGCGCATGCCATAGGCCGTGGCCGACTCGAGCTGCCCGCGGGGCACCGCCATGAAGGCGCCGCGGAAGGTTTCGGTGAAATAGGCGCCATAGATGAACCCTATGGTGAGCACGCCGGCCGCAAAGGGATCGATGTCGATCGGTTCGATGTCGAGCAGATCGGTGAAATCGTTCAGATAGATCTGCATGCTGAAGAAGATCAGCAGCATCAGGACCAGATCGGGTACACCGCGGATCAGCGTGGTGTAGGCCGTAGCGAGCAGGCGGCTGGGTGCCGAGTCAGACAGTTTCGCCCACGCTCCGATCAGGCCCAGGCCAACGGCCACGGCCAGCGACAGCAGTGCCAGTTGGACGGTGACCCACGTCCCCGCCAGAAGCAATGGGCCATAACCATCCAGAAACATACGGACTCAGGGGGCTGGAAACTGGATCCCTTTTTCCGGAAAATACTTTTTGGCGAAATTCTGGATGGTGCCATCGGCCAGCATGTCCAGCAGGGTCGCATCGATCTGCGCCTTGAGCTTGTGGCCTTTGCGTATGCCCATGGCGATGGGCTCGTTGAAGATGGCGACGTCTTCGAGCACCATGGGGGACAGTTCGTAGTCGGCACCTTCGGGTTTGCTCAGGAAGCCATCCACGGCTGTGGGCGCCTCTTGAAAGGTGGCATCGAGGCGCCCGGCGGCGACATCGACAAAGGCATTGGTGTAGCTGGGGTAGGACACCACCGTGACCCCCTTGGGTGCCCATTCCTGATTTGCGTAGGATTCCATGGTGGTGCCTTGCTGCACGCCCACCCGCTTGCCCTTGAGTGATTCGGCAGTGGGTTGCAGCCCGCTGCCCTTGCGCACCATGAGCTTGACGGGCACGATGTACAGCGGCGTGGTGAAGTCGATGACTTTCTTGCGGGCCTGCGTGGCGGTCATGGTGGAGTTCGCCAGGTCGAACTTGCGGGCCTGCAGGCCGGGAATCAGGCTGTCGAACGATTGATCGATCCACACGCACTTGCGCGCCATGCGCTGGCACAGCTCGTTGCCGATATCGATATCGAAGCCTTCGAGCTCGCCATTGGGGTTGCGGTACTCGAATGGGGCGTAGCCCGCCTCGGTGGCGATCTTCAGTTCTGGTGCGTCTGCCGCAAGGCTGGCGCCCGCCAGCATGGAGGTGGCAAGAAAAAGGCAGGTGCCGGACAACAAGAATTTCATCGGGTGGGTCTCCTGGGGCTGCCGGTCAGAATACGGCTGGCCTGATGCCGGTCGGGACAGGTCGGAATGGAACAAGGGGTGATCTTACTGCAGCAAGCCATCCGGGGATATCGAGCATTACCCTGCCATCAGCCTGGCAGGGCGGGTTCGCGGCCTGGCTGGATCTGTATGGCCTCCTGGATCAGGCGCACGATGTCTTCGACATCATCGGTGAGGGTCAGGCGGTCCAGATCGAACGGGCCGATCATGTGGTGGGCCAGTACCTGCGCGCGAACCCAGTCGATCAGCCCGGCCCAGAACGTGCTGCCGACCATGATGATGGGTGCCGGCGGCTGTTTGAGGGTCTGGATCAGGGTGATGGCCTCGAAGAGCTCATCCAGTGTGCCGAAGCCGCCCGGCAGCACCACATAGGCCAGGCTGTGCATGAAGAAGGCTGACTTGCGTGAATTGAAATACTCGAAGTGCAGGCTGTCGGTCTGGTAGGGGTTGTTCCTGGTTTCGCGCGGCAGGCGGATATTCAGGCCGATGCTGCGCCCACCGGCTTCGTAGGCGCCGCGGTTGGCGGCTTCCATGAGGCCGGGGCCGCCACCGGCAATGACCGGCAGACCCAGTTGCGCAATCCGTCGGCCGATGTCCTGGCCCAGGGCATAGAAGGGGTGGCTGCGTGCGATGCGCGCGCTGCCAAATACACTGACGCCCATGCCGATTTTCCGAAACGCTGCGGCAGCGTTCTGCATCTCTGCAATAATTGTGGGGATTTGTTCTTCGGCCGAGACCCGTTTTGTATTGATCATGAAAAAAACTCTGCTGCTTGTGGATGGGTCCAGTTACCTGTACCGCGCTTATCATGCCATGCCCGATCTGCGCAATGCGCGCGGCAACCCAACCGGCGCCCTGTATGGGGTCATGGCCATGCTGCGCCGTCTGCTGCACGACTACAAGGGCGTGGCCACACATGGCGCCTGTGTGTTCGATGCGGCAGGTGGATCGTTTCGCGAGGAACTATACCCCGATTACAAGGCAAACCGTCCCTCGATGCCCGAGGACCTGCGCAGCCAGCTTGCCCCGATCCACGAGGGCGCCGCGGCCATGGGCTGGACCGTGATTGCCCAGGAAGGCGTTGAAGCCGATGATGTCATTGGCACCCTGGCACGCCAGGCCAGCGAAAACGGCTTTTATACCATCATTTCGACAGGCGACAAGGATTTGGCGCAATTGGTGAATGACGATGTCAAGCTGGTGAATACCATGACCGGAGAGCACCAGGACACGGATGGGGTCATCCAGCGCTTTGGTGTGCCACCCGAACGCATCGTCGATTATCTCATGCTGACCGGCGATGCGGTCGACAACGTCCCCGGGGTGGACAAGGTCGGGCCGAAGACCGCGGCCAAGTGGCTCGGCCAGTATGGTGACCTCGAGCAACTGCTGGCTCATGCGGATGACATCAAAGGGGTCGCAGGCCAGAACCTCAGGGCGGCCCGGGCGCAGTTTCCGCTCACCCGCGAACTGCTCACGGTCCGTCTGGATTGCGCCTTGGTGCCCGAACATGCGCCTCAGGCCCTGCGCTTGCGCCAGCCCGATCACAAAACGCTGGTACGACTGTACGAAGAGTACGGATTTCGCTCCTGGCTGCGCGAGGAAACAGGTGACTCGAGCCGCATTCCCGAGCAGGACGGGCGTGTCGAAGCTGAAACCGCCGAGGCGCCGCAGGCCCTGCATTACGAACTGGTGCTCGAGCAGGGGCAGTTCCTGGCGTGGTTGGAAAGGCTGAAATCTGCCAAGCTGGTGGCTCTGGATACCGAAACAACCAGCCTCGATCCCATGGCGGCGCGATTGGTGGGGTTCTCGGTGGCGCTTGCGCCGGGTGTGGCTGCTTATGTACCGCTGGCGCATCGTGGGCCCGGGGTGCCGCGGCAGCTCGAGTCCGAGTGGGTGCTGGCGCAATTGCGCCCCTGGCTCGAAGACGCTTCTGCAGCCAAGGTGCTGCACAATGCCAAGTACGACACCCACGTCTTTGCCAACGTGGGGCTGTCCCTGCGCGGGGTCCGGCACGACACCATGCTCCAGGCCTATGTGCTGCAGTCCAACCGGCGCGTCAACCTGCAGGATCTGTCCATACAGTGGCTCGGGCAGGCGGGCACCAGCTACGAAGATCTATGTGGCAAGGGGGCCCGCCAGATCGGCTTTGATGAAGTCGCCCTGGATCAGGCGGGGCCTTATGCGGCCGAAGACGCGGATTTCACCTTGCGCCTGCACCAGGCCCTGTTCCCGCAAGTCGCCGAAGACGCCGGGCTGTCGCGTATCTACGCACTCGAAATGCAGACTTCTGCGGTTCTGGCGCGCATCGAGCGCAACGGCGTGGCCATCGATGCCCGCGAACTGGCCGTACAGAGTCACGAACTGGGTCAGCAGCTTCTGGCGCTCGAGGCGCAGGCGCATGAGCTCGCCGGGCAGCCGTTCAATCTCAACTCGCCCAGACAGCTGGGCGAAATCCTGTTCGAGCGCATGCAGATTCCGGTGGTCCGCAAGACCCCCAGCGGGGCGCCTTCCACCGATGAAGAAGTGCTGACCCAACTGGCGGCCGATCATCCGTTGCCCAAACTGCTGCTTGAATACCGCGGCCTGGCCAAACTCAAGTCCACCTACACCGACAAACTGCCACGCATGGTCGATGCGCGTACGGGCCGCGTCCATACCCGTTATGCCCAGGCCGCTGTGGTGACAGGGCGGCTGGCCTCGTCCGATCCCAATCTGCAGAATATCCCCGTACGGACCCCCGAGGGGCGGCGGGTGCGCGCGGCCTTTGTCGCCAGCCAGGGGGGCAGCATCGTCTCGGCTGATTATTCCCAGGTCGAGCTTCGCGTCATGGCGCACCTTTCGGGCGATGAAAATCTCTGCAAGGCTTTCGAACAGGGGCTGGACATACACCGCGCCACGGCGGCCGAAGTATTCGGGCTGGCGCTCGATGCGGTCGACGCCGAGCACCGAAGGGCTGCAAAAGCCATCAATTTCGGGCTGATCTACGGTATGGGCGAGTTTGGTCTGGCCAATAACCTGGGCATTGCCCGCTCAGCCGCGCGCGCTTATATCGATCGCTACTTCACCCGCTATCCGGGCGTTGCCGCCTATATGGACCGGATCCGCCGCCAGGCCCATGAACAGGGGCGGGTGGAGACCGTCTTTGGCCGGCGCCTGCATTTCCCCGAGTTGCTCACGGCCAAGGGCGCGCGGGCTGCGGCGGCCGAACGTGCGGCGATCAATGCGCCGGTGCAGGGTACTGCGGCGGATCTCATCAAGATGGCCATGGTGGCGGTACAGGCCTGGCTGGATGATCAGAATCTGCACAGCCTGATGGTGATGCAGGTGCATGACGAATTGGTGTTCGACGCCCCTGCCGGCGAAGTGGCGCTGCTGCGTGAACACATACCCGAGATCATGGCGTCCGTGGCGACGCTGGCCGTACCGCTGGTGGCCGAGGTCGGCGTCGGCCCCAACTGGAGCGAGGCGCATTGAGCGTGTGACGCGCGGGCGCATCGAGGGGTAACGCTCATCCAGAGTGTGCCGCGCGGCCATGCCGCATGTCGCGGGATGTGGCCTGCGGCATATGGCATGCAGGCCGCCGCGTCATTCGGTTTCGCGCAGCCGGTTGGGCAGCAGCTCGCCATGGCGCGACAACACCGGGTAGGCGGCGCCATTGACCAGGTAGGCATTGACCCCGCCGGCGTCGCGCAGAATCTCGAGGTAGAAGGCGCCGATATCGGCGGCCTCGAGGCGGCCTGTCTTGATGCGTTCGAGGTGGCGCTCGGCCGCCCGGGCCTCGAGTTCGCGAAAATGGTCTTTTTCGTAGGCCAGGTGGCGGGCTGAAATGCGATCACCCGACAGGAACAGCGCCCCCGCCTGCGACAGATTGTGCAGCAGCCGGTCCATGACCTCGGCCAGTTCGTGGGCCTGGTCTGCATCGAGCATCCAGTTCTTCTTGTTCATGCGGCTGGCATGACCGAGCAGACCCATGCCCGAGAAGCTGGCCGCATGCGCCATGTTCATCGAAAAGGCCAGGATGGTCTTGAGATTGCCTTCGTCTTCCGCGCTCAGGTTGTCCTGGTCGAGTGTGGCGAGGAACGTGGTGATGGTCTGATCCAGCCGGGCGATGCTGGTGTTGAGGTCGCGGGCCCGGCTGATGGCGACCGAGTCGCCGGCCAGCAGGGCCCTGCGCGTCAGCTGCAGCGACTCGCGCAGCAGGTCGGTGAGGCGCAGCGCTTCGCGTGCCGCCTGGCCCAGCGCCACAGCCGGTACCTCGCGCGAGGGCTCGGACAGGTACAGCGGGCTGGCGCGGTCGACATCCGCCACCTTCTGTGGCAGCAGACGTTCGAGCACATGGGCGTAGGGACCCAGCAGCGGCATGAAGAGCAGGGCGACTGCGACATTGAAGGCCAGATGCAGGTTGGCTACTGCATGGGCAGGATCGCTGGCACCCAGCAGTTGCATGATGGGCTGCGCCCAGGGCAGCAGGGCCATGGCTGCGGCACAGCCTGCCACACGCGTGCCCAGGTTGCCGATGGGCAGGCGGCGCGAGGCCGGATTGTCACCGGAGCCACTCTCGGTGACCGGATTGATCGCCGTGCCCAGATTCGCGCCCAATACGAGGGTATAGGCCAGTTCAAGGGGGACCAGCCCGTGGTGGGCGAGAGACATGATGAGGACCACGACCGCCACGCTGGAGTGCGAGGCCCAGGTGAGCAAGGTGGCGGCGGCCAGGGCGACCAGAGGCGTGGCTACCAGCATCTGCAGGGCATCGCCCAGCATGGGGGCATTCTTGAGGGGCTCGAACATGCTCACCAGTTCGTGCAAGGCCAGCAGCAGCAGGCCCAGCCCGATGAGGGCCCGCCCCAGGTCGCGTGTCCGGCCGGGTACGTAATGACGGAACATCCAGACACCGAGCAATATGAGGCCGGGCGCGATTGCCGTCGGGTTGAAGGCGAGCGCCTGCACGATGAGAGTGGTACCCACGTTGGCGCCCAGCATGGCCGCCAGCCCAGGTACCAGGGGGACCAGCCCATCCATGGCAAACCCGGCGATCATCAGGCCCGTGGCGGTGCTGCTCTGGATGGCGGCCGTGATCATCAGGCCCGTGCCGAAGGCGCGCGGCAGTGAGCCCATGGCGCGCCCCATCCACAGGCCCAGACGCTTGCCGAATGCGCGCTGCACGCCGGACTGCACCATGTGCACGCCCCAGAGCAGCAGCGCGATATAGCCGCCAAACGAGATCAGGACCTGGAGTTCCCGCATCGCATTCAGCGGCTGCGCAGCTGGCGCAGGGCCTCGATGCGCTTTTCTATAGGGGGGTGGGAGGCGAACAGGGCACCGATGGCAGCGCCGGTGATCCCCGATGCGGCAAAGGCCTTGGGCAGTTCGCCCGCTTCAAGCCCGCCCAGGCGCGCCAATGCCCTGATCATGGGCTCGCGTGAACCCAGCAGCGTGGCAGAACCGGCGTCTGCACGGAATTCGCGCTGGCGTGAAAACCAGGCCACGATGATCGAGGCGATGAGCCCGAAGAAGATCTCGCACACGATCACGCTCAGGTAATAGCCCATGCCCACGTCGCGCTCGTTGCGCAGCACGACCCGGTCGATGAAATATCCGACCAGTCTGGAGAGGAAGATCACGAAGGTGTTCACCACCCCCTGGATCAGGGTCAGGGTGACCATGTCACCGTTGGCAATGTGCGCGACCTCATGGCCGAGCACGGCGGCCACCTCTTCTTCGGTCATTGAATCGAGCAGCCCGGTGGATACGGCGACCAGCGAGTCATTGCGGAAGGCCCCGGTTGCAAATGCGTTGGGCGCGCCTTCGTAGATGGCGACTTCGGGGCGTCCGATACCCGCGCGATCGGCCAACTGATGGACGGTTTCCACCAGCCAGGCCTCGCGCCGGCTGCGCGGCGCCTGCGGGTCGATGACACGCGCGCGCGTGCTGGTCTTGGCCATCCATTTGCTGAGCAGCAGCGAGATGAACGAGCCTGCAAAACCGATGATCGCGGCAAACACCAGCAGGGCACCGGGATCGATGCCATTGGCCGTAAGGTACGGACCGATACCGAGCAGGGTCATGGTGATGTTGAGCACGACCAGAACGGCCAGATTGGTCGCCAGGAACAGAAGGATACGTTTCATGAAAGCGGGATGTGGTGGCGGGCGCTGGGCGCGGGTTGCCGGGGCATGCATGCAAGACGCCCGGATTGTACGAAAGTGTATAGTATTGGATTTCCAAACGGTAGCCCGATTGCGGCAAGAAGCATGCAGTCTTTATGGATGTTGCTGGCGTGCGCCATGTTTGCCACGATGGGGGCCCTGATCAAGGTGGCTGCCGATGGCACCGCCAGCCTGCCCGAGATCGTTCTGTTTCGGGGGCTGCCATCCGTGCTGCTGCTGTTTTTCTGGGCGCGCTCCACCCGCAGGCGGCTGCGTCCAGCCAGCTGGCGGTTCCATATCTGGCGCAACGTCAGCGGCATTCTGTCCATGTGGCTGGGCTTCTACGCGCTATCCCATCTGGCATTGCCCACGGCCATCAGCCTGAACTACACCGCGCCCTTGTTCATCGGTGGCTGGATGCTCTTCTTTGGCGGGGCACAGCGCGACCCCGTGCGCGTCATGGCGGTTCTGGCCGGGTTTCTGGGGGTGCTGGGCGTGTTGCGGCCCAGCATAGAGCATGATCAATGGGTGGCGGCCCTGCTGGGCCTGGGCGCCGGGGCCCTGTCGGCTGTGGCGATGATGCAGATCCGGCAATTGGGTCGTATCGGCGAGCCCGAATGGCGTACCGTGCTGATCTTCTCCATGGGTGCCAGCCTCAGTGGTCTGGCGGGCATTGCGATCGATGGCTGGCACACGCGTACGCCGCTGACCGTGCTGGCCCTGATTGGCCTGGGCATTGCCGGGCTGGTCGGCCAGTTGGCCATGACACGCGCGTTTGGTTTGGGCTCGACCCTATTGACGGCGGCTCTGCAGTACACGACCATCATCTTTGCCGCGCTCATCGGGGTCGTGTTCTGGGGTGATCGGCCGGCGCCGCTGGCCTGGGTCGGCATGGCGCTGATCGTGGCTTCTGGCTTGCTGTCGGTCTGGCGTACCCATGTCGAAGCACGCATCCTGCGCGGCAACAACGAAAACAAAGTGGCGGGCCCGGTCCCGCAGGAGGCAGATGCATGAGTACCTACTTGATTCAGGCCGAAAGCCTGCGCGAACGGCTGGCACGCCCTGGATGCCTGGTCTTTGACGTTCGTCACGATCTGACGAACCCGCGTGCAGGGCGCGAGGCCTACGAAGCGGGTCATATACCCGGCGCCCTGTTTCTCGACTCCGAGACCCAGCTGAGCGGCACCCGTACGGGGCAGAACGGGCGCCACCCCTTGCCCGACCGTGCCGATTTTGCTTCGTTCATGCGCACGCAGGGTCTGTCGGCCCGCGTGCAGGTCGTGGCCTACGATGCGGGTGCCGGGGCCATGGCCGCGCGCCTGTGGTGGATGCTGCGCTGGCTTGGGCACGAATCCGTAGCTATACTCGATGGCGGCCTGGCAGCGTGGCAGGCCGCTGGCGGATCGCTGGAGACCGGAACCCGCAGTCCATCGGTCAGCGAGGCGCAGGCGGTGCAGGGTCTGCGCCTTGCCGCACAGCCCGCCATGCCAGTCGTGGATGCCGGGGCCGTTCTGGCCAACATCGATCAGCCTCGTTTCACGGTGCTCGATGCGCGCGCCCCGGAACGCTTCATGGGGCAGGTCGAACCACTGGATGCCGTCGCCGGGCACATACCCGGCGCCCTGAACCGGCCTTTCGGCCAGAATCTCGATGAACATGGCCGGTTCAAGTCGCCCGAGCGGCTGCGCGCCGAATTCCAGGAACTCCTGGGCGAACGCCTGAAGCACGGTATCGTGCATCAATGTGGGTCGGGGGTCACGGCCTGCCACAATCTGTTTGCCATGGAACTCGCTGGCTTGCCCGGTTCATCACTGTATCCGGGCTCCTGGAGCGAATGGTGCAGCCGGCCGGATCATCCGGTCGCCACGGGGGCCTGAAGCCTGCGCCAGCCGTCGGCTTCAGGCCATCATTTCGCGGTACCAGGCATGGAAATGCACCATGCCGTCTTCCAGTGGCTGCTGGTAGGGCCCGCTCTCGCTGGTGCCTCGCTGCATCAGGGCCAGACGACCCGCGTCCATGCGTTCGGCGATTTCGTCATCCTCGATCGCGGTTTCCATGTAGGCGGCCTGCTGGGCCTCGATGAACCCGGGCTCGAAGGCAATGATGTCCTCGGGGTAATGGAATTCGATCACGTTGACCGTTTCCTGCGGCCCCTGCGGGTACAGCGTCGACAGCACCAGGCAGTAGGGGTAGACCTCTATCATGTGCGTCGGGAAGTACGTCACCCAGAATGCACCGAAGTCGGGTACCTGGCCTGACGTGTACTCGAGCAGCCGGCTGTGCCACTGCCGGTAGACGTCCGTGCCCGGCTGGCCCAGTGCCCGGTGGATGCCCACCTGCTGTACGCTGAAGAATGCGCCGAATTCCCATGCCAGCTCGTCGCAACTGACGAATTGCCCCAGACCCGGGTGGAATGGGCCCACGTGGTAGTCCTCCAGGTAGACCTCGATGAAGGTTTTCCAGTTGTAATGGCATGGGTGCACCTCGACGTGATGCAATGCGTAGTTCGAGAAATCGAATTCGGGGCGTGTGAACAGGGCGCCCAGATCTTCATGCGGGTCGCGGACGCCTTCGAACAGCAGGCCATGGCAATCGTGCAGCGGCCACGACTGCAATGCGGATCGGGGTTTTGGGTCGAACAGGGGCGTATTCAGTACGCGGCCCCGGGTGTCATAGCTCCAGTGGTGGAGCGGGCAAAGAATGCGGCCGCCCGTACTGGACAGGTTGCCTGATGCACATCCGGGATCGCGGCCATTCTGGCAACCCAGCATCAGGGCCTGGCGATGACGGCAGACATTCGACAGCAGGCGGATGGTGTCGCCATCGCGCAGCAGCATGCGGCCACCGCCTTCGTGTACCAGAGTACGCCAGTCGCCCGCCGTCGGGACCATCTGTTCGTGCCCCACGTAGCGGGCACTGTGGGCGAACACCTTCTGGCGTTCGATGTCCAGAATTTCAGGGTCGAAGTAATGGCCGACCGGCAGGGGGCCCTGAACGGCGGGGTTTGCGGGAGTCGGATGTGTGCTCATGGTTTGCCTGCAATCATGGGTCGGAAACACAAACCACCGGGTGGCGGCCGGCGAAAGGCCTTTCATGCCCTGGCGGGGTTCTCGTACAATCCAGTCTGGAATGCACAGATGATAGCCATGTTCAAAGTTTTTCGGTATGGGCCCTGTCGGCCCTCGTGGCCGGCCCAGCGGCACGCGCAATACCCGTATGGCCTGCGGCAGCGAGCTGGTCTGGCATGACGTCGGCCTTGCCAGAATTCGACGGCTGGCTGCGTGCCACGGTCGAGCGTACCACGGCCGTGCTCGATGAACTGCTGCCGCAACCCGCTGAGTCCGACCCGGTACAACTGCATGCCGCGATGCGCCATGCGGTCCTGGGGCCGGGCAAGCGGGTGCGTGCAGCGCTGGTCCTGGCGGCGGGCGAAGCCAGCCGCTCGGCAGGTGGGCCGCCCGATGTGCTCGATGTCGCACTGGACAACGCGGCCGCTGCGGTCGAACTCATCCACGCGTATTCGCTGGTGCACGACGATCTGCCTTGCATGGATGATGACGATCTGCGACGCGGCCAGCCTACGGTGCACCGCCGGTATGGCGAGGCCCTGGCCATGCTGGCCGGTGATGCCTTGCAGCCACTGGCTTTTGCCTGCCTCGCGCAGATGCCCATCGCCCCGGCGCTGGTCGTGCAGGCCGTGCAGTTGCTGGCCCGGGCAGCCGGCAGCCAGGGCATGGTGGGTGGTCAGGCCATTGATTGCGCGCATACCGGGCATGCCATGTCGGTGGCAGCGCTGCAGCAGATGCATCGCATGAAGACCGGGGCCTTGCTCGAAGCCAGCGTGCTGCTGGGGGGTGTGGTCGCCGGGGCCAGTTCAACGGCGCGCACCGGGCTCGAGGCGTATGCATTGGCCATGGGGCTGGCTTTTCAGGTCGTGGATGATATTCTGGATGTCACGGGCAATGCCGATACCCTGGGAAAGACGCCAGGCAAGGACGCCGCCCTTGGCAAACCGACCTATGTGTCCACGCTGGGGCTCGCCGAGTCTCGCAGCCTGCTGGCCAGCCTGCACGATCAGGCGCAGGCGGCCCTGTTGCCCCTGGGGCCCGCTGCGGGGCGCCTGCGCGAATTATCCGATTTCATCATAGGCCGCTCATCCTGATGGGCGTGGCCTCGAATCCATGATCTTATGACGACTTTACTTGAAGGGATCGAATCGCCGAACGACTTGCGTCGCCTTCGGCGCCAGGATCTCACGCTTCTGGCCGATGAATTGCGCACATTCGTGCTCGAATCGGTGGCCCGTACCGGGGGGCATCTGTCCTCCAACCTGGGTACCGTCGAACTGACCCTCGCCTTGCATTATGTATTCAACACACCGGATGATCGATTGATCTGGGACGTCGGTCACCAGTCGTATCCGCACAAGATTCTCACGGGTCGGCGCGAGGCCATGGCCGGGCTGCGCCAGTGGGGGGGGATCTCGGGCTTTCCCAGGCGTTGCGAATCGCCATGGGATGCCTTTGGCACGGCCCATTCATCGACCTCGATCTCGGCGGCCCTGGGCATGGCCGTGGCCGCCCGCAACGCAGGGCTGCAGCGGCAGCACATTGCCGTGATCGGTGACGGGGCCATGACGGCCGGGATGGCATTCGAGGCACTGAACAATGCCGGCGTGCTGTCCGATGTCAATCTGCTGGTCGTGCTCAATGACAACGACATGTCGATCTCGCCGCCCGTGGGGGCCCTGAACTATTATTTTGCGCGCCTGCTCTCGGGCCAGTTCTATGCCCGGGCACGCAACATGGGGCGTGCTGTATTGCAGCATGTGCCGCCCGCACTGGCTCTGGCGCGCAAACTCGAGGGGCACGCCAAGGGCATGCTGTCGCCGGCGACCCTGTTCGAGGAGCTGGGTTTTCATTACATGGGGCCCATCGACGGGCACGATCTGGATGCGCTCATTCCGACGCTCGAAAACGTGCGTCAGTTGGGTGGTCTGCAGTTTTTGCACGTCGTGACACGCAAGGGGCAGGGCTACAAACTGGCCGAAGCGGATCCCGTGCTCTACCACGGGCCAGGCCGCTTCGATCCGGCCGTGGGCATACAGAAATCCACCCGGCCATCCCGGCAGAGTTTTTCGCAGGTCTTTGGTCGCTGGCTCTGCGACATGGCCGACCACGACGAACGGCTGGTCGGCATCACGCCGGCCATGCGTGAAGGCAGTGGGCTGGTCGAGTTCGAGCGGCGTTTTCCGGCGCGCTACTTCGATGTCGGCATTGCCGAGCAGCACGCGGTGACTTTCGCCGCCGGCCTGGCGTGCGAGGGCAACAAACCGGTGCTGGCGATCTACTCCACATTCCTGCAGCGTGGCTATGATCAGCTCATCCACGACGTGGCGCTGCAGAACCTCGATGTCACCTTCGCACTCGATCGAGCGGGCATCGTGGGTGCAGACGGCGCCACGCATGCCGGCAGTTTCGACATTGCCTTTCTGCGTTGTGTGCCCAATATGGTGGTGGCCACGCCTTCGGACGAACACGAAGCGCGCCTGCTGCTGAGTACCTGCTATCGGTACGATGGCCCGGCTGCGGTGCGCTATCCCCGGGGCGCCGGCTGCGGCGCCGACCCGGGCACCAGCCTCGAGAGTGTGGCGATCGGCCAGGCCGTCCTGCGGCGTACCGGCGTCGCGGTCGCCTTGCTGGTGTTCGGTACCTTGCTGCCCGAGGCCGCCCTTGCCGCCGAGGCGCTGGATGCCACACTGGTCGACATGCGCTTCGTCAAGCCGCTCGACGAAGCCCTGCTGGCACGGCTTGCACAGGATCACACCCTCTTTGTGACGCTCGAAGAGGCCACCATCATGGGCGGCGCAGGCAGCGCCGTCTCCGTGTTCTTTCACCGTGAAGGCATCGGCTGCCCGATCCTGCAGCTGGGTCTGCCCGATGCGTTCATCGATCATGGCGAGCAGAAGGCCATTCTCGCTCGCCTGGGGCTGGATGCCGCAGGTATCGAAGCCGCCATACGCCAACGCTTGTCAAGGAAGCCGACATGAACACCGTGCTCGACCCGGTACTGACCACTCTGCCCGACGTACAGGGGGGGCTGGATACTCGCCAGATACCGATTCAGCGGGTTGGCGTCAGGGGCCTGCGACAGCCGCTGATGATCGACGCGGGTGGTGAACCGCAGGCCACCATTGCCGAGGTTGAAATGACGGTGGCACTGCCTGCGCCCGAGAAAGGCACGCACATGTCACGCTTCATCGAATTGCTCGAAGAGCACCGTTTGCAGCCTCTTTCCATCGAGGGGCTGGGGCGCCTGGCCGTGCGCATGCTGGATCGGCTTCAGGTCGAGGCAGGCGATATTCATCTGGCATTTCCATACTTCGTGGCCAAGCAGGCGCCGGTGTCGGGGGCCCGCAGCCTCATGGATTATCAGGTGTCCTGGCAGGTACAGGCACAGAAGGGCCAGGCACCGGTGTTCGTTGTCCAGGTGCAGGTTCCGGTGACCAGCCTGTGCCCGTGCTCGAAGGCGATTTCAGACTACGGGGCGCACAATCAGCGCTCGCTGATCACGCTCGACCTGGGTGTGACCCAGGCGCCTGATCTCGCGGGCCTGATCGCCCGCATCGAAGCCCAGGCCTCGTGCGAGCTCTGGGGCCTGCTCAAACGGGCCGATGAAAAATACGTCACCGAGCATGCGTATGAAAACCCCAAGTTCGTCGAGGACCTGGTGCGTGACGTGGCCCTCATGGTTCACAACCTGCCCGGCATCCGCCATTATCGGGTCCAGGCAGAGAATTTCGAATCCATCCATAATCATTCGGCGTATGCCATGGTCAGCAGTCACTGAAACGTGCTATCATGGTTGGTTACTTGCCCGGCCTGCGATCGTGCGGTCGGGCTGTCTGTTCATTTGCACAGATATCCACAAGGAGTCCATCATGCGTCACTACGAAGTAGTGTTCATCGTACATCCCGACCAGAGCGAGCAGGTGCCCGCCATGGTCGAGCGTTACCAGGCCATGGTCACCGGCCATGGCGGCCAGATTCACCGGGTTGAAGACTGGGGTCGCCGCCAGCTGGCCTATCCCATCCAGAAGCTCGTCAAGGCCCACTATGTGTGTTTCAACATCGAATGTGGCCCGGCCGCGCTCGAAGAGCTCGAGCACTCGTTCCGTTACAACGATGCCATCCTGCGTCATCTGTTCATCAAGACCCGGCATGCGCACACGGAGCCGTCACTGATGATGAAATCCGTCGAACGCGACGAAGCGCGCAAGGCATCCACCGAGACCCAGAGTTCCTGATCTGGTGGCGCCGCAGCCTGCCAACCGGCTTGAACTCATCGCCCGGGCCAGCCAGATCGAGCCCCTGCGCCATACGCCTGCAGGCCTGCCTATTGCGCGGGCATGGCTCGAGCATCAGGGCCAGGTCAACGAAGCGGGTGTGCCCCGGCAAGTCTGTTTTGGCGTGCAGGCCGTGGCGCTGGGCGCCCTGGCGCAACAGCTGGCAGAGACCACAGACGGCACGCTGCTGCAGGTCAGCGGGTTTCTGGCCCCATTGCGGCAAGGCTCCGATCGGCTGGTATTGCATATACAGCAGTTTGCAGAAGCACTTTGAATCCATCCGCCAGCCGCTGGCTGGCATATCGATATAGGCATTTATCATGGCATACTTCAAGAAGCCCAAGGACAAGCGCAGGTTCGGTCAGCAGAATCCCTTGTTCAAGCGGCGCAAGTTCTGTCGTTTCACCGTGGCCAAGGTCGAAGAAATCGACTACAAGGATCTCGACACCCTGCGCGACTTCATCCAGGAAAACGGCAAGATCATTCCGGCGCGCCTTACGGGCACCAAGGCCCGTTACCAGCGTCAGCTCGATACGGCCATCAAGCGGGCCCGCTTCCTGGCGCTGCTGCCTTACACCGACAACCACCACTGAAAGGGCGCCTCTCATGCAAGTCATTCTGCTTGAAAAAGTCTACAACCTGGGCAATCTGGGCGATGTGGTGCGTGTGCGCGATGGCTATGCCCGCAACTACCTGATTCCCCAGAAGATTGCACGGCGGGCAACGGACGCCGCCCTGAAAGAGTTCGAAGCACGGCGCGCCGAACTCGAACGGCAGCAGGCCGAAAAACTGGCAGCGGCCCAGTCGCTGGCCGACAGGATCCATGGCTATGCACTGGTCATCAGCCAGAAGGCCGGGGTTGATGGGCGGCTGTTCGGTTCGGTCACCAACATGGATGTCGCCAGGGCGCTGCAATCGGCCGGGTTCGATGATGTCCACAAAGGTCAGGTGCGCATGCCCGATGGTGCCATCAAGGCCGTGGGTGAGTTCCCGCTGCAAGTGGTTCTGCATGCCGATGTAGTGGCCGATGTGACCCTCACCGTGCAGGGCGAAATGGCCTGATTGCATGATGCCGGCCCAGCCGGCATCCGCAGGCATGAATCGGTACGAGAAATCGCTGTGGAAATCCAAACAGATGCCCAACTGGATTATCTGCGCGTCCCGCCTCATTCGGTCGAGGCCGAGCAGTCGGTCCTTGGGGGGCTGCTGCTCGACAACGCGGCATTCGACCGGATCGCCGATGTTCTCGCCGAAGATGATTTCTATCGCTATGATCATCGGCTGATCTGGCAACACATCACCCGTCTGGTGGCGCTTTCGCGCCCGGCCGATGTGGTCACCGTGCTCGAATCCCTGAGTACGGCGGGCAAGCTCGACGAATGTGGCGGCTTGCCGTATCTCAATGCGCTTGCCCACAATACGCCATCGGCCGCCAACATCCGGCGCTATGCCGAGATTGTGCGCGAGCGCTCCATGCTGCGCAAGCTGGTCAGCATTGCCGACGAAATCTCTGCCGCCGCATTCAACCCACAAGGCAAAGAGGCGCGTCAGATCCTCGATGAGGCAGAATCCCGGGTATTCCAGATCGCCCAGGAAGGTGCGCGCGGCATGGCCGGGTTTCAGGAAATCCGGCCGCTGCTTGCCCAGGTGGTGGAGCGCATCGACGAGCTCTACCACCGCGAGGGCGATTCCGATGTCACCGGGGTGCCCACGGGCTTTCATGATCTGGACCGGATGACCTCCGGGCTGCAACCCGGGGATCTCATCATCGTCGCCGGGCGTCCGTCGATGGGCAAGACCTCGCTGGCCATGAATATCGGCGAACATGTGGCGATCGAGCAGGGCCTGCCGGTGGCCGTGTTCTCGATGGAAATGGGGGCCGTGCAGCTTGCCATGCGCATGATCGGCTCGGTCGGCATGCTCGACCAGCACCGGATGCGCACCGGCAAGCTGGGGCAGGACGACTGGCCGCGCCTGACGCATGCCGTGCAGAAAGTCGAACAGGCCCAGATCTACATCGACGAAACACCGGCGCTGACCGCGATGGAAGTCCGTGCCCGGGCCCGTCGCCTGGCCAGGCAATGTGGCCGCCTGGGGCTCAACATCATCGATTATCTTCAGCTCATGTCGGCCAGCAGTTCGGGTGAGAACCGTGCGACCGAAATCTCGGAAATCAGCCGCTCCCTCAAGAGCCTGGCCAAGGAGCTCGATTGCCCCGTCATGGCACTCTCGCAGCTCAACCGCAGCCTCGAGCAGCGGCCCAACAAGCGCCCTGTCATGAGCGACCTGCGCGAATCCGGCGCCATAGAACAGGATGCCGATGTCATCCTGTTCATCTACCGTGACGAGGTCTACAACCCCGATTCACCCGACAAGGGCTCGGCGGAAATCATCATCGGCAAACAGCGCAATGGGCCGATCGGTACGGTGCGTCTCACGTTCCAGGCCGCCAGCACGCGCTTTCTCAATTTTTCTGCCTCACCTGGCTTCTGATCGCCTGCGGCAGGTTCCGTGGCCAGGCTGCCAGGCCGCAGTGAGGCCCTGCGCCCGACCTGTGGCAGACGACAGCAAGGGGCGGCTGGTTCAGGGCCTGGCCGACATCTGCAGCGCCATGCGGATGGCCGCCGCAAGGGAATCCGCCTGTGCCACGCCCTTGCCGGCGATGTCGAAGGCCGTACCATGGTCGACGCTGGTGCGCACGAAGGGCAGGCCCACCGTGACGTTCACGCCGGTATCCAGACCCAGGTACTTGACCGGGATCAGCCCCTGATCATGATACTGGGCCACCACGATGTCGAATTCGCCCTGACGGGCCCGCATGAAAACCGTGTCGCCCGGCCAGGGCCCGCTGACGTCCAGCCCTTCGGCGCGCGCCTGCGCGATGGCAGGCTCGATGATGCGGATTTCCTCGGTGCCGAACGCGCCGTTTTCGCCCGCGTGCGGATTCAGGCCCGCCACGGCAATACGTGGCGCGGCCACGCCACTTTGCAGGCAGGCCAGATGCGCCAGCCGCATGGCATCGAGCTCGGCCCCCTGGCTGATGGCCTCTGGCACCCGGGCCAGCGGGATGTGGATCGTCACCAGCAGGACGCGCAATTCGTCATTGGCCAGCATCATGGCGTAGCGGGAGGTCCCGCTACGCTGGGCGAGGATTTCGGTATGACCGGGGAACTTGAGCCCGGCCAGCTGCATGGCTTCCTTGTTCAGAGGGGCCGTGACCAGTGCCCTGAGCCGGCCCGCCTGGGCATCGTCGATGGCGTGACACAGGTACTCGTAGGCGCCCTGACCGGCACGGGCATCCACGCGGCCCCAGGGCAGATCAGGGGGCAGGCCATGCCAGCGGTCGAGCACGCCGATCGTACTGCGGGTCGAACCGGGCCCGGGGTGACCCAGGGCGATGATGGACAGCGTGTCGTCGAGGCCGGCCACCGCACAGGCGCGCTGCAAGGTCGCCGCGTCGCCGTAGACCACTGCGGGGTGAGGCAGGCCGCGCGCAAACAGTTGCACGATGAGCTCGGGCCCGATGCCACAGGCATCCCCCATGGTGATGCCCAGGGGCCGGGCCGGCGCCTGCGAGGGGGCGCCGTGTTCAGAGGGCTGCGCTGGCATAATCGGCCAGGCGCGACCGCTCGCCGCGCTGAAGGATGATGTGCCCCGCATGCGGCCAGCCCTTGAACCGGTCCACCACGTAGGTCAGGCCGGAACTGCCCTCGGTCAGGTAGGGGGTGTCGATCTGTGCGATGTTGCCCAGGCAGATGATCTTGGTGCCGGGCCCGGCGCGGGTGATCAGCGTCTTCATCTGCTTGGGCGTGAGATTCTGGGCTTCGTCCATGATCAGAAACTTGTTCAGGAAGGTGCGCCCGCGCATGAAGCTGAGCGACTTCACCTTGATGCGCGAACGGATCAGGTCGAGCGCGGGCTGGCTGCGGCCCCAGTCGCTCTGGCTGGCCGCAGCGCTGGTGCTGCGGCTTGCGCCCTGATGAAGAACCTCGAGATTGTCTTCGAGTGCGCCCATCCAGGGCAGCATTTTTTCTTCTTCGGTACCCGGCAGAAAACCGATGTCATCGCCCACGGGCACCGTGGCCCGCGTGATGATGATTTCTGTGTATCGCTGTGTGTCGAAAATTTGTGCCAGGCCTGCTGCCAGTGCCAGCAGGGTCTTGCCGGTACCCGCCTGGCCGAGCAGCGAGACGAAGTCGATATCCGGATTGAGCAGCAGATTGAGTGCGAAGTTCTGCTCGCGATTGCGTGCCGTGATGCCCCAGACGCTGTTCTTGCGGTGGCTGTGGTCGCGCAGCGTGGCGAGTACGGCACTGCGCCCCGTGACCTCGCGTACCTGTGCGTAAAGCGGCATGTCCCCCTCGAGCCAGACAAACTCGTTGACGATCAGTTCCTGGCACAGGGGGCCGTGTATGCGGTACCAGGTCCGGCCATCCTGTTGCCAGGATTCGACCTGCTTGCCGTGCCGGGCCCAGAAGTCGTCGGGCAGGGGCATGACGCCCCCATAAAGCAGGTCGGTGTCATCGAGCACATGATCGTGCAGGTAATCCTCTGCCGCCAGCCCAAGTGCACGGGCCTTCAGGCGCATGTTGATGTCCTTGGACACCAGCACGACATCGCGCTTCGGGCTGCTCTGGCGCAGATCGTGGACAATCGACAGGATCACGTGGTCGGCCTTGCCCATGGGCAGCTCGATGGGCAGTTGCGCCACGGCCGGGCGCATCTGGACATACAGCAGGCCGGTGGCCTCGGTGTGGCCGATCGCGTTCAGCCGGACACCCTGGGCAAGGTCGGCAGACTGGATGAGCTGGTCCAGGGATCGGCTGACCTGGCGCGCATTGCGTGCCACTTCGGACAGGCCCTTTTTCTGGTGATCCAGCTCTTCGAGCACGATCATGGGCAGAAAGATATCGTGCTCTGCGAAACGGAACAGCGAGTTGGGGTCATGCAGCAGGACGTTGGTATCGAGCACGAACAGCTTCCTGGCGTCTGCTGCCGACGAACGGCTGGCAGCGCGCGCTGCCGGATCCGTTGCCAGGGTCGAACGGCTGGCAGGGCGCGCTGCCGGATCCGTTGCCAGGGTCGAACGGCTGGCAGGGCGCGATGCCGGATCCGTTGCAGCCGACGAACGGCCGGCAACGGGTGGCGCCGGATCCGTTGCTGTCGGCGGACGGCTGGCAGCGCGTACGGTCGGCCTTGCGGCATGCGCTTCGGGTTTGCCTGTGGTGCGGGCCTGCGGTTTGCGTGCCGCGCTGGATTCAGGTGCTTTGGCAGCCGGCTTTGGCCCGGTCTGCGTCTGTACCCGATCGCCCAGGCGGGCAGGGGGTTTGGGCAAGGGCATGGGGCTGCTGCCTCAGGTGCCCAGGGCCTGCACGGCCTGCAGGACTTCGGCAGCATGGCCGGGGACCCGCACGGCACGCCATTCGCGCTGCAGGATGCCGGCGCCATCGATGAGAAAGGTGCTGCGTTCGATGCCGCGCACCTGCTTGCCGTACATGTTCTTGTTTTTCATGACACCGAACAGGGTACACAGGGTTTCCTCCGGGTCGCTGATCAGCGCGAAGGGCAGGGACTGCTTTTCTGCAAAACGCTCATGGGATTTCTGGGCGTCTCTGGAGACGCCGAAGATGGTGCAGCCCAGCGCTTCGAATTGCACGTGCAGGTCACGAAAATCCTGGGCTTCGGTGGTGCAGCCGGGCGTGTTGTCGCGGGGGTAGAAATACAGGACGAATGGTTTGCCGACCAATTGGGCCGAATCGAATGGCCCATGGGTGGACGGACCAGTGAGGTGGGGAATGGGCTGTCCCTCAGCGGGCATGCTCATGCAGCGTCTCCAAGAATCAACAGGGCCAGCACGCGGCGTTCCTCGGACATGAGGATGTTGTACGTGCGGGCCGCAGAGTGGGTCGTCATGGCCTCGACCCCGATGCCGGCCATCAGCAGGGGGCGGACCACGTCCGGGGGCAGGAAGGCCTGGCGCAGCCCGGTGCCGATGAGCACGACTTCGGGGGCGTCGGCCGGCAGGGTGGGTGGTGCAGGCTCGTCATCGAGGAAGGCCATGGGGTCTTGCTGCGCCGTGCCCAGACCCACCAGATCCTTCAACAGGGTGCCGTCGATTTCAGCGATGCCGTGCAGCGGCATGCGGCGGATCGGGCCTTCGGGTGCCAGGCACACCGAGGTCTCGAAACGCTCGCGATTGATTTCGAGATAGCCTTCGCCATAAGCAGTGATCGTGTTCAGCGACGGGTTCGATTCCTTTTGCAACAGCATTTGGGTCGCCCTGTGAAGTGTGGCCAATGCGTTCAATGATAGCGCAGCCCGGCAGGCACCGTGGGCGCTTCCGCTGGTCGCGCAGTACGCCGATTTGCGAGACGGGCCCGCTTGGGATAGATTATCGGATTTGCTGCACTGCAATTTCTGCTGCGGCACGGCCTTTTCCAGAACATGTCCATGAAGACTTTCTCCCGCATCGAGCGTCTGCCGCCCTATGTGTTCAACATTACCGCAGAGCTCAAGATGGCTGCCCGGCGGCGCGGCGAAGACATCATCGATATGTCCATGGGCAACCCCGACGGGCAGACGCCCAGCCATATCGTCGACAAACTCGTCGAAGTGGCGCGCCGCGACCACACGCATGGGTATTCGGTATCGCGCGGCATTCCCAGGCTGCGGCGCGCCATTTCGCAATGGTATCAACGGCGCTATGGGGTCGACGTGGATCCGGACACCGAAGCCATCGTGTCGATTGGCTCCAAAGAGGGGCTGGCACATCTCATGCTGGCCACGCTCGATCGGGGCGACACGGTCCTGGTGCCCAATCCCAGCTATCCCATCCATATCTACGGCGCGGTGATTGCGGGCGCCAACATCCGCTCCGTCCCCATGACACCCGGGCTGGATTTTTTCGAGGAAATCGAGCGGGCGGTACGCGAATCCATTCCCAAGCCGAAGATGATGGTGCTGGGCTTTCCCAGCAACCCGACGGCGCAGTGCGTCGAACTGCCATTTTTCGAGCGCATCGTGGCGCTGGCCAGGGCGCATGACATTCTGGTCGTGCATGATCTGGCCTACGCCGACATCACGTTCGATGGTTACGTCGCGCCCTCCATCATGCAGGTGCCGGGGGCCAAGGACGTGGCCGTCGAATTTTTCACCATGAGCAAGAGCTACAACATGGCGGGCTGGCGCATCGGCTTCATGGTGGGCAACCCGGAACTGGTCGGCGCCCTGGCGCGCATCAAGAGCTACCACGACTATGGCACCTTCACGCCGATTCAGGTGGCGGCGATCACGGCGCTCGAGGGCCCACAGGACTGCGTGGCCCAAGTGGTCGAACAGTACCGCAGCCGGCGTGACGTCCTGGCGCGCGGCCTGATCGACGCGGGCTGGCCGGTCAGCATACCCAGGGCCTCGATGTACATCTGGGCGCATATCCCGGAGCCTTATCGCGCGGAAGGGTCGCTCGAATTCTCCAAGCGGTTGCTGGCCGATGCCAAAGTGGCCGTATCGCCGGGTATTGGTTTTGGCGAATATGGCGACGAATACGTGCGCTTTGCCCTGATCGAGAACGAGCAGCGTACGCGTCAGGCCGTGCGTGGCATCAAGGACATGTTTCGCAAGGATGGGTTGATTCGATGAAACCGTTGCGCGTTGGGCTGCTTGGCCTGGGGGTTGTCGGAGGCGGCGTATGGATGGTGCTGTCACAGAACGCCGAGGAGATCTCCAGGCGGGCCGGGCGGCGCATCGCGGTCACCGCCGTGGCTGTGCGCGATGTGGCCAAGGCGCGCACTCTCCTGGGGGCCGATGTGCACGTCACCACGGATGGCATGGCACTGGCCCGGGACCCGGACATCGACATCCTGGTGGAACTCATGGGGGGCGATACCGTCGCGCGCGACTGTCTGCTCGAAGCCATTGCCCATGGCAAGCATGTGGTCACGGCGAACAAGGCACTGCTCGCCATGCACGGCAATGAAATCTTTGCCGCGGCCCAGGCGCGTGGCGTGATGGTGGCCTTCGAGGCCGCCGTGGCCGGCGGCATTCCGATCATCAAGGCCATCCGCGAGGGGCTCACGGCCAACCGTATCCAATGGCTGGCCGGCATCATCAACGGCACGACGAATTTCATTCTGTCCGCAATGCGCCAGCGGGGCCTGCCCTTCCAGGACGTGCTGGCCGAGGCCCAGCGCCTGGGCTACGCAGAGGCCGATCCCACGTTCGACATCGAGGGCATCGATGCCGCGCACAAGATCACTCTGCTGGCCTCACTGGCTTTCGGCATTCCGGTCCAGTTCGACAAGGTGCATATTGAAGGCATTGCCTCTCTGGCATCAGAGGACATCCTGCATGCCGAGCGCCTGGGCTATCGCATCAAGCTGCTGGGCATGACCCGGCGCCGTGCCGAAGGGGTCGAACTGCGGGTACACCCCGCCCTGGTGCCGGATACCTGCCTGCTGGCCCAGGTGGAGGGCGCCATGAACGCGGTGCTGGTGCGCGGTGACATGGTCGGCACCACCATGTACTACGGCCAGGGGGCCGGCGCCTTGCCGACCGCATCGGCCGTCGTGGCCGATCTGGTCGATGTGGCGCGTCTGCACCTGGCCGATCCCGAGCATCGTGTGCCTCATCTGGCCTTCCAGCCCGAGTCCGTGGTGGACATCCCCGTGCTACCCATGGCCGAGGTCCGCACCAGCTATTATCTGCGCCTGCGGGTCGATGACAGGCCCGGGGTGCTGGCTGATCTGGCCCGCGTCCTGGCCAGCATGGGCATCTCGGTGGGCTCCATGTTCCAGCAGCCTCATGGCGAACATCAGGCCGACATCATTTTCCTGACACACGAAGCTCGCGAAGGGGACGTCGATCACGCCCTGGAAACCATAGGCGGCTTGCCTTTCGTGCATTCCGGGGTCATTCGGCTGCGGGTGGAGAACATCAATTGAACTATCTGTCCACGCGGGGCGGGATGCCGCCGGCACCATTCTGCGACATTCTGCTCGAGGGGCTCGCACCAGACGGCGGCCTGACGCTGCCAGAGCAACTGCCACGCCTGGACACGGCCACCCTGGATTCATGGCGCGCGTTGCCCTATGCCGACCTGGCGGCCCGGGTGCTGGGCCTGTTCATCGACGACATCCCGGCTGCGGATCTGCTGGCCATGACTCGTGCGGCCTATGCGCCATCCGTGTTCCCGCAGCTCGCGCCCATCAAGCCGCTCGACGACGGCTTGCTGCTTCTGGGGCTGTCCGAGGGGCCCACGCTGGCGTTCAAGGACATGGCCATGCAGTTCCTGGGGCAGGTCTTCGAGTACGAACTGGCGCGCCGAGGCCAGACGCTGAACATACTGGGCGCCACATCGGGCGATACGGGCTCGGCGGCCGAGTACGCCTTGCGCGGCAAGGCCGGGATCGCGGTCTTCATGCTCTCCCCGCATGGTCGCATGAGCGCCTTTCAGCGGGCCCAGATGTATTCGCTACAGGATGACAACATCCACAATCTGGCCCTGCGCGGCGTATTCGACGAGTGCCAGGATGTGGTCAAGTCCCTGGCCGGCGACCTGGATTTCAAGCAGCGCTACCGGCTGGGTGCCGTGAACTCGATCAACTGGGCACGTATCGCGGCGCAGGTCGTCTACTATATCTGGGGTTACCTGCGCGTGGCGGCCAGGCCCGGCGATCCGGTCTCGTTTGCGGTGCCTTCGGGCAATTTCGGCAACATTCTGGCGGGGCATGTCGCGCGGCAGATGGGGGTGCCGATCCACAGGCTGGTGCTTGCCACCAACGAGAACAACGTGCTGGAAGAGTTCTTTCGCACGGGGCTGTACCGCCCCCGGCCCGCCAGCCAGACCCAGGCCACTTCGAGCCCCTCGATGGACATCTCGCGGGCCTCGAATTTCGAGCGCTTCGTGTTCGATCTGGTGGGCCGGGATCCGCAGCGAGTCAGCGAGCTGATGGGCCAGCTGGGTACGCATGGGCAATTCGATCTTTCCGCTTTGCAGCCCGGCTTCGAAGGGCAATATGGCTTCGTCGCCGGTACCAGCACGCACGCCGATCGCCTGATGACCATCCGCGCGACATTCGAGCGGTCCGGGGTGCTGGTGGATCCACACACGGCCGATGGGCTGAAAGTCGCCAGCCAGTATCTCGAACCGGATATCCCCATGCTGGTGCTCGAGACCGCATTGCCCGTCAAGTTTGCCCAGACCATCGTCGAAGCAACGGGCCAGTGGCCTGCAATACCGGCAGGGCTGGAAGATCTCGAACAGCGGCCCCAGCGCGTCCAGGTGCTCGATTGCGATGTGGGTCAGGTGGCCGATTACATCCGGCGTCACGCTGTCTGACCGGCAAGTGCCCGCTCGGCGGCCTGCAGCCCGCTGCAGACCGCGCCTTCCAGGGTGGCCGGGTAGCCGGTGTCGGTCCAGTCGCCGGCCAGAAACAGCCCGTGCCAGCGCGTGCCCGGCCCCGGACGGCGCAGGCCGGGCAGGGCATCGAAGGTCGCGCGTTTCTCGTTGACCAGCAGATGGGCCCGGACGGCAGGCAGCGGCCGTACGGATTGCGCATCGATCTGGCGTACGATCTGCTCTGCGGCCGCGTGCCGGCCCAGATGCTCGATGCCGTGCGCGCGCGCAATCACCACATGCAGCAGGCACCGTTGGGCGGGGCTGCGGGCGGTATGACACCGACTGAACAGCCAGTGTCCATTGATCGAGAGCCGATCGTCAGGGCGCAGCATCATCATCGGATAGGGCAGGGGCCAGGGTTCTTCGAGCTGCAGCGTGAGGGTTGCAATGGCGCCCTGCTGCGCGTGCGGCCAGCCGGCGAGTTCCGCCGAAGCCTGATCCAGCGGGCTCAGCAACCGCTGCGCCTCGGATGCGGGTGTGGCCACGATGACCTGCCTGAAGGGCTGGCCATCGACACGCCAGCCCGAGCCGTCGTGTTCCAGGCTGTGGATGCGTCCATGCACCAGCCGCCCACCCAGCTGCGTACACACCACAGCAGGCCACAGCTCGTGCAATCGTGTGCGCGGAATCAGGAGCTGGCTGGCCTGCGCATCCGCCGCGCCCAGGCTCTCGTTCAGCAGGCGGGCCAGCAGGCTTGCGCAGGCCTGCTCGAGTGGCGTATTGAGCGCGGCCAGTGCCAGCGGTCGCCACAGGGATTCGAGCAGCCGCGGCGGGCAGCCGAGGGACGTGAGCCAATCTGCCGCGGTCGATGCCATGGCGGGCCCCGGTGTGCGGGCAGCCTGCAAGACCCGTTGCAGGTGCCGCCAGCTTGCCGGGCCGCCCAGCCCACGGCTCAGCAACAGGCTGCCCACGAGATTCCACGGCCTGCGCCATGATGGGAGGCTGAAACTGAAGCGGCCATCGAGGGTGGCCAGTTTCAGGGGGCGGACATCGAGCACGTCTGCGGGCCGGATGCCCAGGCCCGCCATCAGCGCAAGAGTTCGACGACAGGCGCCCAGCAGGACATGCTGGCCATTGTCCATGGCCAGGCCGCCCAATGCAGCCGGGTGGATCGTGCGGGCCCGCCCACCGGGCTGTACGGCCGCCTCGAATACATGGGGAACCTCGCCCGCCTGCATCAGGCGCGCCGCTGCAGCCAGGCCGGCCCAACCGGCCCCGATGACTGCAGTGCTCATGCCGTACGGCTGTGGATCAGCCGTCGGCCGCCCCCCACCCAGACCCGCCAGGCCAGCCAGAATTTGCGAATCGGCGTCAGGGCGATCCGTTTTTCCAGAACCCGCCAGTGGTCCCGTTCGATTTCGTCGAGCAGGGTGGCGTAGATCGATGCCATCATCAGCCCGGGGCGCTGGGCCCTGCGGTCTGCCTCGGGCAGGGCGAGCAGCGCCATACGATAGAGTTCGCGGGCCCGTTGGGTCTGCAAGCGCATCAGCGGTTCGAAGCCCTCGGCGTAGCGCCCGTCGAGGATGTCGTCGACCTGAACGCCATGCTCGGCCATTTCATCGCCGGGCAGGTAGATCCGCCCGCGACGGGCGTCATCACCGACGTCGCGGATGATATTGGTGAGCTGGAACGCCAGGCCCAGGGTTTCGGCGTACTGCAGCGTGCGTTCATCCGTGAAGCCGAAAATGCGGGCCGACAGTTCACCGACCACCCCCGCCGCATGCCAGCAGTATTTTTGCAGTGCGGCCCAGTTCGCGTAGCGAAACTGGTCCAGATCCATTTCCATGCCTTCGATGATGGCATGGAACAGGGGGGCCTTCAGGCCATATGCCTGCAGATGGGGCTGCAGGGCCACGGCAACCGGATGATCGGGTGTGCCATGGAACATCTGTTCGACCTGTCCGCGCCACCAGGTCAGTTTCATGCGGGCCACCGAGGCCTCGCTGACCTCATCGACGATGTCGTCGACTTCACGGCAAAAGGCGTACAGCGCAGTGATGGCCTTGCGCCGCTGCGGAGGCACGAACAGAAAGGCATAGTAGAAGCTGGAGCCGCTGCGGGCCGCCTTGTGCTGGCAGTATTCGTCTGGCGTCATGAAAGAGCTGGAACCGGTTGGGGCCTTGGCTGGCAGAATGCGCGCCAGCATAGCAGGATCATATCGCGGCGGGTCAGAATGGGTCGGCTGGCAAAAGGGTTGTAGCCGCCTGCGGCAAGCCTGTCGAGTATGCGCAGGCCCCCATGGACGACCAGCCGCAGTTCGAGCCCGATCCGGCCTGGCAGGCGCCAGGCCAGCGGGCTGCCGGCCAGCAAGGCCAGGCGCGCCTGCCCGCATTGCTCGTGCAGTACGGCCTGCCAATGTGCCGGTACTCGTGCCGGTGGGGCCTGGCACAGGGCGGCCAGCTCGTCCAGCGTCGCACCGTGGCGCCGCAGGCAGTCTTCAGGGATATAACAGCGGCCCTTGGCGTGATCCAGCGCGACATCCTGGCAGAAATTTGCCCGCTGCAGGCCGCTGCAGATCGCATCGGATTGCTGCACGTCAAGGGGGTCGAGTGCGCCGTACAGGTGCAGCATCAGCCGTCCCACCGGGTTGGCCGAGCGCCTGCAGTAATCCACGAGGGCCGCGTCATCCGGGTAACTGGCCTGTCGCACGTCCTGGCGAAAGGCCGAGAGCAGGTCGAACAGTGGTTGTATGGGCAACTGGTGTGCGTGTATGGTTTCGTTCAATTGGGCAAACAGCGTATGCTCGTCGGGTGACAAAGACGCCGGCAGGGGCTGTCGGGTGCACAAGGCGTGCAAGGCCGCGCGCCAGCGATCGAGTGCCTGCATGCGTTCGGCCGGCGCGGCATCGCCCTCGTCGGCCAGATCGTCGGCACCGCGCGCGAAGGCATACAGGCGGCGTACCGCCGGGCGCAGATGTGCCGGCAGCAGAATCGAGGCAACCGGGAAGTTCTCGTAATGATCGATACCCATGGTGAGGCAGTATACTGAGCCCGGTTCTGATTCGGCTTTTTGGGAGACTGGATGCCACGCCCCGTACTGGCCACCATCGATGCTCGTGCCATGGCGGCCAATCTCGACACGGTCAGCCGCCTTGCCCGTGCCACGCTGCCGGGCGTGTCCGTGTGGGCGGTGATCAAGGCCCGTGGCTACGGGCATGGCATTCAGGCGGCGATCGAGGGTTTTGCCCAGGCCGATGGCCTTGCCCTGCTCGATTTCGACGAGGCCGTGCAATGCCGTGAACTGGGCTGGCGCAAGCCGATCCTGCTGCTCGAAGGGTTCTTCGAGCCCGCCGATCTGGCGCTGGTGCAGGCGCATGATCTCGGCATCGTGATCCATGATTCAGGCCAGCTGGACATTCTCGAATCCATGCACCTGGAACGACCGGTCGATGCCTGGGTCAAACTCAATACCGGCATGCATCGCCTGGGCTTCCAACCAGAAGAGTACCGCCACCAGTATGCCCGTGCCCTGGCCCTGCAGGCCCGTGGCCAGCTTGGCCAGGTGGGCCGCATGACCCATTTTGCGCGGGCCGATGACGACCCGGCCACGACCCGGGCACAGCTCGCTTGCTTCCGTACCGTAACGGCCGGGCTGCCGGGGCCCGTCAGCGTCTGCAATTCGGCCGCAACGCTCACTGCGGGCCTGTCGCGTACCCTCGGCGAGGGGCCACAGGTCGTGCGTCCAGGGGTCTGCCTGTATGGCGCCAGCCCGTTTTCCAGCAAAAGCGCGGCCAGTCTGGGTCTGCAGCCGGCCATGACCCTGTCCTCCGTACTCATATCCGCTCACAGCCTGCAGGCCGGTGAGGGCATCGGCTACGGGCACGTCTACAGGGCGCCCCATGGCATGCGCGTGGGCATCGTGGCCTGTGGCTATGCCGATGGCTATCCCAGGCATGCGCCCACCGGCACGCCGGTGCAGGTGGCCGGCGTACGTACCCGTGTGGTGGGCCGGATCTCCATGGATATGCTGGCGGTGGACCTCGACCCCATCCCGCAGGCCGGGCCCGGGGCCCCGGTCGTTCTGTGGGGTGCCGGCGGCCCGTCGGTCGACGAGGTGGCCGCGGCCAGTGCCACCATAGGTTACGAACTGCTGGTGGCATTGGCCCCCCGGGTGCCCCGTCGGGTCGTCTCTGTTGCTGGCACAGGCTGAGGTCATCATGAAAAACCGCTGCATTCTGGTCACCGGTGCTACCAAGGGAATCGGCTGGGCGGTCAGCCAGCGTCTGGCCGACCTCGGCTGCCACGTCGTGGGGCTGGCCCGTCATGTGGCGGACATCGATTTCCCGGGATATCTGTATTCATGCGATCTGGCTCATGCCGGTGAAACCGAAGAACTGCTGCGCATGATCCGCGAAAAATATCCCGTCGATGGGGTGGTCAACGGGGTGGGGCCCGTCATTCCCGAAGTTCTGGGCGAAATCGGGCTGGCATCGCTGTACGAAGCGTTCGATCTCAACGTACGGGTGGCCGTACAGGCAGTCCAGGCCTTTGTGCCGGGCATGAAAGCGCGCAAAGAGGGGCGCATCGTCAATCTGTGCGGTCGGGTGGTGCACGGGGCGCCCGGGCACACCAGCTTTTCTGCCGCCAAGAGCGCTTTGCTGGGCTGTACCAGAACCTGGGCGCTCGAATTGGCGCCGTATGGCGTCACCGTCAATGCCGTGTCGCCCGGGCCGGTCGAAACCAGCCTGTTCCGGGCGCAATGCCCCATTGGCAGCGAAGCCGAAAAGGCCGTGCTGGCCAGCATCCCCATGGCCCGGCTGGCCCAGGCCGACGAGGTTGCCGCCGCGGTGGTGTTTCTGCTCAGCGATGCCGCCTCCTACATCACGGGCCAGGAACTGGGCGTGGATGGTGGCGGCAGCCTGGCAGGGCGTTGATGGCCAGGGCGCGTTCGTCGTTCGTGTGCGCCGACTGCGGCGCCGTGTCGGCCAAATGGGAAGGCCGCTGCGCGCAGTGCGGTGCCTGGAATACGCTGCAAGAGGTCGTAGAGACAGCCCGCACCGATCGGCACCGCTTTGCGCCGCTGGCTGCGGTGACACCCGTGCAGCGGCTGGCCGATATCGAGGCGCGCGAGCAGGTGCGTACGCCGACGGGGCTGGACGAATTCGATCGTGTGCTGGGTGGCGGGCTGGTGTCCGGTGCCGTGATCCTGATCGGTGGCGATCCGGGCATCGGCAAATCCACGTTGCTGCTGCAGACTTTGGCCAGCCTCTCGACGCGCGTGCCGGTGCTGTACGTGACCGGCGAAGAGTCCGCCGAGCAGGTGGCCTTGCGGGCCCGGCGGCTGGGGGTGGCCGGGGATGCGGTCGATGTGCTGGCCGAAATCCGCCTCGAACAGATCACGCAGGCGGTGCTCGAGCACAAGCCGGCCGTGGCCGTGATCGACTCGATCCAGACGCTGTATTCGGGCGAACTGACCGCCGCCCCCGGTTCGGTGTCACAAGTGCGCGAATGTGCAGCGCAACTGACCCGCATCGCCAAACAGACGGGGGTGACGCTGGTGCTGATTGGCCATGTCACGAAGGACGGGGCGCTTGCCGGGCCGCGTGTGCTGGAACACATGGTGGATACCGTGCTGTATTTCGAAGGGGATACCCACTCTTCCTTTCGTCTGGTCCGTGCGATCAAGAACCGTTTTGGTGCGGTCAATGAACTGGGCGTGTTTGCCATGACCGATCGCGGTCTGCGCGGGGTGAACAATCCGTCCGCGCTGTTTCTGGCGGGTCATGCCCGGCGCGTGGCGGGCGCCTGCGTGATGGCCACCCAGGAGGGCACCCGGCCTCTGCTGGTCGAGATCCAGGCCCTGGTGGATGCCTCCCACGCACCCAATCCACGCCGGCTGTCGGTGGGTCTCGAAGGCAGTCGCCTGGCCATGCTGCTGGCGGTGCTGCATCGGCACGCGGGGGTGGCCAGTCATGATCAGGACGTGTTCGTCAACGCCGTGGGTGGTGTGCGCATTACCGAGCCTGCCGCGGATCTGCCGGTGGCGCTTGCAATCCTTTCATCCATGCGCAATCAGGCCTTGCCCGAAGGTCTGCTGGCCTTCGGCGAGGTGGGCCTGGCCGGCGAAGTGCGCCCGGCGCCACGGGGCCAGGAGCGCTTGCGCGAGGCGGCCAAGCTGGGCTTCAAACGGGCTGTGATTCCACGGGCCAACCAGCCGCGGCAACCGGTCGAGGGGCTTCTCATCCATCCTGTGGACCGCATAGAAGATGCGCTCGCGGTACTCTCGCACAGCGATACATGCTGAGCGGGTTCTGGTTGATTCCGGCCTGCCTGGCGGCTGGCGGGATGATTGGCTTCACCGGTGGGGTCCTGGGTATCGGGGGCGGGCTGTTTGCCATCCCATTGCTCGGGCTGTTATTGGGCTATGAGCAGCAGGCGGCGCAGGGGACCGCGCTGATCATGGTATTGCCCGCCGTTCTGCTGACGGTGCGAAAATATCACCAGCGCACGCCAATCGAGTGGCGATCGGCCGCTTCAGGGGCGCTGGGATCGATTTTTTTCACCTGGGTGGGGGCGTTGATCGCGCTGGACATAGACTCGACGCTGTTGCGGCAGATTTATGCTGGTTTCGTATTCCTGATCGCCCTGTTCTATTTTCGTGAGAGTCTGGGGCGGCGTGCCCGGCAGGCGCCCCCGGGCGGATATCGATCGGCAAGTGAAGTACCGCAGCATCGGTACTTCATCGTGGGTGTGGGGGCTGGGCTGGCGGGCGGGATTTTCGGCGTCGGTGGGTCCGTACTCGCGGTACCCTTCATGACCACATTCTTTCACCTGCGCCAGACGACCGCACAGGCGCTGGCACTGACCATGATCGTGCCCGGCACGGTTGTGGCCCTGCTCACGTACGCATGGCACGGACAGGCCCATGGCCTGGTGGGTATCCCCCTGGCGCTCGGCAGCCTGCTGTGCGTACCCTATGGCGTGCGCCTGGCGTATGCCCTGCCCGAAGCCCGGCTGAAGCTGATTTTTGCCTGCATGCTGCTGGTCATCATGGCCCTGCTGCTGGCCAGGGGGGGCACATGAGGCCTTTGCCGCCTGGTTGGTCCCTGCACGCGTTCGGAGCGCTCTGGCTGGCGGTGCCTGATCACCTGTCCCACCTGGCCGGGCTGCAATGGCTGGACGCATCGCAGCCCGATGCCCGGCCGGTCAGTGCCGGTGGGCGGCAGGCGGCCTGGTTCGTGGAGGGGGCTCATGGGCCTGCAGTCCTGCGCCATTATCGACGCGGCGGTCTGCGTGCCCGGCTGGGGCAGGAACGCTATTTCTGGCTTGGATTGGCACGGGTGCGTGCGCTGGCCGAGGTCCGGGTGCTCGTGCACCTGAAGCAGGCGGGCGTACCCGTGCCGGAGCCACTGGCAGCCGGATTCTGGCGTGCGGGCCCATGGTACCGGACTGCCATCCTGCTGCACCGCATACCGTCAGCCAGGCCGCTGGCCCTGTGCCTCGATGACGCTGACCCTGGCAGCGTGGCCCGTGTGCTTCTGGAGATGCACGCGGCCGGTGTCTGGCACGCGGATCTCAACGCCTGGAACATTTTGCTGGATGACAGGCAGCAGGTCTGGTTGATCGATTTCGATCGCGCCCGCCTGGGTGTGGTTTCCAGGAAACAGGCGCAAAGAAACTGGTTGCGCCTGCGCCGCTCTTTGGTTAAGGTTGCCGGCTTGCGCGGTGCGCAATGGTGGGACGGATTGTCTCTTTGTTTACCTCGATCATCAGGGGCCATGCCATGAAAATCGGCGCCATTCACACCCTGTTGGCTGCAGCCGCGCTGGCCGTTGCCGGGTTGCCTGCTGTTGCGCAGGACCGTGTCGTCAATGTCTACAACTGGGCGGAATACACGGCCCCGGATACCATTCCGGGCTTTGAGCGGGCCACGGGCATCAAGATTCGCTACGATGTCTATGATACCAACGATACGCTGCAGGCCAAGCTGCTGACGGGCAAGTCGGGCTACGACATCGTGGTGCCGTCCACTCATTATGCCGCGCGCCAGATTCAGGGCGGCCTGTTCCAGAAGCTCGATCGCAGCCAGATTCCCAACTGGAAGCATCTGGATCCCGAACTCATGGCGCTCGTGGCCAGTGTGGACCCGGGCAACCAGTACCTGGTGCCCTGGGGGTACGGTACCAATGGCCTGGGCTACAACGTGACCCAGGTGCAGGAAGCAATCGGGCCCGACGCGCCACTGAGCTCCTGGGATATGCTGTTCAAGCCCGAGAATGCGGCCAGACTGCAAGCCTGCGGGATTTCTATACTCGATGAGGCCGCGCAGGTGTTTCCGGCCGTCCTGCATTACCTCGGCAAGAATCCGAACAGCAGCGATCCGGCGGATTACGAAGAAGCATTCGCGCTGCTCAAGCGCATCCGGCCCTATATCCGGCAGTTCAGCTCTTCGGGCTATATCGACGAACTGGCCTCCGGTGGCCTGTGCATGGTCTATGGCTATTCGGGCGATGTCATGATCGCCGCCGCCCGGGCGCGGGAAGCCGGCAAATCCTACAACATCGAATACTTCATCCCGGACGGCGGGGCCCCGGTCTGGTTCGACACCATGGCCATTCCGAAAACCGCCGAGCATGTCGCCGAGGCGCATGCCTTCATCAATTACATCGAAACCCCCGAAGTGCATGCGGCCATCACCAACGAGATGTTCTATCCCAACGCCAACAAGGCGGCGCGCAATTTCGTGGTGACTGAAGTGGCCGGCAATCCCATGATCTACCCTTCGCCCGAGGTCTCGCGCACGCTTTATGTGATCCAGCCCCAGCCGCTCAATATCCTGCGCCTGCAGACCAGGCTGTGGGCCGATCTGAAAACAGGCCGTTAGCTGCGATGATGGATGCCCGCGGCCTGCCCCTTTCGGGGGGTGTCGATGACTTCGTGCGCATGGAAGAAGTCGTCAAGATCTTCGGTGATACGGTTGCGGTGCGTTCGGTCAACCTGGCCGTGCGCCGCCACGAAATCTTCGCGCTGCTGGGCAGCTCGGGTTGCGGCAAGACCACTTTGCTGCGCATGCTGGCGGGCTTTGAAGAGCCCACATCCGGGCGCATCATCCTGGACGGTGAGGACATTACCGCGCTGCCACCATACAGACGGCCGGTGAACATGATGTTCCAGTCCTATGCCCTGTTTCCGCACATGAGTGTCGAGGCCAATGTGGCATTTGGCCTGAAGCAGGAAGGCGTGCCGCGCCATGAAATCCAGAGCCGCGTTTTCGAGGCCCTGGATCGGGTGCAGATGGCGGGCCACGCGCGGCGCCGGCCACATCAGCTTTCGGGCGGGCAGCAGCAGCGGGTAGCGCTGGCGCGCAGCCTGGTCAAGCGCCCCAAGCTGCTGCTGCTCGACGAACCCATGTCGGCACTCGACAAGCAGATCCGCCAGGCCACGCAAATCGAACTGCTGCATATCCTGGCTCAGGTCGGCGTCACCTGCATCATGGTGACGCACGATCAGGAAGAGGCCATGACGATGGCCAGTCGCCTGGCTGTCATGACCGAAGGCCAGATCATGCAATGCGGTACGCCGCACGAAGTCTACGCCTTCCCGGCCAATCGTTTCGTGGCCGGTTTCATCGGCTCCACCAACCTGTTCACGGGTACCATCGTGGTGGATCAGCCGGATCACGTGCTCATCGAGACCGATGCGCTGCCACGGCCCCTGCATGTCAGCCATGGGGTCAGTGAGCCCCTGGGCATGGTGGTGCACGTGTCCGTGCGTCCCGAACAGTTGCGCATCAGCCGGCACAGGCCGCAGACTGATGCCAACTGGGGGCATGGGATGGTGTCGCACGTGGCGTGGATGGGCAGTTATGCGCGCTACCAGGTGCGCCTCGATGCAGGCCATGTGATCGAGGCCAGCATTCCCACACTTGAGTGGAATCCTTCCGAGGCGCCTGGCATCGACGAAGAAGTCTACGTCGCCTGGTCCAACGACGCGGGCACCGTTCTGGCGAGCTGATCATGCGCATGCGCTGGCGACTCCCCCGCCCCGACGCCCGTCAGTGGGCCATATGGGTGCCCTACGCCTGGCTGGCGATGTTCCTGCTGGTGCCGTTCCTGCTGGTACTGAAGATCAGCCTCTCCGATCTGCAGTTTGGCATTCCGCCCTATACACCGATCGCTGCGCTGGAAGACGATACCCTGCAACTGACCCTGCATCTGCGCGGCTACCTGCTGCTGTTTACCGATAGTCTGTATGCAGCGGTCTATCTGAATTCAGTGAAGATGGCCCTGATCACCACGGCATGCTGCGTGCTGATCGGCTATCCGCTGGCCTGGCAGATTGCCCGCTCGAGGCCGCAGATCCGCAACCTGCTGCTCCTGGGGGTGATCCTGCCCTTCTGGACTTCGCTGTTGCTGCGCGTCTATGCCTGGGTAGGCATTCTGCGCAACGACGGCCTGTTGAACAACCTGTTGATGGGCCTGGGCCTGATCGATTCTCCACTGGAAATCTACCGGACCGATCTGGCCGTGTATATCGGGCTGGTCTACGCCTACCTGCCGTTTTTCATCCTGCCCCTGTATGCCAACCTGGTCAAGCTCGATCAGCGCCTGATCGAGGCGGCCCATGATCTGGGTGCGCGCCCCTGGGCCACGTTCCGGCACATCGTGCTGCCGCTGTCCATGCCGGGCGCGATCGCAGGCGCCATGCTGGTGTTCATTCCCTCTGTGGGCGAGTACGTGATACCTGAAATGCTGGGTGGGGCGAACACGCTGATGATGGGCAGGGTCATGTGGAACGAGTTCTTCAACAATGCCGACTGGCCCATGGCCGCCGCGGTCACCTGCATCATGGTCCTGCTGTTGCTGGTGCCGTTGACCATCTTCCAGTACAGTTCGGCGCGCCAGCTGGAGAAGCCCCGATGACCCGCCGCAGCCGTGCCATACGCTGGGCGACGTTGGCGCTGGGCTATGGCTTTCTCTATGTGCCCATCGCCTCCCTGATGGTGTTCTCATTCAACGAGTCCAAGCTGATGACCTCATGGACGGGGTTTTCGCTGCGCTGGTATGTCGAACTTTTCCAGGACCAGACTCTGCTGGCGGCCGCCCGCCTGTCATTGCTGATTGCCGTCCTGACTGCCTCGGCGGCGCTGTGCATCGGCACCTGGGCGGGCTACGTGCTCGCGCGCATGGGGCGCTTCCGGGGCTTCGGTCTGTACGTGGGCATGCTGGGGGCTCCGCTGGTCATGCCCGAAGTCGTGCTGGGCATCTCGCTGCTGCTGATGTTCGTCGAACTGTCCAGGGTCGTGGGCTGGCCTGACGGCAACGGCCTGTTCACGATCTGGGTCGGCCACGTCACGCTATGCACGGCGTATGTGGCCGTCATCATCCAATCGCGGGTCAGGGATCTGGACCGCTCGCTCGAAGAGGCGGCGCTGGATCTCGGGGCCACGCCGCTGCGGGTCTTTTTCGTCATCACGCTGCCCCTGATCGCCCCGGCACTGATGGCCGCCTGGCTGCTGGCATTCACCCTGTCGCTGGATGATGTCGTGATCGCGTCGTTCCTGTCAGGGCCGGGCTATACCACCCTGCCTCTCGAGGTGTTCTCCCGGGTGCGCCTTGGGCTGAAACCCGAAATCAATGCGCTGGCCACGCTGTTCATCCTGGCAGTCGGCGTGGTGGTGGTGGCGGTCAATCGGATGCAGGGGCGTGCGGCAAGGCTGTGATCCGCTGCGCTGCAGACGGCGTGTTTCACAAGCCTTGCTGCCAAGAAAGGGGGCGTCAGCGAGAGGGACAGGGCGGTGTCCAGAACCATTACAATGGAAGCCTCGTATCACGATCCGTCAACAGGGCTTCCATGATCACACAAGACCAGCTCAAGCAGCAGGTTGCGCAGGCCGCGCTCGATGTCATACTGCCCCAGCTGCAGCCCGAAAGCGTGCTCGGTGTGGGCACCGGTTCCACGGTAGACCGTTTCATCGATCTGCTGGGGGTCCATCGTGATGCGTTCGGGGCTGCGGTATCCAGTTCAGAGCGCAGTACCCGGCGCCTGCAGGCAGCAGGTATCCAGGTGCTCGACCTGAATCAGGTCGCAAGCCTGCCGTTCTATGTCGATGGGGCCGACGAAGTCGACCATCAGCTCAATCTCATCAAGGGGGGCGGCGGGGCATTGACCCGCGAAAAAATCGTTGCCTCGGTGGCCGATCGCTTCATCTGCATCGTCGATGAGACCAAACTGGTCGAAACCCTGGGGCGGTTTCCATTGCCCATCGAAGTCATTCCGCTGGCGCGCGAATCCGTGGCGCGCGAAATGCGCCAGCTGGGTGGGCGGCCCGAATTGCGTGCCGGCTTCATCACCGATAACGGCAACCAGATCATCGATGTGGCCGGCCTGGCCTATGGCAGCCAGCCCGCCGAATTCGAGGCGCTGATCAACAACATCCCTGGGGTGGTCACCTGTGGGCTGTTTGCCATCTCCGGCGCCCATCTGGCCCTGGTGGCGGGCCAGGCTGGCATTGCCCGCCTCGAATTGCAAGACTGACCTGGAGCCCGTCATGCTGGAGCATACCAACAAGCAATTTCACGCCGAGCTCGAAACCACCCGTTCCATGTTTCTGCAGATGGGCGGTGTGGTCGAATCCATGGTGCTCGATGGCATACAGGCGCTGTCCGAAGGCGACCTGCATCTGGTCGATCGGGTGCGCGAACACGAGCGCCAGGTCAACCAGCTCGAGGTCGAAATCGACGAACGCATCAGCCAGCTGATTGCCCGCAACCAGCCCACGGCGGTCGACTTGCGGCTCCTGCTGTCCATCTCCAAGATGCTCACCGACATGGAGCGCTGCGGCGATGAGGCCGAGAAAATCGCAAAGGTGGCGCGTCGGCTGCACGAGGCCGATTCGGCCTACGAGCCGGTGGTCGAACTGCGCCACATGGCCGATGCCGTGGCCAGCATGATTCGAGCTGCGCTCGATGCCTTCGCCCGCGAAGATCCGGTGGCGGCTGCGCAGGTGGTGCGCAACGACAAGGCGGTCGACAAAGAATGGAAGGCCTCGCTGCGTCACATCATCACCTACATGATCGAAGACCCGCGTACCATTTCACATTCGATCGATCTGATCTTCATCGCCCGCGCGCTCGAGCGCATCGGGGATCACGCGAAGAACATGGCCGAGCGGGTGATCTACATGGTGCTGGGCGATGACGTGCGGCACACCGGGGTCAGCAACACCGAACGCATGGCGCGGGGCGAACCGCCACGGCCGCGCGGCTGAGCGCCCAACGGCGTAGGGCGGATCCCACAACGACTGGGTCGAACGTTCGACGGCGCGAGGCGAATCGCGCAACGACCGAGCTGAATGTTCAGCTGCGCGGTTGCGGTGGCTCAGAGCCGCTTGATGAACACCAGGCTGTTGCGCGAGTGGTTGTAGTGGGTGCGTTTCTCGTATGGCAGATCGGACACCCCGCCCTGCACGAAGCCCCGTTTCAGAAACCAGTGTGACGTGCGCGTGGTCAGGACGAACAGGCGCCGCACGCCCATGGCGCGTGCAGTGGTTTCGGCATGGCGCAGCAGTTTTTCTCCGTCGCCCGTGCCCTGCCATTCGGGGTGCACGATCAGGCAGGCCATTTCGGCCATGCCCTCATCCAGATACGGGATGACCGCCACGCAGCCATAGATGACGCCATCGTGTTCGAGCACCGTAAAGCGTTCGAGCTCGCGTTCGATCGCTGCCAGGCCCCGGGGTACCAGCGTGCCGTCGGCCTCGAGCGGCTCGATCAGCTGCACGATGGCGCCGACGTCATCGGCTTCGGCGGCGCGCAGGTCTTCCAGCGTATCTTCGACGACCATGGTGCCCACGCCGTCGTGGGTGAAAATCTCGAGCAGAATGCTGCCATCGAGCGGATAGGGCACCAGATGGGCGCGGGCCACGCCCCGCTTGACCGCCAGCGAGGCATGGCGCAGGAATACCGTGGTGTCTTCATCCAGAATACCCTGTGCCAGCAGATCGTCGGCATCCTTGCGGGCCAGTTCGGTGTCGACCGAGCCGTCGGTTTCGGTCACCGTGCGGTTCTGGGTCAGGAAGATCAGCTTTTCGGCGCGCAAGGCCACCGCGGCGTTGGTGGCGAGGTCTTCCATGGCCAGATTGAAGGCTTCGCCCGTGGGCGAGAAGCCCAGAGGCGACAGCAGGACGATGCCGCCCTGGTCCATCACGCTGCGCAGAGCCGACACATCGAGCTTGCGGACCTGGCCTGCGCGCCGGTAATCCGTGCCGTCGATCACGCCCACGGGCCTGGCAGTGACGAAATTGCCGGAAAAGACGCGGATCTTGGCATGCGACATGGGCGTGTTCGGCAAGCCCTGGCTGAACGCGGCCTCGATATCGAGGCGGATTTCGCCCGCGGCCTCTTTCGCGCATTCGAGCGCTTCGGGGCTGGTGGGTTCGGTACCCCGGCCGAACTGGGTGATATGCCCTTTGACCCGAAGCTGTTCGTTGACCTGCGGGCGCGAACCATGCACCAGAACCAGACGGATCCCCAGCGCCGAGAGCAGGGACAGGTCGGCCACCAGCGATTCAAGGCCGCCATCCTGGATGAGTTCGCCGCCAAAGGCGACCACAAAAGTCTTGCCACGGAAGTCATGCACGTAAGGTGCGACCTCACGGAACCAGCGCACGAATTGTGCGGCTGCGACGTCAGGGGCATCGTGGGCAGACCAGATTCCGGTCTCGGAAGCGTTCATGGCATTGTGCTGGTGCAGTCGGAATACAGGGGAAATTATAATGACTGGCTTCACTGCAGTCTTCGGAGTTCTGTTGTCCAAGCCCATTGCACCACAATCGACCCCCCCGCCGCGCCCGCCCCGATCCAGGCCCCGGGGTGGGGCCGGTGACCGGCCGCTGCCCCATCTGGCGTTTCCCCCCGATCTGCCCGTCAGTGCCTGCAAGGATGAAATTGCGCGTGCCATCCGGGCCCACCAGGTCGTGATCGTCTGCGGCGAGACCGGGTCGGGCAAGACCACGCAGTTGCCGAAAATCTGTCTCGAAATCGGCCGTGGGCGCAAGGGCATGATAGGTCATACCCAGCCCCGGCGCCTGGCCGCCACCTCGGTTGCACACCGCATTGCCGAAGAACTGCAAACCGAACCGGGCGACTGGGTGGGCTACCAGATCCGTTTCAGCCAGCGCGAAGGCCCGGCGACCGCCATCAAGCTCATGACCGATGGCATCCTGCTGGCGGAGACCCAGCGCGATCCCCTGTTGCGCCGCTATGACACGTTGATCGTCGATGAAGCGCACGAGCGCAGCCTGAACATCGATTTTCTGCTCGGCTTCCTGAAGCGCCTGCTCAGGCGCCGCAAAGACCTGAAGCTGATCATCACATCAGCGACCATCGATGCCGAGCGGTTTGCGCAGCATTTCGGCACGCCACAGGGCCCCGCGCCGGTCATCCAGGTGTCCGGGCGCCTGTATCCGGTCGAACTGCGCTATCGTCCCGTCCTGCCCGACGCCTCCGAGGGCCCGACGCAGGATCGGGTCGACGAGGAACGCGACCTGGTCGAGGCCGCTGGTGACGGGGTGGAAGAATGCATGCGTCATGGCCCGGGCGATATCCTGGTATTTTTGCCCGGTGAGCGCGAGATCCGGGAATGCGCGGATGCACTGCGCAAGCGGCACCTGGGCGGCGCAGCCATTTTGCCCCTGTATGCCCGGCTGTCGCGCGCCGAGCAGGAGCAGATCTTTCATCCGGCAGGTCAGGCCCGGCGCATCGTGCTGGCTACGAACGTGGCCGAAACCTCGCTGACCGTGCCGGGCATCCGCTACGTGGTCGACAGCGGCCTGGCGCGCATCAAGCGGTATTCGTGGCGCAGCAAGGTCGAACAGCTGCATATCGAGCCCATCAGCCAGGCCTCGGCCAACCAGCGCGCAGGCCGCTGCGGGCGGCTGGGCCCCGGTGTTTGCATCCGGCTGTATTCCGAAGCGGATTTCCACCAGCGTCCGGCTTTCACGGATCCCGAAATCCTGCGCTCGTCATTGGCCGCCGTCATTCTGCGCATGAAGGCGCTGCGTCTGGATGACATCGAGCACTTTCCGTTCGTCCAGCCACCCAGTGGCCGTGCCGTGGCCGATGGCTATCAGCTGTTGCAGGAACTTGGCGCACTCGATGATGCCAACGCCCTCACCGACGTTGGCCACGTGCTGGCACGCATGCCGGTGGACCCCCGTATCGCCCGCATGATCCATGCGGCGCGCGAACAGCAGTGCCTGCGCGAGATTCTGGTGATTGCAGCGGCGCTATCGATACAGGATCCACGCGAGCGGCCCATGCAGGCGCGTGATGCCGCCGAACAGGCGCAAGCCATGTTCAGGCACAGGCAGTCCGAATTTCTCGCCTGGGTCACGCTCTGGGACTGGTACAGAGCGCAGGTGGCGCACAAGGTGTCGCAGCGCAAGCTGGTCGAGCAGCTGCGTGCCCGGTTCCTCTCGCCGGTGCGTCTGCGCGAATGGCACGATACGCACGTCCAGTTGCATGCGCTGGTGCGAGAGCAGGGCTGGCGCGTGAACACCACGCCGGCCACGGTTGAGCAGGTGCATCTGGCGCTGCTGGCCGGTTTGCTGGGCAATATCGGCATGCGCACTGAAGAAGGGGGGCTGTACCAGGGCGCGCACGGCGTGCGCTTTGCCATTCATCCGGGCTCATCCCTGCACCGGAAGGCGGGGCGCTGGGTGCTGGCGGCCGAACTCGTTGAAACCAGCCGCCTGTATGCACGCTGTGTGGCACAGATCGAGCCCGGCTGGGTAGAGAAAGCGGGCGCGCATCTGTTGCGCAGATCATGGTCGGACCCGCGCTGGGACAGAAAGTCGGGCCAGGTGCTGGCCCATGAGCGCGGCAGTGTGCATGGCCTGCCGGTCTATCATGGGCGGCGGGTGCACTATGGGCGCATCGATCCCGCGGCCGCGCGTGCGATCTTCATCGAACAGGCCCTGGTGCCGGGTGATATCGACAGCCGTCTGCCCTTCATTGTGCATAACCGGCGCCTGATCGCCTCGATCGAACGCCTCGAGCACCAGAGCCGCCGGCCCGACATTCTGGTCGATGACGCGCTCATCGCCGCATTCTATGAACAGCATATTCCGCCAGAAATTTGCCAGACGGCGAGCCTGGAAGCCTGGTACAAGAGCCTGGACAAATCCGCCCGCGCCGCCCTCGAACTGGATCGCAAGGCCCTGATGCAGCATGATGCGGCGGGCGTGACCACCGAGGTGTTCCCGCGCCGCCTGCACTGGGCCGGTGCCGAACTTGCCGTGGATTATCATTTCGAGCCGGGTTCCCCGCGCGACGGCATGACGCTGACGGTACCCCTGTTTGCGCTCAACCAGATCCCGGCGGCACGCTGCGAATGGCTGGTGCCGGGGATGCTGAAAGAAAAAGTCCACCTGCTGCTCAAGTCCTTGCCACAGAGGCTGCGCCGGCACTGCGTGCCGTTGCCCGAATACGCCGCCGAGTTCCATGCCCGCTGGTTCGAGCGCGCGGCCGATCCCGGCATGGGGCTCATCGATGCGCTGATCCTGGATGTGCGCGAGCAACGCCGCGTGACTCTCCAGGCCACTGATTTCAAGCCCGAAACGCTCCCGGCCCATCTGTTCATGAATTTCAAGGTGGTGGATGAGCATGGCCGCATGCTGTCGGGTGGCCGCAACCTCGATCAGCTGCGTGCCGAGCATGCCCAGGAAGCCCGGGCGTCGTTTCAGCGCATGGCGGTCGACGATCGGCAGGCGGCCCGCATACTGGACCACGAAGGCCTGACCTCCTGGCGCTTCGGCCCCTTGCCCGAGCTGCTTGAAATCCAGCGCGACGGGCAATCACTGATGGGTTATCCAGCCTTGCGGGATCGGGGCACGCATTGCGATCTCGAAGTCTTCGATGACCCCCTCGAGGCGCGCAGGGTCCATGCCCTGGGCCTGCGGCGGCTGTTTCACCTGGCGCTGGGCGAGCCTGTGCGGCAGCTGCAGAAGAATCTGCCCGGTCTCGTGCGCATGGGCATGCAGTTCATGGATCTGGGGTCGGTGGATGACCTGGCCGCGCAAATCATGGCTGCGGCGCTGGATCAGGCCTGCCTCGGCGAACCCTGGCCGGAAGATGCAGGGGCGTTCGCGCAGCGCTGCACCGAGGGACGCAGCCGCCTTGGCCTGCTGGCGCGCGAGTACGCGCTGCAGGCTGGCGCGATTCTGGATGAGCGGGCGGCCCTGCTCAGGAAACTGCCCCAGGCCAGGCCCTGGGCCCGGGCGCACCAGGACATGCAGCAACAGCTCGAGGGTCTGATTCATCGTGCGTTCGTGACGGACACGCCGCCCGATTCATTCAGGCACCTCGCGCGCTATCTCAAGGCCATGCAGCTGCGCATCGACAAACTGCGCACGGACCCCGTGCGTGACGAGCGCCTGATGGCCGAGATGGCCCCCCTGCTGACGCAGTATCAGCGGGCGCGGGCGGCGCTCAAGGGGGCGCCTGATGCGGCGCTGGACCAGTTTCGATGGCAACTGGAAGAGCTGCGCGTGGCACTTTTTGCGCAGGAACTCAAGACGCCGTTCCCGGTGTCGGTCAAGCGCCTGCAAAAGGCCTGGGCCGCCCCGACGCGCTGAGCGCAGGGGCCGGCCCGCACTGGGTACAATCTGCGCATGACGCATCCATCCGATCCCACCTTGTTCGTACACCTGCGCTGCCACAGCGAATTTTCCGTGGTCGACGGTACGGCCCGTATTCCCGCCCTGATCAGCCGGGCTCGGGCGTATGGCCAACCGGCGCTGGCGCTGACAGATCTCGCAAATCTCTTTGGCTGGATCAAATTCTACAAGGCGGCCCGCAAAGCCGGCATCAAGCCCATTGTGGGCAGCGATGTCTGGCTGCACAACCCGGGTGATGTACGCAAACCCTTTCGTATCCTCCTGCTGGCATCGGATCATGCAGGCTATCTGGCATTGTGCCGCTTGCTCACCCGGGCGTGGCTCGAAAACAGCCAGTCGGGCCGCGCCGAGATGCGCCGCGAGTGGCTGGCCCGATTGCCTGGCATCATCGTGCTGTCCGGGGCCCGCGATGGGGATGTCGGGCAGGCGCTTGGGGCCGGCCGTGAAGACGATGCACGCGAGTTGGCGCGGCAATGGGCAGCCGACTTTCCCGGGCGGTATTTCATCGAATTGCAACGCGCCGGCTTCGACGGCGAAGAACTGCTGGTGCAGTCTTCCGTGCGCCTGGCAGCCGATTGCGCCTTGCCGGTCGTCGCCACGCACCCGATCCAGTTTCTCGATGCCGAAGATTTCCGCGCGCACGAGGTCCGTGTCTGCATTGCCGATGGCGAACTGCTGGGCAACCCACGCCGGGTTCGCCGTTTCACCACCCGGCAATACATGCCCGACAGCGCTGAAATGGCCCGGCGCTTTGCCGACATCCCGAGCGCACTCGAAAATGCGGTGCAGATCGCCCGGGGCTGCAACGTGCAGCTGGTTCTCGACCAGCCACAATTGCCGCCGTTTCCAACACCCGAAGGGGTGACCCTGGAAGATCATCTGGTCGAACTGGCGCGCAGCGGGCTGCAGCGGCGCCTCGAGCAACTGTATCCGGATGCCGCCGAGCGCGAACGGCAGCGGCCGCAGTACCAGGAGCGGCTCGATCTCGAATGCGCAACCATCATCGACATGGGGTTTCCCGGCTACTTCCTGATCGTGCAGGATTTCATCAACTGGGGCAAGAGCCACGGGGTGCCTGTAGGGCCGGGACGCGGCTCCGGGGCGGGTTCGCTGGTGGCCTACAGTCTGGGCATCACCGACCTGGATCCCTTGCGCTACGATCTTCTGTTCGAGCGCTTCCTGAACCCCGAACGGGTGTCGATGCCCGACTTCGATATCGATTTCTGCCAGGACAACCGCGAACGCGTCATCGAATACGTCAAGCAGAAGTATGGCCGGGAAGCCGTCAGCCAGATCGCCACCTTCGGCTCGCTGGGGGCCAAGGCGGTGGTGCGTGACGTGGGCCGGGTGCTCGAGTTGCCCTACAGCCTGTGCGACCGGCTCTCGAAGATGATTCCGTTCAATCCGGCCGACCCCTGGTCGCTCGAACGCACGCTGGAACACGAGCCGGCCTTCAAGGAACTCTACGATTCCGACGAAGAAATCCACGCCCTGATCGACCTGGCCCGTCCGCTCGAAGGGCTGACCCGCAACGTGGGCATGCATGCGGGCGGCGTGCTGATTGCGCCTGGGCAGCTGACGGATTTCTGTCCGCTGTATTGTCAGCCGGGCAGCGAGAACAGCGTGGTCTCCCAGTTCGACAAGGACGATGTCGAATCCGCCGGTCTGGTGAAGTTCGACTTTCTCGGGTTGCGCAACCTGACGATCCTCGACTGGGCGGTGCGCTACGTGCGTCAGTTCAATGCGGGCATGGGCGATTTCGACCTCATGAGCCTGCCGCTGGATGACCGGCAGACCTACGAGCTGCTGTCATCGGCCAATACGACGGCCGTATTCCAGCTCGAATCACGGGGCATGAAGGAACTGCTCAAGAGCCTGCAGCCCAGCACCTTCGAAGACGTGGTTGCCCTGCTGGCGCTGTTTCGCCCGGGCCCGCTCGAATCCGGCATGGTGGTCGATTTCGTCCAGCGCAAGCACGGTCGGGTCAAAGTGGATTATTTTCACCCGGACCTCGAACCCGTGCTCGACAGCACGTATGGCGTGATCGTGTATCAGGAACAGGTGATGCAGATCTCCCAGATTGTTGGCGGGTACTCCCTGGGCGGGGCGGACCTGCTCAGACGGGCGATGGGCAAGAAAAAGCCCGAGGAAATGGCCCGGCATCGCGCCATATTCCTCGAAGGGGCGGCCAGGAAGGGGTATGCGCCCGATCTGGCGGCCCACCTGTTCGATCTGATGGAAAAGTTTGCCGGCTATGGCTTCAACAAGAGCCATTCCGCAGCCTATGCCCTGATTGCCTACCAGACCGCCTGGCTCAAGCGTCATCATCCGGCAGAGTTTCTGGCCGCCACAATGCTGTCCGATATGGATGATACGGACAAGCTGCAGGTCTTCTGGCGCGATGCGCTCAACAACAACGTCACCGTTCTGCCGCCGGACATCAATGCATCCCTCTGGCGTTTCGTGCCGGTGGCCGACGAACATACCCGCCAGGGCCGCCCGCCGCGCACCATCCGTTACGGGCTGGGCGGGGTCAAGGGTGCGGGGCAGGCCGCAGTAGAGGCCATTCTCGAAGCGCGCGGCACGGGCGGGCCTTTTTCCGGGCTCTTTGATTTCTGCGCCCGGGTCTCACGGCACGAGGTCAATCGGCGTACGGTCGAGGCCCTGATCCGGGCGGGTGCGTTCGATGCGCTGGAGTGCAATCGCGCAGCGATGCTGGCCACCCTGCCCAGGGCAATGGAAGCGGCCGAGCAGCAGGAACGCGATGCCCAGCAGGTCTCGCTGTTTGAAGACGACACGCCGCAGTTGATGGCCCAGGAAATCGCAGCGGTACCGGCCTGGGATCTCGAAACCCGCCTGACGCAGGAAAAACAGGCCCTGGGGTTTTATTTCAGTGGCCATCTGTTCGATGCCTGGCGCGATGAAATCCGCCGCGTGGCCCCGGTACCACTGGATCGGTTGGCCCCGGCGCGTCACGCCCAGTGGCTGGCGGGGGTGCTGGTCGAGGTGCGCACCCGCATGGGCAAGCGCGGCAAGACGGTCCATCTGCTGCTCGATGACGGCAGCGCCCAGGTTGAAGTGGCCGTCTTCAACGACCTGCAGGCCGAACATGGCCAGCACCTGAAGGTCGACCGGCCACTCGTCATCCAGGGTCGTGTCGCCCATGATGACTACTCGGGCGGCCTGCGCGTCTCTGCCGATGCGCTCTGCACGCTGCAGGACATTCGCGAATCCAGGGCCCACAGCCTGCGCCTGTCGATTGCGGCCGAAACCGAGGTCCAGCAGTTGCGCGCCCTGTTGTTGCCCGCCTGCCATTCGGGTTCGGGCGTGCCAGTCGAATTGCGGCTGCAGGTACAGGGTTTTGCCTGTCTGCTGCGCCTGGCCGATGACTGGCGCGTGCGGCTGGATGATGAGTTGCTGGCGGCTGCCCGTCAATGGCTGGGTGCCGATGCAGTCGAGGTGCATTACGGATGAGGCCTCTGCGCATCGTGCATTCCGAGGCGGCCACCAGTTTCGGGGGGCAGGAGAACCGGATTTTCAAGGAAATGTGTGCCATGCGCGACCGCGGGCACCATATGGAAGCCATTTGCCAGCCCCATGCCCGCCTGGCCGACCGGCTGCAGGCAGCGGGTTTTGCCGTCCAGACCCTGCTCATGGACGGGCCGCGCAATTACCTGCGCGGTGTGCTGCAGTTGCGCCGGTACCTGAAGGCCGGCGGCTTCGATGTGCTCAATACCCACAGCCGGCGTGATACGCTGCTGGCGGGGGTGGCTGCGCGCCTGGCGGGTACCCCGCTCATCGTGCGCACCCGCCATCTGGCCATTGCGCCCGGGTCGCTGTTGTCCTACACGGGGGTGCCGCATCGCGTGACCACGGTCAGCGACCATGTGGGGCAGTTGCTGATCGGGCGTGGCGTGCCGGCCAGCAAACTGGCCACCATCTATTCGCCGGTGCCGTCATTCGAAGCGCTGCAGCATTCGACGTTGCGGGCCGAACTTGGCCTGCCGGCCGAGGCCGTGGTGGTCGGCTGTGTCGCGGTGATGCGCGAAAAAAAAGGCCACAGGCTTCTGATCAGCGCCATGCGTGCGCTGCTGCAGCGGCCTGGCGTCTACCTGGTCCTGGTCGGCGATGGTTCGCCCCTGTATGAAGACCTGCAGGCATGGGTGCGCACGCTGGGCCTGGAAAACAGGGTGGTCTTTGCGGGCCGGCGCCAGGACATCCCCAACGTCCTGGCGGGGTTCGATGTGTTTGCCCTGGCCACCGAGCAGGAAGCGTCGGGTACGGTCTTTGTGGAGGCCGCGATGGCCGGGTTGCCGGTGGTGGGTACCCTGGTGGGCGGCGTCCCGGAAATGTTGCAAAATGGCACAACAGGTTTGCTGGTTCCGGCGCATGATGTCCAGGCGCTTGAACATGCCCTCACGCGGCTCATCGACGACCCGGCGCTGCGCCAGGCCATGGGGCGGGCCGGTCAGCAATTCATTCGCGAAAGCGGTCGTTTCGACACCCGGGCGCTGGTGGAACGTACCGAAGCCTGCTATGGTCGCTGGCTCGAGGAACTGAACGCATGACCCGAAAACCGATCGTGCCGGTCCTGATGTACCACCATGTGACCCCGGCCGGGGGTGACATCAACGTCACCCCTGAGCATTTCCGTGATCAGTTGCAGTGGCTCAGGGCCCATGGCTACCAAAGCCTCACCTGCGCCCAGTTTGCCGATCATCTGGCCGGGCGCAAGACCGCGCCCGAGCGCTCGGTGCTCATTACCTTCGATGACGGCTATCTCGACAACTACGTGCATGCCTGGCCGTTGCTGAAGGCCTTCGGTTTTCATGCGGTGATCTTCCTGGTCACGTCCTGGGTGGGCGACGGCACGCCGCGCGCGCATGCCGGCAGCCGCGATGCGCTGCCCCGCACGCCCAGCCATGCCGAATTCAAGATGCTCAGCGAACAGGGCGACACCGACTGCTTTGCGTTGCGCTGGTCCGAGATCGAACGCATGCGCGCCGATGGGATCTGCGAGTTCCACAGCCACACGCACACCCATACGCGCTGGGACCTGCTCGAAGGCGATAAAAACGCCCACATGCGCGAAGAGCTGGCTCGATCGAGGGCGACCCTGCAGGCGCGGCTGGGCGAGGTCTCGGACCATCTGTGCTGGCCCCAGGGGTACTTCGATGCCGATTACGTGCGCATCGCCCACGAGGCGGGCTTTCGCCATCTCTACACGACCCGGGCGTTCGGGCGCAATCGTCCGGGGTCGGACCCCGCCATGATCTTCCGCTTTGCCGTGCGCAATACCACGGGCGCCTCCGTCGGCCGGCGCATCCAGGTGGCAGCCAGCCCGTGGATGGCACCGGTCTTCAATGCCTGGAAGCGATTCAAGCGCGGTCATCGCTATCCAGGATGAAACTCTCCGTCATCATCATCACCAAGAACGAGGCAGCCCACATTGGCGCCTGCCTCGACTCGGTGGCGTTTGCCGACGAGCGCATCGTGCTCGATTCGGGCAGCACCGATGCGACCTGCGCCATTGCCCGGGCCCGCGGGGCGCGCGTCGAGGTGTCAGCCGACTGGCCAGGCTTCGGCCGGCAGAAGAATCGGGCCCTGGCACTGGCCACAGGCGACTGGGTGCTGTCCATCGACGCAGATGAGCGCGTGACCCCCGAGTTGCAGATGGCCATATTGAAGGTGCTGCAGGCCCCCCAGGCGCCTGCCTACCGCATTGCCCGCCTGTCACGCTTTTGCGGTCGCTGGATCCGGCACAGCGGCTGGTGGCCGGATTACGTGGTGCGTCTGTTTCGCCGCGACGCCGGCCGTTTCACCGACGTGGCCGTGCACGAAAAGGTGGATGTCGATGGGGGCGTTGCCACCCTCCAGGGTGGACACTTTCTGCATGATCCATACGACGGGCTTGAAGAACTCATAGACAAGCTCAATCATTACTCCAGCGAGGCTGCGCTGATCGCCCACGAACGCGGGCGGCGCACCAGCGTACTGGGCCCGCCCGGGCACGCCTTGTGGACTGTTTTCAGGATCTACATCCTGCGCCGTGGCTTTCTGGATGGTTGGCAGGGTCTGGTGCTGGCCGGCATGGCCGGGGCCGGCAGTTTTTTCCGCTATGCAAAACTGTATTGGCTGAATCGTCAGGCAGGGCGTTGAGGGCGATGGCATGAAGATTCTCTACACCAATTTTCATCCGCGCAATGGCGGCGGGCATGCCACATACGTGGCCAATCTTGCCGGCTGCCTGCAGGGTGAGCATGAGATCGTGGTGGCCACCCCGGCCAGCAGCCGCCTGTACGCCCAGGTGTCGCAGATCGCCGGGGTGCGGGCCATTTCGGCCGCCTTCAGCACACGGCCCGCACCCATGCTGGTCGAAGTCGCACGCTTGCGCAGCCTGCTGCGCCTCGAGGCATTCGATGTCGTGCATGTGAACGGGTCGGCGGATCACCGGCAGGTCATGCTGGCCTGCCTGGGCCTGGTGCGCAGGCCACGAATTGTCTTCACCAAGCACAATACAATGCCACTGAACAGCCTGGGCAACCGCTTGCGTGCCCGTCTGGGGACCGACGGTGCCATCGGCGTGAGTGACTTCGTCAGCCGCCTGTTGCGGCAGTCCCCCTACGCGTGCGTACCCATACAGACCATCCGGCACGGGGTGGATACCGATCGCTTCCGCCCGCGGGATGCCGCCTGGGTTCGTGCCCAGCGTCATGCACTGCTGGGCGATCTGCCGCCGGGGGTGCTGGTGCTGGCCAGCGTAGGCGGCACAGACCGTGACAAGGGCTGGCTGTACCTGGCCCGTGCCCTGGCTGCGCTCGCGCCTGAAGAGCAGGCGCGCTTTCGGGTGCTCGTGGCCGGTGACCCCTTGCGCGGGCGTCTTCTTGAAGATTTCCAGGCGCTGGGTCTTGCGCACTGCGTGCTGTTTCCGGGCCTGGTCAGTGACCCCGAGCGCATTCTGGCACTGGCCGATGCGGGCTTTGTGCTGTCCGATCATGAGGCGTGTTCATTTGCCGCCTGTGAATCCCTGGCGACTGGTTTGCCCACGCTGGTGTCCGCAGCCGGCGGTCTGCCCGAGGTGGTGCGTGACGGCGCCGACGGCTGGGTGGTTCCCACCGGCGATGTGGCGGCGTTGAAGGCATGGCTCTTGCAGCGCCTGCATGCACCCCTGCCGGAATCCATGGGCCTGGCCGCGAGGGCCCGGGCGCTGGACAGTTTTTCCATGCCCGTGTTCGCCCGCAATACGCTCGGTTTCTATCACAGGCTGGCGCCAGGCGTGCAGGTGGCCAGGCGAGCTGCGTCATGATTCCGATTCTCATGTACCACCAGATCGATGAACCACCAGTGCGTGGAACACCTTACCGCGGGCTGACGGTGCATCCGCGCAGTTTCCGGCGCCAGATGCACTGGATGCGGCGCCTGGGCTATCAAGGCCTGTCGATGCGCCAGCTCATGCCCTATCTGGATGGTCGCAGAAAGGGCCGGGTGTTCGGGATCACCTTTGATGACGGCTATGAGAACGTCTTGCGGCACGCTGCACCCATACTGGATGCGTGCGGATTCCAGGCCACCAACTATTTTGTCGTACAGCAACTGGGTGGCACCAATGAATGGGATCGGGACGAAGGGGTGCCACCCGCGCCGCTCATGGACGTTGCCGGGCTGCGAGAGTGGGTGGCGCTGGGCCATGAGGCGGGTTCGCATACCCTCAGCCACCCGGCTCTGACCCGTGTGCCGCCGGAACAGGCGGGTCTCGAAATCCGTGATTCCCGCGACCGACTCGAACAATTGACCGGAGAGCGGGTCGGGGCATTCTGCTACCCCTATGGCAAGCTGTCGACCGATCTCGTGGACCTCGTGCGGGCCGCCGGTTATGACAACGCCACCACGACGCAGCGTGGCCTGGTGCGGCCCACCGACGACCCGTTCACCTTGCCGCGGGTCGCGGTGATGCGCTCCACGCATGTGCTGCGTTTCCTGCAGAAATGCCTGACCCGACTGGAGGATGGCAAACGTGGCTGATCCAGCCGGCCTGTCAATCGGGTTTGTCGTCGATCGCTTTGGCGCGCGCTACGGCGGCGCGGAAGCCTATGGGGTCGAACTGATGCGTGAACTGCATGCGCAAGGCCACCGGATCACGGTCTATGCCCGTGAGTACGACCCGGCCTGTGGCCTGGGGCTGCCTTTCGTGCCGATCCGGATCGCGCGCCACTGGCCCAGCTGGATCCGTGTCTGGCTGTTCGCCCGGCGGGCTGCACGCCTGGTGCGCGGGCGCCACGACATCGTGCATTCGCACATGAATGGCTGGTGCGGCGATGTCGAGGTGGTCCACGTCACCCCCGTGCGCAGCCGCTGGTTCGACAGGGACATGGCCCGCCACAAGCGCTGGCAGGCCCACATCAGCCCTCGGGTGCGCACGTATCTGCGCCTCGAGACGCGACGCATGCAGCAGCGGCCCGGGCACCGTGTGGTGGCGGTTTCGCGCTTGATCGCCAGCCAGATCGAGCGCGCGTATGGTCTGCAAGGCGTGCCCGTGATCCCGCCCGGGGTGGGCGTGGTCGGGGCGACCCGCACGCTCGAGCGCAAGGCCGTGCGCGCAGAGCTGGGCCTGCCGGCCGAGCAGACCCTGTGCCTGCTGGTGGCCCGCAATCCCATGCGCAAGGGCCTGCCTACCGTGTTGCAGGCCATGGAACGCCTGCCCGACCACATCGGCCTGATCGTGGTTGGTGCCAATGCAGCGGCGCGTGACTGCGTGGCGCGCGCGCCAGAGGGCGTGCGCGCACGGGTGCATCTGGTGGCCCAGACCTCCCGGGTGGCGCCGTATTATCGGGCGGCCGACATCTACGTGCATCCGACCCTGAATGACAGCTTTGGCATGGCCCCGCTCGAAGCCATGGCATTCGGCCTGCCGGTCATCCTGAGCCCGGCACCCTGGTGCGGCTTTGCCCAATACCTCGAGCATGGCCAGGATGCGCTCATTCTGCCCCATCCGGAACAGCCGCAGGCATTGGCCGATCTGGTCCTGCAGCTGCAGTCCGATCCGCAGCTGGTGCGGCGTCTGCATGCCGGCGCGCAGCGTGTGCTGGCACGCCATGCCTGGCCGGAAGTGGCGCGCCAGTATCTCGATCTCTACGCTCAGGTGCTGCACGAACGAGGTACGGGCCCAGCCGCATGGCCCGCGTAGCCCGTGTACCCGCGGAGGCCGAAGCCCGCGCCAGGCGCAGCCCGTGCACCAGCGGGCCGGATCTCGGGCCCAGCCGCGCAGCCCGTGCACCAGCAGGCCGGATCTCAGGCCCAGCCACGCAGCCAGTACACCAGCAGGCCGAGGTATTCCTTGATGATCGATCGGCTGGCCTGCAGACTGCGCCAGTCGGGCAGCCAGGGGTGAAAGCTGCGTTCGCCGGGAACGGTGATCTGCGGCGGGGAGGGTGCTGCTGTCGGATCCAGCCCGAGCTTTCGGAAACTGGCGATGGCGCGTGGCATATGCAGGGCCGACGTCACCAGGAAGAATGAATCGATGCCCGACTGACGCAGCAATTCGGCGGAATACAGGGCATTCTGCCGGGTCGTCAGGCTGTGGTTTTCGAGAATCAGGGCCTGGACCGGAATGCTGCGCTGTTCGAGCGCGGATGCCATCATCTGCGCTTCGCTGATCCCGCCGTCGAGGGCCGCACCAGACGCAATGATGATGGGCGCCTTGCCGGCCAGATACAGTTCGGCGGCGGTGTCCGTACGCGTATGGACCTTATGCGCATCGATGGGCTCGAACCAGTTGCTGCGGCTGTTGGCCGTGTGTCCCCCCAGGACCACGATAGCCTGCCTCGGGGGGGTGTCGGCAGGGTGTATCCAGGGGTATTGCTGTTCCAGCCACGCACCCGCCCAGAGTGATGTGATGGGCAGGGACCAGAGCAGGATCCAGGCGGCTGCGCCGCCGGCCATCCACAAGGCCCATGTGCGCCTGCGCAGAAGCCCGGCCAGCAGCGCGAGCAGCAGCACGGCTGCAGCGAGGTTCCAGGGCAGGATCAACTGGGCCATCAGGGCAGAAAAAGACATGCTCAACCCGACTGTTGTGGCCCTGCAAAGACCCGGGCGTGCAGGGTTTCGGCCAACTGCGTCTGGGCGACAGAGACGACTTCATCGAGGGCGGGCCAGTTCTGCCACTGCCCCAGGCGCAGCGCCCTGCTTGACCACGGGCCGGTGCGTGCTGGCCGGGTGACGCCAAACAGCGTGATTTGCCGCGCGCCAGCGGCGGCAGCGAGATGCGACACCCCGGAATCGTTGCAGATGACCAATGCGGCCCTGTGGGTCAGGACGGCAAAGGCGCCAAGCCCGAGCGCAGGCATCAGGGTGGCGCTGGGTGCTGCGCGGCGGGCTGCAGCCTGCTCTGCGGCGGGGGGGGCCATCACCACGGTATGACCCTGAGCCTGCAAGGCGCGTGTCAGGGCATCGAAATGTGCCCACACCTTGACCCGCCCTTTGTGCAGCCCTGTGGCGGTGGGCGCAATCAGTACGAAATGCCCCGGCGTCAAGCCGGCCTGGGCCATGGCGAGCGTGGTCGCAGTGCCGTGTGATTCGGCCGCACGCCAGTGCAATTCGGCGGCCGGTTCGGCCGCGGGGACGGACAGCTTCCAGTGCGCCATGGCCTGACGGGTGAGGTGGTACCAGGACTGAACGGCATGCAGTGCCTGGGTCGGTTTGCGAATCGGCCAGCGCAGCAGCAGGCTGCGGCCGTCATCGCGGTAACCGGCACTCGGGATGCCCGCCAGACGGAAGCTCAGCGCGCTGGACAGTGAATCGGGCAACAGCAGGCCCAGGGGCCGCTGGCCTGGATATTCGGCTCGCGAGCCGAGCAGGGCCTTGCGGTTGCGGCGCCAGGAGGCGTCCATGGCGACGAATCCGGCCAGCGGGTATGCGCCGAGAAAGTCACGGGCCCACGGCCGGGCACATACCACCAGCGGCAGATCGGCGGCCAGCAGGGCCTCCAGACTCGGCAGGCTCATGCAGACATCACCCACCCAATTGGGCAGGCGCACGTACAGGATGGGTGGGTTGGCGGGTGACAATGCTGCAACTCCCGGCCCGTCGCCAGGGCGAACCGTGGGGGCGGGCTAAAATGCGTGATTTCCAAGTATATAAGAGGTTGTGCCGGGTGAAGACCATACGCGACAAGCCGTCCCATGCCCGCCCTGTCCGTCGTGAGCTCTGGCTGTACATCTACACGCGGCTGGGCAAGGACTGGAAGGCCGCCTTGCTGGCCATGGGCATGCTGGCCGTCACGTCGGCTACGCAGCCCCTGCTGGCGATCATCATGAAGCCCCTGCTCGATGAAGGCTTCACCGGAGACAAACCGTCGTACATCTGGTCGATTCCGCTGGCGGTGGTCGGCATCATGCTGGTGCGCAGCGTGTGTTCGTTCTTTGGCTCATACCTGATGTCGTGGGTGGCCAACAACATGCTCCTGGGCTTGCGCCGTGACATGTTCGAGCGTCTTCTGGGGATGTCCGATGCGCAGTTTCGCGAGGCAGAGCATGGTCGCCTGTTGAACCGCTTTACCGTCGATGCGGGTCGGGTCAGCTATTCTGCAGCCGATGTGCTGCAGACGGTGGTGCGCGAAACACTCACCGTGGTGGCCTTGCTCGCCGTACTGCTGTACATGTCGTGGCAATTGACCCTGATCGTGCTGGTCATGCTGCCCCTGTCTGTGCTCACCGCGCGTTATTTCATCCGGCGCCTGCGGCGCATCAATCGCGACACCATCAACATGAATGCCGAACTGACCCGGGTCGTGTCCGAAGGCATCGCCGGGCAGCGCGTGATCAAGCTCTTTGACGGCAGTGCAAAAGAGCGCGACCGGTTTGCCTATGTGAATGCCCGCCTGCGGCGCTTTGCCATGCGGGCGGCGTCGGCGGATTCGGCCCTGTCACCCATCTCGCAGTTCTTCGTGGCGCTGTCGGTGGCAGCCGTGGTGTCCGTGGCCTTGTACCAGGCCAACCATGACGGCCTCACGGTGGGCAGCTTTGCCGCGTTCATGGCCGCTCTGGGGCAGATTTTCGATCCCCTCAAGCGTTTGACCAACATCGCGGGTGCCACGCAGCGCATGCTGGTGTCGGCTGAAAGCGTATTCGATCTGATCCGTGAGCCTGTCGAGCAGGACACGGGCCAGCGCGAGATCACGAAGCGCCTGCGCGGGCATATTGTCTTTCGGGATATTCAGCACCGGTTTGCCGATGCACGGCAACATACTCTGGCAGACATCGATCTGACGGTCAGGGCTGGCCAGACCGTGGCGCTGGTGGGCCGCTCGGGCAGTGGCAAGACGACTCTGGTCAACATGCTGCCCAGATTCGTCGAGCCGACAGCCGGGAACATCCTGCTGGATGGGATCGATATTCGTGAATTCAGGCTCAGGGCGCTGCGTTCGCAGCTTTCCCTGGTCAGCCAGGATGTCGTCCTGTTCGAGGGCACCATTGCGGAGAACGTCGCCTATGGGGTGTCCGAAGAGGTGTCCGGGCAGCGCATCCGCGACGCGCTCGATGCCGCCAGCCTGCTGGATTTCGTCGAGACCCTGCCGCAGGGCGTGCACACACAGGTCGGCGCCAATGCAAGTTTCCTGTCTGGCGGCCAGCGCCAGCGCCTGGCGATTGCCAGGGCGCTCATCAAGGATGCCCCCATCCTGATCCTCGACGAGGCCACTTCGGCGCTGGACAATGAATCCGAGCGCCAGGTACAGCAATCGCTTGAACGCTTGATGGTCGGGCGCACCACCCTGGTCATCGCCCATCGCCTGAGCACCGTGCAGAAGGCAGACCGCATTCTCGTCCTCGATCACGGGCGTATCGTGGAAGACGGCACGCACGATGATCTGCTGGCTCGCGATGGCCTGTACGCCAGGCTGTATCATCTGCAGTTCGAGGATTCACGCCCCTTTTCCCCGGAACCCTGACCTTCTGGAGTGTGCCATGAAGACCTGGTCTATCGTTGCCCTGGCGTTGTTGTTGCCGGCCTGTACAGCGACCCCCCCTGGGTTGCAGGTGGATCAACTGGAGACAGAACGCTATCTGATCACCGAGCGTCGACGCCTGCCGATCGATTTCCCCGAAGTGCAGAAGAATCTCTTCAAGCACGAGCGCGTGTGCGGCGTGCGCTACATCTTCGAGATGCTGCCCAATGAATCGGCCTTTGCCCGCGTGGTGTATCGGCCCGAAGCGGATTCGGGCTGGGAAGACGCAGTAGTGCTGTCATTGGTGCGCCTGCACAACACCACCATCAACGTCTATGCCTACAGCTACTATCCGGGGCAGGGTGAACGGGCGCTCGAAATGATCACGGCCTTCATGAAGCCTGAATCCTGCCAGGCCGACCGCAGTTGGGAAAACACGCTGGATGACTGACCCCTGCCGGGGCAGGGCGATGCCGGGGGCAAGGCCAGCCCGCATCCTCCAGGCCCCGAGCGAAGCGGCTTGTTGCGCGGGATCGGGGCGGGCGAGGTCCGGGCAGGGCCAGGGCAGTGTGGGGTCTGAGCAGTATGAGGCCAGGGCAGGGTGGAGTCAGCGCGGTATGGGGTCAGAGCAGCACGATGTCATATTGCTCTTGACTGTAGCCGCTTTCCACCGCCAGGGATATCGGCTTGCCCACGAAATCGCCCAGCATGGCCAGGTGCTGGCTTTCTTCTTCCAGGAACAGGTCGATGACCGCCTGCGCGGCAACGATACGAAACTCTTTGGGGTCGAACTGGCGGGCTTCGCGCAGGATTTCACGCAGGATTTCGTAGCACAGCGTGCGCGCAGTGCGCACCGAACCGCGAGACTGGCAGGTCGGGCAGGTTTCGCACAACTGGTGGGCCAGTGATTCGCGCGTGCGCTTGCGGGTCATTTCGACCAGGCCCAACTGGCTGAAGCCGCTGATGGTCGTGCGTGTGCGGTCTTTGGCCAGCGCCTTGGCCAGTTCTGCAAGAACGGCGGCCTGATGCTCTGGGTCATCCATGTCGATGAAGTCCAGCACGATGATCCCGCCGAGATTGCGCAGCCGCAACTGGCGTGCAATGGCGACGGCGGCCTCCAGGTTGGTCTTGAAGATGGTGTCATTGAAGTTGCGCCCACCTACGAAACTGCCCGTGTTCACGTCCACCGTGGTAAGCGCCTCGGTCTGATCGATGATCAGGTAGCCGCCCGACTTCAGTTCGACCCGTCTGGCGAGTGCGCCGTCGATCTCTTCGTCGACACTGGCCGTATCGAACAGGGGGCGGTTGCCGCGATAATGGTGGATGCGATCCCGCACGGATGGGGTGTAGCGTTCGGCCCAGTCGAGCAGTTCTTGCGTCACCGTGCGCGAATCGACGGTGATCGATCGGGTGTCCGGGGTGACCATGTCGCGCAATACGCGCTGCGCCAGGGTCGGTTCTACATAGATGGCCGATGGCACGGGTTGCTGCTTGATGCGCGTCTGGATATTTGCCCACAGGGCGCGCAGATAATCCAGATCCGCAAGCAACTCGGCATCTGCCGCAGCCTCGGCCTGCGTGCGGACGATGAAGCCGCCGTTTTCATCCGGCCCGGCCAGTGCCTGAATCCGGTTGCGCAGCGTGGTGCGTTCGTCTTCACCTTCGATTTTCTGGGAAATGCCGATATGGGGTTCGTGCGGCAGGTAGACCAGCATGCGGCCTGCCAGGCTGATGTGTGTGGTCAGCCGCGCCCCTTTTGTGCCCATGGGGTCCTTGATGACCTGCACGAGCAGGGTCTGGCCTTCGAACAGCAGTTTTTCCATCGGGATGGTGGTGACCGGATCGCCCTGACTGCGGGTGTGACGATTCTGGCGCAAGTCGGACACATGGATGAACGCCGCACGATCCTGCCCGATATCGATGAAGGCGCTCTGCATCCCCGGCAAGACCCGGGCCACGCGCCCAAGGTAGAGATTGCCGACCTGGCCGCGCTGCATGCTGCGTTCGATGTGCAGTTCCTGGACGATGCCCTGGCTGGTCAGGGCAACCCGCGTTTCGAACGGAGTCACATTGATGAGAATGTCTTCTTGTGCGGGCATGGGGTGTGCCTGAAGGTTGGTTTCATAGGGCTCGCGCAGAGGCTTGCAGCGGCGTTTGCTATTATCCACCACGAACCGGACCGGAATGTTCCGTCTGCGTCCAGGGAGTGTACGTGAACGTGTTTCGAAGGGGCTTGCGTCGGCCACCCAGCCCGTCTCCGTCGGGGTCGGGCGTGCTGAAACTGCGCGAACTGATTGGCACCGGCAATGATCGCATGTGCTGGCGCCACCCGGAAAACCCGGCGTGGTGCGTCAAGGTGCCCAAAGCCACCCAGGAGCGGCCGCAGAACGAGATCGATGCGCATTATGCGCGTCACCTGGCCCGCCGCAATGTGCGCGGGCCCCATATGCCTCGCGTGCATGATTGGGTGCAGACCGATCATGGCCCGGGTCTGGCCTTCGACCTGGTACAGGAGCCCGATGGCTCGCCGTCGCCTGCCTTGCTGGACGCCGTGCTGGGCGGGCGGGTGACACCGGCTGAAGCCCGTGAGCTGATCGACGAGGCGTTCGGGTGGCTGATCGACCAGCGGGTTCTTCTGGTCGATTTCGGCATCGACAACCTGCTGATCCAGACGCGGCCAGACGGGCGTCGTTTTCTGGTTTTTGTGGACGGCCTCGGGGCGCGGAAGTTCAGTGCGCGGTACTGGTTTCACCGACGATTCTGGCTGAAGGCGGTCTGGAAGGCACGCGAGTTTCGCCTCAAGACCCTGGCTTTGCTGGATGAGGCGCTGGCGCTGCGTGCGCCCAAGGGGTGACCCGATGTGCGGCCCGCGGCGTCGCGCCGGGAGGGCCAAATCGCAATCCACTGCTACGGTCGGTTCGCAGCAAACGGCAGTCGGTGCGGTCGGCAGCAAGAGCCGGTTCGCTGCGCACCTCAGTGCCGGGCGTCGCTGCGCGCCTTCCATTTGTTGTATGCGGGGCCCCAGACCGGGTGCGTCGCCAGCCAGAGGCGTTGCCTGAGCCAGCCCCAGGCGCGATTGCGCACGGCAAACCTGAAAACGTATCCCGGATTGCCGCCTGGCTGATTCTGGCCTCTTGCATCGGTGGTGTAGAGGCAGTCGAAGCCGCTGTCCTGCGCGACCGCCAGGTAGTCGGCGTCGAAATAACCCTGCGGCCAGCACAGATGGCGTGACGCTGCACCCAGTCGCTGCGTGAGCATGGCACGGGAAGCGAGCAGGTCGGTACGCAGGCTGGCCACTTTTTCACTTGGTGATGCGCTGATCTGGTCCCAGCGCGTATGCGTGTGGGTGTGACTGTGGATTTCGAAAGTCCCGGCGGCCTGCATGGCCTGGAGTTCATCCCAGCGCAGCATGACTTGATCCCGCTCGGGGCTGAACATGAGCACCTTGGCCTGGTGATGCGATGGGCAGGCGGGCAATACGACATGATGCTGCCCGGCATGCGGGCGTATGGGGCCTTCTCCCACAAGCCCGGTCACCGCAAACAGCACCGCATTCAGGCCGTACCGTTCGAGTACCGGATGCGCGTGAACCCAATTGTCCAGATAGCCGTCATCAAAGGTCAGCAACAGCGACCTGGGCGCTACAGGTTCACCCGCCATGAAGGCAAAAAACTCATCGGCCTTCAGTGTGCGCCAGCCATTCTCGACCAGCCCACGCATCTGATTCTCGAACTGGCGCGCGGTAACGGCCAGTGAACCGGGCTGTTCGGTGACGTGGTGGTACATCAATACGGCCACGTTGTGAGCGGACTTCATCGACAGCTCCGAAGCAGGTTGGCCCAGGCGCCTGAAGCCACGGGACGGCCAAGGGGCAAGCGCCAGGTTGTGTGTTTCGAGGGCATGATACCGCAGGCGCAGGGTAGCGTGACTGCCCCGAGGGCTCGTGTTTGCAGCCGTCATTCTGTCGTGCTATATTCTCGTTTCTTTGCAGCACGTCACAAGGGTTAACCCTTGGTGCAACGGGCTTTGGGCGGTGTCGGACACGGCCCGGGTTCTGGTGCGGCGGGTTGCAAAGGTGATGCACAGTGGGTCATGTTTGACGCTGGATCGCGCAAGTGGTTCAATGTCGGGCCTGGCAGCGGGTTTTGGGCTTCATGGGTTGTGCGGTCGGCGGGTGGTTTTACAGCTGCTTGACACGCCCCAGAAAAAGC
>Ga0172382_10000433_pt1 | contig 78459 bp, 80 predicted proteins | sample Leawel138RmetaG_FD_122245 | JGI IMG/M metagenome (GOLD analysis project Ga0172382, IMG submission 122245) | Leachate microbial communities from a municipal landfill in Southern Ontario, Canada - Leachate well 138R metaG | ecosystem: Engineered > Solid waste > Landfill > Unclassified | place...
CGCCCGCAGTGCGTGCGCAGCGAGTTCCGCAGCGGCTGCCTGGCCCGAGCACCGCAGGGAACCCGCAGGGCGCGACAGCAGGGTCGCCTTTGCGGCAAGTCAGCAAAAAACAATCTGTGCCGCGCGCTGGCGCGAGCTTTGGTTACTTTCTTTGGCGAAGCAAAGAAAGTGACTGCGCTGCCGGGCGCACATCCCGGCAAACCACCTTTTGCAAGACACAGCCTCCACTATACCCAGCACCGACATCAGAAAAAACCTCGGCCCGCGCCAATCAACCGTCACAGACCGCCACAACCCCCGCTGCTCGCCCAGGCAGAGATGCCCTGCGCTGAAAGGCGCACGTCCCTGCAAACCGCCCTCTTCAAGACACGACCCTACCCACCAGCAAAAAACATCGCACGCCGCCCGGCGCCCCTCTTGGTCAAAGCGCCGAGCCCATCATCGAGTGGCAGATGAGAGGGGCCACCCCGCGATCCGCCAGGCATGGACAGTTGCCGATCTGCACCGGTTTTGACCACGCCAAGCTTTTATGCCATAATCTGCGGTCTTGCCAAAACACGCCTTGGCGGTCTTTTGGCTTTGTCAACCCTTCAATGCGCACCGGGTGGGTCGTCCACCGGGTGCGCTGGGCCCAAAACTGGTTCGGTGCTTCCGGACTCAAGTTGGGAAGTAGCAACATGATTCAAACAGAAACAAGACTCGGTGTTGCCGACAACACCGGCGCCAAGTCCGTGCTCTGCATCAAGGTGCTGGGCGGGTCCAAGCGCCGCTACGCCGGCATAGGCGACATCATCAAGGTCACGGTCAAGGAAGCCGCGCCGCGCGGCCGCGTGAAGAAGGGCGAAGTCTACAGCGCGGTGGTCGTGCGCACCGCCAAGGGCGTGCGCCGTGCCGATGGCTCGCTGATCAAGTTCGACGGCAACGCCGCCGTATTGCTCAACGCCAAGAACGAGCTCATCGGAACGCGCATCTTCGGTCCGGTGACGCGTGAGCTGCGCACGGCGCAGTTCATGAAGATCGTCTCGCTGGCGCCAGAAGTCTTGTAGGGAGCCGTCATGAACAAGATACGCAAGGGCGATGAGATCATCGTGATTGCCGGGCGCGACAAGGGGCGCCGTGGCAAGGTGGCGGCGCGCGCCGGTGCCGAGCAGCTGGTCATCGAGGGCATCAACGTCGTGCGCAAGCACGTCAAGCCCAACCCGCTCAAGGGCGTGACCGGTGGCGTGATGGAGCAGGCCATGCCCATCCACCAGTCCAACGTGGCCATCTACAACAAGGCCACCGGCAAGGCCGATGGCGTGCGCATCAAGGTGCTGGACGATGGCGCGCGGGTGCGCGTGTTCAAGTCCAGCGGCGAAGAAATCAAGGCGGCGTGAAGGAACAGGCGGAACAGGACATGGCACGACTGCGACAGATGTACCGGGAGGAAATTGCTCCCGATTTGATGAAGAAATTTGGCTACGCATCTCCCATGGAGGTGCCACGCGTCACCAAGATCACGCTGAACATGGGCGTGGGCGAGGCGGTCACCGACAAGAAGGCGATGGAGGGCGCGTTGTCCGATCTGAGCCGGATTGCCGGCCAGAAGGCGGTGGTCACCAAGTCGCGCAAGGCCATTGCCGGCTTCAAGATCCGCGAAAAGTACCCGGTGGGTGCGATGGTGACCCTGCGCGGCGAGCGCATGTACGAATTCCTGGACCGGCTGGTCACGGTGGCTTTCCCGCGCGTGCGCGACTTCCGCGGACTGTCTGCGCGCGCGTTTGACGGGCGCGGCAACTACAACTGCGGAATCAAGGAGCAGATCATCTTCCCGGAAATCGAATACGAGGCCATTGACGCCTTGCGCGGGCTGAACATCAGCATCACGACCACCGCCAAGAGCGACGAGGAATGCAGGGCGCTGCTCACCGGTTTTCGCTTTCCGCTCAAGAACTGACAGGGACTATCGTGGCAAAGAAAAGTTTGATTCAACGCGAGCTCAAGCGCGAGAAGCTGGTGGCCAAGTACGCCAAGCAGCGGGCCGAGTTCAAGGCCATCGCCGACGACGCCAAGCGCAGCGACGAAGAGCGCGCCCAGGCGCGCCTGGCGCTGCAGAGGCTGCCGCGCAACGCCAACCCGACGCGGTTGCGCGCGCGCTGCGGCATCACCGGGCGGCCGCGCGGCACGTACCGGCAGTTTGGCCTGGGGCGCTCCAAGATCCGCGAGCTGGCGTTTGCCGGCGAGATTCCGGGCGTGACCAAGTCCAGCTGGTAATCGCAGGGAGATTCAACGATGAGCATGAGCGATCCCATTGCCGATCTGCTGACGCGGATACGCAACGCCCAGATGGTTTCCAGGGAGACGGTGTCCGCGCCGTCTTCAAAAGTCAAGGTGGCCATCGCCAAGGTCCTCAAGGAAGAGGGCTACATCGAGGATTACGATGTGCGCGAGGCGGACGGCAAGTCCGAGCTGCGCATTGTCCTCAAGTACTACGCTGGCCGGCCGGTGATCGACCACCTGGAGCGGGTGAGCCGTCCCGGGCTGCGCGTGTACCGTGGATGCCAGGCCATCCCGCAGGTGATGAACGGGCTGGGCGTGGCCATCGTCACGACGCCCAAGGGCGTCATGACCGATCGCAAGGCGCGGGCCACCGGCGTCGGTGGCGAAGTCCTGTGCTTTGTCGCGTGAAGGAGAGCTGCTGATGTCACGTGTTGCAAAAATGGGTGTTGCGGTGCCGTCCGGCGTCACCGTGCAGTTGCTTGCCGACCAGATCGTGGTCAAGGGCAACGGCGGCGAGTTGAGCCTGCCGGGCCACCGGCTGGTCCATGTCACCGACGACGCGGGCCACCTCAGTTTCAAGCCGGCCGATGCGTCGCGCAACGCCGCAGCGATGAGCGGTACCCTGCGCCAGCTGGTCCAGAACATGGTGGTCGGCGTCAGCCAGGGCTTCGAGAAGAAGCTGACGCTGCATGGCGTGGGTTTCCGCGCGCAGGCGCAGGGCAGCAAGCTCAACCTGTCGGTGGGCTTCTCGCATCCCGTGAGCCTGGACCTGCCCGAGGGCATCCGGGCCGAGACGCCGACGCCGACCGAGATCATCGTCAAGGGGTCCGATCGCCAGGCCGTGGGCCAGGTAGCCGCCGACATTCGCGCCATCCGTCCGCCGGAGCCGTACAAGGGCAAGGGCATACGGTATGCCGACGAGGTCGTGCGGATCAAGGAAACCAAGAAAAAGTAAGGGGTATCAGCATGTTGACGAAAAAAGCGCGTCGTCTGCGGCGTGCCCGACGGACGCGCATTCGCATCGCGAAGCAGGAATTCCCGCGCCTGACGGTCAACCGGACCAACGCGCACATCTATGCCATCGTCACCTCCAGCGACGGGTCGCGCGTGCTGGCATGCGCATCGACCGTTGAAAAGGACGTGCGCCAGCAGCTGGGTGAAGTCGGCAAGGGTGCCACCGTGTCTGCGGCCGAAGGCGTGGGCAAGGTCGTGGCCGAACGTGCCCGGCAGGCCGGGGTCGAGCAGGTGGTTTTTGATCGGGCCGGCTATGCCTACCATGGCCGTGTCAAGGCGCTTGCCGACGCGGCGCGCCAGACGGGCCTCAAGTTTTGATGGATGGGCGGTAGAACAATGGCAAGAATGCAGTCAAGAGCGCGGCGAGACGGTCCCGAGGACGGCCTGCGCGAGAAGATGATCTCGATCAACCGCACGACCAAGGTGGTCAAGGGCGGCCGTATCCTGGGCTTTGCGGCGCTGGCCGTGGTCGGCGACGGCGACGGCCGCGTCGGCATGGGCAAGGGCAAAGCCAAGGAAGTGCCGGCGGCCATACAAAAGGCCATGGACGAGGCGCGCCGCAAGATGTTCAAGGTGTCGCTCAAGGATGGCACCTTCCACCACCAGGTGATCGGCAGGCACGGTGCGGCCAAGGTCATGCTGGCGCCGGCGCCAGCGGGTACCGGCATCATTGCCGGCGGTCCCATGCGCGCGGTGTTCGAGGTGCTGGGCGTGACCGACGTGGTGGCCAAGAGCCATGGCACGGCCAATCCGTACAACATGGTCCGCGCCACGCTCAATGCGCTGGAGAACAGCGTCACCCCGGCTGAAGTGGCGGCCAAGCGCGGCAAGTCGGTAGAAGAGATATTTGCTGCTTGACGGGCGGCGGAGTTTGAGTCATGGCACAAGAAAACAAGACCATCCGGGTCCAGCTGGTCCGCAGTCCCATAGGCTGCAACCGCTGGCATCGGGCCACGATCCGTGGCCTGGGGCTGCGCAAGCTGGGCAGCGTGCGCGAGCTGGAGGACACGCCGGCGGTGCGCGGCATGATCAACCGGGTTGACTACCTGGTCAGGATCGTCTGAGGAAGAGCAATGAGACTGAACAACATCAAGCCCGCGGACGGCGCCAGGCAGGCGCGGCGTCGCGTCGGGCGCGGCATCGGCTCGGGCATGGGCAAGACCTCCGGTCGCGGCCACAAGGGCCAGAAGTCCCGCTCCGGCGGCTTCCACAAGGTGGGATTCGAGGGCGGCCAGATGCCGCTGCAGCGGCGCTTGCCCAAGCGCGGCTTCAAGTCCGGCCTGCTGCGCTACAACGGCGAAATCACGCTGGCTGACCTGGAGCGCCTGGGCGCTACCGACGTGGACCTGGACCTGCTCAAGCAGGCGAGGCTGGTGCGCCGCATCGTGAAGAACGTCAAGGTCGTGCGCACGGGCGAACTCACGCGCGCAGTCAACCTGCGCGGCGTGGCCGTGACCGCGGGCGCCAGGACGGCCATAGAAGCAGCGGGCGGCTCGGTCGCCTGAGCCAGGCGGCGGACAACGATGCGTTCAAGGAGCTGAGACCGTGGCAACGAACAGCAACCGGTTTGCAAGGGGAGGCAAGTACGGCGACCTGCGCCGGCGCCTGGTTTTCCTGTTGCTGGCGCTGGTCGTGTACCGGCTGGGAACGCATATCCCGGTTCCGGGGATCAACCCGGACCAGATGCGGCAGCTGTTCGAGGGGCAGCAGGGCATCCTGAACCTGTTCAATATGTTCTCGGGCGGTGCGCTCGAGCGCTTCTCGGTGCTGGCGCTGGGCATCATGCCGTACATTTCATCCGCCATCATCATGCAGCTGATGCCGTACGTGTTCCCGTACTACGACCAGCTCAAAAAGGAAGGCGAGGCCGGGCGTCGCAAGATGACGCAGCATACGCGTTACGGTACGCTGGCGCTGGCGCTGTTCCAGTCCTTTGGCATTGCCGTGGCGCTCGAGGCCGCGCAGGGGCTGGTGGTCAGCCCGGGCTGGGGCTTCCGCATGACGGCAGTGATCAGCCTGACCACCGGCGCCATGTACATGATGTGGCTGGGCGAGCAGATCACCGAGCGCGGCCTGGGCAACGGCATCTCGCTGCTCATTTTTGCCGGTATCGTCGCCGGACTGCCCCGGGCCATAGGCGGCCTGAGCGAGCTGGTGCGCACCGGCGCCATGACCATAGTCATCGCGCTGTTCATCATCGTGCTGGTGTTCATGGTCACTTACTTCGTGACCTGGGTCGAGCTGGGGCAGCGCCGCATCCTGGTCAATTACGCCAAGCGGCAGATCGGCAACAAGCTGTATGGTGGCCAGTCGTCGCACCTGCCGCTCAAGCTCAACATGTCGGGCGTGATCCCGCCCATCTTTGCCTCATCGATCATCCTGCTGCCGGCCACGGTGGTGGGCTGGTTCAGCGCCGGCGGCGAATCGGTGCGCTGGCTGCGTGACCTGGCGGCCACGCTGTCGCCCGGACAACCGGTGTACGTGCTCCTGTACGCCAGCGCCATCATCTTCTTCTGCTTTTTCTATACCGGGCTGGTATTCAACAGCAAGGAGACCGCCGACAACCTGAAGAAGAGCGGCGCGTTCGTGCCGGGGATCCGCCCGGGGCACCAGACGGCCAGGTACATAGACAAGGTGTTGATGCGGCTGACGCTGGTGGGTGCGCTCTACGTGACGCTGGTTTGCCTGCTGCCCGAGTTTCTCATCATCCGGTATAATGTCCCGTTCTATTTTGGCGGCACATCCTTGCTCATCATCGTTATCGTGACGATGGACTTCATGGCTCAGTTGCAGAACTACGTGATGAGCCAGCAGTACGACTCGCTCTTGAAAAAGGCGAATTTCAAGATGAATCTGGGCAGATGAGCTGCCGCATGCAGTGGCCCTTGGGCATCGCCGTGCGCGGCGGCCGATGGCGCTGCCTTGCGTTTCCGCGGCGTAGGGCCAACCCCGATCTGGCTGCCCGGCAGCCGCGGGAAAACTTCTGGAGATGGCGATGAGAGTTTCGGCTTCGGTCAAGAAATTGTGCAGGAACTGCAAGATCATCCGGCGCAAGGGCGTCGTTCGCGTGATTTGCACCGACCCCCGCCACAAGCAGCGGCAGGGTTGATCCTGCCTGGATAACCGTAATGATGGGTAAATAGAAACATGGCACGGATTGCTGGAATCAATATTCCACAGTATCAGCACACGGAGATCGGCCTGACGGCCATCTATGGCATTGGACGGACGCGTGCGCGCAAGATCTGTGACACGTGCGGCATCCCCTACGACAAGAAAGTCAGGGACCTGACCGACGCCGACCAGGAAAAGCTGCGCGAGCAGATCACCCAGTACACCATTGAGGGCGATCTGCGGCGCGAGACCACGATGAGCATCAAGCGGCTGATGGATATCGGCAGCTACCGTGGTTTGCGGCATCGCCGTGGCCTGCCGGTGCGTGGCCAGCGTACCCGCACCAACGCACGCACCCGCAAGGGGCCGCGTCGCGCCGCGCAGGCACTGAAGAAATAACAAGGGGGTTGCCACAAAATGGTCAAGTCAGGTACCAAGTCGCAGCGCGTACGGCGTCGGGTTCGCAAGAGCGTTTCCGAAGGCGTGGCGCACATCCACGCGTCGTTCAACAACACCATCATCACCGTCAGCGACCGGCAGGGCAACGTGCTGTCGTGGGCGTCGGCCGGCGCGCAGGGCTTCAAGGGTTCGCGCAAGTCGACGCCTTTTGCCGCGCAGGTCGCTTCCGACAACGCGGGCCGCGCCGCCATGGAGCAGGGCATCAAGAACCTGGACGTCCAGATCAAGGGCCCCGGCCCCGGCCGCGAGTCCTCCGTACGCGCGCTGGCCGCGCTGGGTATCCGCATCAATTCCATCTCCGACGTCACGCCCATACCGCACAACGGTTGCCGGCCGCAAAAACGCCGTCGCATCTGATTTTTTGAAGACCACCGCCAGGCCATCCGTCGCGATGCCTGGCTCCCGCAGCACAACGGCTGCGGCAGTTGACAAGCAAAGGAAGTTCAAGTGGCACGTTACCTGGGGCCTACGTCCAAGCTGTCCCGCCGGGAAGGGACCGATCTTTTTCTCAAGAGCGCGCGCCGCTCCATCGCGGACAAGGCCAAGTTTGATTCCAAGCCCGGCCAGCATGGCCGCAACCTGCGCCGCCGCACGTCAGACTACGGCACGCAGCTGCGCGAGAAGCAGAAGGTCAAGCGCATGTACGGTGTGCTGGAGCGCCAGTTCCGGCTCTACTTTGCCGAGGCCGAGCGCCGCCGCGGCAACACGGGTGTCATGCTGCTGACGCTGCTGGAGTCGCGGCTGGACAATGTCGTGTATCGCATGGGTTTTGGCTCCACCCGGGCCGAGGCGCGCCAGCTGGTCTCGCACATAGGCATTGTCGTCAACGACAAGCCGGTCAACATCCCCTCCTACCAGGTCAAGGCCGGTGACGTGATCGCGGTGCGCGAAAAGGCCAAGAAGCAGACCCGCGTCCTCGAGGCGATGGAGCTGGCAAGCCAGGTGGGCTTCCCGGACTGGGTGGAAGTGAGCACCGAGAAGGCCGAAGGCACGTTCAAGAAGGCGCCGGAGCGCGACGAGTTCGGAGCCGATATCAACGAGTCGCTGATCGTCGAGCTGTACTCGCGTTGATTTTTCCCGCGCTGCGCTGCCTGCCTTGCTGTTCCGGCCGGGACGGCCGGCTGGCTTGCGCGGTCGCTGCGTGCACGGTGGCGGCGCGGCGCGCCGGAAATGTTGAGAGGATTTAGGAAACCATGCTGAATCAATTGCTGAAGCCCAAGACCATCAATGTGGAGCCGCTGAGCGACCACAGGGCGAAGGTGACGCTGGAGCCGTTCGAGCGCGGCTACGGCCACACCCTGGGCAACGCGCTGCGTCGCGTCCTGCTGTCGTCCATGGTGGGCTACGCGCCCACGGAGGTCACGATTGCGGGCGTCCTGCACGAATACTCGATGATCACCGGCGTGCAGGAAGACGTGATCGATATCCTGCTCAACCTCAAGGGCGTCATCTTCAAGCTGCACGATCGCGACGAAGTGACCGTCGCCCTGGCCAAGGACCAGGAAGGCGTCGTCACCGCGGCAGACATCGAGACCGCGCATGACGTGGAGGTGCTCAATCCGGATCATGTGCTGGCCAACCTGTCGCAGGGCGGCAAGCTGGACATGCAGATCAAGGTGGAGAAGGGCCGCGGTTATGTGCCGGGCAGCGTGCGCCACTACGACGACGAGGAAGAAGGCGCCGTCATGGGCCGCATCGTGCTGGACGCCTCGTTCTCACCCGTGCGCCGCGTGAGCTATACGGTCGAGAACGCGCGCGTGGAGCAGCGCACCGACCTGGACAAGCTGGTGTTCGAGATCGAAACCGACGGCTCGATCAACGCCGAGGAGGCCATCCGCGCTTCGGCCAAGATCCTGGTCGAGCAGCTGGCCGTGTTCGCACAGCTCGAAGGCGCCGCGCTGGATAGCCTGTTCGAACGCGCCGGCGAGCAGGGCACGCAGCAATTCGATCCGGTGCTGCTGCGCCCGGTCGACGAGCTGGAGCTCACCGTACGCTCGTCCAACTGCCTGCGCGCCGAGAACATCCACTACATTGGCGACCTCATCCAGCGCACCGAGAACGATTTGCTGAAGACGCCCAACCTGGGCCGCAAGTCGCTCAACGAGATCAAGGACGTCCTGGCTTCGCGCGGGCTCAGCCTGGGCACCGCGCTGGAGCACTGGCCACCCGTGGGGCTGGAGCAGCCATGATGACATGGCCGGTGGCACGCCGCCGGTCCTCCTGACGGCAAGTACCGCGGCGCGCATCAGGCGCCACGGTTTTTCAAGTGCGACGGGCCGTACCTGATACGGCGGCCGGTTCAAAACGACGTAGAAAGGAAAGCACGACCATGCGACATCGACACGGTCTGAGAAAACTCGGACGCACCGGCGCCCACCGACAGGCGCTGCTGCGCAACCTCTCCAACGCGCTCATCGAGCACGAGGCCATCCGCACGACCCTGCCCAAGGCCAAGGAACTGCGGCGGACGGTGGAGCGGCTGATCACGCTGTCCAAGAAAGACAGCGTGGCCAACCGCCGCCTGGCCTTTGCAAGGCTGCGCGACGACGCCAGCGTCACGAAACTGTTCACCCAACTGGGCCCACGCTTCCAGAGCCGCCCGGGCGGCTACACGCGCATCCTCAAGATGGGTTTCCGAGCGGGCGACAACGCGCCCATGGCCTTCGTCGAGCTGGTGGACCGCCCGGCTGAAGACGAAGGCGAGCAAGATTCCAGCAAATAAGTTATAATTCAACGCTTACCGCGCGATGGAGCAGTCCGGTAGCTCGTTGGGCTCATAACCCAAAGGTCGGAGGTTCAAATCCTCCTCGCGCAACCAGACAAATCAAGGGGTTACGGTGTTACCGTAACCCCTTTTTTTTGGTGCGCCCAGCATGGGCGCACTCCTGCGGGTGCAAGTCCCGCCATGAGTTGATTCAGCAGCGAATGAAGCGCAAGCGCAACTGCGTGAGGGTGACCGAGCGTGGGATAGGCAAGCGTGGAGCATAAATCGCGAGCCGATGAACAAGGGCCGCTTTGGAAGGCGTTGCCAAGCAGGGCGAAGGGGCACAAGACCACGAATCTCTTGTGATCAAGGCGAGGTGGCTGCGGCGGTCGTGCGATGAAGGAGTGCGTTCTTGCCTGGGGAGATCTTGAACCGGTCCCGGTTCAGTGGGCGCCACGAAGTACACTGAGCGTTATCCACGGATGGCCGCCTCGGGCGCTTGCAACAAGCCGGCAGTGCGTAAACGGTCGTTGTTTGACCTCCAATTCTTGGGGTGATCGGTTCATCCCGGAGGCAATGCGAAGGGAAACAAAAATGGAACTGTTCGGACAGGCACTCGGACTTGGCGCCATTGGTTTGGCGGGAGGTGTTGTGGGCGCGGTCATCGCAGCCTTGGTAACGCGCAGCCAGACTTCCACCCTGACCAGTTATGTGCAGCATTTCGCGGCCGGCCTGATCATCGCCGCAGCAACACTTGACCTGCTCCCGGAAGCACTGCGTCTGGGAGGCGGCTGGCCGCTGATCATCGGTTTCGTGCTCGGCACCGCCTTCATGCTGGCGCTGCGCGCGCTCCTCATGCAAGTGGGCCACGGCCACTCTCACGGTGACTCCCACCAGCATTCCCACGGTCAGGTCGCCGCCCAGGCCCCGGCTATGGCAGCGGTCAACCTGCCGCTGGTCATCGCCCTTGTCGTCGTCGTCCTCATCGACGGTGCGATCATCGGCGTGGCCCTGTCCAGCGGAGGAGCCGCCGCCCTCCTGATCGCGATCGCCCTGTCTATCGAGCTGCTGTTCGTCTCCGCGTCCACGGCCGGCTCGACGCGTGGCAACGGGGGTTCAATCGGGACGGCGATCGGCGTGGGCTCGCTCGTTGCGGTCATGATGCCCATCGGTGCAGTCCTCGGTGCCCTTGTCTTCGCAGGAGTCTCCGACACGCTGCTGATTACCGGCCTCGCCTTTGGCGCAGCGGCCCTGCTGTACACCGCCATCGCGGAGCTGCTGGTCGAGGCCTACGAGATCCTTGAGAATACGGGCACCATCGCGATGGCTGCCGCCGGCTTCCTCCTGTTCCTCATCCTCATGATGCTCATGTGAGTGTGCCCCGACCTGTGAAGGGTGCACAGGACCGGGCCGGATCGATGACGACCTGCGCAGGCATGGATGATGGCAACGGATGAGATTACGCAGGCCTACGGCGCCAAGGCAGCCGGACTGGCGGACATGCTCGGCGCCGTGGTGTCCCCCGGGGATCCCGACCGTGGCGTGATCGAGCCCTGGGCCGGGAGCGTTTGCGGCCGCATCCTGGACATCGGCGCGGGCACCGGACGCTGGAGCGGTCACCTCGCCGCGCTGGGGCACGCCGTCGAAGGACTCGAGCCCGTCGATCAGTTCGTCCGGATCGCCCGCCGGGCCCACCCCACCGTGGTGTTCCGGCACGCCTCTCTCTCCGATCTTGTCGGATCCAGAGAGCGCTGGTCCGGGATCCTGGCCTGGTACTCCCTGATCCACCTCGGTCCCGACCAGCTCCCGACGGCCCTGTCCACCCTGCGCGAGGTCCTCAACGAGGACGGCTCCCTCCTCGTCTCCTTCTTCTCGGGGCTCCGTCTCGAGACATTTCCTCACCCGGCCACGACTGCCTACAGATGGCCGATGAAAGACATGACCCGAGCCATCGAGCAGGCCGGGTTCGAGGTCATTGACCAGCAGTGGGACCCTCGGGGTCTGCACGCCAACATCACCGCAGTCGCAAAGCCCCTTCTCTGAACCAGTCCCCAGTCAGTGGCCGCCACGAAGCGCACCGGGCGTTACACCACCGACGGCCTGGCGTGCCTGCTCTCGTATTTCAAAGTGCGCATCATTGCCGCATTCGACCTTGAGAGTACTGTTGCATGATTCCATCGGTGCGTTGTGCCGGGCTTCGCCCTCGCCCTGACGGACGCGAAACGGCGCTTGGCTTGTTTTCCCCAACAATCACCCTTGCGGCCCATGGACACCGTGATGCCCGGCCGCCTGCAGCTTGTCCCGGTACGCGCCAGCTGCGTACCGGGCGGATTCTGGCTGAACAACCGCCCCGGACGTGACAGCAGAGCCCTCAAACGCCCAGATAAATACGACGAATGTAATCGTCATCGACCAGGTCCGCGCTCGCCCCGTGCTTGGCGATGGTTCCGTTTTCCAGAACATAAATGTTTCTTGCCACGCGCAGCGTGTTTTGCGCATCCTGTTCTGCCATCAGCACGGCAACGCCTGAGGCTGCAATGATCTTGATGGCATCAAAAATTTCTATCTTGAGCCGGTGCGCAATGCCCACAGAAGGCTCATCGAGCAACAGCAATTTGGGTTTGCCCATCAAGGCCCTGGCGATGGCGACAAACTGTTGCTCGCCGCCCGACAGGGTACCTGCAAGTTGGTTCAGGCGCTCGTGCAAAATGGGAAACAGCGCAAAAACCTGCTCCAGGCTGGCGTTGATTTCCGTGCGCGATGGCCTCAGGTAAGCGCCCAGTTCCAGGTTCTTGCGTACGGTGAGTTCCGGGAACAGGTGTCGCCCTTCCGGGCAGTGGCAAATACCCAAGCCCACGACTTCGTGCGGTTCACGCCCGATCAGCGATTGGCCGTTGAATGTCAGCGTCCCACTGGAGTCCACCGTACGCGATATGGCTCTGAGCAGTGTCGTCTTGCCGGCACCGTTGGGACCCAGGACGCCAACCAGCGTGCCGGATTCGACCTGCAGGCTGACCCCTTCCAGGGCGATTGCCTTGCCGTACACAGCCTGCAAGTCACGGATTTCAAGCAGCGGCAAAATCCGTCTCCGATTTTCCGATGTAGGCCTCGACAACTTTCGGATTGCGCACAATGTCCTGCGCATCACCCACGGCAATCATCGCACCGAAGTCCATGGCCACGATGCGCTGCACCAGTTGCATGAACACACGCAGTTTGTGCTCGATGATGACGATGGTCAATCCGTGTTTTTGGTGCAGGTTTTGAACGAGCTGCGACAGCGGCTCGATTTCGCTGGAACCCAGCCCGGCAAACGGCTCGTCCAGGAGCAGCACCTTGGGATCGGTAGCCAGTGCCCGGGCGATCTCCAGCCGTCGCTGGTCGCCGTAGGGCAGAAGTTCGGCTGGAATGCCAGCCTTGTGCTGCAGACCCACCTGTTCGAGCATGCGCATGGAGCGCCGCGACGGCGCTTCGCGCGTTGCCATGCCGCGCGGCGAGTAGCAAGGGACCATGACGTTTTCCAGTACGGTCATGCCGACAAATGGCCGACAGAGCTGAAAGGTGCGGGCCACGCCGAGGTTCACGATCTGGGTGGGCGAGAGGCGAGTGAGGTCCTGCTGCTGGAAAATCGCCTGCCCCTTGCCGGGCCGAATGAATCCGGTGAGCAGGTTGAACAGGGTTGTCTTGCCCGCGCCATTGGGGCCCAGAATGCCCAGGATCTCACCTTGCAGCACGTCAAAAGTCATGTTGTCGACCGCGGTGAGCCCGCCAAAGCGCTTGGTCAGTCCCCGGATCTCCAGGATGGCTGCGCTCATGGGGTGACGCTCCGAGGCAGGCGCTTGATGCCCAATTTTTGCCACAGCGGCGCGATCAGGCCGTTGCGCAGGAAAAAGATGACGAAAATCAGCACCAGCGCGTAGATCAAAAGCCGGTACTCGCCCGCACCGCGCAGCAACTCACCGAGCAAGGACAGCAGGATGGCGCCCCCGATGGCGCCGTAGACCGAGCCCAGGCCGCCCACGTAAACCATGCTGACGATGGAAATCAGGAGCATGACCGACATGGTGTTGGGGCCGACGTGCATCTGATAACTGGCGAACAGGGCGCCGCCAAGCCCGGCAAAGCCAGCGCTCACGGACAGGCCGGCTATCTTGTAGAAAGTCACGTTGATGCCGGCGGCCTGGCAGCTGGCTTCGTCGCCGCGGATGGCGCGCAACAGCATGCCCCACCGGGAACGCGTCAGGGCAATGAGGATGGCGGCACTGACGATCATCACGCCAAGGACGAAGTAGTAGAACTGGACGGGTTCGAAAAACAGTGGGGTCAGCCCGTACAGGCCATCTTCGCCACCCGTGATGTTCCACAGGATGATCAGCATGTGCTGGGTGATTTCTGCCGCGGCCAGGGTTGCCAGCGCAAAGTAGGGTCCTTTCAGGCGCAGCGTGGGAAACCCGATGAGAACACCCACAAGGGCCGCCATGACGACTGCGGCCACGAGTCCAAGCCAGGGCGAGACACCCAGGGTGGCATCCAGAAACCCGGTGGTGTAGGCGCCGGCGCCAATGAAAAGCTGGAAGCCGAAATTCTCGCGCCCCGACAGGCCGGTGAAAAAGTCCCAGCTCATGGCCCAGATGACGTAGATCAGCGATACGGTCAGGATGCCGACCATGTAGCTGCCGGAAAACAGCGGCATGAGCGCGAGCACCGCCAGCAGGCCAGCCAGCAGGACGGCTTGAGCGCCGCTGGGTCGCGCCAGCATGGTCAGAAGGCCGCCATTTTGCCGCGCAGGCCGGCAGGTCGCATGAGCAGCATCAGCAAGACGGCAGCAAGCGACACCACCTCGGTCCACGACGAGGAGAAGGCGTAGGCGATGATGGTTTCGGCATAGCCGATCAGGATGGCGGCCAGAATGCTTCCCGACAGCGAGCCCAGTCCACCCACGATGACGATGGCAAAAGCCTTGACCAGCGCCGGCAGTGCCATGTCGGGCGAGGCCGACAGGAAGGGCCCCGCAATGACGCCGGCAAGTGCGGCAAACGCTGCAGACAGCACAACGACAAGGCTGTAAATGCGGTTGATCGGAATGCCGACGTATTGCGCCGCCAGCGAATCTTGCGACAGTGCAAGAATGGCAGAGCCGATACGCGTGTGTTGCAGCAGCGCCCACAATCCGGCCAGCGAGGCCACGGCAACCACGACCGTCAGTACCTGCTGACCCCCGACGGCGGCACCAAGGATGGTGTATTTTTTGTCGACAAAGGCCGGGACATTGATGACTTCCGAGCCAAAGATCACCATGATGACCTGCTGCACCACCAGCAGGAAGGCCAGGGTCACCATCAGCACCGCCATCGTGGAGGCGCGGTGCGGCCGGATGATCCAGCGTTCCAGTGCCCAGCCGATGGCGCCGGTCGCGGCGATGGCCAGTATTGCCGAGGCCAGCAGCGGAAGCCGGAGCAGCACCGCAAACAGGTAGGTGAAGTAGGCCCCCAGCATGTAGAACGCGCCGTGGCCCAGGTTGAGGATTCGCGCAACGCCAAAAACGAGCGCGAACCCCACGGCAAGCAAGGCATAGATGGCGCTGGTGACAGCACCGTAGACCAGAATTTCCCCGATCACCGTCTGTCTGCCCCTGTCAGGACATCCATGGCGGATTGATGTAGTCGCCGGTCCGGGCTGCTTCGGGCCACACGATGACGCGTTTGCCGTCTTCCTGCCATTGTGCAAACAGCAGGGAGACCAGGCCTGCACCGGCCTTCAGGTCGTGCGAGTCATCGAGCTGCATGCGGCCGGTTGTGGTCACCATGTCTATGGTCTCCAGCGCCTTGATGATGGCGTCGGTGTCCATGGAGCCGGCACGTGTCACGGCGTCGGCATAAGCGTATACCGTATCGTAAGCGCCCGAGCCCGTATAGACCGGCTGGCGCTTGTATTTCTGCTCGAAGGCGTCAAAGAACGGCAATGTCTTCTCGGTCAGCGGCGCACGCACGATGAAGTTGAAGGCCACCTCCGAGATGCACTTGCCGCCCACCCGTTCAAAAAAGTCGGTGTCCTGGCTCTTGACGTCGATGCCGCCGTAAGGAACCGGGGTGCGCGCGTCGTACCATTGCTTGGCAAGTACGTCGCTGGCGGCGTGCGAAATGATCACGACCATGTACTCGGCGCCACTGCTTTTTACCTTGGACAGCAGCGGCGAAAAATTGGTCGTGCTGGTGTCGAAGATCTCGTCCATGACGATGTCCAGGCCCGCCTCCTGTGCGTTCTTTTTCAGGAACGGTATCAAATCCTGCACCCATTTGGCGCTTTCACCCACCAGCGCAAACTTGTTCATGCCACGCTCGCCGTGCAGAAAGCCGGTCATGTAATCGAGCGTGCCGTTGGCCAGGTGCAGCGAGTTGAGCACGCCGGTCCGGAAAATGTACTTGTTGCGATCGTAATTTTTCTTGACCATGGCCGTGATTGCCGGGGAGGCGGCGCCCACGGTGAGCGCGATGGTCTTGGAGCGGACGATGTGCGGAATTTGTGCCAGCGTCACGCCCGATGTGTAGCCGCCGATGAGGACGTCCACGTTTTCGGAAATCAGCTTCTTGATGGCGCTCACGCCCTGTTCGGGGTTGTCGGTTTCATCGGCAACCACCATCGTCAGCTTGCGACCCAAGACGCCGCCCTTGGCATTGATTTCGTCCATGGCAAGTTGTGCGCCGTCGACGATGTCGCGTCCCGCTTGTACTTGAATGGCCGCGTTGATGCCGATTTTTATGGGGGCATCTCCTTGCGCGTGGGCCAGCTTGCCGCCAGCCACGAGTGCCGCGGTCGCACCCAAGATGTCTCGACGGCTCAGGCCAGTGGTTTTTGACATGTCTTGCTCCAGCAGATTGACAGGCTCCTGCGCTCCACGCGCTTGCCTGGCATCAAATGATCGGGAAAATGCCGGGCAGCGCGTGCCCACGCATCCGTTCCAGTTTAGCCAGGCTTGCCCGCATCACAAATCAGGGTTTACCCTGGAAAAGTCACCTATGTGTCACGTGTCGCGCAATTTGCGCCGCAGGATCTTGCCGCTTGCCGTTTTGGGCAGATCGGGTCGAATCTCCAACTGCCGCGGGTACTTGTAGGCGGCCATTTTTTGCTTGCAAAATGCGATCAGTTCCTCTGCGCCCACCTTCGCGTCGGGCTGCAGGACAACGTAGGCCTTGACGGTTTCGCCGCGATATTCATCAGGAACGCCAACCACTGCCGCCTCGCGCACGGCAGGGTGGCTGTACAGCACATCCTCGACCTCGCGCGGCCACACCTTGTACCCGGCGGCGTTGATCATGTCCTTCTTGCGGTCGACTATGAAAAACCAGCCTTCGGTGTTCATGAAGGCCACGTCCCCCGTGCGCAGCTCGCCATCCGGAAACGCCGCTGCGGTCTGCTCCGGCTTGTTCCAGTATCCGGGGACGATTTGTGGCCCCGATATGGCCAGCTCGCCAATCTCGCCCGGCGGCAGTTCGTTGCCACCGTCGTCAAGGATGCGTGCATTCGTGTTGTACGCCGGCACGCCTATGGACAGGGCCCCGGAATCGCGGTCGACGGGCGCGCGGACGCCAAGCGGCACCAGGTGCGTGGCCGATGACGATTCGGTCAGCCCATAGGCATTGTGCACGTAGTGGCCGTAGATTTTTTCAAGGCGATCGGCGGTCCCGGGCGCTACCGGCGCGCCACCGGAGTACAGCTTGGACAGGGACACGAAGTCCTGTGGCTTGGCGCCTTCGCCGTCGGCAATGGCCGTCAGTGCCGTGATCGCGCCCACCGTGAAGACGGGCCTGTGCTCGCGTATCGCGTCGAGCATGACGGCCGCGTTGAAGCGGTAGGCCAGGATCAGGGGGGCTGGCACCAGCAGCGACAGCACGACATGCGCGACCGTGCCGGTAATGTGAAACAGGGGTGCCACGCCGAGGATGGATTCATTGCTCTTGAGTCCGACCCAATCGCGCAGGATTTGCGCGTCGGCCACGACATTGCCGTGCGTGTTCATCGCGCCCTTGGGCTCCCCGGTGGTGCCCGAGGTGTATGTCAGCAACGCCGTGTCGGAACTCCTGGGCCTGGCTTGCGGTGGTCGCTTGCCCGCGTAGCGCGCGATCAGCTCCAGCAGATGCTCGACGCCATCATTGACAGCGGCCGGCGAGCCATTGAGCACACGCGGATCGTTGCGCGTCTGGTGGTCCGTGCCGGAACAAACAATGACGGTCTGTACCCGCGTGTTGCCGGTCGCGATCACGTCACGCGCCACGCCGGCGTACAGCGCGTCCAGGCAGAGCAGCGCGGTGGCTCCTGAATCGGCCAGCAGATACGCAAGTTCCCGCGACTTGAACATGGGGTTGACGCTGACGCCCACGCCACCAGCCTTCCACGCTGCGAGCAATCCGATCACGAAGGCAGGCATGTTCTGCATGAACAGGGCGAGGCGGTCGCCCGCGCCGAATCCCCGGTCCGCCAACGCCGCGGCCAGCGCGTCCGACATCCGGTCCAGCTCAGCAACGCTGATGGCGCCGTCAAAGTACCGCACCGCGTCGTTGTCCGGTGCCCGCCGCACGGCTGCTGCAAACATGTCCAGCGCAGACTCGAACTCGATCTCAATGGACGTTGCACCTGCCGGGTACAGCGAAAGCCACGGTTTGCCTGATGATGCGGTCATTGTCTGCTCCGGCTAGCGAGAAGGCGCTGCCGGCGGTCCGGTGTACCCGGATTGCAGCAGCAGCCTGAGGTGGTGGTTTGCTTTCTGGCCTGAACGTCATTCTATTGAAGCATTTTGCGTCGTCTGTTGCCAACCAGCCTGAGCCTGCAGCAAGACTGGCGTGTCGGTGACGCAGCTGGCTGCGCTCCCGAGTGCGCCGCCCTGTGATCACCGCAAGAAGGCATGTGAAGGTGGAGGGATGGTGGCGATCGCTGCCTGATTTCAGGCCGGATGCAGGAGACATGCAATATATCCATGCTGCCGGCACCGCCTTGGCTTGCCTGGCGCCCGTGTTCCGCCCTGCATCACCATCCTCGGCGCGAGTCGCCTGGACCAAGGCGTGATGGTCGTCTTGAAAAAACCGGAGCCATCGGCGTTTTCTGCCCGGCATCATTGCAGGACATCCTGAAACAACCGTGTTGCCTGCGCTCATTGCGATCACTCCAGGCACGCGTTGGCGCTGAATGCAGCGTTCTGCGAGAATCCAGCCCATGACTTTTGCAGTGCTTCAAAACGACACCTTCCTGCGCGCGTGCATGGGGCAGCCCACCGAATACACGCCAATCTGGATGATGCGGCAGGCCGGCCGCTACCTGCCCGAGTATCGGGAGACGCGGGCCAGGGCGGGCAGTTTCATGGGGCTGGCGACCAACGTGGACTATGCCACCGAGGTGACCTTGCAGCCGCTGGAGCGCTTTGCGCTGGACGCCGCCATCCTGTTCAGCGACATCCTCACCATCCCCGACGCCATGGGACTGGGGCTGTCGTTCCGGCCCGGGGAGGGCCCGCGCTTCGAGCAGGTGGTGCGCGATGAAGCGGCGGTGGCGCAGCTGGCGGTGCCGGACATGGACAAGCTGCGTTATGTCTTTGACGCGGTCGCGTCGATACGGCGGGCGCTGGCCGGGCGCGTGCCGCTGATCGGGTTTGCAGGCAGCCCCTGGACGCTGGCGTGCTACATGGTCGAAGGCGCATCCAGCCGCGATTACCGCCACGTCAAGACGCTGTTGTACGCACGCCCGGACCTGATGCACGAGGTCCTGGCCGTCAACGCCGATGCGGTGGCGATTTACCTGAACGCGCAGATCGATGCGGGTGCGCAGGCGGTCATGGTCTTTGACAGCTGGGGCGGCGTTCTGGCCGACGGCGCGTTCCAGGAATTCAGCCTGGCCTACACCGCGCGCGTGCTGGGCCAGCTCAAGCGTCACGGTGCCGATGGCCAGATCGTTCCCCGCATTGTCTTTACCAAGGGCGGCGGGCTGTGGCTGGACGCCATGATGCAGGATCTTGCCTGCGATGTGCTGGGCGTTGACTGGACGGTCAACCTGGGCGCTGCGCGGCGCATCCTGCAGGACGCTATTGCGGCAGCGGCGGGCGCGCCGGAGCTGCAGGCCACGGCGCTGCAGGGCAACATAGACCCCAACGTGCTGTTTGCGCCGCCCGCGCAGGTGCGTGAGCAGGCGCGGCGGGTGCTGGATGCCTTTGGCGTACCGGGCGGCGCGCCAGCCGGCACGCGCCAGGTCACGCATATTTTCAATCTGGGTCACGGGATCAGCCAGTTCACGACGCCGGAACAGGTGACCGAACTGGTCGACGAAGTGCACACGTATTCGCGGCAGCAACGCAGCGCATCCCACTGATCCACCGGCGGTTGCATGCCGTTTGCGCGCCCGGATCCGGCGCGCGGTCTCGCGCTGGCCCGGGGCCGGAGACAGCGGCGCCGCCGCCGCCCCGGTCTGCGGATCGGTTGGCGCCGCGGCCCCCAGCCTGGCGCAAACCCGCACGGGACGGGGCTCTGCGCGCGTGTTCCCTGCCATGGTTATGCACAAATCCGAGGCGCGTCAAATGGTTACACTCCCTTGGGTGGCCAAATCATCAAGCTCTTGATTTTCAAAGAGAATTGCAAACGCTCATTTGAGTGGCAATGTAACCTGACCCTTGATTGGCAAGGGTTGACGCCAGGCGCAGCCCACTTGTCCACAAAGTTATCCACATCTTTTGGGTATTGATTCGATAAATGTTTGCAATCCAGTTGGTTACACCACAAAGTCAACGTGAAGGATGCTGTGGCCTCTGGCCCGGCTCCGGCGGACGCGCGCCGGACCTCGTGATGGCTGCCGCGCCAGGCCGACATTCCCTTGCGGACCGGGCGTGACGCACTGGCTCAACGTTGCCCTGCCGCTGCCCGTGCACACCAACGTGGCGCGGCCGCTCACGTACCGTGCAAGGCAGCCGCTGCCGGCGGGCACGCTGGTGCGCGTGCCGCTGGGGCAGCGAACGGTCCTGGGCATCGTCTGGGAGGTGGGCATCCAGCCACCCGACGCGGCGCTGGCACCACGCATCCGCGAGGTGGACGATGTGCTGGAGGCGTTGCCGCCACTGACGGCGCAGTGGCGCGCGCTCATGGCGTTCGTATCAGGGTATTACCAGCATGCGCTGGGCGAGGTGGCACTGGCGGCGCTGCCGCCTCAGCTGCGCAGCCTCAACCGCGATCAGCTGGACCGCCGGCTGCGCGGCAAGTGGCTGGCTGCGCTGTCCGAATCGGCATTTGCCGGCGTTGTCGAGACGCCGCCGGCGCTGACCACGCAGCAGGCGCGGGTCCTGCAGCAGATGCAGGCACAGCCGGGGCCGTTCCTGTTGCATGGCGTCACCGGCAGCGGAAAGACCGAGGTTTACCTGCGGGCTGCTCAGCGCGTATTGCAGGACAGGCCCCAGGGCCAGGTGCTGGTGCTGGTGCCCGAGATCAACCTGACGCCGCAGTTGCAGCGCCGCTTTGCGCAACGCTTTGGCGAGGACGCGGTGGCGGCGTTGCACAGCGGGCTGACGCCGGCACAGCGCCTGCGCGCCTGGCTGGCCGCGCACCTGGGGCGGGCCCGGGTCGTGCTGGGTACGCGCGTGGCGGTCCTGGCGTCCATGCCACAGCTGGTGCTGATCGTGGTGGACGAGGAGCATGACGCCAGCTTCAAGCAGCAGGAAGGCGCGCGTTATTCGGCGCGGGACGTGGCGTTGTACCGGGGCCATCTGGCGCAGGTGCCGGTGCTGCTGGGGTCCGCCACGCCCTCACTGGAGAGCTGGCATGCAAGCACGCCGGTCGCTGAGGGCGGGCGCGGGCGCTACGTCCGACTGGCGCTGCCGTGCCGCGTTGCTGCCGGCGGGGTGGCGCCGGAGCTGCCGCGCATCCGGCGCGTGGACATGCGCCGCCAGCCGCCCGGAACGGTCCTCGCGCCGCCGCTTCTGGCCGCCATTGGTGAGCGCGTGGCACGCGGCGAACAGGCGTTGCTGCTGCTGAACCGGCGCGGCTACGCGCCGCTGCTGCAGTGTCCGGCCTGCGGCTGGAAGAGCGAGTGCCCGCACTGCAGTGCGTACCGGGTTTTTCACAAGGCCGACCGCAGCCTGCGCTGCCATCATTGCGGCCTGGCCGAGCGCGTCCCGCGCGCCTGTCCCGACTGCGGCAACCTGGACCTGGGCATGCTCGGCCGGGGCACCGAGCAACTGGAGGAACAGCTGCGCCAGGCGCTTGCACAGGCCAGCCGGCCGGACGGCAGCGCCGTACGGATCTTGCGCATCGACGCCGACTCCACGCGGGGCCGTGGCCAGCTGGAGGCGCAGCTGGCGCAGGTGCATGGCGGCGACGCGGACGTGCTGGTCGGCACGCAAATGATTGCCAAGGGGCACGACTTCAGGCGCGTCACGCTGGTGGCGGCCGTGAACCCCGACAACGGCCTTTATTCCAGTGACTTCAGGGCGCCCGAACGCCTGTTTGCGCTGCTCATGCAGGCGGCTGGCCGTGCCGGGCGCAGCGGCCTGGACAGCGAAGTGTGGCTGCAGACCAGCCAGCCCGGCCATCCCTTGTACGCAGCGCTCAAGCGGCACGATTTTGCCGGCTTTGCCGCGACCCAGCTCGAGCATCGGGCGCAGGCCGGCCTGCCGCCGTTTTCGCACCTGGCGCTCCTGCGTGCCGATGCGCGCACGCAGCAGGTTGCACAGGACTACCTGGCGGCGTTTGCCGCGCGCACGCGCGAGCTGCTGGCGCCGGACCCCGCGCTGGCGCAGGCGGTCATGATCTATCCGCCGGTGCCGCTGGCCATGCAGCGCGTGGCGTCGGTCGAGCGTGCCCAACTGCTGCTGGAAAGCCGGCACCGCCAGGCGCTGCAGCGCGTGCTGGCCCGGTGTGTCCCGCTGCTGCGGGCGCTGCGCAACACCCCGGCGCACCGTCGCGTCTTGCGCTGGGTCATAGACGTTGACCCGCTGACGTTCTAGAGCTGACTCAAAAGCGGTGCCGCCCGGCCCGTTTTATCCTGATCCCGGATCAGCGGCAGCGCAAGGGAACCAGACGGCGATCCGCGCGATCACATGGCGTATCATGCAAGCGTATCTTGCGCTTTTGCCGCAGCGTCCTGCTTGCCGTGTCCGGATTGACGCAGGCCATGGAGCAGGCTGCAATGATTTGTCAAAGGAGAACCGTTTATGAAAATGAAATTGACCTTGATCAGGTTTTGCGCGGTGGCCGCGCTGGGCGGCGCGCTGGCCATGCCGGCGCTGGCACAAGTCACTCCGGAGCAAACCAACCTGGACCCGGCGGCCGCGCAGATGGAAATGCGCAACGCGCGCGGCAATCAACTGACCGACGTGACCCCCGAGCAGGCACGCGCCAACGCGCTCAGGCGCTGTGACAACCTGCCTGACTTCTACAGGCAGGACTGCATCAAGCGTGTTGAAAGCGACCATCCAACGCTGGACAGCGTGATCGGCGGCGGTGATTTCAAGGAGACGGTCACCACCATGCCGAAGAGCGAGCTGGAGCGCGAACGCGCAAACATCGGACCCATACAGTTGCCCCCACGATCCAATTGATGGACCCCCTGCGCAACGCAGGGGTTGACTGGCCACTTGTTGCAGCCCGCGCGCACCACACGGTGCGGCGGGCTTGCCTCTTCCGGCGTTCTGCACGCAAGGCGCCAAGGGCAAAGCCGCGCGTCAAGGCCTTGGTTTTCACAAGCCATGAGTGATTCACTGAACGCAGCGCAGCGCGCTGCCGTCGACTGCCTGCGCGGCCCCTGCCTGGTCCTGGCCGGCGCCGGGTCGGGCAAGACGCGCGTCATTGCACACAAGATTGCCAGCCTTGCTGGCCGCGGCGTGGCGCCGCAAGGCATTGCCGCCATCACGTTTACCAACAAGGCCGCCGCCGAGATGCGGCTGCGTGCTCGCCAGCTCGTTGGCCGGCGGTCCGGCGCGGTCCTGGTCTGCACGTTTCACGCACTGGGCGTGCGCCTGCTGCGGCAGGACGGCGCACTGCTCGGGCTCAAGCCGGCGTTCAGCATCCTGGACAGCGACGACGCGCTGGCACTGATCAGGGACTGTGGCGCAGCCGTTGACCGCGCGACCGCGCGCCGCTGGCAGTGGGCCATCAGCCGATTCAAGAGTGCGGGGCTTGACGCGGCGCGGGCGCTGGCTGCGGCCGGCAGCGAAGACGAGGCGCAGGCGGCACGCGTCATGCAGCGTTACCAGGAACGGCTGGGTGCGTACCAGGCCGTTGACTTTGACGACCTCATCGCGTTGCCGCTGCGCCTGCTGCGCGAGCACGAGCCGGTGCGCGCGCACTGGCAGCAGGCGCTGGCCTACGTGCTGGTCGACGAATACCAGGACACCAACGCCAGCCAGTACGAGCTGCTCAAGCTGCTGGTGGGCGACCGCGCCGACTTCACCGCCGTGGGCGATGACGACCAGAGCATCTACGGCTGGCGCGGCGCCACGCTGGACAACCTCAGGCGCCTGCCGCAGGACTTCCCGCAGCTGCGGGTCATCAAGCTGGAGCAGAACTACCGCTCGACCGATGCCATCCTGGCCGCCGCCAACCACGTCATCGCGCACAACCCCAAGCTGTACGCCAAGAAGCTGTACTCGCAGCTGGGCGCCGGCGAGCCGGTACGCGTGCTGGCTTGCGACCACGAGCAGCACGAGGCCGAGCGCGTGGTCGCGCGCATGCAGTCGCTGCGCGAGACCTCGCAGCACAACCGGTGGCGCGACTTTGCCGTTCTCTACCGCGCCAACCACCAGGCCCGCATATTCGAGCAGGCGCTGCGCCAGGCGCAGATCCCGTACCGCGTCAGCGGCGGCCAGAGTTTTTTTGACCGCGCCGAGATCCGCGACCTGTGCGCGTGGCTGCGCCTGCTGGTCAACGAGGACGACGACCCGGCGTTCGTGCGCGCCATCACCACGCCCAAGCGCGGTGTCGGCCACCAGACCCTGGCGCGACTGGGCGACTTTGCGTCCCGGGCCCGCGTCTCGCTGTTTGGCGCCTTGTTCGAGCACAGCATGCCGGCAGCGCTGGGTGCGCGCAACGCCGAGCGGCTGCTGGATTTTGGCCGCCTGATCAACGACCTGCACTATCGGGCCGAAGGCGCCCGTGGCGAGGAGGCGGTGGCTGCGCTGCTGACGGACTGGCTCAAGGAAATTGCCTACGAGAGCCACCTGCACGACAGCTCCGACAACGCGCGCCAGGCGGCCACGCGCTGGGGCCACGTGCTGGATTTTTGCAACTGGATGGCCGCGCGCGCCGGCGGCCAGGTGGCCACGGCCACGCAGGCGGTGGTCGACAGCCCGGCCAGCAACCTGCTTGCGGTGGCCCAAACCGTCTCGCTCATCTCCACGTTGCAGGAGCGCGAGACCGACGCCGACCTCGTCACCCTGTCCACGCTGCATGCTGCCAAGGGCCTGGAATGGCCGCACGTGGTGCTGGCCGGCGCCTGTGATGGCATCTTGCCGTTTGCCCGCGACGACGACGCGCTGGCCGACAACCCCGAGCGCATTGCCGAAGAGCGCCGCCTCATGTACGTGGGAATCACGCGCGCACAGCGCACGCTGGCCGTGAGCTGGACGCGCAAGCGCAAGAAGGGGCGCGACATGGTGCTGGCCGAACCCAGCCGCTTCATTGAAGAGATGGCGCTGGACCAGGCCACCGTGCGCGAGGACCCGCGCCAGAAGCTGGCCGCGCTGCGCGCTGAATTTGCGCGCCGCGCTGCTGCCGGTGCGGCGGACGCCGCAGAACGCGCGGCATGATGACTCCGGCCCGCGCACCGCTGCTGGGCGTCTGCATCGCGGCGCTGCTGGCCGGCTGCGCCGTCGACCCCACTTTTGTGCCGGCCATGAATACCAACCCGGCCTGCCCGGACCTGGCCGATTGGGGCGCGCCCGAGCTCTACGGCAGCTGGGACCTGGCGCTGCCCGATGTGGACCGGCAAGGCACCGTGGAGCTGAGCCGCCATCCGGAATACGGCGCCAGCCTGCGCGGCCACCTGCGGTACGCCGACGGCCTGCAATCGATTGCCTCCGGCGACCTGGGCGAAGGTGCGTTCAACCTGGATGAGTCGGTCGATGGCAAGACGTATTACGCATTCTGGACCGGGCATATGGTGCCGGAAAGCTGTGGGGATGAGATACGCGGACTGTGGCAGCGGCTGCCGCAGGACGGCGAGCCGGAGTTGCAGAGCCGCTTTGTGCTGCGTCGGCGTTGAAGGACGCCGTGCTGCTCCTGCATTGACGCAGCCCGTGCCTCAAGCGCTTGTGTTCACCGGTGGTACGGCCTGCTGCAGCAGCTCGGCCATGCGCCGCGCGCCAGGCCCCATGTAGTCCGGGTCCGGGAACACGAGATACAGGTCGGCAAAGCGCTCGGCACCTTCGCGCAGCGGCAGCGGCCTGAGCGTCCCGCTGGCCAGCTCGTCCTGCACCAGCGACTCCGGAAACCACGCAAAGCCCAGCCCCATGCACGCGGCGCGGATGGAGGTGGCCTTGCTGGTGACGGTCCAGCGCTGCTCGGCGCCCAGCCAGCCGGCGTCGCGGGTGCGGCCGGCGCCCGAGTCGCGGATGACAAGCTGGCGCTCGCGGCGCAGGTCCTGCAGCGTGAGCTGGCGGCCCCGCGCATGCAAGGGGTGCCCGGGCGCGGCTACGGCAACAAAGCGCAGGCGCATGAGCGGCGTGGCGGCAAATCCCTGCGGCACCAGCGCGCTGATGGCCAGGTCCACGCGGCGCTGCAGCAGCGCCTGTTCGGTGCCGCCCAGCACGGTCTCGAACAGCTCGATGCGGGTGGTCGGGTGCTCGCTGGCAAATTGGCCCAGGCAGCCGAGCAGCAGCCAGGTGGGAAAGACGATGTCGGCAGCCAGGCGGATCTGCGCCTCCCAGCCGGCGGCCAGGCGGGCGGCAGCGCGCTCCAGCGCAGCCGCATCCTGCAGCAGGTCACCGGCGCGGCGATAGAGCAGCTGGCCGGCGGCGGTGAGCTCGGCCTTGCGACCCCGCAGTTCAAACACGGGAACACCGAGCACGCGTTCCATCTTCTGGATGGCGTAGGTAATGGCAGACTGGCTCTTGTGCAGCGCTTCTGCGGCTTGCGCATAGCCGCCCGCGTCCACGATGGTGCGGAGCACGCGCCACTGCTCCAGCGTGACGCGGGCCGTGCGCAGTCGCTCAGTTTGGCTCATAAATCAGTATATTGGATTAAACATAGCAGAATTTTGTATTTTACATTGATTCAATAGATAGTAGACTGGGCCCCTGGTCAACCAATCCACTGGAAGAAGAACGTGACAAGCATGCCGGTCAGCAGCCATGGCCACATCGAGCAGCTTGCAAAGGCCGACGCGGAAGCTTGCGGCCGGGCCAGAGATTGCAGCGGAGCCGGCGCTGGCCTGAAGGCGATCCGGTTTGAACCCATTGAGTAGCTGAACATTGAAGGAGAAAGAAATGAGCAAGGCCATTCCCGATATCGCGGTGCTTACAGGCAGCCTGCGCAAGGATTCGTACAACAAGAAGCTGGCCGGCGCCGTCGAGCGCCTGGCGGGTGACCGCGCCAGGTTCAACCATGTGCGCATCGATGACCTGCCGCTGTACAACCAGGATTACGACAGCGACTACCCGGCCGTTTACAAGCGGCTGAAGTCAGACATAGAAAGCGCCGATGCGGTGCTGTTTGTCTCGCCCGAGACCAACCGCTCCGTCCCCGGCGTGCTCAAGAACGCCATCGACGCAGCGTCGCGCCCTTGGGGCACCAACTCGTTTGCCGGCAAGCCCGCAGCGGTGCTGGGCATTTCCATCGGCACCATCGGCACGGCGCTGATGCAGCAGCACCTGCGCAATTCGGCCGTGTTCCTGGACCTGCACATGCTGGCGCAGCCGGAGGTGTTCCTGCAGTGGAGCGACGGGCTGATCGACGATGCGGGCCAGGTCAGCAACGAGAGCACGCGTGAATTCCTGGCCGGTTTTGTAGACAAGTACCTGGCCTGGATCAACCGCTTCATCGCCTGACGCAACGGAGCACACACCATTTGCCGGGCCGGCGCCAGTCGACCCTTTCAGCACCTGACGGAAAGGGAGAAACCACATGCAGGAAAGACTGGATTTCCACTCGGCGTCCCCGGGCGGCTTCAAGGCCATGCCGGGCCTGCAGCAGCACGCCGGCGATTGCGGGCTGGAGCAGTCGCTGATGGAGCTGGTGAAGATGCGCGCCTCGCAAACCAACGGCTGCGCGTACGGCCTGGACATGCACGGCAAGGACGCGCGCAAGCACTTCAGCGAAAAAGAGCTGGTGGACCTGGCTATGTGCATCATCGCCATCAACGGCTGCAACCGGCTCGCCATTCCGTTTCGTTCCCCGGTCGGCGACCACCAGCCGGCTGGCAAGAAGGAGTCAACATGACCACCCGCAACCGCTCCGTGAAGCAGGTCATCCGCGCACTGGCCACCTCCGACGGCGCAGGGGTCAAGCTGCTGCGCAGCCTGGGCAGCCGGCAGGACGCACGGCTGGACCCCTTCCTCATGCTCGACGAATTTGGCACCGACAATCCGGATGACTACATCGCGGGCTTCCCGAGCCACCCGCACCGCGGCTTCGAGACCGTGACCTACATGCTGGACGGCCACATGGAGCACCGCGACCACCTGGGCAACGTGGGCGACCTGCGGCCCGGCGGCGTGCAATGGATGACCGCCGGCCGCGGCGTCATCCACTCCGAGATGCCCAAGCAGAGCGAGGGCCGCATGCGCGGCTTCCAGCTCTGGATCAACCTGCCGGCGGCAGAGAAGATGAAGCCGGCGCACTACCGCGACATGCAGGCCGACGAGATTCCCGTGGTGGCACTGCCGCAGGGCGGCCAGGTCAAGGTCATTGCCGGGCGCGCGCGCATTGCCGGCCAAGCGGTGGACGGCCCGATCAATTCCGGGGAAGAGCGGCTCAGCACGGACCCGCTCTACCTGGACGTGAGGCTGGATGCCGGAGCGACCTTCGAGCACCCGGTCAAGGCAGGCTACAACGCCTTTGCCTATGTCTTTGAAGGCGATGCCAGCGTCGATGGCACGGCGTTGCCCACCTCGGCGGCTGCCTTGCTGGACACCGATGGCGACGCCGTCCGGGTCACGGCAGGCGGCGCTGGCGCGCGCTTCCTGTTGCTGGCGGGCCGGCCCATAGGCGAACCCATGGTGCAGTATGGGCCGTTCGTCATGAACACGCGCGAGGAAATCGAGCAGGCGCTGCACGACTACCGCAGCGGCACGCTGGTGGCGTCCTGACCGGGGCCGGCCCCGGGCCTGCGCTACGATAAGGGCCATCTTGCCGGGGTGGCCCGGTGCGCGGCAGCCGCTGCCAGCCGTGCCGGCCGCGCTTGGCGTGCATTGCAGGAACCCGACATGAAACAACCCCTGACGGCACGACTGAAGGCCCTGCGCGAGCAGCGTTTGCGGACGCGCAACTACCGTCCGGGACAGGCGCCAGGGTCGCTGCAGGCCACCGGCCATGACGATGCGCCCGACGCGGTGCCGGCGCGCATCTCGCTGCTGCGATATACACCGGAAGGCGTCAGCCGGGATGCGCCGGACGTGGCCGCTGCCGACTGCCGTCCACCGGTGGTCGACTCCATGGACGCCAGGCTGGACGTGGCGTGGATCCATGTCCAGGGCAGGCCCACGCCGGAACAGCTGCAGGTGCTGGGCGCGGCGTTCGCGCTGCATCCGCTGGCGCTGGAAGACGTGTTGCACCGCGAAGCACGCGCCAAGAGCGAGGCCTTTGACGCGCAGCAATTTGTCGTCCTGGACCACCTGGGCGCCGCGCCGGAAGGCGGCGTCAGCCTGAACCAGGTCAGTTTTTTCCTGGGCAAGAACTGGCTCATCAGCGTCAGCGAGGGCCCGCCCGGGCTGTTCGACCCGGTGCGCAAGCGCATTCGCAGTGCCGCCAGCAAGATCTGCGAATATGGCGCCGACTACCTGCTCTATGCACTGGCCGACGTGGTCGTGGACAGCGGCTTTCCGCTGCTTGAAGACCTGGGCGACCGGCTGGAGCTGCTGGAAGACGAGATCCTGGCCGGCTCGAGTCCGGAGACGCGCAACCGGGTTCACTACGCACGGCGCGAGCTGATGCAAATGCGCCGCGCCTGGTGGCCGCAGCGCGACGTGATCGCGGCCCTCATGCGTGACGACAGCCGGTTCCTGTCCGATACCACGCGGCTGTACCTGCGCGACTGTCATGACCACAGCGTCATCATCATTGATTTTGTCGAAACCTACCGCGAGATGGCGTCCAGCCTGCTGGATCTCTACCTGTCTGCGATGAGCCTGCGCCTGAACGACACCATGAAGGTGTTCGCCGTCATTGCCACCATCTTTTTGCCGCTGACCTTTCTCACCAGCCTTTACGGGATGAACTTCGACACCGACAGCCCGTGGAACATGCCCGAGCTGCACTGGCGCTTTGGCTACCTCTACGTTCTGGCCACGATGGCGGTGGTGGCGGCCGGCATGCTGGCGTGGTTCCGGCGCAAGCGCTGGCTGTGAGCGGCTGGCGTCACCGCGGATCGTGAAATGATCATGGCAGGCTGGAGCATCGCCGCGCTGCTTGTGCTGGCGCTGCTGATGTGGCTGGCGGCGCGGTTTGTACTGAGCGGCCCCGACCTGTCGCAGCTCGCCCCGCCCGAAGCCGAGCATTTTGCCGGCACGGCCAGCAGCGGTGCCGCGCAGGCCGTCCGCGCCCGCGTCATGGCGTTGCGCGAGACCACGGCGCGAGCGCCCCTGCGGCGTCGGCTGGCCGTCACGCGCCAGGCGTGGGAAGCGCTGCTTGCGCACCAGGCGCATGACGCAACCTTTGTTCCCGTCCACGAGGCTGGCGTGGCCGGCGAATGGGTGCTGGCGCCGGGTGCCGATCCGTCGTGCCGCCTGCTCTATATTCACGGTGGCGCATACGCCGTTGGCAGCGCGCGCAGCCACAGGTCGCTGACCACGGCCCTGTCATGCCTGACCGGCTGCGCCGTGTTTGCCGTTGATTACCGTCTCATGCCCGAGCACCGGCGCCGGGCCAGCGTGGACGACTGCCGCAGCGCGTGGCGCTGGCTGCTGCAGCAGGGGCCGGCCGGGCCGCAAGGCGCAGCCCGGCTTTTCCTTGCCGGCGATTCAGCCGGTGGCAACCTGGCGCTGGCGCTCGTGGCCTGGATGCGCGACGCCGGGCTGCGCGCGCCCGACGCCGTGGCCGTGATGTCGCCGCAGACCGACAGCACGCTGGCCAGCCCCAGCCTCAGGACGCACCGCCACACCGACCTCCTGCTCGGCCCGGCGTTCGGGCCACTGCTGAAGTTGCCGCGAACCCTGCTGCTGTGGCTGCTCTGGCTGCAGCTGCGCATCAATCCAAGCCACCCGGTGGTGTCCCCGGTGTTTGGCGACCTGTCGGGCCTGCCGCCGACGCTGGTGCAGGCCAGCGCAACCGAGATGATGCTGGACGACGCGCGGCGCTACGCGGCGCGCGCCCGTGCCGCCGGCTCGCCCGTGCGGCTGCAAATCTGGGACAACCAGGTGCATGTCTGGCAACTGTTCCATCCCGATCTGCCCGAGGCAACCGAGGCGCTGGCGCAGATCAGCCAGTTTTTCATGGAGACGCCGCAGCGGCGCGATGGCTGAGGCCCGGCTGCCAGCTCAGCAACACCACGCGCATGACACAAGAGGTTGAGCGAATTGCGTCCAGCGTCCAGCGGGTAAGGCCGTCCAGCGTTCAGCGAATAGACCGTCCAGCGTTCAGCGAATCATCGCGGCGCAGCCGCAATCATCAATGCGCCAGCAAAGTCTTCCGTCGTGCGCTACGCTCAACGCTCAACCTGTCCAGATGACCGATGATCTCGGCCTTTGCAGGCCTTGGATGAAAGCCGCCTGCGGCGGCTCATGATGAATCATGGCGGCGCAGCCGCAGTCATTGCTGCCGCGCAGCGGCGCGGTCATCCGTCATGAGCGCCAACGCTCAACGCTTGACGCCAAACTTTCATGAGCCGCCTTGCACGCCACGCGGCTTGCGTTGGAAGCACGACGTTTGCGGCCGGGGAGGAGCAACGGCCGGCCCGACTACCGTCTGAACACGCCCAGCGGGCCGACGGCAATGAGCAGCGTCACGTCGGCCAGCGCGCGCGTCAGCCACAGGCCGCCGGGGCAGGCCAGGTACTGCGGCGTCCACACCGGGTCGAATTTCTGCTTGAACGCGCGCAGGCCGCTGAAGTTGTAGAACTCGTCGCCCCGGCGGTAGATGAACGTGCCCATGCGCTCCCAGGTCGACGCCAGCGGGTGCTCGGACAGTCCGGACAGCGGTGCCGCGCCCAGGCTGAACCAGCGATAGCCCTGCTCGCTGCCGTACAGGAAGAGGTGCGCAAACAGCGCTTCCATCAACACCTTGGACACGCCCGGCCGGTAGCGCATGAGGTCGATGGACAGCTCCTGTCCGTTGCCGCTGCGCCAGAGGTTGGCAAAGGCGACGATGGCATCGTCCTTGCGCAGTACCGCGCAGTCGAACGCGCGCAGGTAGGCGTCGTCAAAGCGGCCCATGGAAAAGCCCTTTTCATGGCCCTGCTTGCCGGCCAGCCAGACGTCGGAGACGGCGCGCAGCTCGGGCAGCGCGGCGCCGACCTCGGTGCTGGGCATGACCGAGAATGTCAGCCCGTCGCGCGCGGCACGGCGGTGGGCCTGGCGCAGGCCAGCGCGTGCCGGGCCGGCCAGCGAGAAGTCCTTGAGGTCGACCCGCGCGACTTCACCTATCTTGAGCAGCGCCAGGTTCATTTCCAGGTAGACGGGCAGGAAAGCGGGCTGTACGGCGTAGAAGACGGCGCGCGCGCCTGCGCGGTCGGCGGCCTCGGCAAAGCGCCAGCACAACGCCTGGCCGGCAGCCGGGTCGCCGACGGGGTCACCCATGGCGATCCAGCTGCGCCCGGAAACCGCATACATCAGGAACGCGTCTTCCGTTGGCGCAAGCAGGAACGACTTGTCGCCCAGCAGCGCGACGCAGGCGGAGGCGTCGGTCGACGTCTGCAGGATGCGGTGCACGGCTTGGGGGACGGTCCCGCCGCTGCGGCGCGGAGCCGGGCGCGGACGGTTGACGAGCGCGTCGGTTGCCAGTGCGGCCGCGACCACGGCCAGCGCCAGCATGGCGCGCAGGAAGCGGGACGCGTCGCCGTGCCAGGCAAAGCGCCACCACAGCTGGGGCTGGTATTCCACGTGCCTGTACGCAATCAGGCCAACCGTGAGCGTGGCCATGAAGACGATCAGGATCAGCGCGATCCAGGTGGCGTCGAGCCGGAACGCCTTCCAGTGGCCGCCGCCGCGATAAAACGCCGGCTTGCAGGCGGCCAGGCCGGCCACCGCCAGGAGCAGGATCAGCGCGTTGTCCCAGTCGCCTCCCTTGAGCAGCGAGAACACGGCGCCGGCCAGCAGCAGGGCCATGGCCAGCCAGCGCGCCGCGGCCAGGCGCCGGTACAGGCCGCGGGCAACGATAACCAGCAGCAGGCCGACGATGCTGGCCAGCAGGTGCGACGCCTCGGCAAAGGGCAGCGGCACGGTATCGCGAATCCACGCGGCCCGCGCCGGCAGGTTGGGCGTGCTGCCCGAGACCAGCAGGAGCAGGCCGCCCAGGAACACCAGCACGGCGGAGACCGGCGGCGCCAGGCGCTGCGTGATGCGCAGCGTCCGGCCGGCCACGGCCGGCAGCCGCGCCTGCTCGCGGACGACCTCGAGCACGAGCAGGGACAGCGCCGCCGCTGCCAGCGGCAGCACGTAATAGACCAGGCGGAACACCAGCAGCGCGGCAACCACGTCGGCGCGCGTGCCCGCGCCCAGGCCGATGAGGATGGCAGCGTCGAAAACGCCCAGGCCGCCGGGGGCGTGGCTGATCATGCCGGCCAGCATGGCGGCGATGAAAAGCACCAGGAAGCTGCTGAACGCCGGCGCCACGTCGGCCGGCAGCAGCACGTAGAGGACGGCAGCGGCGGCGCCGTAGTCCACCGCGCCCACGGCAGCCTGGACCAGCGCCTGCGGCGCGGAGGGCAGCGGCAAATCCCAGCCGCGAACGCGCACGTGGCGCCTGCCGCGGCCGAGCCAGGCCAGCAGCGCCGCCATCGCCAGCAGCACGCCGCCTCCAAGCAGGCGGCCTGCTGCGGGTGAAGCAGCCGGCAGCAGCGGGACGTGCGCCGGGTGCAGCAGCAGCGCCAGGCCAAACACGCTGACCATGCCGCCCCAGGCCGTCAGCACCGACAGGCCGACGATGCGCCCCACGTCGGCCGCATCGACGCCGGCCGACTGGTAGATGCGGTAACGCAGCGGCCCGCCCAAAAACACGTGAAAACCCAGCGCGTTGGAAAACCCGTAGGCGACAAAGCCGGCCAGCGCCGCCAGCCGCAGCGGTGCCGGCCGCGGCAGCACGCGGTGTGCGGCGACCACGTCGTAGCAGGACAGCGCGGCCAGGCTCAGCACCGCAAACGCCAGCGCCAGCGCAATGTGCGTCCACGGCGTGGCGGCCAGCGCAGCCCGGATCTCGCCCGGATGGATGTGGCCGCGCAGGTGGTAGATCGCCAGCAGCCCCAGCGCCATCGCCAGCGCGCCCAGGAGCGGGCCAAGCCGGTGTGGCTGCAGCAGCCACAGGCGCCGGGATGCCGGCGCAGGGGCTTTGGGAGGGGAGGTTGCCATGGCTTGTTGTTGTGCGTGCAAACGCGGGGTGCGCCCGCGGCCGGCGTCCCCCCGCAGCGCCTGCAAGCGCCGCGACGCCGGCTGCCGCGGCTGTTGTCAGCATGCCCGGGGTCTGTGTATGATGCTTGCAGCAACCCCTTGGATCGCGCGAGAGGAACCCTATTATGCGTACTGCCCTTGTCCTGCCCCTGCTGATTGCCGGACTGGCCGCGGCTGCTCCGGTGCTGGCTGCCGACAGCCCTGAGGAGGCCGCCATCAAGGCCCGCGAGGGCGTCATGCACATCCGCGCGTTCAACCTGGGGAACCTGGTTGCGATGGTGAAGAAAGAGGTGCCGTACGACGCCGACGCGGCGCAGACGTACGCGGGCAACCTCAAGACGCTCAACCAGGTCGACATGCGCAGTGCCTGGATGGAGGGCACGTCGGTTGACCAGTACATAGATTCGCGCGCCAAGCCGGAGATCTGGACCGGCGGCGCCAAGTTCGCAGACCATGCCAAGCAGGAGGCCGAGGCGGCCGACAAGCTGGCCGCGGTGGCCGGTGACGGGCTGCAGGCGATGGCGCCCGCGGTCAAGGACCTGGCGCAGACCTGCAAGAATTGTCACGACGACTACCGCACCGACTGACGGCATCGCGCATGGCCAAGGCCCCGGCCGCGCTGCGGCGCGAGAAGATCTGGGATCCGGTGTCGCGGCTGTGGCACTGGGTCTTTGCGCTGGCGGTGGTGGGCAACTGGCTGCTGGGCCGGTTCATGACCTTTGACACCATACTCTGGCACTTCTGGGGCGGTTTTTTCATCCTGGCGCTGCTCGCGTTTCGCCTGGTCTGGGGCGTTGTCGGACCGCAGCCGGTGCGTTTTGCGCATTTCTTTCCAACGCCCGCTGCCGTGCTGCGGCAGTTGCGCAGTTTTTTCAGCCGCCAGCCCAGCGCTGCGCGTGGCCACAACCCGCTGGGTGCGCTTTCGGTCTATGCCATGCTGCTGGTGGTGCTGGCGCAGGCCGTCAGCGGGCTGTTCATAGAATCGGATGATTTCTTCGAGGCGGCACCGCTGCACGGCGCCGTCTCGCGCGGCGTGGCGCGCTTCATGAGCGTCTGGCATCATCGGCTGCCGGTGCTCATCCTCATCCTGGTCGTGCTGCACGTGGTCGTGGTCTTCTATTACCTGCTGTGGAAGCGCGAGAACCTCATCCGGTCCATGATCGACGGCTGGAAGTGGGTGCGGCCCAAGTGATAACCGGCGGTTGGCCGCGCGCCCGTGCCGGGCGTGGCTGGCGCCGCCCGATTTGAAGACGTCGCATGCGCGGCGATTTTTCTGCAACCAGTGAATATGCGCTTATGCCGTTCATGGCCATAGACGTTGGCAACACCCGCCTGAAATGGACTCTCTATGACCGTCCCGTGGTCGGCGCTTCGGTGCTGGCGCAGGGCGTGGACTTCCTGGAGCAGATCGGCGGCCTGGCCGAAGGCGCCTGGGCCGATTTGCCCGAGCCCGACCAGATGCTGGGCTGCAACGTGGCCGGACCCATCGTCAAGCACGCCATCGAGGAGCAGATGGAATCCTGGGACGTGGACGCGCACTGGGTGGTTGCATCCGAGTCCGAGGCGGGCCTGGTCAACGGCTACGAGATTCCGGACCGGCTGGGCTCGGATCGCTGGGTCGCGATGATCGCCGCACGCCACCACATGCTGAAGCAGGGAGCGGCTCGGCCCATCGTACTGGTCATGGTGGGGACGGCCGTCACGGTCGATGCCATAGACCGCAACGGGCGGTTCATGGGCGGCTACATCCTGCCCGGGCACGGCATCATGCTGCGCGCGCTGGAAACCGGAACCGCCGGCCTGCACGTGCCCACCGGCCAGGTCCGCAAGTTCCCGACCAACACCAGCGACGCGCTGACTTCCGGCGGCACCTTTGCCATTGCTGGAGCCTGCGAGCGCATGGTGCAGCACGTGCAGCGGCACAGTGGCGAGGCGCCGCTGTGCCTGATGAGCGGCGGTGCCGGCTGGAAGGTGTTACCGGCCATGGCCCATCCATTCGAGCTTCTGGAGAACCTGATCTTTGACGGCCTGCTGGTGATTGCCGAGGAGCGCGCGCGCGACGGCCGGTTCTAGCCTGCCTGCGCTGCCGCTGGCGGCGTGTGCGCCAGCCAGCGCTCGGCCAGCCGCACCCAGTAGCTGCCGCCCAGCGCGATCAGCTCGTCGTTGAAGTCGTAGCGCGGGTTGTGCAGCATGCAGGGGCCGGCGTCGTGGCCACCGCCGGTGTAGTTGCCCCGGTGCGCGCCGTCGCCGTTGCCGATGAAGCAGTAGGCGCCTGGCCTGGCCTGCAGCATGTAGGCAAAGTCTTCGGCGCCCAGGGTGGGCTCCTGCGGCTGCGCGCCCCCGTCGCCCACGAGCTCGCGCATGACGTCGCGGCAAAAGCCGGCTTCGTACGGCGCGTTGATCGTGGGCGGGTAGTTGCGGTTGAATTCAAAGCTGCAGCCGGCGCCAAACGCCGCGCTCACGCCTTCGGCAATCTCGCGCATGCGCGCTTCGATCAAGTCCAGCACGTCCAGCGTGAACGTGCGCACCGTGCCCTGGATCTCGCATTCGTTGGCAATGACGTTGGTCGTGTCGCCGGCATGGATCATGGTCACCGAGATGACGCCCGAATCCACCGGCTTCATGTTGCGCGTGAGGATGGTCTGGAACCCCTGGACGATCTGGCAGGCAATGGGCACTGGGTCCGTGGTGTCCTGCGGCAGCGCCGCGTGCCCGCCCTTGCCCTTGACGGTGATCTTGAATTCGTTGCTGGAGCCCATGACCGGGCCGGGCGAGACCGCCAGCGTGCCCACCGGCAGCCCCGGCCAGTTGTGCATGCCGAAAACGGCTTCCATGGGGAAGCGGTCAAACAGGCCGTCGGCGATCATTTCGCGGGCGCCGCCGCCGCCCTCTTCGGCGGGTTGAAAAATCAGGTAAACGGTTCCCTCGAAGTTGCGATGACTGGCAAAATGGTGGGCTGCAGCCAGCAACATGGCCACGTGGCCGTCGTGCCCGCAGGCGTGCATGCGGCCCGGGTGCCGGCTGGCGTGGGCAAAGGTGTTGGCCTCCGCGATGGGCAGCGCGTCCATGTCGGCGCGCAGGCCCATGGCGCGGCCGCTGCGGCCGCCATCGCTGCCGGGAACCATGCCGACCACGCCCGTCCTGGCCATGCCGCGGTGCGTCTTGATGCCCCAGGCCGCCAGCTGGCTGGCCACCAGCTCGGCAGTCCGCTCTTCCTGAAAACCGAGCTCGGGGTGTGCATGAATGTCACGCCGCAGCGCCTGGATGGAAGCTGCGTTGGCAACAATGGCTTCGATCAGGTTCATTTGCCAAGTTTAGTGAAAAACACCACGTCCCGCCAGTCTTTGCACGTTGCGCAAGGTGCTGCCGCATGACGACATGCCGCACGGCGCATGGACGCGGCCATGGCGCCAGACAGGCGCGGTGGCCGTTGCGGCGTGCGCTGGCGGCGCTGCTGTTGCTGCTGCTGGCCGCGCTGCTTTCCGGCTGTGGCGCGGTGAATTATTACGGACAGGCCGTGCGCGGGCACCTGTCGCTCATGCATGCGGCGCGGCCCATTGCCGACTGGTTGCATGATCCGGCGACGCCGGAAGTGCTCAAGGCGCGCCTGCGCCGGGCGCAACGCATCCGGCAGTTTGGCGTCGACCGCCTGGGCCTGCCCGACGGCGCCAGCTATCGCAGCTACGCGGCGCTGCAGCGTGCGGCCGCGGTCTGGAACGTGGTGGCCGCACCGCCGGACTCGCTGCAGCTCAGGCGCTGGTGCTACCTGATCGCAGGCTGCGGCTCGTACCGCGGCTACTACGACCAGGCGCCGGCGCAGACGCTGGCCGCGCGGCTGCACGAAGACGAGGGCCTGGAGGTCCAGGTCTACGGCGTGCCGGCGTATTCAACGCTGGGCTGGCTGGACTGGCTGGGCGGCGATCCGCTGCTGTCGACGGTGATTGCGCGGCCGCAGGGCGAGCTCGCGCGGCTCATGTTCCACGAGATGGCGCACCAGCTGGTCTACGCGCCCGGCGACACGGCGTTCAACGAGTCGTACGCCAACGCGGTGGGCGAGCTGGGCGTGCGCCTGTGGCTGCGCGAGCAGGCCGACGACGCGGCGCGCCTGGAATACGCGCAACTGGATTCGCGCAGGCGCGAGTTCCTTGCGCTGGTCCGGCAGACCCGGGCCGAGCTGGCGCACGTGTATGCCATGCCGCCCGACGTGGTGGCCGATGGCGGCATGGAAGCATCCAAGGCCATGGCCATGACCCGTTTCCGGCAGCGTTACGCGGCCTTGCAGCAGCGCTGGGCGGACGAAGGCATGTCCTACCATGGCTACGACGCTTGGGTTGCGGGCGCCAACAATGCCAGTTTCGGCCTGCAGGCCGCGTACGACGACTGGGTGCCCGTGTTCGAGGCCGTGTTTGATTGCGTGGCCGGAAGCTGGCCCCGCTTCCACGCCGTGGCCGCTGCGCTGGCTGCACAGCCCCGGGCGGAGCGCCAGGCGCGGCTGCGCCGGTGGCAAGAGGCGCTCACGGTGCCGCGGCAGATCTGTGGCGATGTGGTCGAGGACGGCCAGGCCGTGGCGGCTCAGGGCGCCGCAGACGCTGCGTCCTGATACGCCTGCAAAAGCGACACCAGGTGCCTCCGGGGGGCGCCCTGCAGATACGGCACCATCATGCCCATGACGTGCCAGGCGCCGCGCAGCAGCGCGTTCTGCTCGTTTTCCGGCTCCAGTGCGCTGCGCGGCTGCAGTACGTACTCGTAGCTGAGCCAGTAGGTCAGCACGACGACCATGCTGGCGGCGGTGGCGCCCGGCGTGCCGCGTGCGCAAGTGCCCGGCTCCGTGCCGGGGTTCGAACCGGCGCCCAGCTGCTGCAGGATGACCTGCAGGGCACCCTGCTTGTGTCGCAGCAGCGCGGGCAGGCTGGTCTCGAGCAGGCGGTTGCGCGAGAGCAGGTGGTTCAGGTCGCGGTAAAAGAAGCGGTACTGCCAGATCAGCTCGAAGAGCGAGTGCAGGAAAAACCAGGCATCCTCCACGTCGTGCACGTCTTCGCTGGCGGCAAGCAGGCTTGTCAGCGCCTGCTTGTAGTGCTCGAACAGCGTGTTGATGAGCTCGTCCTTGGACGGGAAGTGGTAGTAGAGGTTGCCCGGGCTGATGTTGAGCTCCGCCGAGATCATCGACGTCGATGTGTTGGGCTCGCCAAAGCGGTTGAACAACGCCAGCGACGTTGCCAGAATGCGCTCGGCCGTCCGCCGTGGCTGTTTGCGTCCCATGCTCGCGCCGCCTTCAGCCCTGCAGCAAAACGCGGTGCATCGGGCGCTTCAGGACGGGTCCGATTCCGGCTCGGACCGCTTCCCGGGCGCCTTGGGTTGGGTGCGCGGCCTGGACCCCGCCTTGTTTCCGCCGCTTGTCTTGCGGGGCGCGCTGGCCGGACCGGATGCGCTGGCCGGGGCCTGCAGCGCGGCGACGGCCTGCTCGAGCCGGGTGAGGCGTGCGTTGAGCTCGGACCAGTCGTCCGCAGACGGCAGCCCCAGGCTGACCAGCGCGCTCTGGACGCGCGCCTCGAAGATGCTGCCCAGCCGGTTCCACGTCGGTGGGCCGCCAGCCACCTGCGTGGTCATGGCGCCCAGCCGCTCGGCGGCTTCGGTCCATTGTCGGGTCGCGATTTCCTGGGATTGGGCCTGCATCTCCATGCCTTGCTTGACCAGCGTCTCAAAGGCCTTGTGCCCCTCGACCTGCGCGTCGGCCTGCGCCTGCGCCAGTGCGCCCAGACCGGCCAGCCAGATGTTGTGGTCGGGCATGCTTGCAGTCGAGTCAGGGGCGGGCGCCTTGGCGTGCGTGGACTTCTTGCTCTTGCGCTTGTCCGATGATTTGTCTGACATGACTTGTCCCTTTGGTTTGCCCGGAGATGGGCGGTGCGGCGGCCGCGTGCCTGCTCGGCTGCGCCGCGCCAATCGATGCAGCGCGCACGGACACCGCTTCGATGAAATAATAACGGACGCCGCCAGCGTCGTCCCGGCGCGTGGCTTGCTTGCACTACCAGGTCGAGCAGCCGCAGGGCAAGTTGGTGCGCGTCGTTCGCGGTGCCATCTACGACGTGGCCGTCGACGTGCGGCGCAGCTCGCCCACCTTCGGCCGCTGGGCCGGCTGCGTGCTCAGCGCCGATAATGGGCTGCAGTCGTGGATTCCAGCCGGCATGGCGCACGGCTTCCTGGCGCTGGGCGACGGCGCCGAGGTTTGCTGCAAGGCCACCAGCTATCATGCGCCGGACCTGGAGCGCTGCCTGCGCTGGGACGATCCTGTCATTGGCGTGGCCTGGCCGCTGGAGCAAACCGGCCTGGTGGCTCCCCGGCTGTCGGCACGCGACGCCGCAGCGACCGGCTGGCACGATGCGAACCTGCTGCCCTGACGAGGCCGGTCGCGCCCGGGTTTGGCCCTCTTCCTTTGTTTTTGTTCCCATTGCACCTGCCATGAGTCCAGCACCCAACACCGTATCCGCCAGCGACAAGGCGCGCATCCTGGCGCAGGCGCTGCCGTACATCCAGCGCTTTCATGGCAAGACCATGGTCATCAAGTACGGCGGCAACGCCATGGTCGAACCGGCGCTGCAGCAGGCGTTTGCCGAGGACGTGGTGCTGCTCAAGCTGGTGGGCATCAACCCGGTGGTGGTCCACGGCGGCGGGCCGCAGATCGAGGCGGCGCTGACGCGGCTGGGCAAGAAGGGCAAGTTCATCCAGGGCATGCGCGTGACCGACGCCGAAACCATGGAGGTGGTTGAGTGGGTGCTGGGCGGCGAGGTGCAGCAGGACATCGTCGGCCTGATCAACCAGGTGGGCGGCAAGGCGGTGGGCCTGACCGGGCGCGACGGCGGCCTCATCCGCGCGCGCAAGTTGCGCATGATGGACGCCAAGGACCCGAACGTGGAGCACGACGTGGGCCAGGTGGGCGAGATCGTCCACGTCGACCCGGCCGTGGTGCAGGCGCTGCAGGACGACCAGTTCATCCCGGTGGTCAGTCCCATCGGCTTTGGCCGCAACAACGAGAGCTACAACATCAACGCCGACGTGGTTGCGGCCGCGCTGGCCAAGGTCCTCAACGCCGAGAAGCTCCTGATGCTGACCAACACGCCCGGCGTGCTGGACCAGCAGGGCCAGCTGCTGCCCGAGCTCACGCCGGCACAGATCGACAGCCTGGCCGCCGATGGCGTCATCTCCGGCGGCATGCTGCCCAAGCTGGCCGGCGCGATCGACGCGGTCAAGAATGGCGTCAGCGCGGTGCACATCATCGATGGCCGCGCGGCGCATGCCATGCTGCTCGACGTGCTGACCGACCAGGCTTTTGGCACCATGATCCGCGGCTGAGAGTTTGCGAGAGAAAATCCCGCATGCAGGCGTTGATTGCCCAAGCCCGCCCGCTTGGCGTTGCAAATGCCCGCCATGGCCCGGGCTGTGCCTCGCCTTGCATCTCCTGATGGGAAAGCACTGTCAGCTCACCGGATGACAGATGATCGCGGCCCATGAAGGTTTTGCGTCAAGCGGTGGGCATAGTGCGCTCAACCTGTCCGGATGACAGATGACCTCGGCCCTTGCGGGCCTTGTATGAAAGCCGCCTGCGGCGGCTCAAGATGAATCATGGCGGCGCAGCCGCAGTCATTGCCGCCGCGCAGCGGCGCGGTCATCGAAGCGCCAGCGAAGGTCATCCGTCATGCGTCACGCCAAGCGCTTAACGCTCAACCTCTTGGAACGGCGCTGGCCGCGGTTTGCGGGCCGCCCGGGCGTGGTTGATTCATGCGCGCTTGCCGGCATAATCATCCCCATTGATTCCCTGTTTACAGAAAGCACAGACATGCCCAGCTTTACCCCGCCGCTACGTGATTTCCAATTCGTGCTGCACGAGTTGCTGCAGGTGTCCGACGCGCTTGGCGGCATGGACCGCTTTGCTGAAATCGACGCCCAGACCGTGGATGCCGTCCTTGAAGAAGGCGGCCGGTTTGCCGCCGAAGTCCTGCAGCCGCTCAACCTCAGCGGCGACAGCCAGGGCTGCAAGCTGGACGCACAGGCGCACAGCGTCACCACGCCCGATGGCTTCAAGCAGGCCTGGGACCAGATGAGCGAGGGCGGCTGGCTGTCGCTGGTGGGCGAGGAGCAATACGGCGGCCAGGCGCTGCCGCATTACGTCAATACCTGCGTGATGGAGATGTTCAACAGCGCCAACCAGGCGTGGACCATGTATCCGGGGCTGACCAGCGGCGTCTACGCCGCCTTGCTTGCGCACGGGAGCGACGAGCAGAAAGCGCTTTACCTGCCGCGCCTGCTCAGCGGCCAGTGGGCCGGAACCATGTGCCTGACCGAGGCGCATTGCGGCACCGACCTGGGCCTGCTGCGCACGCGCGCCGAGCCGCAGGCCGACGGCAGCCACAAGATCACCGGCAGCAAGATCTTCATCAGCGCCGGCGAACACGACCTGACCGAGAACATCATCCACCTGGTGCTCGCGCGCCTGCCGGACGCGCCGCCCGGCAGCAAGGGGATCAGCCTGTTCATCGTGCCCAAGTTCAAGGTCGACGCCGAGGGCAGGCTGGGCGAGCGCAACCCGGTTTTCTGCACCGGCCTGGAAGAAAAAATGGGCATCCATGCCAACGCCACCTGCCAGATCAGCCTGGATGGCGCCGACGGCTTCCTGGTGGGCGAGCCCAACAGGGGGCTGGCTGCCATGTTCGTCATGATGAACGGCGCGCGGCTGGGCGTGGGCAACCAGTCGCTGGGGCTGACCGAGGTGGCGTACCAGAACGCGCTGGCGTACGCCAAGGAGCGCCTGCAGATGCGCAGCCTCTCGGGCACCAAGAACAAGGAAGGGCCGGCCGATCCCATCATCGTGCACCCGGACGTGCGCAAGATGCTGCTCACGGCCAAGGCGTACGCTGAAGGCGGCCGCGCGCTGGCCGCGTACACCGGGCTGCTGCTCGACCAGGCGCAGCACCATCCGGATGCCGACGTGCGCGATGAGTCCGAGGAACTGCTGGCGCTGCTCACGCCCATCGTCAAGGCCTTCCTCACCGACAACGGGCTCATTGCCACCAATGCCTGCCTGCAGGTCTTTGGCGGCCATGGCTACATCCATGAAAACGGCATGGAGCAGTTTGCCCGCGACGCCCGCATCAACCTCATCTACGAGGGCACCAACACCATCCAGGCGCTGGACCTGCTCGGGCGCAAGGTGCTGGCCAACCAGGGCCAGTCCCTGCGCAAGTTCGGCAAGCAGGTGCAGGAGTTGGTCGTGGCGCACATGGCCGATGACAAGATGGCCGAATTCATCCAGCCCCTGCGCAAGCTCGCCGAGGAATTCACGCAGTTCACGATGGACATAGGCATGAGCGCCATGAGCGACGCGGACGAGGTGGGCGCAGCGGCCACCGACTACCTGCGCGCCGCCGGTCACCTGGTCTTTGGCTACTTCTTTGCGCGCATGGCGGCGGTGGCACATGACAAGATCGCGGCGGGTTCGGACGATCCGTTCTATCCGGCCAAGCTGCAAACCGCGCGCTTCTACTTTGCGCGGTTGTTCCCGGAAGCCACGCTTCTCATGCAGACCGCGCGCTCGGGCGCGGCCAACCTGCTCGACACCGAACAGGCGCTGGCATGACCATGCGCAGCGTACTTGCCGCGCTGGCTGCCCTGGCGCTGACCACGGCGTCGGCCTGGGCGCAGATGACGCCGCTGGGCACCTGGCAGAGCGTGGACGACGAGACCGGTGCGCCCAAGGCGCAGATCGTGATCTCGGAGGAAGGCGGCGTCCTCAACGGCCGCATAGAAAAGCTGCTGCGTGATGGCGCCGACCCCAACCAGGTCTGCGACCGCTGCACCGATGACCGCAAGGACCAGCCCGTCGTCGGCATGGAAATCATCCGCGATGTCCCAAAGGACCCGCAGGCCAACGCGGGCCAGCCGGTGTGGAAGGGCGGCCGCATCCTGGATCCGGAAAAAGGCAGCACCTACGCGCTCAGGCTGACCCCGGTCGACGGTGGCCAGAAGCTGGAAGTACGCGGTTCGCTGGGCCCGTTCGGGCGCACGCAGACCTGGCTGCGCGTTGAGTGAACCATTGCGCAGCCGGGACCGGCCATTGCGCATGGTCGCGTTGCATCCACCGCGCCCGCTTTTTGCGACCAAGCCTGAGATCCGGAGACAGTCTCCATGAACAACGCAGCATTTCCCCATCCGTTTGATCGGGCCATTGCCCTTGAACCCCAAGGTTGTGCAAACGCCGACGGCAGCTTGACATACCGCGGCCATACGAGTCCGGCGTACGCCAACATGGTTGGCCCGTTTGGCGGCATTATCGCCGCGCAGGCGTTGCAGTCGGTCATGCTGCATCCGCAGCTGCTGGGCGAGCCGGTGGCGTTTACCGGCAATTTTGCTGCTGCCATGCGCGACGGCGAATTCATCGTGCAGGCGACGCCGGCAAGAACCAACCGCTCGACCCAGCACTGGACCATCACGATCCGCCAGGCGGATGACCAGGGCGACCGGGCCACCGTTTTTACAGCCACCGTCCTGACCGCGCGGCGACGCGACACCTGGGGTGCCGTGGACGTGGCGGTGCCCGAGGCGCCCACGCCCCAGAACAGCGCAGCGGTGCCAGCGTCGCGCGAGCTGCCCGAATGGTTCAAGCGTTATGAGATGCGCTGGGTGCGTGGCATCATTCCAGACCGCTGGGATGGCGCCGAGTCCGACAGCACAAGCACGCTGTGGGCGCGCGACGAGCTGGGGCGGCCGCTGGATTTCCCGGCGCTGCTGGCCATGTGCGACGTGTTCTACCCACGCGTCTGGCTGCGCCGCGCCAAGCGCGTGCCGGCCGGCACGGTGTCCATGACGGTTTATTTCCACGTCAATGCGGCCGGCCTTGCCGACAGCGGCACGGGCCACGTGCTGTGCGACGCCCGCGGCCAGGGGTTCTTTGGCGGCTTCTTTGACCAGGCTGCGACGCTGTGGAGCGAGCAGCGGCGCCTGCTGGCCAGCTCGCATCAGGTCGTCTACTACAGGGAATAGGGCGCCCCTTGGCAAAGCAGCCGAAAAAAGCAGCGCTTGTCGTGGGCGCCGGCGACGCCACCGGCGGTGCCATTGCCCGTGCCTTTGCGCGCGAAGGCTATGTGGCCTGCGTCACGCGCCGCCATGCTGGAAAACTGGCGCCGCTGGTAGGGCAAATCGAGGCCGAAGGCGGGCAGGCGCGCGCCTTCGGCAGTGACGCACGCCGCGAAGAGCAGGTCGTGGCGCTGGTGGCACGGATAGAGGCCGAGGTTGGACCCATAGAGGTGCTGGTGTTCAACATAGGCGCCAATGTGCCCGAGGGCATCCTCGAGGAGACCGCACGCAAGTACTACAAGATCTGGGAAATGGCTTGCTTTGCCGGCTTCCTGAACGCGCGCGAGGTAGCGCGGCGCATGGTGGCGCGGCCCATGCCGGACAGCGGCCACCGTGGCACCTTGCTGTTTACCGGCGCCACCGCTTCGTTGCGCGGCAGCGCCCGTTTTGCCGCCTTTTCCGGTGCCAAGATGGCGTTGCGCGCGCTGGCGCAAAGCATGGCGCGCGAACTGGGGCCGCAGGGCGTGCACGTGGCGCATGTTGTGATTGATGGCGCCATAGATACCGAATTCATTCGCAGCCAATTCCCCCAGCGCCATGCGCTCAAGGCCGACGACGGCATTCTCAACCCCGAGCACATTGCCCAAAATTACGTCATGCTGCACCGCCAGCCGCGCGACGCCTGGACGCACGAGCTGGACTTGCGGCCATGGAGCGAAACGTTCTGACCGCCTTGGAGACGACATCGTGAAAACCGTCGATTTTTATTTTGACTTTGGCAGCCCGGCTGCCTACCTGGCGTGGACGCAGCTGCCGGCGCTGTGCCGACAGGCAGGCGCCGAGCTGGTGTACAAGCCCATGCTGCTGGGTGGCGTATTCAAGGCCATCGGCAACCACTCGCCGGCGCAAATCCCGGCCAAGGGCAAGTACATCCGCCAGGATTTTGAGCGCTTTGCCGGGCGTTATGGCGTGCCGCTCATCTACAACGCCCATTTTCCCGTCAACACGCTGCAGCTCATGCGAGGCGCCGTCGCCATGCAGCAAATGGACGGCGGCGCGCAGTTTGACGCCTACTGCCGCGCCATCTTCGAAGCCATGTGGGTCCATGACAAGAAGCTGGTCGACGCCGCCGTGGTGGGCGAGGTGTTGCAGGATGCCGGACTGGATGCGCAAGCGCTGTTGGCGCAGGTGGGCGACGCGGCGATCAAGCAGCGCCTCATTGAGCTCACCGAAGAAGCCGTGGCGCGGGGCGTGTTTGGCGCGCCCACCTTTTTTGTGGGCGACGCCATGTTCTGGGGCCAGGATCGGCTGGATTTTGTGCACGAGGCGCTGCTTCGCGCCTGACCCTGTGGTTCTCCCGCTCAGCGCGTCAGTTGCCGACCCAGCCGGTGCAGCAGGCCGCCAAATGCCATGGACCAGGCTGCCACCGCCACCACGCCAAACAGGACGGGCAGCCAGTGCATGAAGTCCAGCTCCATGGCTGCGATGAGATCGTAGGTGCACACAGCGTACATGCCCAGCGGGAACACCGCGCCCCAGTACAGCGGCTCGTAGCGCAGCGGCAGGCGCCGGATGCCGTGGCGCCAGACGCCGAGCACGAGCAGCATGGGGATCCACCAGGTCGCCGTGGCCCAGTAGAACAGCGTGAAGCCCTTGATGAAGGGCAGCAGCGACGCCACGAAGGGCGCCTCGTCGGCGCCCAGCAGCAGCAGCGAGCCGGCCAGCGTCGAGATGGCCATGGCGCCCATGTTGATCCAGTACGGCGGCGTCAGGTGCTCCGGATCCAGCGGGAAGAACGTGTAGCGGTAGAAGATCAGCGTCATCAGCCAGATGTAGAGCATGCCGCCCCACAGCCACAGCGCCAGCGCCACGAAGCGCATGGCCAAGCGCTGCTCGGGCGCCAGTTGCGGCGCCAGCAGCGTACCCAGCACGGCAATGGACTGCGTGGCCACGACCATGAGCAGCCAGGCGCCGTTGATGCCCTGCGCCAGCGGCGGCTTGTGCCGCTTGGTCGTCAGGATGGCGACGAAGCCGTAGGTCATGGGCGGCCACAAGGCCACGGTCAGCAGCCACAGCAGCAGGGCGGCACCGTAATCGCCGCGCAGCAGCACGAACTGGCTGCCCAGCACGCCGGTGCCGGCAATGATGGTAAAAAAACCGGGGCCGCGCGCATGGCTCATCGCGTCGTCCAGCATCCGCCGCGGGTGGCGCAGCAGGCGCAGCACGGTCAGCAGCCACAGCGTCGTGTACAGCAGCACGTTGAGCCACAGCAACGCCTGCGCCAGCAGCGGCCAGTCCAGCAGATGCAAGGCAATGGAGACAATGCCGGTGGCCATGACGGCGCCAAAGTTGGACGGCGACAGATCGGCCAGACCCGGTTTTTTTGCTGCCCTTCGCGGGGGTGGCGCGGGCTGTTGCGATGAAGGCGTCATGGCTGCTGATTGTCCGCTACGAGACCTGTCTTGCCGCGGTGCGCTGATAGACTGCAACGCCTTGTGGCCGCCGCTGGCGGCCAACTGGTATGCGGACATCACTGGAGCGGCCCATGACCCAAGACATCCTGCAGCACGCCGAGGGCGGCGTACTGACCCTTACCTTCAACCGTCCGGCGCGCAAAAATGCGATCACGGTGGCCATGTACGCCGCCCTGGCCGACAGCCTGGAGCAGGCTGCCGACGACGCGGCGATTCGCGTGGTCGTGATACAGGGCAACGTCGCGACTTTCACGGCCGGCAATGACATCGCTGATTTCCAAAACGCGCCGGCGCCGTCGGCGCAAGGCGAGGGCAAACGCCCCGCAGAGCGCTTCCTGCACGCCATTGCCACCTTTCCCAAGCCCCTGCTTGCCGCGGTTTGCGGCCCCGCGGTCGGCGTCGGCGTGACCATGCTGCTGCATTGCGACCTGGTTTTTTGCGGCGACAACGCCATGTTTTCCATGCCGTTTGTCAATCTGGGCCTGGTCCCGGAAGCGGCGTCCAGCCTGCTGCTGCCGCAAATGGTGGGTTACCGCCGCGCCGCGCAGCTGCTGCTGACCGGCGAGCCGTTCACGGCCGAGACCGCGCTGGATTTTGGCCTGGTCAACACCATCGTGCCGCCCGATGAATGCAATGACTTTGCCCGGGGCATGGCGGCGCGCCTGGCGGCCAAGCCGCTGACCTCCTTGATCGAGACCAAGCGCCTCATGAAAGGCGAGCAGCAGGAGGCCGTGCTGGCCCGCATGGCCAAAGAGGGCGCGGTCTTTGGCCGCATGCTGCACGAACCCGCCGCCCGCGAAGCCTTCGCCGCCTTCGTGCAAAAGCGCAAGCCGGACTTCAGCGCATGCTGAAGTCCGCGGCACCGCCAGGTGCAGGTGGCGCGTCAGCGCCGCGCAGCGAACTTTCAATAAAAGCGCAAGCCGGACTTCAGCGCATGCTGAAGTCCGCGGCACCGCCAGGTGCAGGTGGCGCGTCAGCGCCGCGCAGCGAACTTTCAATAAAAGCGCAAGCCGGACTTCAGCGCATGCTGAGCGCCGCAGCATCGTCAGACGCCCAACGCCCAACGCCAATTTAGACATGACTGTTGCCACCGACGACCGCCACGATGAAGAGTTTGCAGGTGAGCTGGTTCGCCTCTTTGAGCAGCGCATCACGTTCAACCACACCCTGGGGCTGAAGGTCGCGCACGCCGGCGCCGATGAGGCCCGGTGCCTGCTGCAGATGCGGCCCGACCTGGTCGGGCACTTTGGGTACGATCGCTTGCACGGCGGTGTCATCAGCGCCATGCTGGACGCAACCGGCGGGCTGGCGGTGATGGCAGCCATGGGCGCGCGGCACCGTGACCGAAGCGTGCAGTGGCGCCTGCAGCGCTTTGCCAAGCTGGGAACCATAGACCTGCGCGTTGACTACCTGCGCCCGGCGGTGGGCCCGCGCTTTGTCGCACGGGCCGAAGTCACGCGGCTGGGCGCGCGCGTGGCGACCACGCGCATGACGTTCAGCGCCGAAGACGACACCGTCCTGAGCACCGGCGCCGCGGCGTACATCGTGTCCTGACCCGCCGCATCGGGCGGTGCGTGCCAGCGCCGGTGGCGGCCATCCCGGCTCAGGTTTCCGGGGTGCGCGGCAGGGGTCGGGGCCGGCCCTTGTCGTCTATGGCCACGTACGTGAGCGTGGCCTCGGTGACCTTGATGTAGCGGCCCTGCCTGCGGATGCGCTCGGCGTAGACCCCAACGTTGACCGTCATCGACGTGCGGCCAAAGCGGACCATCTTTGCGTAGAACGACAGCAGGTCGCCCACGCGCACCGGCTGCTTGAAAACAAACTGGTTGACGGCAACTGTAGCCATGCGTCCCTGCGCGTAGCGGGCGGGCAGGATGGAGCCTGCAACGTCCACCTGCGCCATGACCCAGCCGCCGAAGATGTCGCCGTTGGCATTGGCATCGGCCGGCATGGGGGTGAGCTTCAGCACCAGCTCGTGATCCTCGGGCAACTGCGCCTGCGGCGCCACGACGGGATCCAGGTTGGGCTTGCGCACGATATCCGGCTCGCTGTCACGGGTCATTTTTGTTCCTGTTCTGAAGGAGGGCCGATCGCATGGCTGGCAATGTTACGCGAAGCGCGCGCAGGCGCGCCGCGCCACGGCCTGGCCCCGGGCAACGCCAGCGCCGGCCTTCGGACTGGGGGACGCTGGCGCGGCTGCTGCCGTATCTCTGGCAGTACCGCCTGCGCATGGTCTTGGCGTTGCTGCTGGTGGCCGGCGCCAAGCTGTCAAACGTGGGCGTGCCGCTGCTGCTCAAGGCGCTGGTCGACCGCATGAACGTCACGCCCGGCGATCCCGCCGCGCTGGTGGTCGTGCCGGTGGCGCTGCTGCTGGCGTATGGCGCCTTGCGTCTGCTCACCAGCGTGTTTACCGAGCTGCGCGAGTGGGTGTTTTCCAAGGCCACGCAGGGCGCCACGCGCAAGGTGGCACGCAAGACCTTCGAGCACCTGCACGCGCTCAGCCTGCGCTTTCACTTGGCGCGGCAGACGGGCGGGCTCACGCGCGACATCGAGCGCGGGGTGCGTGGCGTCGAGGCGCTGGTCACGTATTCGCTGTACTCCATCCTGCCCACGCTCATCGAGGTGGCGCTGGTTCTGTTCATCCTCGGCAGCCGGTTTGACCTGGGCTATGTGTGGATCGCGCTGGCGGCGCTGGGCATCTACATCGTCTTTACCGTTCTCGTGACCGAGTGGCGGATGCAGTTTCGCATCGCCGCCAACCAGGCCGACTCCGAGGCGCAAAACCGTGCCGTTGATTCGCTGCTCAACTACGAGACGGTCAAGTACTTCGGCAACGAGCGCTTCGAGTCGCGCCGCTACGACCACAGCCTCACGCGCTACCAGCGCGCGCGGCTCAAGGCACAGTCGTCACTGTCGCTGCTCAACAGCGGGCAGCAGCTCATCATCAGCGTCGGGCTGGTGGCCATGCTGTGGCGGGCCACGGTGGGGGTGGCGGCGGGGCAGCTGACCATCGGTGACCTGGTCATGGTCAACGCGTTCATGATCCAGCTCTACGTGCCGCTCAATTTCCTGGGCACGCTGTACCGCCAGATCAAGCAGAGCCTGATCGACCTGCAGCGCATGTTCGGGCTGATGGACCAGCCGCGCGAAGTGGTTGACGCGCCAGCGGCCCGGCCGCTCAGGGTCGATGGCCCGGTGGACGTCCGGTTCGAGCACGTGAGCTTTGGCTACGACGCCGATCGCCGCATCCTGGACGACGTCAGCTTCGAGATCCCTGCGGGCCGGACCGTCGCCGTGGTCGGTGCCTCGGGCGCCGGCAAGTCAACGCTGGCGCGGCTGCTCTACCGCTTCTACGACGTGGATGGGCCCGCTGCAAGCGGCGCCAGCAGCGGCCGCATCCTGGTCGCGGGGCAGGACATCCGCACAGTCACGCAGGACAGCCTGCGCCAGGCCATGGGCATCGTTCCGCAGGACACCGTGCTCTTCAACGAGACCATTGCCTACAACATCCGCTACGGCCGCGTCGACGCCAGCGACGCCGAGGTCGAGCGCGCGGCGCGTGCCGCGCGCATCCACGACTTCATCGTCAGCACGCCGCAGGGCTACGAGACCGAGGTGGGCGAGCGCGGCCTCAAGCTCTCCGGCGGCGAGAAGCAGCGCGTGGCCATTGCCCGCACGCTGCTCAAGAACCCGCCGCTGCTGATCTTCGACGAGGCCACCAGCGCGCTGGACTCGGCCAACGAGCGCGCCATCCAGGCCGAGCTGGAGCGCGTGGCGCGCGGCAGGACCACGCTGGTCATCGCGCACCGCCTCTCCACCGTGGTTCATGCGCACCAGATCATCGTCATGGATCGCGGCCGCATCGTCGAGCGGGGCAGCCACGCGCAGCTGCTGGACGCCGGCGGCCGCTACGCGCGCATGTGGGCGCTGCAGCAGCGTGACGCAACGCTGGATGCCGTGCCGGCTCCTGTCTGATTGCTGCGGGCCGCCCACCAAGGCGGGTTATTTGGCCTATCATGAACGGGCTGCCAGTGGCTTCTGCCGTGGCAGCACCAGCGGCCGCCTTCCCGGACGCGCAGTGCGTGTCCGGGTTGCGCCGCATTAACGAGATGTCATCAAAAGAACAGCGCCGCGGGCCCGCCGCGATCCAGCGCGGGCCAACCGCAGCGGCGCACAGGAAGAAGGAGAAAAACCATGAAAAGCCTGCTGGCTCCCGCCCTGCTGTCGTCCGTGTTGCTGCTGGGAATCTCTCCCGTGGCGCAGGCCGCCGACGACTACATGCCCAGCCTCATCACCGAAACGCCGCTGGAAGGCCGCCAGCTTGCGATCACCATCGTGCGCAAGACCATAGGCACCATCCAGCAAGATGGCGACGTCAAGAAGGCGGTGCGCGAAAAATACGCCGACGATCCCGAACTGCTGATGCAGGCCGCTGGGCTGGTCACGCAGGAGTTCCGCGTCATTGCCGAGGCCAACAACTACTGGCGTGACAGCGACGCCGCCAAGTGAGGCAGTGAAGTCCGGCCGGCTTGGTGTACGCAGGCCACCTGCCATGCGGCAGGCGCTGCCTATCGCGAGAGCAGCCGTTGCGCGGCTGCGGTGATTTTGGCAGCGTCGATCCGGGCTTCGTCCTCCAGCACCTGCGCGTAACCCACCGGGATGCGCGGCGCGCCCAGGCGCGCGATGCGCGCGTCCGAGTGCTCGGCCAGCGTGGCTGCGATCTCGGCGCCGAAGCCGGCCACCTGCACCGCCTCGTGCACGATCAGGACGCGGCCCGTCCTGGCGGCGCTGGCCAGCACGCAGTCCCGGTCCCAGGGCCAGATCGTTCGCAGGTCCAGGACCTCGGCCTGGATGCCCCGGGCCGCCATGTCTTCGGCAGCCTGGAGGCAGGCATGGACCTGGCGCGACCAGGAGACGAGGGTTAGGTCCCGGCCCTCGCGTAGCACGCGGGCCTGGCCCAGCGCAACGGCCTGGCCGGGCACCACCTCCCCGGGCAGCCCCCACAATTCCTTGTGCTCCATGTACGCGACCGGGTCGCCGCAGGCCAGCGCCGCGTGCATGAGCCCGTAGTTGTCGGCCGCGGTGGCCGGGGCCACCACGACCAGCCCCGGGATGTGCGCAAACCACGCTTCCAGCGACTGGCTGTGCTGCGCGGCTGCCGCGCTCCAGATGCCCATGGGCATGCGCAGCACCAGCGGCACGCGGCCCTGGCCGCCAAACATGTAGCGGTTTTTGGCCGCCTGGTTGACGATTTCATCGGTGGCGCACAGCGCAAAGTCAACGACCCGCAGTTCGACCACCGGCTTGCAGCCGGTCAGCGCCATGCCGACGGCGGCGCCGACGATGGCGCTTTCCGAGATCGGCGTGTCGATGACGCGCTCGGCGCCAAAGCGCTCGGCCAGAAGCTGGCCGTCGGCGTTGCGGTACTGGCCAAAGGCGCCGCCGCGCCCCAGGTCCTCGCCCAGCGCAACGACGCGCGGGTCTTCTGTCATGGCTTCGGTCAGCGCCAGCGCGGCTGCCTGCGCGTAGGTCATCGTGCGTGCGCTCATGTCCAGACTCCCGCGCCCGTGTCCTGGACGTCGGTGTACGCGCTCTGGCGCGCCGGCACCGGGGCATCGGCGGCCGCGTGCAGCGCGGCCTGGATCTCGGCGTCGGCCGCGCGCTCGATTTGCTCGACCTCGGCGTCGCGCCCCTGCGCCAGCAGCAGTGCGCGGGCGCGGGCCAGGCCGTCGCGCGCGACGGCTGCGGCCACGTCTTCCGGATCTCGGTATGCGGCCGGATCGACCGATACATGGCCCCTGAGCCGGTCGGTGAGTGCGTGCAGCAGGCGCGGGCCGCTGCCGCTGCGGACCGCGCGGACGAGCTCTTGGGCGGCCTCGGAGACGGCCAGCACGTCGCTGCCGTCGACCTGCAGCGCCGGCACGCCCAGCGCTTCGGCGCGGGCGCTGGCGCCGGCGCCGCCGGTCATGGGGCCGCTTTGCGTGGTGGCCGAGATGCGGTTGTCCTCGCACACAAACAACACCGGCAGCGTGTACACCACGGCCCAGTTCAGCGCTTCCAGGAACGGGCCGCGGTTGATCGCGCCGTCGCCAAAGAAGCAGGCGACGATGGCGTCGCTGCCCTGCAGCTTGAGGCTGTGCGCGGCGCCGGCGGCAATCGGCATGCCGGCAGCAACGACGCCGTTGGCGCCCAGCATGCCCACGTCAAAGTCGGCAATGTGCATGGACCCGCCCTTGCCGCCGTTGTAGCCACTGGCGCGGCCAAACAGCTCGCACATCATGCGCAGCGGGTCGGCACCCTTGGCCAGCGTGTGGCCGTGCCCGCGGTGCGTCGACGTGAGCAGGTCGCTGCGCCGCAGGTGCGCGCACACGCCAGCGGCCACCGCCTCCTGCCCGGTGGACAGGTGTATGGGGCCGCGCACGCGGGCGGGCGCCTCGGTGGCTTCCTGGCCGAAGGCGGTCACGCCGCCCTGGCTGGCGGCCTCGGCGGCATTTTCAAATGCGCGGATCCGCACCATGGTGCGGTACAGCTCTGGCAAGTCGGTCATGCGGTCGGGGCGCTCCATGTACGCGGTGCAAGGCGCTGCCCACCGGCGTTGCGCCTGCCTGTAAAAGGAGCCAGCCCGATGGCGGACTGGCAGGCAGCGAGCCTCCGCCAGGCCGTCTCCTGATGGGCAAGCATCGTCAGCTCACCGGATGATAGATGACCTCGACCCTTGCGGGCCTTGGATGAAAGCCGCCTGCGGCTCATGATGCATCATGGCGGCGCAGCGGCAAAGTCATCAAGGCGGCAGCAAGATCATCGGTCATGCTCCCGGTGTTGCTGAACATCGTTTCCAATCAGGAGCCGCCTTGCGGCGGTCCGGGACAGTGGCTCGCGGGGGCTATGGTCGCGTCAGCGTGCGGCGATGTCTGCTTCGGCGGCGCTGACCAGCTCCTCGCCGATCTGCTTTTTCCACTTGTCGTACACCGGGCGCGTGGCCTGGACAAAGGCCTCGCGCTCGTCGTCCGTGAGCCGGGTCACGGTCACGCCCATGCCCTCTATTTCCTTGAGCAGCGGCTCGCCCGGCTCGTCTATGCCCTTGCGGGCAATCGCGATTTCATCCCGGCCCGCCTCCATGGCGGCCTCGCGCACGGCGTCCTGGTCCTCCGGCGTCCACGACGCCCACACGTCCTTGTTGACGACAAAGATCAGCGGGTCGGCCACGTAGTGCCACAGCGTCAGGTACTTCTGGCCGACGTTTTGCAGCTTGGCTGCGGTGAAGATGGACAGCGGGTTTTCCTGGCCGTCGACGGCGCCGCTGGCAAACGCCGGCTGCGCATCGGCCCAGCTCATCTGCGTGGGGTTGGCGCCCAGCGCCGTGAACGTATCCAGGAACAGCGGCGAGCCGACCACGCGGATCTTCAGCCCCTTGAGGTCGTCCGGCGTGCGCACCTCGTGCTTGGAGTTGGTCAGCTCGCGGTAGCCGTTCTCGCCCCAGGCCAGCGGCACGACGCCGGCCTTGTGGATGATTTCAAACAGCCGCTTGCCGACCGCGCCCTGCGTCAGCGCGTCTATGGCCTTGTAGTCGGGCATGAGGAAGGGCAGCGAAAAGAGGTTGAGCTCCTTGACCTGCGGCGACCAGTTGATCGTCGAGCCAATCGCCATGTCGATCACGCCCTGGCGCAGCGCGGAGAACTCGCGCGTCTGGTCGCCCTGCACCAGCGAGACGCCGGGGTAGAGCTTGATGTTGATGCGCCCGTCGGTCTTGTCCCGGACCTTGTCGGCCCAGATCTGGCCGCCCTCGCCCCAGGGGAACGCGGTGCCAACCACCAGCGACATCTTGTATTCGGACTTGTACTTCTTCTGCGCCGATGCCAGGCGCGGCAGGCCCAGCACGCCGCTGGCCGATGCTGCGGCTGCGTACTGAAGGATTTGTCTGCGACGGGTCATGATTGCTCTCCTCGGATGGAATGAAGGGGTCCAATGATACGGAATGCGCGCGGGTGGGCCGCACATGTCAGAAGCCCAGGTACGCGGGCAGCCACAGCGCCAGCTGCGGCCAGGCGATGACCGCAATCACGACCAGCGCCAGCCCGAAAACCAGCGGCATCACCCAGCGCACCGTGCTTTCCAGTCCCACGCCCGCCAGGCGGCACGAAACCATGAGGTTGACCGCCAGCGGCGGCGTGAACTGGCCCATGGCGACCATCAGCGTCAGCAGCACGCCAAACCAGACCGTATCCCACTGGAAGTGCGAGATGATGGGCCAGAGCAGCGGCACGAAGATCAGGAAGATGGAGATTCCGTCCAGGAACATCCCCATGAACGCAAGCAGGACCACGATGAGCGCCAGCACGCCGTACTCGCCTATGGGCCAGTGCACGATGGCGTTGGTCAGCGGGTCGATGATGCTGAGCGTGGACAGCGAATACGCAAAGATGCCGGCCAGCCCGACGATGATGAGGATGACCGCAGAGAGCTCGCCCGACTCGCGCAGCACGTCAAATACGTCGCGCAGCTTCATGGTGCGGTGCACGGCGATTCCGACAAAGAGCCCGTAGAAGACGGCGACCACCGCGGCTTCGGTGGGCGTGAAAATGCCGATGCGCATGCCGCCCAGGATGACCACGGGCGCCAGCAGGCCCCAGCTGGCCTCGCGCAGGCTGCGCCAGAACGGCGGCCGCGGCAGGTCCGCTTCGTTGGCGCCCATGCCGTGGCGTCGCGCCATCCACACCGAGGGCACGATGAGCGCAATCCCCACCAGCAGCCCCGGCACCAGCCCGGCGGCAAACAGCGCCGGCACCGAGGCGCCCGGAACCAGCACGGAGTAAACGATGAATGCGATCGACGGCGGGATCAGGATGTCGGTGGCGGCCGCCGCGCCGATGACGCTGGCAGAAAACGCGCCCGGGTAGCCGGCGCGCGACATGGCGCCCAGCATCACGCCACCCACCGCCGCGGCGGTGGCCGGACCCGAGCCGGAAATGCCGCCCATGAACATGGCGACCATGATGGCGATCATGGGGAGCATGCCCGGGCCGCGCCCGACCAGCGCCGTGGCAAATTTGACCAGGCGCCCGGCCACGCCCGAGCGCTCGAAGATGGCGCCCACCAAAATGAACATGGGCAGCGCCAGCAGCGGGTACTTGCCAATGCCCGCATACAGGTTCTGCGGCACGGCCAGCAGGCCAAACCACTGCACGTCCAGGTTGGCCAGCGCAATGGCCACCGCCCCGGCCAGCCCCAGCGCGGCGCCCACCGGCACGCCGAGCAGGACGGTGACGATGAAGAGGGTGAACAGGAGGGCGCCGATCATACTTGGCCCCCACGCTTGCAGGCTGCGCCTGCTGCGCTGCCCCCCAAGGGGGCGCTCGCCGACTTGGGGCGGCCCGGCGTTGGCTCGTGGCCCCCACACTTGCAGGCTGCGCCTGCTGCGCTGCCCCCCAAGGGGGCGCTTGCCGACTTGGGGCGGCCCGGCGTCGGCTCGTGGCCCCCACACTTGCAGGCTGCGCCTGCTGCGCTGCCCCCGGATCGGATGCCGGTCAGGAGATGGCCGCCGGGGCGCGGCCGGGTGCCGGCAGCGCATGCAACGCACCGACTTTCATGCCGGGCGCCGGCGCCCGGTCGGGCCGGCGTCATGAGCGCATGTCCCCATCGCCTGCCGCGTCGGGTGGGGGCAGCCGCGTCTCTTCGGTGGCCGGCCGCCCGCCGCGCCGGATCACGCCCAGCGCGCGCAGCGCGATGAAAACCGAGACGATGGGCAGCCACATGGAATACAGCCATTCGGGCAGCCCCAATCCGGGCGACGTTTCAGAATAACGCCAGTGGTCCCAGGTCACGCGCGCCGACAGCACCGCGATCGCGGCAAAGACCAGCAGCACCAGCGCTGCGGCAAAAATGGCAAAGCGGCGCTGCCGCTGCGCCGGGCCGCGGTCGGCGAAGAACCCGATGCGGATGTGGCGTTGCCGCGCCACCGCCGCCGAGGTCCCGACCATGGCCAGCAGGATCATCAGGAAAATGGAAATTTCTTCGGTCCAGGCCAGCGAGATTGACGTGAAATACCGCACCAGGACGTTGGCAAAGGTGAGCAGCGCCAGCAGCGCCATGATGCACACGGTCAGCCAGTCCTCGATGGCCAGCGGCACGCGGGCGCGGACGTGCCGCTGCTGCGACTCATCGGAGGCGCTGCGGTCGGGGCCTGGAATCAGCATGGCAACGGGGCGTGGACGCCGGTGTTGGCTTCAGGGGACGGGTCGTGCGGGCGCGCTGCGGCGCCGGCGTGCTGGCGCTGCAGCGCGCCCGGGATTCGCACGCGGGCACGCGGGCCAGTGGCCATATGTTATCGGGTCTCTTGCCGGTCCCCGCAAATCGGCGCCGCAAGCTCGGGCGCATCGTCTATTTCATACGGCAGCGCGCTGGCCACCTGGTCGAATTTTTCGGTCAGCTCCGCCTCGCTGGCAGCGCCCACGAAGACGGTGGCGAGCAGGTAGCTGTAGTTGTCCTGGCCGTGCGTGCGCGCCGACAGGCGCTCGCCGCTGCGCGCGTGCAGCTCGATGTGCGTGCCGGGCACCTGCCGCTCGATGCCGGCGATGTCTTGCGCACCGGGATGGCGGCGCACCACGCCGTCGCTGAAGCGACGCACGAAGCAGGTCGCGGCCAGCGGGTACCGGCCGTGGCCGCGGGGCAGCTCCGGCTCGCTATCCAGCGCCAGGTTGAGCAGGATCTCGTGGTTGCTGATCCCGTCAACATGGGCAAACAGGTCGGCGTGCGACTGCGAGTGGCGCGTGTTGATTTCAAGCAGGCCCATGGTGTCGCTGGCCGCATCCCAGAAGTATTCGATGTTGAACGTGGTCCGCTCCAGGCCTATGGCCTCTATGACGCGGGTCGAGAGGTCGACCAGGCGCGCCTGCACCGCCGGCGGCAGCGACGACGGATACTGGTAGCGCAGGAACGACGAGGTGCCCGGATAGTGCAGCGAGTCGACGATGCCGTAGATGACGACGCGGCCGCGGTAGCGGAATCCTTCCACGGTGACCTGCTGGCCGGTCAGCGCTTCTTCGGCGATGCAGACTTGGCCGCCGGCCGCCGCGATTTCCGGCGGCAGCGCCACGTGCTTCATCAGCGCTTCAAATGGCGCGCCCAGCCGACCTATGCCGGCGGCTATCTTGCGCACGGCTGCGACATACCCGGCTTCGTCTTCGGCGCGGATCGCCAGCATGGACGCAAAGGACTTGACCGGCTTGATCCACATGGGAAAGCGCAGCCCGGCAGGCGGCACCGGCTCGGCGTGCGGATCGACCAGCGCAAAGCGCGGGACCTCGCTGATCACCGTTTGCTGGATGAGCCGGCTCCAGTACTTGTGCTCGCACTGCAGCACTTCGGCCAGGCTTGCGCTGAACAGCCCGTAGCGCTGGCGCAGCAACGGCACCATGGCGCTCACCGGAAAGTCCCAGAAGCCGATGATCGCGTCTGTGGGCCCGTCAAACGCGTCGATGATCCGGCGCGCCCGCGCCAGCAGGTCGTCGAGCGACACCTTCGGCCCGTAGATTTCCGGGTACGTCAGCACGCCGTGGAAGCGGTACTGGTGCGCGTTGCGCATGCCCTCCAGGAGGGCCCGGTTGTGCTCGTCCAGGCCGATGACAAAGATATTGAGCGGTCGGGTCAGGTCCTTGCGCAGTTGCAAGCGCTTCTCCCATGCAAATAAAAGAGGTACGGGCCGCAAGTGGTGCTGCAAGCACCGGGCCGCCCGCGGCCACCGGCGGCAGGCACGCGGCTGCCAGCGTTATATCAGGTGCGCGCCGCCGCTGCGGCGCGCGCGATTCGGTCAGCCGGGCTGCTGCTCTGCCAGCCCCGCATACTGCTGCCGCAGGTTGCGCTTGAGCAGCTTGCCGCTGGCGTTGCGCGGCAGGTCGTCGACCAGAATCACGTATTTGGGCGCCTTGAAAGCCGTCAGGTGCTTCCTGCCATAGTCCAGCAGCTCTTCTTCGGTCACCTGATGGCCGGCCTTGGCGACAACAACGATGGTCACCGCCTCCACCCATTTGGGATGCGGCACGCCTATGGCGGCCACTTCACCCACCGCCGGGTGGCCATACATGGCTTCTTCCACCTCGCGCCCGGAGACGTTCTCGCCGCCGGTGATGATGATGTCCTTCTTGCGGTCGACGATGTACAGGTAGCCGTCTTCATCTGCGTACGCCAGGTCGCCGCTGTGGAACCAGCCGTTGCGGAACGCCTCGGCGGTCTTTTCCGCATCGTTCCAGTAGCCCAGCATGACGTGCGGGCTGCGGTGCACGATTTCACCCACCACACCGGCGGCCACCGGCTGGTCGGCGTCGTCGACCACGCGCGTTTGCACGTTGATGCACGGCAGGCCCGCCGAGCCCAGCTTGCGCAGCTGGTCCTGCGGTTGCAGCACGGTGGCCACCGGCCCCATCTCGGTCTGGCCGTAGAAGTTGTACAGCCGCATTGCCGGCAGCCGGCTGGAGAGCTCCTCGATGATGGGCCGCGGCATGATCGACGCGCCGTAATAGCCCTTTTGCAGCGACGACAGGTCGTGCCTGTCAAATTCCGGGTGCCGCAGCAGCGCGATCCAGACCGTGGGCGGGCAAAACAGCTTGGTCGCCCGGTGCTCCTGCACGGCCTGCAGCAGCAGCACCGGGTCGGCGCCGGGCAGGATGACGCTGGTTGCGCCCAGCATCACGTCCGGGCCCAGGAAGCAGTGCGTCTGCGCGCTGTGGTAGAGCGGCAGCGCGTGCACCTCGATGTCGCCGGCCTGCATGTCGCCGTCGACAATGCAGCTCACATACTGGGCGATCAGGTTGCGGCTGCACTGCATGGTGCCCTTGGGCCGCGACTCGGTGCCGCTGGTGTAGAGCAGTTGCAGGCAGTCCTCGTCGGCGATCTCGACGTCTGGCGGCGTGGCATCGGCGTGCTGCTGCCAGTCGGCCGTGGCCTCCCAGCCCGCGGGCAGCGCGCAGTCGCCGGTGCGGATGACGCCGCGCAACTGCAGCGTGGGCGCCGGAGTCGCCTGCTGCAGCGCCGCTTCGGCCGTCCCGACCAGCGTGTCTTCGGCAACCAGCCCCACCGCGCCGGAGTGCGCGAGGATGTACGCCACGTCGCCCGCGCTCAGCATGTAGTTGATCGGGACCGAGATCGCGCCCAGCCGGGTCAGCGCGTAGTAGACCAGGACAAAGTCCAGGTGATTGTGCGAGAACATGGCCACGCGGTCGCCCTTGACGATGCCGTGCGCCGCAATCGCGTTGGCGCAGCGGTTGACCACGTCGTCAAACGCCGCGTACGTCAGGGTCTTGTCCTGCCAGACCAGCGCGGTCTTGTCGGGCACGCGCCACGCCGTGCGCGCCAGCGTGTCGCCCAGGCTGTTGCCATGGATCACCGGGTTCATCAGCTTGCCTCCTTTTTGCTGGCGCGCGGCGTGCCGTGGCCGCAGCGCCTGAATTCCTGCGGTCATTCTATGGCTGTCCTGATTGGCAAGCATCGTCAGCTCAGCGGATGACAGATGACCTCGGCCCTTGCGGGCCATTGATGACAGCCGCCTGCGGCGGCTCATGAAGGTTTGGCGTCAAGCGTTCAGTGTCCAGCGTGTGCCCACCACGCTCAACGCCCAACGTCTTCAAACGCTCAACCTCCCCATCATGGCGGCGCAGCCGCAGTCATTGACGCCGCGTAGCGGCAAGGTCATCGAGGCGCCAGCGAGGTCATCCGTCATGCGTGTGGTGTTGCTGAGCATCGTTTTTAGTCAGGATGGCTGTTGTCCCGTGCTGCGGGTGGGCGGGCCGCCGGACGCCGCGACCGGGGCATGATCGCTGGCCTTCCTTTGTGGCATGGCCGGCCCATGCTGTCAGAATCCGGCCATGGCTTCCCCGCAGACCCTGACCCTGACGCGGCCCGACGACTGGCACCTGCACGTGCGCGACGGCGCCATGATGCAGGCCGTGCTGCCGCACAGCGCGCGCCAGTTTGCGCGCGCCATCATCATGCCCAACCTGCAGCCGCCGGTGGTCAGCACCGCGCAGGCGCTGGCGTACCGGCAGCGCATCGTGTGCGCGCTGCCTGCCGGTCTGGATTTCCAGCCGCTGATGACGCTGTACCTGACCGACGACACGCCGCCGGCCGAAATCGGGCGCGCTGCCGCAGCAGGCATCGTCGCGCTCAAGCTCTACCCGGCCGGCGCCACCACCCACAGCGACGCGGGCGTCACCGACGTCCGCAAGACGTACGCTACGCTTGAAGCCATGCAACGCCACGGGCTCAAGCTGCTGGTTCACGGCGAGGTCACCGACCCGCACGTGGACATCTTTGACCGCGAGGCGGTCTTTATCGACCGGGTCCTGCAGCCGCTGCGCCAGGATTTTCCGGAGCTGAAGATCGTCATGGAGCACATCACCACCGAACAGGCGGCGCGATACGTGAGCGATGCAGATGAGCACACCGCCGCCACCATCACCGCGCACCACCTGCTGTACAACCGCAACGCGCTCTTCATCGGTGGCATCCGCCCGCACTGGTACTGCCTGCCCATCCTCAAGCGCGAGCGGCACCGGCAGGCGCTGCTGCGCGCTGCCACGGGTGGGAATCCGCGTTTCTTCCTGGGTACCGACAGCGCGCCGCACGCCACCTCCCAGAAGGAAAGCGCCTGTGGCTGCGCCGGCTGCTACACCGCGCATGCGGCGCTGGAGCTTTACGCCACGGCGTTCGAGCAGGCTGGCGCGCTGGACCGGCTGGAAGCGTTTGCCAGCTTCCACGGAGCCGATTTTTACGGGCTGGCGCGCAACGCGGAGACCGTGACGCTGCGTCGCGAGCGCTGGGTGGTGCCACCACCCCATCCCGCCAGCCAGATCGCGGTCACGCCGCTTGGCGCCGGAGAGGCACTGCAATGGAAACAAGCATGACAACTGAAACAGAAAGCTGGCGTAAGCCGCAGATTGCGCTGCTCATAGACGCGGACAATTCGCCGGCGTCGCGCATAGACATGATCCTCAACGAGCTCTCCACGTTTGGCGTCACCAACGTGCGGCGCGCGTACGGCAACTGGAAGAAGAGCGAGCTCAGGGGCTGGGAGGACTGCCTGCAGGAGCACGCGATCCGGCCCATGCAGCAGTTTGACTACTCCAAGGGCAAGAACGCCAGCGACATGGCCATGGTCATAGACGCGCTGGAGCTGCTCTACACCGACCGCCCGGACGCCTTTGGCATCGTGTCTTCAGACGCCGATTTCACCCCGCTGGTCATGCACCTGCGCGCCAAGGGCGCGGCCGTATACGGCTTTGGCCAGCGCAAGACGCCCGCGCCCTTTGTCAACGCCTGTTCGCGCTTTTTGTTTCTTGACGAGTCCGCACCGTCGTCGGCCAACGGCGAGGAGACACCGCTGCGCGTGCCCACCGCCAAGCTCAGGCGCGACGCCCGCCTGGTCACGCTGCTGCGCAACGCGGTCAGCGTATCGGCCGGCGAGGACGGCTGGGCGCGCGTGGGCGCGGTGGGCCAGCAGATTGCCAACCAGACCTCGTTTGACTCGCGCAACTACGGCTACGCCACGCTGACCAAGCTGCTGGTGGCCACGCAGTTGTTCGACATCCGGCACGAGGGCACGTCGCAGGTGGCGGTGCGTGACAAGCGCAGCAAGCCTGGCGACTGACGCGCGGCCGCTGCCGGACCGTCTCGACTGGCAGGCGCCCTGGTACCGGCCGCTGCAGCCGCTGCGGGCAGCCTGGCCCGGCACGCGGGCCGGCGCCGTCGCCGCGGCACTGAACGCCCGGGCGCCCGCAGGGGTTCCGGTGCGGTTCGTGCCGCAGTCGCGATTGCCGCCCGAGCAGCCCTATGAGACCTTCATCTTCAGCACGGGCCAGGTCCCCACGCGCGACAACTGGCATGATTTCTTCAACGGGCTGATCTGGCTGCGCCTGCCGCGCACCAAGGCGCGCCTGAACGCGCTGCAGGCTGCCGAGATCGCGCGCCGCGGGACGGGCGGCACGCGCGGGCCGCTGCGCGACGCCGCAACGCTCTTTGATGAAAACGCGCTGCTGCTGCACGCGCCCGACGCCCTTTGGCAGGCGCTGGCGGCGCAACGCTGGCAGCTGCTGTTTGGTCCGCTGCGTCCGCTGTGGCGCCACGCGCGCATGCTGGTCTTTGGCCATTCCGCGCTGGAGAAGCTGCTGGCGCCGTACAAGTCCATCTGCGTCCATGTCTGGCGCGTGGCGCCAGCGTTTGACCCGGCCGGTGACCTGCGCGCGCTGGACGCGTGGCTGGTCGCAGACCTGACGCCGGGCAAGCTGGCGGCCAAGCCCTTTGCCCCGCTGCCCGTGCTCGGCATCCCGGGCTGGTGGCCAGCCAACGCGGACGCCGCGTTCTACAAGGACCCTCATGTGTTCCGTGCCCGGCGCCGGCCGCCTGGCGCTTGAAGCCGCGCTTTTGGCACGCATCTTGATGTGAGTGCCACGCCTGCCTCACTTCAACGGGGCGTCGCGGCGAGCTTTCCATCCGTTTTCTTGGCTTCACAGGCAAACTATGCAACGCATTTTTCTTTATGTCCTGACCAACCTTGCGGTGGTCACCGTGCTCGGCGTCATTGCCAGCATCTTTGGCGTGGGCCGCTACATGGGCACCAACACCGCATCGCTGCTGGTGTTTTCGCTGGTCATCGGCTTTGGCGGTTCGCTCATCTCGCTGTTCATGAGCAAGTCCATCGCCAAGATGAGCATGCGCGTTCACGTCATAGACACGCCGTCCAGCGCCGACGAGCAGTGGCTGGTCAACACCGTGCGCAAGCTGGCCGACACGGCGGGCGTTCGTATGCCCGAGGTCGGCGTCTACCAGGGCGCGCCCAACGCCTTTGCCACGGGCGCGTTCAAGAACTCGGCGCTGGTCGCGGTTTCCACCGGCTTGCTGCAGGGCATGAATCGCGCCGAGGTCGAGGCGGTCCTGGCGCACGAGATGAGCCACGTCAGCAACGGCGACATGGTGACCATGGCGCTGATCCAGGGCGTCATGAACACCTTTGTCGTGTTCCTGAGCCGCGTCATCGGCTCGCTGGTCGACGGCGCCATGCGCCGCGGCAACAACGGGGGAGGCGGCGGCATTGGCTATTGGGTGACGACGATGGTGCTGCAGGTGTTGTTTGGCTTCCTGGCCGGCATGATCGTGGCCTGGTTCTCGCGCTGGCGCGAATTCCGCGCCGATGCCGGCTCGGCCGCGCTGCTGGGCGATCCCGCGCCCATGATTGCCGCCTTGCGGCGGCTGGGCGGCGTTCCGGCCACGGCCAACGACATGCCGCAGAACCTGCAGGTGCTGGGCATTGCCGGCGGCGTGCAGAGCCTGTTTGCCTCGCACCCGCCGCTGGAGCAGCGCATTGCGGCCCTGCAGGCACATGGCAAATGAAAAATGACTTCGCCGCTGTGCGGCGGCATGACCTCGCTGCGCGTCGATGATGGTCGCTGCGCGACCGATGAAGAATGATGGCGGCGCAGCCACAGTCATGTCGTGTGCGCCAATCGCCAATACGGGCGATAATGTAAGGGTGAAGTACGCCAGACTGCCGCCGGCAGCTGCCCTGCGGGGCGCGCTGGAGGAACGTCCGGACTGCACAGGGCAGCGTAGCAGGTAACACCTGTCCACCGCGAGGTGCGGATCAGAGCAACAGAGACGAGTCGCCCCGGAAGGGGCGGGTGAAACGGGCAATCTCTACGCGCAGCAACACCAAATAGGCACACCATGCGGCGGCCCGCCGCGTGTGCGGGTCGGTGGCAACGAGCCGCCCGGGCGACCGGCGGCCCAGATTGATGGCAGTCACGCACCCGGCAACGGGCGCGCACAGAATCCGGCGTACCGGCGTGCTTCACCCTTTTTTCGTTGTGCGTGCGGCGTTCAGTGCCCTGCGAAGTGCACCTGATGACAGATGATCTCGGCCCTTGCGGGCCATTGATGACAGCCGCCTGCGGCGGCTCATGAAGGTTTGGCGTCAAGCGTTCAGTGTCCAGCGTGTGTCCATCACGCTCAACGCCCAACCTCTTCAAACGCTCAACCTCCCCATCATGGCGGCGCAGCCGCAGTCATTGCAGCCGCGTAGCGGCAAGGTCATCGATGCGCCAGCGAGGGCATCCGTCATGCGCCACGCTCAACGCTCAACGCTCAACGCTCAACGCTCAACGCTCAACGCCCAACCTCTTCAAACGCTCAACCTCCCCGCAGCCACTCCTGCATGTACGCCACCCGCTCCTCGGGCGTTGCGTGCCGTCGCTTCAGCTGCTGCACGTGTTGCAGCCGGGGCAGCAGGCCGCTGCCATTGGCAATCTGTATCGCCAGCCCCGGCCGGGCGTTGAGCTCCAGCAGCTGCGCGCCCAGCCTGTCGTCGACCACCATGTCGGCGCCCAGGTAGCCCAGGCCGGTCATCTCGTGGCAGCCGGCGGCCAGCACCAGCAGATGGTCCCAGTCCGGCACGGCAAGCGTGTTGAGGACGATGCCGTTGTCCGGATGCCGGCTGATCTGGCGTGAGAACTGCACCGCGTTGAGGCAGCGGCCGCTGGCGATGTCCAGCCCCACGCCCACGGCGCCCTGGTGCAGGTTGGCCTTGCCGTCCGAGGCCCGCGTTGCCAGCCGCGCCATGGCCATGACCGGGTAGCCCAGGAAGACGATGATGCGCAGGTCCGGCACGCCCTGGTGCGAGTATGCGGCCAGCCGCCGGTCGCATTCAATGACGTCCTCGATGATGATGGTGTCCGGCGTTCCGGCCAGCGAATACAGGCCGGCCAGCACGTTGCTCATGTGCCGCTTCACGTCGTCCAGCGTCAGCTCGGCGCCCGAGCCCTTGACGAATTTGTCGCCGTCGTGGCCGGTGACGACCAGGATGCCCTTGCCACCCGATCCCTTGGATGGCTTGACGACAAAGCGCTGCCAGTTGACCAGCGCCCGGTCTATGCGCCGGATCTCGTGCTGGTAGCGGACCACGCGCAGCAACCTGGGCGTGGCTATGCCGTATTCGCGCGCCAGCAGCTTGGTTTGCAGCTTGTCGTCGACCAGCTTGTAGTGGCGCCGGTCGTTGTAGGTTCCTATGAAGTCCCGGTTGCGCTGGTTGATTCCCAGGATGCCGTGCTGGCGCAGCGTCGCGGCCTTGATCAGCCTACTGCTCATGGCTCACCACGTCGCGGAAGCGCCGCAGCTCCGACAGGCGATAGCCGGTGTACTGGCCCATGAGCAGGATGAGCGCGATCACGATCAGGTTGAGCTCGGGGAAATTGAAGCTCAGGTGCTGCGCCACGGGCCAGTCCATCAGCAGGAAGCCGATCAGCGCCACCAGCAGGCTGCCGGAGCCCTGGACCAGCACCTCGCGGGGACCTTCCTCTTCCCACAGGATGGACATGCGCTCTATGGTCCAGGCAATGATGATCATGGGAAAGAACGTGATCGTGATTCCGGTGCTGATTCCCAGCTGGTACGCGGCCAGGCTCAGGAACGCAATGATGAACACCACCAGCACGATGAGCGTGGAAATGCGCGCGACCATGAGCAGGTTCAGGTACGAGAGGTAATTGCGCAGCACCAACCCGAACGCCACGATGAGCACAAAGCTGAGCAGCCCGGGGATGAGCGAGGTCTGCAGGAACGCCATGGCGATCAGGATGGGCATGAACGTGCCGGACGTCTTCACCCCCACCAGCAGCCGCATGAAGACCACCACCAGCGCGCCTATGGGCAGCAGGAACAGCAGCTTGAACATGCTTTGCGCCTCTATGGGCAGCAGGTGCACGCCCACCAGGTTGAACAGGCTGCTTTCCGCCTGGTTGCGCGCCAGCTGCCCGGCAGGCACCGAGCGCGTGATCATGGAAAAGCCCAGCAGCGAGTCGCGCCCGCCGCTCACGGTCAGGATCCCGTCGCTGTCGTGCTGCCACAGCAGCAGGTTCTCCGGCACGCCCTCGTGGCCGGTGTCGGGGTCCACGATGGCCGCGCCGTCCTCGGTGGCGATCTGCACCATGGGCGTCAGCGCCTGCTGGCGCCGGGCATCCTCCAGGTACAGCCCCATGACGACGCGCGCCGGGACGCCGGCCTGGTTCAGCAGCGTATCAAGCAGGCGCGCCCGGTCCATGGGCTGCTCCAGCAGCAGCCGGGCATTCTGGCTGCGGTCGGCGGCGTTCAGCTGCTTGACCAGTTCGCGCGCCAGGCTCTCGGCGTTGCTCGAGCGCTCCAGCGCGGCGGTCACCAACTCGCTCGCCGCCGTTGCCGCTGCTTCCTCCGGCCAGAACACCGCGCGTGCCTCCCGCGGCGCGGCTATGGCCAGGGCGTGCTCGTCGCTGGCCTGGCGCGCCAGAAACTCGGCCTTGTAGTACAGGCGCTGCGCGCCCGCGGCCTCGCGCTTGCTCCATTCGCCGCGGCGCAGCCCGTCCTTGCGGACGATGGAAAAGCCATAGCCCGGAGACGCGGCCTGTTCGTTGAACAGCACGTAGCGGCCGCTGGCTTCGGGCAGCGCCAGGCGCACGGTCACCGGGCCGCCGTCGGCGTCAAAGTCTATGCGGGCCTCGACCTGCCAGACCTGCTGCTGTGCGCCGGGCAGGAAGGGCTCGTCGGTTTGCACATGGCGCAGCCAGGCGATGCCGCTGCCAAGGGCAATCAGGAGCACGACGATGAAATAAAACGAGGTACGCGATATCAATGGAGCGGCCGGTCAGGATATGTGGTGACCTGATTGGCAGGCGTCGTCAGCGCATCGGATGACAGATGACCTCGGCCCTTGCGGGCCTTTGATGATGGCCGCCTGTGGCGGCTCATGATGATTTGGCGTCAAGCGTTGGACGAATCGCGAGCGATACGCCAAACGCAGGGTGCAATTTGCTCGGCCTCTTCATTGATGCCGCATAGCGGCGCGGTCATCAAAGCGCCAGCGAGGTCATCCGTCATGCGCGCAGTGCTGCTGAGTATCGTTTCCAATCAGGCGTGGCTTTGAAGCGGTTGCGAGACGGCCGGGTGGCCGCCTGCAGCCACCGCAGTGCAAGTGGTGGTGACTGTACGCCAGCGCGCTGTTTCAAGTTGTTTGTCGGTCGGGAGATGTCTGCACGCCGCGTTCAGCGTCTCAGGCAGTCCAACGGGCTTGCGCGCAGCCCGTGACGTCCGCCTGCAGCGGGTTTTCGACGGTGCCAGCCGCGCTCTTCCAGCGCTCTGCTGTTTTGGATGTCAGTCTTTCAGCTCGTCGGGCACGCGCGTGACATGGTCCCGGGACACGTCGACGATCATGAGGTCGCGCAGCGCGTTGCGGCCAATCAGCGCGTCGTACGAGAGGTGGTCGCGGTCGGCCAGGGTGAACTCCGCTTCCTGCGCCACGTTGCCAATGACCACGCGCAGGCTGATCACGGGCCGGCGGTCCTTTTCCTCGGTCGATGACTGCAGGATCTTGACGCGACGGACCAGCTTGCTCTCGAAGGTCTTCCTGTCGGCGCGGTTTTTCTTGTTGGCGTTGCTTTCTTCAGCATCGTCTTCGGCGTCGTCCTTTGCCTTGACCTTTGCCTTGTTCCCAGCGTCGCCATCGTCTTCTTCATCGTCCGCGTCGTCCAGGGAAAATCGCACCCATTTTTCTCCGTCGCGCTCGATGATTTCGTAATCGGCCACGTTGATCGATGAGCTTTTTGCCCCGGTGTCTATGCGACTTTCTATTTGCCGGTCCAGCTGCGGGAACCAGGCCGTTTCAACGCTGCCGACCAGCATTTTCTTGCTGTCGACCGCGGCCTGGTCGCTGCTGCTGGACTCGATGTTGCGCGACGGCGTGGCGGCGGCTGCCACCTGGAGGATGGGCGCCTCGAGCCTGAGCGGACGCGCCAAGACTTGGCTCAGCTGCGAAATCGCCTGTTCCAGCTGCGCGTTGCGCGCCAGCGTTTCGTTCAGGCGCGCAAGGATCATCGCAAACTGCTCTTGCTGCGCCATCAGGTCCTGCTTTTCTGCATGCTGCGTTTCCACGTATCTTTGCGCCCAGTCCATGTTGTCCTTGCGGACCCAGGCGTAATCGTTGGAGCAGGCGGCCAGCAGGGTGGTTCCGGCCAGCAGGGCCAGCGCCGTCGGCAGCTGATGACGCAGGAATCCCGCGCGCATTTTCAGGGTGTTTCTTTCAGCAGCAAGGCTCATTTTCAGTTGCGGCGATTGCGCCGCCTGCGGTGAAGACGCGGGGGCATGGGCAGTGGGCCGGCACGCGGCGCGTCCTGCCCGGCATTTTATCCGACGCCCCTGCGGCCGGGGGATATGCGGCCGGGGGCGGGGAGCGCGGGCGCCGGGGCCAGGGGTCCCTGCACCGCGTGGCCGCTGCGGTGCCGCCGCACGTCGGGCTGCCTGCAGCGGCTCACCTTCGGTTCAGACCGCGTGCTGGCCGCCCGTGGGCTCCACGTCCGGGCGGGGCGCGCCGTTGAAAAACAGGTTCAGCGCGACGGCAGCAACCGCGGTCAGCAGGATGCCGGAGTCGATCAGCGGGTGGATGGCCTTGGGCATGTGCAGGTGGAATTCGGGCGCCACCACCGGGATCATGCCCACGCCCACCGAAATGGCCACGACAAAGGCGTTGTTGGGATTGCTCTTGAAGTCGACGTCGCCCAGGATGCGGATTCCGGTGGCCGTGACCATGCCGAACATGACCAGGCCGGCGCCGCCCAGCACCACCGTAGGCAGCGATTCAACCACCGCCGCCAGCTTGGGCAGCATGCCCAGAAAGAGCATGATGACGCCGCCCATGACGCAGACGAAGCGGCTGCGCACGCCAGTGACCGCGACCAGCCCCACGTTTTGCGAAAAGCTGGAGTACGGAAAGGTATTGAAAATGCCGCCAATGAGTGTGCCCAGGCCGTCGGCGCGCAAGCCGCGCGCCAGGTCCTTCTGGCCTATCTTCTTGCCCGTCATGTCCGACAGCGCCAGGAACATGCCGGTGGACTCGATCAGGATCACGATCATGACCATGGTCATGGTCAGGATCATCCAGAAATCAAACTTGGGCATGCCGAAGTGAAACGGGATGACGATGTCGAACCAGTCGGCCTGGGCCACCTTCTCATACGTCATCAGGCCCATCGCGGTGGTGATCACCGCACCCACGATGATCCCCAGCAGCACCGCAATGTTGGCCAGGAACCCCCTGCAGAACTTGGCAATGAGCAGGATGGACAGCAGCACGATGGACGCGATGGCCACGCCGGTCAGCGTCGCGTAGCGCGGATTGGGCACCGTGGGCGCCAGCCGCATGCCTTCGGGCACCGCCGACAGCCCGCTGCCGTATTCGCTCTTCAGCGCATGCAGGTCGCTGCCCACCGCCTTGGCGTGGTTGAGCCAGTCCAGGTAGGTCGGGTCAACCACCTGCGGCGCCGTGGGGCCGAACGGGTTGCCAAAAATCCAGTTGATTCCCACGCGCATGAGCGTGATGCCGATGATGGCAATGATGGTGCCAGTCACCACCGGCGGGAAGAACCTGAGCAACTTGCTCACCCAGGGCGCGATGATGATGGTGATGATGCCGGCGGCAATGATGGTGCCAAACAGCAGCTGCGCGCCCTCGTGGCCCTGCGCTGCCTGCGTGATGTGCAGCATGGGGCCCACCGGTGCAAAGCTCACGCCCATCATCACCGGCAGCTTGATGCCAAACCACTGCGTCGCGCCAAAGGACTGGATGATGGTGGCGATGCCGCAGGCAAACAGGTCGGCGGCGATCAGCATCGACACCTCGTGCGAGTCCAGCCCCAGGGCGCGGCCGATGATCAGCGGCACCGCCACCGCGCCGGCGTACATGACCAGCACGTGCTGCAGGCCGAGCGCGGTAAGCTGGCCAAAGGGCAGGATTTCATCAACCGGATGGACGGCAGCGTCGGTCTGGCTCATGTCGGGCTCCTCGCTCTTGCTTTTTTCTGTCCTGGAGATGCAGCCGGCCTGCGCGGCCACTGCGCGAACGCTGGGCGCAAAGTATAAGGGACGCGCTGGAGGGCTTGAGTTGCCCGAATCGCGACCGGGAAAGGGCGGCCTCGCGCCACGCCAAACACTCAACGCTCAACGCTCAACTTCTCCGGATGACGGATGACCTCGGCCCTTGCGGGCCTTGGATGATGGCCGCCTGCGGCGGCCGATGATGGTTTGGCGTCCAGCGTTGGGCGTCCAGCGAGCAGGCCGTCTGGCGTCCCATCATGGCGGCGCAGCCGCCGTCATTGCCGCCGCGCAGCGGCGCGGTCATCGATGCGCCAGCGAGGTCATCTTTCATCTGTCATGCTGCGCTGCGCTGCACTGCACCGCGCGTCAGCGCAGCTCGTGCGCGCGGTTTTCGCGGATGTGCTCCACGTGCGCCAGCAGCGAGCGCCGCGCCACTGGCCACACGCGCTCGGGCACGTCGCCGTAGACCAGGGGCAGCCAGTCGTCCAGGTCGCCGTCGGGCCGCTCCTGCATGGCGGCCAGCACCTTGGCCTCGCGCTGCAGCCGGTGCTGGCGGTACCAGGCGATGACCTCGCGCGCCCGGCCCAGCACGTAGCCGTGCGCGGGCAGGATGAATTTGGCGCCCGTCTCGGCGCAGGCCGCGTCCAGCTTGTCCAGCGACGCCAGGTAGTCGCCCATGTGGCCGTCCGGCGGCGCAATCACCGTGGTGCTGCCGTTGAGGATGTGGTCGCCGCTGAACAGCAGCCCGTCTTCCTCCAGCAGCAGGCACAGGTGGTTGGCCGCGTGCCCCGGCGTGTGGATGATGCGCAGCGTGTGCTGCAGCGCGCCATCGGTGCTGGCCAGCACCAGCCGTTCGCCGTCGGCCAGCGCGCGGTCGGGAGTGAAGCGGCTGTCGGGGCGCGCCGTGGGCGCCGAGGATAGCCCCAGGATGGGCGGCCGGTTGGCGCACAGCGCCTGCAGCGGCCGCGCGCCGGGGAAGTGGTCCGGGTGTGAGTGCGTGCAGACGATGGCGCGGATGTCACCGTCGCTGGCGTCGTGCAGGCGCCGGATGTGCGCGGCGTCGTTCGGGCCCGGGTCGATGACGATGTGGCCGGTCTGCGCGTCGCCCACGATGTAGCTGTTGGTGCCCGGGCCGGTCATCATGCCGGGGTTGGGCGCGGTCAGCCGCTGCACGTTCTTGAGCAGCGGAACCGGCGCTTCGTGCTGCCAGTCCAGGCTGTGCCGCGTCTGGCCGTCGGGGCTGGTCAGCGCCAGCTCGCCGTACGGCGGCTCGTGGTCCATGAATCGCTGCTCGCGCCCGCCCACCAGGCCGCCACGCGAGCAGCAGCTCCACAGCGGCTGCTCGCGCTGGCAGGTGGCCAGCACGGCGGCAGCGTCTGGGTAGCGCTGCAGGTACTCCAGCGTGCGGATGGTCGGGAACATCATGGAAAAGCGGCCGGCCTCGTGCGCCGCCAGCGCCTGCGCCGGGCTGACCCACGTGGGCTCGAACTGCTCGGCGTCATCGGCCACCGGCTCCTGCCCGCCGGGCATCTGCGCCACGAAAAACAGCGTGTCGTAGCGCTTGGGCCGGCTGTGCCCGGTGATCCAGCGGCACAGTGGATGCAGCGCGTCCACGGCCAGGCGCAGCCCCCGCGCCTGGCACTGCGCGGCCAGCGGCGCGCCGCGGTCCAGCGCGGCCAGCTGCGCGGCGGAGACGGGGTTGCCGCTGGCGTCGCGCGCGAGCAGGATCCCCAGCTCCTCAAAGGTCTCGCGCAGCGCCGCGGCAGCGGCCTGGGCCTGCGCCGCATCCTGCGTGTCGCGCGTCGTGGCCTGCGCCAGCAGCGCCGCGTCGCCCGCGTCGATCACGCCGCCGGGAAAGACAAACATGTCGGCGGCAAAGCTGGCGTTGCGGGTGCGCCGCGTCATCAGCACGTCAAGCCCGCCGCTCCCGTCGCGCAGCAGCAGCAGCGTAGCCGAGTCCCGCGGCGTGGCGGGCGTGCGGGGCGTGTACAGCAGTTGGCTGGGGCGGGGCATGGCCTGGATTATGGGACAGGGGCGGTTGTTTCGGGTTTTCGGGGCGTTGGCCGCTGCCCTCCGGCGCCGGAGGGCGCGTCCGGCGGCGCGTGCTGCCTGCTTGGGTCATGGTGGGGCGGCGCCCCCTCTTTTCTGTTTTGCCCGGAAACGCAAGCAAGAGAGGGAGGCCCGCGGGGCCGGCGCTCAAGCTGCTGCACCTTGTTGCTGACCGGGCGTTGCAGGCCATCGTCTGGTTTTTGTGCGGGGAGATGGGCAACGGTCAAGGGGCTGCGGGTATTGGCGCTGTGCCGGTAGCGATGACGAGCTTTTTTTAAAGGCTATTGCCGGGCGCATATCCCGGCAAACCACACCGTTGACAAAAACCCGCGTTCGCTATCCAGCCACCCCATTGGCAAAACCACACCCCCAACCCCCACCCGCGCAGGCAGAAACAAACTGCGCCGGCGGACGCATATTCCGGCAAACTGCACAGTTGACAAGAACCGCCTTTCGCTATCCGGCAAATCCCTTGGGCTCAAGCACTGTCGCCAGCCCAAGCCGGAACACCGCGGCGCTGCCGGGCGCCCATCGCGGCACGTGCGCCCCTTAGAATGCAAGTTCGGGCCGAACGCATCCAGGCCGTTTTTTTTTATGACCGCTGCGCCTCATTCTTCTGCCGATCGTGCATCCGACGCGCTGGTTGCGTTGCAAGGCGTCACCTTTGGCTATGACCCGGCGCGGCCGGTGCTGCAGGAGCTCACGCTGGCCGTGCGGCGCGGGCAGATCACGGCGCTTCTGGGCGCATCGGGCGGTGGCAAGACCACGGTGCTGCGGCTGATAGGCGGGCAGCAGGTTGCGCAGCAGGGCCAGGTGCTGTTTGACGGCGACGATGTGGGGCGCATGGACCGACGCGCGCTGTACGCGGCGCGTGCGCGCATGGGCATGCTGTTCCAGCTGGGCGCGCTGTTTACCGACCTCTCGGTGTTTGACAACGTGGCGTTTCCGCTGCGCGAGCACACCGACCTGCCCGAGGCGCTGATCCGCGACATCGTCCTCATGAAGCTCGACGCCGTGGGGCTGCGCGGCGCGCGCGCGCTCATGCCGGCCGAGGTGTCTGGCGGCATGGCGCGGCGCGTGGCGCTGGCGCGTGCGATTGCGCTGGACCCGGAACTGGTCATGTACGACGAGCCTTTCACCGGGCTCGATCCCATCTCGCTGAACACCGCTGCGCGGCTGATCCGCCAGCTCAACGACACCATGGGCATGACCAGCATCGTCGTCTCGCACGACGTGCGCGCCACCTTTGACATTGCCGACTGGGTCGTCATCCTGGCCGACGGCGGCGTGGCCGAGCAGGGTACGCCGGCGCAGGTGCGCGCCAGCGCCAACCCGCTCATCCGGCAGTTCGTCGGCAAGGACCCCGACGGGCCGGTGCGCTTCCACTACCCGGCGCCGTCTGTGCAGCAGGATTTTGGCGCGGAGCGGCGGCCATGAGATGGTGGCACCCGGGCGACGTGGGCCGCACCGTGCGCCTGGCGCTGGCCCGCATGGGCTACGCCACGCGCTTCTTCTGGCGCCTGCTGGCGCTTTTTGGTCCCACGTTCCGGCGCTTTGGCCTGGTGCGGGACCAGATCCATTTCCTGGGCAATTATTCGCTGGCCATCATTGCCGTGTCGGGGCTGTTTGTCGGCTTCGTGCTGGCGTTGCAGGGCTACAACATCCTGGAGCGCTTCGGCTCGGCCGAGGCCGTGGGCCTGATGGTCGCGCTGTCGCTGCTGCGCGAGCTGGGGCCCGTGGTCACCGCGCTGCTCTTTGCCGGTCGCGCCGGCACCTCGCTCGCGGCCGAGATCGGGCTCATGAAGTCCACCGAGCAGTTCTCCGCGCTGGAGATGATGGCGGTCGATCCCATGCAGCACATCGTCGCGCCGCGGTTCTGGGGCGGCGTCATCGTCATGCCGCTGCTGGCGCTGGTCTTCAGTGCCGTCGGCATCCTGGGCGGCTGGATTGTCAGCGTGCTCATGATAGGCGTCGACCCGGGCTCGTTCTGGAGCCAGATGCAGGGCGGCGTCGACGTCTTTGCGGACCTGGGCAACGGCATCGTCAAGAGCCTGGTATTTGGCGTGGCGGTGTCGTTCGTGGCGCTGCTGCAGGGCTACGTGGCGCGGCCCACCGCCGAGGGCGTGGCGCGCGCGACCACGCGCACGGTCGTCATGGCGTCGCTCGTGGTGCTGGGGCTGGACTTCATCCTGACGGCGCTGATGTTCAGTTATTGAGACGGTGAAACGCAAGAGGTGATACGCATGGGACACGGCAAAAGTGACGTCTGGGTCGGCTTGTTTGTCATGCTGGGGGTCGCGGCGCTGGTCTTCCTGGCGCTGCAGTCGGCCAACCTCCTGACGCTCAACTGGCAAAATACGTATCGCGTCACCGCTTATTTCGACAACGTGGGCGGACTCAAGCCGCGCTCGGCAGTGCGCAGCGGCGGCGTGGTCGTCGGGCGCGTGGCCGACATCGGCTTTGACGACCAGCGCTACCAGGCCACGGTGGCGCTGGACATGCAAACGCGCTACAAGTTTCCGCGCGACAGCTCGCTCAAGATCCTCACCAGCGGCCTGCTGGGCGAGCAGTACGTCGGCATAGAGGCCGGCGCGGACGACGCGGACCTGGCCAACGGCGACCAGATCACGTCAACGCAGTCGGCGGTGGTGCTGGAAAACCTCATCAGCCGCTTCCTGTTCGACACGGCCGCAGGTGACTGAGCGGCGGCAGCTCGCGACCGCTATCATCAGGAAAACATTCCGTTGCCATCGTGACCCACAACAAACATCCCTTGCCGCGCCTGCTGGCCCCCGTGCTGGCCGCGCTGGCCCTGCTGCTGCTGGCTGGCTGCGCCACGGTGGCCTACCCGGATCCGGCCGACCCGCTGGAGAGCTACAACCGCTCCATGACAAGCTTCAATGAAACGGTCGACGGCGCGCTGTTCAGGCCGGTGGCTACCCTCTACTCCGACGCGGTGCCGCGGCCGGTGCAAACCGGCGTCGGCAATTTCTTTGACAACCTGGGCGATGCCTGGTCGCTGGTGAACAACGTGCTCCAGGGCAAGCCCGAGGGCGCGCTGCATTCGTTCTGGCGCGTGGTCATCAACACCACCATCGGGCTGGGTGGCGTGCTGGACCCGGCCACCGAGATGCGGCTGCAGCGCCACCGCGAGGACTTTGGCCAGACGCTGGGGCGCTGGGGCTTCGGGCCCGGCCCCTACGTCGTGTTGCCGTTTTTCGGCCCGTCCACGCTGCGTGATTCGCTGGCGCTGCCGGTGGACCTGATGGGGCATCCGCTGTACCACGTGAACGACGTGCCGGTGCGCAACAGCCTGACCGCCCTGCGCATCATCGACCTGCGCTCGCGCGTGCTGGGCGTGGACGACCTGCTGACCGGGGCCGCGCTGGACCCGTACAGCTTCAAGCGCGACGCCTTCCTGCAAAAGCGCCGCAGCGACGTCTACGACGGCAACCCGCCGCCCGATGAAGAAGAGCGCTGGGACCTGGATGAATGATCCCTGCGCAGCCCGCCCCTGCGCCGCTGGCCCGGAACTGTTTGCGCCGGCGCGGACTCTGATGGTTGTCTGAACCGCAAGGACCCCATGTTTTTGATGAATTCCGCACACCCCATCGCACGCCGCCGTTTCCTTCGCTCCGCCGGGCTGGCGGCCGCGGTCGCCGGGCTGGGCCTGTCCGCCGGGTCCGTGTCCGCTGCCGGGCAGGGGCCGGACGAGATGATCAAAAAGCTGTCCGACGAGCTGCTGGACCTTATCCGCTCGGACCAGTCGCTGCAGCGCGGCGACCTGGACCACGTCATGGCCATGGTCGACAAGAAGGTCATGCCGCACGTCAACTTCACCCGCATGACTGCGTCCGCCGTGGGACCTGCCTGGCGCCAGGCCACGCCCGAGCAGCGCCAGCGGCTGCAGGATGAGTTCAAGAAACTGCTGGTGCGCACGTATGCGGGCGCGCTCAAGCAGGTGGACGACCAGAGCGTCGAGGTGCTGCCGCTGCGCGCCGGCCCCGACGACAACGACGTCGTCGTGCGCACGCGGGTCTTGGGCGGCCGGGAGCCCGTGCAGGTGGACTACCGCATGGAGCGCGCGCCCGACGCGCCGGAGGGCTGGCGCATCTACGACCTCAACGTGCTGGGGATCTGGCTGGTGGCCAACTACCGCTCGCAGTTTCGCCAGCAGATCAACCAGAACGGGATAGACGGGCTGATCGACGCGCTGGCGTCACGCGACAAGGCGCCGGTTGACGCCGGTGCCAAGCAATGAACCTGAGCCTGAGCGGAGACGCACCTTGCTCGTGTTGCCGCCGGAATTGACGCACAGGCAGGCCCGCGCCAGCCTGGGCATGCTGCTTGATGCCGCGCGTGCCGAGGACGAGACGCCGGTGGTGCTCGACGCCGCCGCGCTGGAGCGCTTTGACTCGTCGGTGCTGGCGGTGCTGCTGGCGTTGCGGCGTGCCTGCGAGCAAAAAGGCAAGCCGCTGTCGGTCATCGGCATGCCGCAGCAGTTGCGCGAGCTGGCCGGGCTCTACGGCGTGGATTCGCTGCTGCTGCCAGCGGACAGGTCGTCCAGCGAGTAGGCCGTCCAGCGTCCAGCGAATACGCTGTCCAGCGGCTGGCGTACGTCCACCGCGCTCAACGCTCAACGCTCAACGCTCAACGCTCAACGCTCAACGCTCAACGCTCAACGCTCAACGCTCAACGCTCAACGCTCAACGCTCAACGCTCAACGCTCA
>Ga0172382_10000434_pt1 | contig 78361 bp, 59 predicted proteins | sample Leawel138RmetaG_FD_122245 | JGI IMG/M metagenome (GOLD analysis project Ga0172382, IMG submission 122245) | Leachate microbial communities from a municipal landfill in Southern Ontario, Canada - Leachate well 138R metaG | ecosystem: Engineered > Solid waste > Landfill > Unclassified | place...
CGCCAGCTTGAGCGGCGTCTGCCCGCCGTACTGCACGATGACGCCTGCGGGGTTTTCCCTATGCACGATCTCCAGCACGTCCTCCAGCGTCAGCGGCTCGAAGTACAGGCGGTCGGAGGTGTCAAAGTCGGTGGAGACGGTCTCCGGGTTGCAGTTGACCATGATGGTCTCGTAGCCGTCTTCGCGCAAGGCCAGCGCCGCGTGCACGCAGCAGTAGTCAAACTCTATGCCCTGGCCAATGCGGTTGGGGCCGCCGCCCAGCACCATGATCTTCTTGCGCTCGGTGGGGCGCGCCTCACATTCGCGCTCGTAGGTGGAGTACAGGTACGCGACGTCGGTGGCAAATTCACCGGCGCAGGTGTCCACGCGCTTGTACACGGGGCGCACGCCCAGCGCATGGCGTGCGTCGCGCACGGCCTTTTCATCGGTTTGCAGCAGGTGCGCGAGCCGGCGGTCAGAAAAGCCCGTTTGCTTGAGCTTGCGAAACTCGGCGCCTGACAGCCGCGCCAGCGCGTCGGGGCCAGCCTGCTCGGCCAGCGCGTCCAGATCCAGCTCGATCTGGACGATCTCCTCGATCTGCACGAGAAACCAGGGGTCTATTTTTGTCAGCGCATGCACCTCCTCCAGCGTCCAGCCTGAGGCAAAGGCATCGCCCAGGTACCAGATGCGGTCCGGGCCGGGCTCGCCCAGCTCGCGCTCGAGCAGCTGGCGGTCCTGCGTCTTCTGGTTCATGCCGTCCACGCCCACTTCCAGTCCGCGCAGCGCCTTCTGGAACGACTCCTGGAACGTGCGGCCTATGGCCATGACCTCGCCGGCGCTCTGCATCTGCGTGGTCAGGCGGTCGCGTGCGGTCGGGAACTTCTCGAAGACAAAGCGCGGCACCTTGGTGACGACGTAGTCTATGGTGGGCTCAAACAGCGCCGGCGTCTTGCCGCCGGTCATCTTGTTGGTCAGCTCGTCCAGCGTGTAGCCGACGGCCAGCTTGGCCGAGATGCGCGCGATGGGAAAGCCGGTGGCCTTGGACGCCAGCGCCGATGAGCGCGACACGCGCGGGTTCATCTCGATGACGATCATGCGGCCATCGGCCGGGTTGATCGCGTACTGGATGTTGGAGCCGCCGGCGTTTACGCCGACCTCGCGCAGGATCCTGAAGCTGGCCTCGCGCATGGCGTCGCATTCGCGCGCGGTCAGCGTCTGCGCCGGCGCCACCGTGATCGAGTCGCCGGTGTGCACGCCCATGGGGTCCAGGTTCTCGATGGTGCAGACCATGATGCAGTTGTCGGCGCGGTCGCGCACCACCTCCACCTCCAGCTCCTTCCAGCCCAGCAGCGATTCCTCGATCAGCAGCTCGCGCGCCGGCGACGCGTCCAGCCCCCGCCTGCAGATGGCCTCGAACTCCTCCGGGTTGTACGCAATGCCGCCGCCGGAGCCGCCCAGCGTGAAGCTGGGCCGGATGATGGCCGGGAAGCCCACGGTTTTCTGCACCTCCCAGGCGTCCTGCAGGCTGTGCGCAATGCCCGAGCGCGCCGACTCGAGCCCAATCCGGGTCATGGCCTCCTTGAACTTGAGACGGTCCTCGGCCTTGTCTATGGCCTCCGGCTGCGCGCCGATGAGCTCGACGTTGTACTTGGCCAGCACGCCCTGGTGCCACAGGTCCAGCGCGCAGTTCAGCCCCGTCTGCCCGCCCATGGTCGGCAGAATGGCATCCGGCCGCTCCCTGGCGATGATCTTCTCCACCGTCTGCCAGGTGACGGGCTCGATGTACGTGACATCGGCCGTATCCGGGTCGGTCATGATGGTGGCCGGGTTGCTGTTGATCAGCACCACCTTGTACCCCTCCTCGCGCAGCGCCTTGCACGCCTGCACGCCGGAGTAGTCGAATTCGCAGGCCTGGCCGATCACGATGGGGCCGGCGCCGATGATGAGGATGGTTTTTATATCGTTGCGTTTGGGCATTTGGTTGCGCTCACTGGAAATACGGGGTCGCGCCGCGCCGGCACGGGCACGGACAGTGGTGGCAGCCGCAGTCGCTCAGGCCGCACGGTCCGACATGGCCGCGACAATGCGGCCCAGGATGTCGTCGCCATCGCCGGGATCGTGCACCGCCGGGTCCGGCGTGCCCTGGAACGAGGCCGCCGGCTTGCCGGTCCACCGCAGGCCCTGCAGCGTGTCGTCAAACAGGCTGACATGCGTGGCCTGGACGTCACCGGGCAGCGACGCGCGTTGCACCGCGTAGCTGTGGCTTTGCCCGGTGACGGTGACCTGCCCGGACTGCAGATTCCGGACCGGGTGGTTGTTCCCGCGCGCCGCGCGGCCGGTGCGCGATGTGCGCGCGCCGGCTGCCAGCGCCATCACCTGGTGGCCCAGCCCCAACCCGAACAGCGGCACGCCGCTGCCCAGCAACTCGCGCGCCATGGCAATCGCTGACGTACACGCTGCCGGATCGCCCGGGCCGCCGCAAAGCAGGATGCCGTCGGGCTTGTACGCCAGCACGTCGGCTGCAGCGGTACCGGCCGGGACCACGGTGACGGAGCAGCCCCGCGCCGCCAGCGCACGCAGGGTGCTGCGGCGCAAGCCCAAGTCAACGGCAACCACCTGGAAGCGCACACCGCCTTCCGCGTCCGGCCAGCGGTATGCCTGCTCGGTGCTGACCTGCGATACCCGATCCGGTGCCGGCTCGCCACGGGGCCGCCGCGCCGCAGCCACCGCCCTCTCCATGTGCACTGGCGTGGCGGCCTCGCCCTGCGGGAGTGCCAGGATGGCGCCGCGCTGCGCGCCCTGCTCGCGCAAGAAAACGGTAACCTGGCGCGTGTCGACGCCGCTGATCGCCACGGTGCCCTGGGCCTTCAAGTGGCTGCCCAGGTCTTCGCTGGCCCGAAAGCTGCTGCTCACGGGCGACAGGCTCTTGATGATCAGCCCCGCTGCCTGCACCCGGTCGGATTCCGCGTCTTGCGCATTGACCCCGGTGTTGCCGATGTGCGGATACGTCATGGTCAGCAACTGGCCATGGTATCCGGGGTCGGTCAGCACCTCCTGGTAGCCGGCCATGCCCGTGTGAAAGACCATTTCGCCGGCAGCCAGGCCTTCGGCGCCTATGGACTCGCCGACTTGTACGGTCCCGTCAGACAATGCCAGGATGGCAACCGGAAATTTTCCTGCCAGGGAAGAAAGCACGGGGTTCTCCACGAATTGGGGTGGTGGCCGCCCGTGCTGCGGCTGCCATGGCAGCCTTCAGCAAGAATTGCTCTCAAGCGGCACAGGCGACGCGGTTTGAAAAGCTCTTTATTCTATTCTGATTTTTCCGGCCCACCGCCGGACCTGGTGCTTTTTGAGATGGCAGCGACCACGCAACCTCATGGCGCCCAGCGCGCCACCGGTGCGAAGCTGCGCCGATGCAGCGGGCAGGGTCCATGCTGCTGCAGCGCGGCCAGGTGCATGGCGGTGCCGTAGCCCTTGTGCGCGGCAAAGCCATACGCGGGCCAGCGCCGGTCGGCGCCCAGGCACCAGCGGTCACGGTGCACCTTGGCCAGGATGGATGCCGCAGCAATCTGCGCGACCTGCGCGTCGCCCCGCACCACGGCCTGTGCCCGAACGGCCAGCACGGGCAGGTGATTGCCGTCGACCAGTACCAACCGGGGCGCGGGCGCCAGCGCCGACACGGCACGCTGCATGGCCAGCAGCGTGGCCTGCAGGATGTTGAAGCGGTCGATCTCGGCCACCGTTGCCTCGGCAATCGCGTAGCCCAGCGCACGGTCGCAAATGGCGTCAAAGAGCTGCTCCCGGCGCCGCGGCGTGATCTTCTTGGAATCGCAAAGCCCCGCAATGGGCCGCGCCGGGTCCAGGATCACCGCGGCAGCCACCACCGGCCCGGCCAGCGGCCCGCGGCCGGCCTCGTCAACGCCGGCGACGCAGCCGGCCTGCGCGCCGCCACCCAGCGGCAGTGGTTCAGTTCTGGAGCAGGTTTTCAATGGCATCGGCGGCAAGCGTTGCGGTGGGCTGGCGCAGCGTCTGGTGCAGCGCGGCAAAACGCTGGCGCACCGCGGCCATGCGGCCGGGTGCGTCCAGCCAGGCCTGCAGGGCCGCTGCAAGCGCGGCGGGCGTGGCTGCATCCTGGATCAGTTCGGGCACGACAAGGGGCGCGTCGCGGCGATCGGCGCGCGCGCGGGCCGCTGCAGGGGGCAGCGGTTGCAGCCACTCGGTGGGCGCGCACAGCACGTTGGGCAGGCCCACCCAGGGCAGCTGGCGCTTGCGGCGCATGAAGCGGTAGCTGAGCTGCGGCATGGCGTAGGCGATGACCATGGGCCGCTTGAACAGCGCGGCCTCCAGCGTCGCGGTCCCGCTGGCCACCAGCGCCAAATCGCAGGCGGCCAGCGCCGCATGCGACTGGCCGCGGACCACGACCAGCCTCTGCGCCAGCGTCGCGACACCAGGCTGCCGCGCCATCTGCCGGATGCGATCGTGCAGCCATGGCACCGCAGGCAGCACAAACCACAGGTCCGACTGCCGGGCGTGCAGATGCGCGGCAGCCTGCAGAAAACGCGGCGCCAGGTGCCCGACCTCCGCGTTGCGGCTGCCCGGCAGCAACGCCACCACGGTGGCGTCTTCGGGCAGTTCCAGGGCGCGACGTGCCGCCGCCTGGTCGGGCTCGGCGGCAATGGTCTGCGCCAGCGGATGACCGACGTAGGTGGCCGCAATCCCGGCCGCAGCCAGCAGCGCCGGCTCGAACGGAAAGAGGCAGAGCACGTGGTCCGCCGCGGCCTGCAGCACGCGCAGGCGATGCGGCCGCCAGGCCCAGAACGACGGGCTGACGAAATGCAGCGTCTTGATGCCGGCAGCCTTCAGTCGTGTCTCGACGGCAAAGTTGAAGTCCGGTGCATCCACGCCGACAAAGAGCGACGGCCGCTGCTGCAGCAGGCGCGCGACCAGCGCACGGCGCAGGCGCAGCAGCGCGGGCAGCCTGGGCAGCACTTCCAGGTAGCCGCGCACCGAGAGCTGCTCGATGGGCCACCAGGCCTCGAAGCCGGCGCCGGCCAGGTGTTCGCCGCCTATGCCTGCGGCGCGCAGCTCCGGCCAGCGCAGGCGCAGCGCCTGCAGCAGGTGCGCGCCAAGCAGGTCGCCCGAGGCTTCGGCAGCAACCAGCGCCAGTTCCAGCGTCATGGCCGCTACCGCACGATGCCGCGGCGGGCCGACACCAGGAAGTCATGCATGAGCGCCTGGTCCGCCCGTGCCTGGGCTTCATCGGCGGGATCCAGCGCGCTGATCTGGGCGCAGGCCGCGTCCAGCGCCAGGCCCTGCCGGTAGATGATGCGGTACATCTGCTTGATGCGGGCGATGCGCTCGGCCGAAAAGCCGCGCCGGCGCAGTCCCTCGACGTTGATGCTTTGCGCGTGTGCCGGGTTGCCGCCCACGGTGACAAAGGGCGGCACGTCCTGCGTCAGCCGGGTGTGGAACGCCGTCATCGCGTGCGCGCCCACGTGGACGAACTGATGGACGCCGGTGAGGCCGCCCAGGAACACCCAGTCGCCCAGGTGCACGTGGCCGGCCAGCTGCACGGCGTTGGCCAGGATCAGGTGGTCCCCGAGCTGGCAGTCGTGCGCGATGTGCACGTACGCCATGATCCAGTTGTTGCTGCCGACGCGGGTCACGCCCTGGTCCTGCACCGTGCCGGTGTTGATGGTGACGAACTCGCGGATGGTGTTGTCGTCGCCGATTTCCAGCCGCGTGGGCTCGCCCGCGTACTTCATGTCCTGCGGCTGCGCGCCCACGCTGGTGAACTGGAAGATGCGGTTGCGCGCGCCGATGCGCGTGTGCCCTTCTATGACACTGTGCGCGCCCACCTCCGTGTGCGCGCCTATGTGCACATTTGCACCTATGACTGCGCCAGGCCCGATGCGGGCCGTCGGGTCTATGCGGGCGCCCGGATCGACGATGGCTGCCGGATGGATGCCGCCCGGATTCTGCGCCATGCCTGCTGTCCGCCGCCTGCGGCCTCAGCTGACCTCGCGCATGGTGCACATGACGATGGCTTCGCAGGCCAGCTCGTCGTCCACCATGGCCCTGCACTTGAACCGATAGACCAGCGCGCGGGCGCGCTCGATTTCGCCATGCAGGATGAGCTGGTCGCCGGGCGCCACCGGCCGCTTGAAACGCGCCCCGTCAACGCCGACAAAATAAAAGACCTGATTGTCCTGCAACGCGACCTGCTCGACCTCGAAGGTCAGCAGTGCACAGGCCTGCGCCATGGCCTCGATGATGAGCACCCCCGGCATGACGGGCCGGCGCGGAAAGTGGCCGGTGAAGAAGGGCTCGTTCACCGTCACGTTCTTCACCGCGCGTATGGTGCGCGCCGACACGTCGATGTCAAGCACCCGGTCCACCAGCAGAAAGGGATAGCGGTGCGGGAGCTTGTCAAGAATGTGGTAGATGTCCATCATTGCGGTGTGTTCTTCTTCGAGGGTCGGCAGCCGGGTGCCGGCCCATTCTATGCTTTGCCCTGCTCGGCGGCCTGCAGCCGCTTCTCCAGGTCGCGCACGCGGCCGCGCAGCTTGTACAGGTTGCGCAGGGTGGCGGCGTTTTTCTCCCAGACCGCGTATTCGTCGGTGGGGAAATAACCGCTGTAGCGGCCCGGCTTGGTGATGGAATGCGTGATCATGGTCGCGGGCATCACGTGCACGTGGTCGCAGATGCTGATGTGCCCGGCAATCATGCCGGCGCCAGACACCGTGCAATACGCGCCTATGTCGGCGCTGCCGGCCACACCGACGCAGCCGGCCATGGCCGTGTGCTTGCCCACGCGGCAGTTGTGCCCGATCTGGATCAGGTTGTCCAGCTTGACGCCATCTTCGATCACGGTATCGTCCAGCGTGCCGCGGTCTATGCAGGTGTTGGCACCCACCTCCACGTCGTCGCCCAGGCGCACCGCGCCCAGCTGCTCGATGCGGATCCACTGCCCGTCCTTCTGCGCAAAGCCGAAGCCCTCGCCACCGATGACGGCACCGCTCTCTATGAGGCAGCGTGCGCCCACCACGCAGTCGTGCCCCACGGTCGCGCGCGGCTTGAGCACCGTGTCGGCACCTATGTGCGCGTTGCGGCCGACAAAGCACAGCGCGCCCACGCTGGCGCTGGGGTCTATCTGCGCGCCGGGCTCGACCACTGCGCTGGGATGAATGCCTGCCTCGGCTGCGCCACCGTGACGCGCGCGCCAGAAGCGCGTCACGCGCGCAAAGTAAAGCAGCGGATCATCGACCACGAGGCAGTCGCCGCGGCGCCGCGCCGCGTCGGCAAAGGCCGGGCCCACAATGACGCAGCCCGCAGCCGTTTGTTCCAGCGCGGCAGCCTGCGTGGCGTCGGCAAGAAAGCTCAGCGCGTCTTCGGTCGCGCTTTCCAGCGACGCGATGCGCGTCACCACGCGGTCCGCCGCGCCATGCAGCTCGCCGCCCAGCGCCTCGACTATGGCACCCATCCGTACCGCCACGACTCACTCCCGGTTTGTACCCGCTGCCGCGCGCAGGCCAGCGCACGGACCCGTCCTCAGGCCGCCCGGCCAGCGCTCACTTGCCGCCGTTCAGCGCACTCAGCACCTTGTCGGTGATGTCCAGCCGCGGGTTGATGTAGACAGCGTCCTGAAAAATGGCGTCGTAGCGCTCGCGCTCGGCCACCTGGACGACCACCTGGTTGGCCCGGTCCAGCAACTGCTGCAGCTCCTGCTGCTTGCGCGCGTCCAGATCCTCCTGGAACGCGCGGCGCTTGCGCTGGAAGTCCCGGTCCTGCTCGACCAGGCGCCGCTGCGCGGCGGCGCGGTCGCCGTCGCTCATGGTCACCGCATTGCGCTCGAACTGGTCCGACGCGGCCTGCAGCGCCTTGGCTGCCGCGTCCAGCTCCTTCTCGCGCTGCGAGAATTCACGCTCGAGCTTGGCCTGTGCCGCCTTGGCCGGCGCGGCTTCGCTGAGCAGGCGGTCGGTGTTGACAAAGCCGATGCGCACGCCGTCCTGTGCCTGGACCGCGGGCGAGAGCGCGACGGCGACAGCAAACGCGGCCACCATCAGGGAACGGGAAAGTACTGACATCAAAATGAGGTTCCGATCTGGAATTGAAAACGCTGGGTTCTATCGCCCGGCCGCTTGCGCAGCGGCGCAGCATAGGAGAAGCGCAACGGCCCCAGCGGCGATATCCAGGACAGGCCGACGCCGGTTGAATAGCGCAACCTGTCCGAACTGATTTTCTCATCTTCACCGTACAGCGCACCGACATCAACAAAGCCGAACAGCCGCAGGGTGCGATCGTTGCCCGCGCCCGGGAACGGCGTCATGAACTCCGTGCTGAACGTGAACTTGCGCGTGCCCCCAACGTAGGCGCCCGTGATATCACGCGGCCCCAGCGTGCCCTGGTCGTAGCCGCGCACCGACCCCAGCCCGCCGGAGAAATAATTCTTGAAGACCGGGAACGGCCGGCTGCCCAGGCCCTCGCCCCAGCCCACCTCGCCGTTGAACGCCAGCGTGTATTTCTTGCTCAGTGGCACGTACTGCTGGTACTGGTAGCCGGCCTTGACGTACTTGGCGTCTCCCATCAGACTGAGCTCGCCGCTCAGCCGCTGGTAGCGCCCTTCGTTGGGCACCAGCGCACTGTCGCGCGAGTCCCGGGACCAGCCCAGGGTAAACGGGAACGACGTGCTGGTGTAGCCGAACTGGTTGGCATAGCTGAGGTAGGCGGCCGGGATGTTGGTCCCTGGCTTGATCTCGGTCTGCTCGGCGTTCATGCCGACGTAGACCGTGTCGATTTCGGTCACCGGCAGGCCGAACTTGAGGCCGGCGCCCATGGTCACGAGCCGGTAGTTGCCGCCCTGGTCCTGGTACGGTCGCTGGCTCAGGTAGTACAGGTCCACGGTGCGCGAGACGCCATTGATCGTGAAGTAGGGGTCCGTGGTGCTCAGGTTGAATGTGCGGTTGAACTTGCCCGTGTTGACCTGCAGGTCCAGCCGGTTGCCCGATCCAAACGCGTTTTCCTGCGACAGGCCAAAGGTCAGCGAGAGCTTTTCTGCCGAGGAAAAGCCGGCGCCCAGCGAGATGCTGCCGGTGGGCCGCTCCTCGACCGTTACGTCCAGGTCGACCTGGTCGAGCGCACCCGGGACCGGCGAGGTCTCAACAGCCACCTGCGTGAAGTAGCCCAGCCGGTCGACGCGGTCGCGCGAGAGGCGGATCTTCTCCGCGTCGTACCAGGACGACTCGTACTGCCGGAATTCACGGCGGATCACCTCGTCGCGCGTGCGCGTGTTGCCCTGGATATTGATATGCCGTACGTAGACGCGCCGCTGCGGATCGGCGCGCAGGATCACCGCCACCTGGTTGCTGGCCTGGTCCACCTGCGGCACGGCGTCCACCGAGGCAAAGGCAAAGCCGTACGTACCGAAGTGCTCGATGAACGCCTGCACGGTTTCAGCCACTTCATCGGCGTTGTACGCTTCTCCGGGCTTGATCCTGACCAGCGACTTGAACTCGTCCTTGCGGTCCAGGTAGTCGCCATCGAGTGCCACGCGCGAGACCACGAAGCGGTCGCCCTCGGTGATGTTGACCGTGATGGAAATCGACTCCTTGTCGGGCGAGATCGCCACCTGCGTGGAGTCGATGTTGAAATTCAGGTAACCGCGCGCCAGGTAAAACGAGCGCAGCGCCTCCAGGTCGGCGTTGAGCTTGGAGCGCGAATAGCGGTCGCTCTTGGTGTACCAGGACAACCAGCCACCGGTGTCCAGGTCAAACAGGCCGGTGAGCTGCTTCTCCGAGAACGCCTGGTTGCCAATGATGTGGATGTCCGTGATCTTGGCTGGCCGGCCCTCGGTGATGTTGAACGTCAGCTTCACCTGGTTGCGCTGCACCGGCGTGACGGTGGTCACCACTTCGGCGCCGTACAGGCTGCGGTTGACGTACTGGCTCTTGATCTCCTGCTCGGCCCGGTCCAGCAGCGCCTTGTCGTAGGGGCGGCCCGGGGTCACGCCTATGTCGCGCAGCACGGCCTTGAGCCGGTCGTCGTCAAACTCCCGGTTGCCGGCAAACTCTATGGCTGAAACCGATGGCCGCTCCTGGACGACGACGACCAGCACCGTGCCGTCGACCTGCAGGCGCACGTCGCTGAACACGCCCAGCCCGTACAGCGCGCGGATGGCCGCGGCGCCCTTGTCGTCGTCGTACTCGTCGCCAACGCGCAGCGGCAATGACGCGAAGACGGTACCGGGTTCGACCCGCTGCAATCCCTCGACCCGGATGTCGCTGACTGTGAATGGCTCCACCGCCAAGGCCAGCTGCGCCGCCAGCAACAGGCCCGCCAGCATCAGCGCCAGGTTCAGGAAAAAGCTATGAGCGGTTGACTTCATGGATGCAGCAGAAAGAATGATGGCAGGGTGGCCGGCCGGGCTGCCAGGCAGCGGCGCTCAGCCCAGCAGGTTGACGACATCGTTGTAGATGGCAAGAGTCATGACGGCGCCCAGCACGGCCGCCCCCGCGTACTGCAGATACGCCAGCCACCGGCCCGCGACGGCCCTGCCCGTCACCGCCTCCCACAAATAATACATCAGGTGCCCACCGTCCAGAACAGGAACAGGAAGCAGGTTCAGCACCCCAAGACTGACACTGATAAACGCAAGAAATCCGAGATAGTAGACCAGCCCAAGCTCGGCGGATTTTCCCGCGTAGTCGGCTATCATAACCGGGCCGCTCAGGCTCTTGAGTGAAACCGCACCCACGACCATGCGGCCGAGCACGCGCAGCGACAGCGCAGACACTTCCCAGGTGCGCGTCACGCCCAGCCAGGCGCCGGTCAGGGGCCCCTTGCGCACCAGAACCATCTCGGGCGCGGCACCGACCAGGGCGCCAATGCGGCCCAGGGTCCGTCCGTCTTCTTGCTGCAGGTCGGGCGTGACGACCAGCTCTTGCTCCTGGCCTGCGCGCAGCACGCGCCAGTGCTGTGGCGCCGGTGCGCCAGCCCGGCCCGAGTCCCGGATCAGGCTGCGCAGCTGCTGGCCGTCGGCGATGGCCACGTCATCCACCTGCAGCACCAGGTCCCCGGGCTGCAGCCCGGCGCGTTCGGCGGCCCCGCCGGCAACCAGGTCGCCGATCAGCGGCCGCGTCGCCGGCGCAACGATGCCTATCTCGCGAAACAGCTGTGCGTCGGGCTCCGCCCGGGCCAGCGCGGACAGCGGCAACGTCACGCGCTCGGCCCCGCCGGCATGATCTGCGGGGCGGACATCAAGCACCACGTCACGCCGCGCCAGCGCACCCCGGGTCAGCAGCCAGCGCAGCTCCTCGAACGAGGCCAGCGGCTTCAGGTCCGAGCCCGCAAGCGCGCCTTCCTGCACCAGGTCGCCGCCGTGCAGGCCGGCTTGCGCCGCCAGCGACGCCGCCGGTGGCGCCGACAGCAGGGCGCGCGGCTCCTGCACGCCTATCCAGTTCACGGCCGTGTACAGGATCACCGCCATGAGCAGGTTGGCCACCGGCCCGGCCGCCACGATCAGCGTGCGCTTGGCCAGCGGCTGCACGTTGAACGCCTGGTGCCGCAACGCGTCGGGAACGGCTGCCTCGCGTTCGTCAAGCATCTTGACGTAGCCGCCCAGCGGAATGGCGCTGATGACGAATTCGGTGTCCTGTCCCGGATGCTGCCGCCTGGGCTTGAAGCGCAGCAGCACGGGGCCAAAGCCGATGGAAAAGCGCAGCACGCGCACGCCGCAGGCCACGGCAACGCGGTAATGCCCCCACTCGTGGCCCGCGATCAGCACGCTCAGTGCAAAGACAAAGGCAAGCAGCGTCACCAGCATGGCATCAGGAGCGGGCCGTGGCAGAGGCCATGGCCCGTGCATTCGGTCTTCATTGCCGCAAGTGTGCCAGCAATGACGTTGCCGTGGCGCGACTTTCCGTGTCCAGCGCCAGCAGCGCGGGCAGGTCCTGGAGCCGCCCCGGCGCCACCTGCGCCAGCGTGCCATGGATGACCGCATGGATCTGGTCAAAGCGGATGCGCCGCGCCAGGAACGCCGCCACGGCCACTTCGTTGGCGGCGTTGAGCACCGCGCACGTTCCCGGCGGTGCGGCAAGCGCCTCCCAGGCCAGTGCCAGCGCCGGGAAGCGCGCGCGGTTTTCATCGCTGTCCATGGGCTCGAAGCTCAGGTCGCGCAGCGCGCCAAAATCCAGCGCGGCAGCGCCCGACGCCATGCGCCCGGGCCAGGCCAGGCCATACGCGATGGGCACGCGCATGTCCGGCGTCCCCAGCTGCGCGAGCACCGACTTGTCACTGTACTGAACCATGGAGTGCACGACGCTCTGCGGGTGCAGGACGACCTCTATGGACGCCGGCGCCAGCCCAAACAGGTAATGCGCCTCGACCACTTCCAGCGCCTTGTTCATCATGGTGGCCGAATCGACCGAAATCTTGGGCCCCATGACCCAGGTCGGGTGCGCGCAGGCCTGCTCGGGCGTCACCTGCGCCAGCTCGGCCGGACTGTGTCGCAGGAACGGCCCGCCCGACGCGGTCAGGATGATCTTATCCACCCGCTCGGGCCAGGTGGCACGGTCTTGCGGCAGCGCCTGGAAAATCGCCGAATGCTCGCTGTCTATGGGCAGCAGCGTTGCGCCCCCGTCACGCACCGCCGCCAGGAACAGCTCGCCGCCAACGACCAGCGCCTCCTTGTTGGCCAGCAGCAGGCGCTTGCCGGCACGCGCGGCAGCCAGAGTGGACGACAGCCCCGCGGCACCGACAATGGCCGCCATGACGGTGTCCACCCCCGCATCGCTGGCAACCTGCTCCAGCGCGCGCTCGCCATGCATCACTTGCGTCGTGAGCCCGCGTGCGCGCAGCTTGCGCTCCAGCCGGGCAGCGTGCCCGCTGCCGGCCATGACCGCAACCTGTGGCCGGAACCGCAGGCACTGCTCAAGGAGCTTCTCGACACGGGTTGCCGCGGTCAGCGCCACGACCTCGAAACGATCCGGATGCCGCGCGATGACATCCAGCGTATTGCAGCCTACCGAGCCAGTGGAACCCAGGACGGCAACGCGCTGCATGCTCAGGCGCCTCCAGTCTGCGCCAGCTGCACCAGCAGCCAGGCCATGGGCAGGACCGGCAGCAGCGCATCGATGCGGTCCAGGACGCCACCGTGCCCGGGCAGCAAGGCACTGGAATCCTTGACGCCGGCGCTGCGCTTGACCAGCGATTCAAAGAGGTCGCCGGCCACGCTGACGCCAACCAGCAGCGCAACGGCAACCGCCAGCCCCCAGGCACCCAGCGCATGCAGCCGCGTATAAATACTGGCCGAATCCACGGCAAGCCGCGTATCCAGCCAGAACCACAGGATGGCAACGGCTGCGGCCAGGCAAAATCCGCCGGCCACGCCTTCCCAGGTCTTTCCGGGGCTGATGGCAGGCGCCAGCTTGTGGCGACCCCAGCGGCGCCCGGCCGCGTACGCGCCGGTATCTGCGGCCCACACCAGCACCAGCACCGACAGCAGTGCATTGATGCCGGCCGCGCGCCAGTGCACGGCAGCGAGCCAGCCCAGCGCCAGCAGTACGGGACCCGCCAGGACGCGCAGGATCATGGGCACGCGCGGCCAGCCGGCCACGCCGGCGCGCAGGGCCGCGCTGGCGCCCAGCAGCCACAGCAGCGCAGCGAGCGCCCACAGCGGCAGCGTCGCATCGTCGCCCACGGCAAGCAGCAGCACGCACAGGAGCAGGGTCAGCGGCACGCAGGCCCATTGCAGCAGCACGATGGGCGTGTTCATGCGCCCCCACTCCCAGGCCGCAGCGGCAACGGCGACCAGCAGCGCGGCGTCAAACCAGGCCGGGGGCGCGGCAAACAGCAGCGCCGCGAGGATGGCGACCAGGATGAGCGCGGTGGCCACGCGCTGCATCAGCATGCGGCCGCCCCCTGCGCCTGCGGCGGCGGTGCAAGCTGCTCGGAGGTACGGCCAAAGCGCCGCTCGCGCGCGGCGTACGCCGCCAGCGCACCGTCCAGCGCCGCGTCGTCAAAATCCGGCCACAGCGTGTCGGTGAAATAAAGTTCGCTGTACGCAGATTGCCACAGGAGGAAATTGCTGATGCGCTGCTCGCCGCCGGTGCGGATGAGCAGGTCCGGGTCGGGCACGTGCGCCAGCGCCAGCGCACGGCCCAGCGCCGCTTCGGTCATGTCCTGGCCGCTGGCGGCAACGCGCGCGGCCGCCTGCGCAATGTCCCAGCGGCCGCCATAGTTGAAGCAGACGTTGAAGATCATGCGCTCACCTCCTGCCGTCCCGGCCTCGGCCCGGCGCAAGCCGTCCTGCAGGCGCGCGGAGAGGCGAGCGCGGTCGCCCACGACATACAGGCGGATGGCGTTCTTCTGCAGCTCGGCCACTTCGCGCACCAGCGCCTTGCCCATGAGGTCCATGAGGCCGTTGACCTCGGGCACCGGCCGCCGCCAGTTCTCGGAAGAAAACGCAAAGACGGTCAGGACGCCCACGCCGCGCCGGACGCAGGCCCGCATGCACTGGCGCAGGGCGTCCACGCCCTGGCGATGACCGGCAATGCGCGGCAGGTGACGCTGGCGTGCCCAGCGCCCGTTGCCATCCATGACGATGGCCACATGCGCGGGAAGCGGCGAACAGGCAGGTTCGGCAGGCATGGATCGCAGCGGAGGATGGGGTCACAGCGCACCGGACCGGAACTCCCGGACCCGTTGCCCTGCCTCAGACCTCCATGATGTCCTGTTCCTTGGCGGCAATCAGCTCGTCGATCTGTTCCACGTGCTCGTCGGTGGCCTTCTGGATGGCCGCTTCCGAGCGCTTCTGGTCGTCCTCGGTCGCTTCCTTGTCCTTGACCATGCGCTTGACGGCATCGTTGGCATCGCGACGCAGGTTGCGCACCGCGATCTTGGCCTGCTCCCCCTCGGCGCGACAGATCTTGGTCATCTCCCGGCGCCGCTCCTCGCTCATGGGCGGCATGGGCACGCGGATGAGATCACCCAGGCTGGCCGGGTTCAGGCCCAGGTCGCTCTCGCGAATCGCCTTCTCGATCTTGGCGCCCATGCCCTTTTCCCACGGCTGCACGCTGATGGTGCGCGCGTCTATGAGCGAGACGGTGGCCACCTGCGACAGCGGCACCTCGCTGCCGTAATACTCGACCTGGACGCTGTCGAGCAGCTGCGGATTGGCGCGACCGGTCCGGATCTTGGCCAGGTTGCCCTTCAGGGCGCTGATGGACTGGCTCATCTTGCGCTCTGCGTCCCTGTGGATTTCGTCTATGGTCGTCATCACAACACTCCTGCATTGCACGCCCGCACCACGCGGGCTGGCGGCAAGGCCTCAAACATGCACCAGCGTGCCCTCGTCCGATCCGGACAGGATACCGACCAGCGCGCCCGGCTTCAAAATGGAAAACACCCGTATCGGCAGCTTCTGGTCCCGGCACAGGGCAAAGGCCGTGGCATCCATGATGCCGAGCCCGAGCCGCATGGCTTCGTCAAAGCTGAGTTGAGCATAACGCGTTGCCGAAGCATCCACCTCGGGGTCTGCACTGTACACGCCATCGACCTTGGTCGCCTTGAGCACGACCTCGGCGCCAATCTCGGCACCACGCAGCGCCGCAGCGGTATCGGTGGTGAAAAACGGGTTGCCGGTGCCGGCGGCAAACACCACCAGCTTGCCTTCTTCCAGGTATTGCAGCGCCTTGGGCCGCACGTAGGGCTCGGCAACCTCTTCGATGCTGATCGCTGACATGACCCGCGCGGTCAGCCCCTGGCGGTTCATGGCATCGGCCAGCGCCAGCGCGTTCATGACGGTGGCCAGCATCCCCATGTAGTCCGCCGTTGCGCGATCCATGCCCTCGGAGCCTGCCGAGACGCCCCGGAAAATGTTGCCGCCGCCAATGACCACGGCCACCTGCACGCCCATGGCCACCACCTCGGCAATATCGCTGACGATGCGCTCGATGGTGCCGCGGTCGATGCCAAACGGCTGCTCGCCCATCAGCGCTTCGCCTGAGAGCTTGAGCAGCACGCGCCGGTGCACGGGCAGAACTTCAGTCATGGTCGCCCCCGGTCCAGCCCGTCCTCACCTGTCTGCTTCGGTCATGGAGACCCATCCGGCCCACCAATTCGCGTGCGGTCACGCTGCACCCTGCGCCGCGGCCATCTGCGCGGCAACCTCGGCTGCAAAGTCGTCCGACTTCTTCTCCAGGCCCTCGCCGACCACGTAGAGGACAAAACTGGCGACACGCGTGTTGCTGTCCCTGAGCATCTGCCCGACCGACTGCTTGTCGTCCTTGACGAAGGCCTGGTCCAGCAGCACCACTTCCTTCATGTACTTGCGGACGGAGCCCTCGACGATCTTCTCGACGATGTCGGCCGGCTTGCCCGATTCGGCCGCCTTGGCAGCGGCAACGCTGCGCTCCTGCTCCAGCAGCGCCGCCGGCACTTCGGCTTCGGACAGCGCCACCGGCTTCATGGCCGCCACCTGCATGGCCACGTCGCGCGCCGCGGCCTCGTCGCCCTCGTACTCGACCAGGACACCGATGCGGCCGCCGTGCAGGTAAGTCACCAGCGGATTGCCGCCGGCCTTGCGCGCAAAGCGGCGAAAGCCCATGTTCTCGCCAATCTTGCCGACCAGTCCCTTGCGCACGTCGTCCAGCGTCGGGCCATAGCCATCCTGCTCGTACGGCAGGCCGGCCAGCGCCGCCACGTCGGCCGGGTCGTGCTCGGCCACCAGGCGCGCCGCAGCCTGCGCCATGTTCTGGAACATCTCGTTCTTGGTGACGAAGTCGGTCTCGCAGTTGACCTCGACCAGCGCGCCGACGTTGCCGTCCACGTGCGCGGCCACAACGCCCTCGGCCGTGACCCGGCCCGACTTGCTGCCCGCCTTGGTCCCCAGCTTGATGCGCAAAAGCTCCTCGGCCCGGGCCATGTCGCCATCGGCCTCGGTCAGCGCCTTCTTGCACTCCATCATGGGCGCATCGGTCTTGGCGCGCAACTCGCCCACCATCTTTGCTGTAATCGTTGCCATTGCCATTACTCCGTTCTGTCTGTCGTGTCGCGGGCGGCCTGCCCGCAACCCAAATCCATGAAAAAGGGCGCCACAAGCGCCCCTGTCCTGGTCCACACCAGAGGCGCCCTGGCCGTTTGTCAGCGATCGCTCAAGCCTCGCCTGCTTGCGCTTGCGCTGGCCCCGCTGCGGCCACGTCGCCCGGGACTTCGACAAAGTCGTCGTCACCGTCTGCCGGCTCGACCGCGTGCACCACCGCGCTGGCCGCATCGTTCTTGCCCTCGAGCACCGCGTCGGCCATGCCGCGCGCGTACAGGAGGATGGCCCGGGCCGAATCGTCGTTGCCGGGGATCACGTGGTCAATGCCTTCGGGATTGTGGTTTGAATCAACCACGCCGATCAGCGGAATGCCCAGCTTGTGCGCTTCGGCCACGGCGATCTTGTGGAAGCCCACGTCGACGACGAAGATGGCGTCCGGCAGCGCGCTCATGTCCTGGATGCCGCCGATGTCGCGCTCCAGCCTGTTGATGGTGCGCGTGAACATCAGCTGCTCTTTCTTGGTCATGGCGTCCAGACCCTCTTCCTGCTGCGCTTTCATGTCCTTGAGACGCTTGATCGAGCTCTTGACCGTCTTGAAGTTGGTCAGCATGCCGCCCAGCCAGCGCTGGTCCACGTACGGCATGCCGGCGCGCTGGGCTTCCTCGGACATGATTTCCCGCGCCTGGCGCTTGGTGCCGACAAACAGCACCGTGCCGCCGTTGGCAACCAGCTGGCGCACGAACTTTTGCGCCTGCTGGAACATGGGAAGCGACGCTTCCAGGTTGATGATGTGTATCTTGTTGCGATGGCCAAAGATAAATGGGGCCATCTTGGGGTTCCAGAAGCGGGTCTGGTGGCCAAAATGGACACCGGCTTCCAGCATTTCACGCATGGTGACGGGCATGGTTTTCCTCTGCAAGGTTGGGTTCATAAGCCGGCCTACCATTGCCCGCATGGCGCGGCTCAACCCAGCGCCCGGGCAACACCTTGACAAGCAGCGGCGCGAAGGCACCAACAGGCCACCGCGCCGGCGCCAGACCGGCTTGCGATTTGCTCCGCCGCACCGGATGCAGGCAACATGCGCCCACGCCCCGCTCACGGCAGAACCTACTGATTATAACCTCCATCCGGGAAAATCCGGGCCGGCCGCTGACGCGCCGCCACGCGGCCGCCCGCCTGGGCCAGAGGCACAATAAGCGCATGCCACAACCCCTGGACGCCAGCACCCGACCCACGCCGCTGTTTGACGTGGCCGCCACGCGCGAAATCGAACGCCAGGCCGCAGCCGGCCTGCCGGCCGGCACGCTGATGCAGCGCGCCGGCCGGGCCACGGCGCGGCTGGCGCTGGCGCTGGCGCCGCATGCGCGGCATTTCGTGATCGCCTGCGGCCCCGGAAACAACGGCGGCGACGGCCTGGACGCCGCCGCGCGGCTGCGCGCACGCGGCAAGGTCGTGACCGTCATCCACCTGGGCGACCCGGCGCGCCTGCCCCAGGACGCGCAGGCTGCGCTGCAGCGTGCGCAAGCCGCCCAGGTGCGCTTTGCCACCACCATGCCGGCCGGCCTGACCTGCAACGACCTGTGCATTGATGCGCTGCTGGGCATAGGCGCGTCCCGGGCACCAGCCAACGACATGGCGCAGCTGCTCGGGCAACTGCACGCCGCTCCGGCCCGGTTGCTCAGCGTTGACGTGCCCACGGGCCTGGATGCGGACAGCGGCCAGCTCTTGGCGGCTGGCGCCGCGGCCGACAGCGCGATGCCAGCCTGCCGGCGCCACACGCTCACGCTGCTGACCTGCAAGCCCGGGCTCTTCACCGGGCAGGGGCGCGATGCCTGCGGACGCATCTGGTTCGACGACCTGGGCGCGGCGCAGCCTGACACGCCCGCGCCCGCGCCCGCGCCCGCGGCCTGGCTGAACCGGCCGCAGCCCGCGGCGCCCCGGGCACACGCAAGCCACAAGGGCTCCTACGGGAGCGTGGCCGTGGTCGGCGGCGCGGCAAACCGCGCGCGCGGCATCGCGATGCAGGGCGCCGCCTTGCTGGCGGCATCCGCCGCGCTGCATGCCGGCGCCGGCCGCGTCCATGTGAGCCTGCTCGATGAGGACGCGGCGCTGCTTGGCCCGCAACAGCCCGAGCTGATGTTTCGCCGCTTCTCCGCGCTGCCGCTGCCCGAACTCACGGTGGTGGCCGGCTGCGGCGGCGGCGACGCCATCATCGCGCTGATGGACCCCATCCTTGCGACAGCAGGTCAGCTGGTGCTCGATGCCGACGGACTCAACGCCGTGGCGCGCAGCCGGACGCTGCAGCAGCGGCTGGCGGCGCGGGGTGCCGCCGGGCAGGCCACGGTGCTGACGCCGCATCCGCTGGAAGCCGCGCGGCTGCTGCAAGCAACCACGGCGCAGGTTCAAGACAACCGCTTGCATGCGGCGCAGGCATTGGCCAAGCGCTACGGTTGCACCGTCGTGCTCAAGGGGTCCGGCACCGTCGTCACCGCGCCAGGACACGCGCCACGCATCAATCCCAGTGGCAACGCGCGCCTGGCCTGCGCCGGCACCGGAGATGTGCTTGCCGGCTTCATAGCCGCTGGCCTTGCCAGCGGCAGCCCACCGCTGGCAGCGGCCTGCCTCGCCGTTTACCAGCACGGCGCGATCGCCGACGCCTGGCCTGCGGCAATGCCGCTGACCGCTGCAGCTCTTGCAACGCGATGGCCGGCTGCAGCGGTTGCCTGAACCGCTCGCGGCACGGCAGCCCTCTGCAGGCGGCAGCGCGACCTGCCTGTCCTGCCCAGGCCATAGCCTGCGCCCAACCCGCCGTGAACCGATTCCCAAGCGACGCGGCGGCCCGGCCGGTCCGGATCAGCGCGCCTTGTGCTTCTTGGCCGTGCGCGCCGTGCGGCTCCCCGCCTTGGCTGCAGCCGGCTTCTTGTTCGCCTTGTCCGGCTTGTGCGCCGACTTGCGGGCCGACTGCTTCTTGCCGCTGCCGCGCGTATCCGCGGCGGGCGTGTCGGCCAGCAGCCGAAAATCAATCTGCCGCGCATCCAGGTCCACGCGGCTGACCTGCACGCGCACCGGCGTGCCAATGGCATAGGCCGTGCCGCTTTGCTCGCCGCGGATCTGCTGGCGCACCTCGTCAAACTGGAAGTACTCGTCGCCCAGCTCGCTGATGTGGACCAGGCCTTCCACGTACAGTTCGTCCAGCGAGACGAAGAGGCCAAAGCTGGTCGCGCTGGTCACCGTGCCGGCAAAGACTTCGCCCAGGTATTGGCGCATGTACTGGCACTTGAGCCAGGCCTCGACGTCGCGGCTGGCCTCTTCGGCGCGCCGCTCGCAGGCGCTGCAGTGCAGGCCGGCCAGTTCCCAGCGCTGTGCCTGCGCACCCGTCTTTTGGCCGGATTCTTGCGCTGGCTCGCCGCTGCGTTTTTGCAGCCGCTTGGCAAACTCGGCCTCCAGCTCGCCGGCCTCGGGCAATTCGGGCAGCTTGTACTGCCTCTCGTCCAGCAGTGCCTTGATGACCCGGTGCGCCAGCAGATCCGGATAGCGCCGGATCGGACTGGTGAAGTGCATGTACGCGTCGTATGCCAGGCCAAAGTGCCCCTTGTTCTGCGGCTTGTACACGGCCTGGCTCATCGCGCGCAGCAGCTGCATCTGTATCTGCTCGGCGTCGGGCCGGTCCCGCGTGGCGTCGGCAATCTGCTGGAACACCTGCGGTGACGGCTCGTCGCCCACCGACACCTTCACGTCCAGCGCCCGCAGGTACGCGCGCAGCGCCTCCACCTTTTCCGCCGGGGGCGGCTCGTGCACCCGGTACAGTGCCAAGGCGTCCTTGTGCTGGCGCACGAAGTCGGCACAACAGACATTGGCCGCCAGCATGCACTCTTCAATGAGCCGGTGCGCGTCGTTGCGCGGACTCGGCTCTATGCTGGTGACCCGCCCCTGGTCGTCGCAGATGATCTGCGTCTCCACCGTATCAAAGTCTATGGCGCCCCGGCGCTGGCGTGCCTGCAACAACGACTGGAATGCCCCGTGCAGGTGGCGCAGGTGCGGCAGCAGCTCCGCGTTGTCCAGCGGCTGGCTCCTGCCTTTGTCCGGCGTCAGCGCAGCCGCCACCTGGTCGTACGTGAGCCGGCCCTGGCTGCGGATGACCGCGGGGTAGAACTGGTACGCATGGATCTTGCCGCGCGCGCTGACCAGCATGTCGCACACCAGCGCCAGACGGTCCATGTCCGGATTGAGCGAGCACAGGCCATTGCTGAGCTTCTCCGGCAGCATGGGCACGACGCGGCGCGGGAAATAAACGCTGGTTGCACGCGCGTAGGCATCGGCATTGATGGCATCGCCATCGTGCACGTAGTGGCTGACGTCGGCAATGGCCACCAGCAGGCGCCAGCCATTGGGCTTCCTGCCGCGCCCGGTGACCACGGCCGGCTCGCAGTAGACCGCGTCGTCGAAGTCGCGGGCATCCTCGCCGTCTATGGTGACAAACGCAACATCGCCCAGGTCCACCCGCCCCTGGCGGTCGGCCGAGCGCACCTTGTTGGGCAGCGACTGCGCCGTGTCCAGGCACGCCTGCGAAAACGCATGCGGGATGCCGAACTTGCGCACCGCAATCTCGACTTCCATGCCCGGGTCGTCCACCTCCCCCAGCACCTCAACGACCCGGCCCACCGGTTGTCCGTAGAGCGCCGGCGGCTCGGTCAGCTCGACCACGACGACCTGCCCGTCCTGCGCAGACGCCAGCGCACGCTTGGGGATCAGCACATCACGGCCATAGCGCCGGTCTTCCGGCGCAAGCAGCCAGTGCCCGTCTTCCTGCAACAGGCGCCCGATCAGGAGCCGCGCCCCGCGCCGCAGGATTTCAACGACGCGCCCTTCGGGCCGGCCGCGCCGGTCGTGGCCCATGAGCTTGACGCGGACGTGGTCGCCGTGCAGGACGGCGGCCATCTCCCTGGACGACAGGTGAACGTCGGGTTCACCATCGTCGCGAATGACAAAACCGTGGCCTGACGCATGGCCCTGCACGGTTCCGATGATTTCGCCGGCAGGCATGCCGGCATTTTTTGAGCGATTGATATAGAATCTCCAAGTTCTGAAGCCCAGGTGGCGGAATTGGTAGACGCACTAGTTTCAGGTACTAGCGGGTAAAACCGTGGAGGTTCGAGTCCTCTCCTGGGCACCAAACACCATGCGCCAGCTCCAAACGGAGCCTCTTGCGCACGCATTGTCAAGAAACACGCGCAGCGGGGCCTGCCTCTCGCCCCGCATGGCGCCTGTTCAACGAATCACATACACCGCGCACTCGGCGCGCTGCATGACTTTCCTGCTGACTGAACCCAGCAGCAGGGTCTTGAGGTCGCCGTGGCCCCGGGCGCCCACGGCAATCATGCTGGCATCTGCGGCGGCAGCGACGATGGCTTGCGCAGCACGTCCTTCGCTGACCACCTGCTCGACTTTCAGGTCCGGATGGCGTGCATGGACACGCTCGGTGGCCCAGCGTGCCGTTTCTGCCGCGCGCTCGGCCACGTCGGACGCCAGCTGGTCGTACAAACCGGCCTGCTCATCCGCAGAACGCCAAGCCTGCGGGAACGCCTCAGCGCCGGGCAGCGCCACCGGCGCCGCCTTGTCGGCATGCGCCCCCGCAGGCGGTGCCTGCCGCTGCGCAAACAGCCCCGACCACAGATGCTTCTCGGGCGGCCGCCAGGCCACGACGACGCGCAGGAACGAGCCCGTGTCTTCGGCAAGCAACGCCGCCTCGTCCAGCGCACGCGTGCTGTGCTCCGAGCCATCCACGCCAACGACCACCGGATGCTGCATCGACGGCAGCGGCCGGGGCGATTGCCGGATGACCGCCACCGGGCAGGCTGCGTGCGTGGCCACGGCAGCTGCGTCGCTGCCCAGCAGGGCGCCTGACAGCAGGCTGCGGCCGCGGTGGCCAACCACCACCAGCGACGCCCGGCGCGAATAATCAACCAGCGCGGCGGCGGCGCCGCTCTGCACGCCTGCGGCAGTGACCTGGATGGACGCCAGGGTTCGTGCCTGTGCGGCGCCCTGCTCGGCAATTTCCTGCGCGCGCTGCTGGTACATCTCCAGGATGCCGGCACGCGCCATCTCGACCGCCGGATGCTCGACGCTGGTGGCGTGAACCACGATCAGCGACACGGCGCGACGCTGCGCCACCTCTGCCGCCCACTTCAGGGCAAATTCGCTTTCCCGGGACGTGTCATAACCAACAACGACCGGACTGTTCCATTCTTTCATCTTCTTCTCCAACTGTGGCGGGTTGCGCGCCGCGATCATCCTATTGTCTGCCACCGGGCACGGAGGCATGGCCAGCAAAGCCAGTATATGGGCGGCCGGGACGGCAGCGCGGCATGGCGCGCTGGTCGTCGGCACTTGCAAAAAACGCGATCAGGTATAACCCTAGAATCCGCAGTTGACCGCTTATTTTCTTTGGCAGCTATTTGTTATTGCTCGAGTTCTTGCGTTTTTCAATGTCCACCCATCAGATGAAGACGCTATGCGCCTGTTCGCACAGCGCTGGACGCACCATGCTGCGTTGCTCCGCCTTGCAGACAGTAGTCTGCGGCGTTGTCGCGCCTTGCCTGACACGCCCTTCGCTGCACGCTCAAGCGCATCCAACTGCGGAATCTAGGATAACTCGGGTTGTCCGCTCCGCCGGCTGCCCGATGACCCCACCGGCTTGCCACCGCGCCCGCGGGCGCAAAAAACAAGACAAGGATGCCCCATGCAAGGTGACCCGACACAGCACATCTCGCAAACAACGGGCCTGCTCGCAGACACCGACTATGCCCTCACCGACCGCGACGTACGGCTGCACAACGCGGACCTGGCGCCGGTGCCCGCGTCCAAACGCAGCTGGGGCGCACTGGAACTCTTCAACGTCTGGACCAACGACGTGCAATCGCTGGCCGGCTACACGCTGGCGGCCAGCCTGTTCATCACGGCCGGCATCAATGGCTGGCTTGTTTTTGTCGCCATCATCCTGGCCAGCGTCATCGTCATGTTCCTGGTCAACCTCTCGGGCAAGCCCAGCGTGCGGTACGGCATTCCATACGCCGTCATGGCCCGCACCAACATGGGCGTGCTGGGTGCCCGCTTCCCGGCCCTGCTGCGCGGCATCGTCGGCATGTTCTGGTTTGGCGCACAAACCTATTTTGCCTCCACTGCGCTGGCGCTGGCGCTGCATGCGCTCCTGCCCCATGCCTCGACCGCAACGCTGTGGTCGCTGACCTGGATAGGCTGGCTGTCCATCGTGCTGGTCACCCTGTTTCAACTGCTCATCTTCATTCGCGGCATAGGCTGGATCTCCCGTTTCCTCAATTTTGCCGGACCTGCGGTCTACGTGGTCATGATCCTGCTGCTGATCGCGATCTGGACAAAGGCCGGCGACGAGCTCCTGCAAGGCGTCGGCCACCTGTTCCAGTCCGAGATCAGCGGCTGGGCCGCCGTATCGTCCTTCTTTGGCGTGGTCGGCACCATGGTGGCGTACTTTGCGGCCGTGGTCGTCAACTATGGCGACTTCTCGCGCTTCACCCGCTCGCTCAGGAGCATGCGCCGCGGCAACTTCTACGGCCTGCCGGTCTCGCTCACGCTGTTCACCTTCCTGGCGCTGTTCATCACCGCCGGCGCGTACATCGCGTTCCAGGATGGCCAGGGCGAGCCGCTGACCAACCCGGCCGACATCGTGGGCCTGATAGACAACACCGCGCTCACGCTCATTGCCGCGCTCACCTTCTTCATTGCCACCGTGGGGATCAACCTGGTCGCCAACTTCGTGCCGCCCGCGTACGACCTGGCCAACCTGTGGCCGGCACGGATCACGTTCCGCATCGGCGGACTCATCACGGCAGCGATCGGATTCGTCATTGCCGTGCTGTGGGTGGCCGTGATCGCGCCCATGGGTTTCCCCAGGTTTGTCGACACGCTGGGCGCCGTCCTCGCGCCGCTGTATGGGCTGCTGGTCTGCGACTACTACATCCTGCGCAAGGGCCGGCTGTACGTGCGCGACATGTTCACCATGTCGCCGCGGGGCGTCTATCATTTCAACAATGGCTGGAACTACCGGGCGCTGTCGGCGGTTGGCGTGGCTGCGCTCTTTTCCATTGCCACGGTCTGGGTTCCCGTGCTGGCCGACAACCTCAGCGGCTTTGGCTGGATGATAGGCGCGTTCCTGGGCGGGCTGTTCCACTGGATCGTCATGCGCGGACGCATCATCATCGATCCGCCGGCACCGGCCAGCCAGGGCACTGCCTGACGCCAGGCGCAGCCCGCCGGCAGCAGCTTCAGCGCGACCCCAGCATGCCAAAGGCGTTGAACATCTGCTCGGCGTGGCGGGTCATCTGGTCCTGGAGCTGGGCAAATGCCGTGCGCGACTGCTCCACGTGCCCGGCCATCATGCTTTGCAGCATCAGCGACTGCATGCGCGCCATGTGCGTCCACAGCTCGGGCGTGAGTTCGCCAGACTGGCGCGCCAGCCGCGCCTGCAGCTCGACCATGGCATGGATGTTCTTTTCCAGGTAGGCGCCGACAAAACCCTGCATGGTGCAACCGTAAAACCGGATGATTTCGGCCAGCGCCTTCTCCGAAAATATGGGCTCGCCCCCGGCCTCTTCTTCCAGCAGGATCTGCAGCAGCACCGCACGGGTCAGGTCCTTGCCGCTCTTGTTGTCCTGGACGACAAAGGCCTCGCGATCGAGCACCAGCTGTCGAACCTGGGCCAGCGTGAAGTACGACGACGTCTCGGTATCGTAAAGCCTGCGATTGGGATATTTCTTGATGATTCGTGTCTGTCGTGCACGCTTGGGCAAATCGGATTTTTCCATCTGAATCATGCTACCCTGGCGCTGCGCGCCGCCACCCCATCGGCGATCAGCAACCACGCCTGTGTCTGGGCACGCGTGCTTGCCACGCGCCCGCAGCGGCCTGGCGCCTCGGCAAGAACACGTGAACTGGTGGGGCGTCAGGGATTCGAACCCTGGACCAATGGATTAAGAGTCCACTGCTCTACCAGCTGAGCTAACGCCCCACAGATCCCGATGCTGGCAGGCCATTATGGCAGCCACGGGCCGCTGCCGCGGGCCGTGCCCGCCATCTTGTGTCTGTCTCTGGTGGGTCGTGCGGGATTCGAACCCACGACCAATGGATTAAAAGTCCACTGCTCTACCAGCTGAGCTAACGACCCCACCGCCGCTTCAGCACGCTGTCTACAAAATGCGGCAAACGTGCAATTATATTACGTGCGGGTCTTTTCGACAGACAGATGATTGAGCAGCCAGCCTGCGGCACACAGGCCAAAGGTCGCGGTCACGGCCACCGCGGAGCCGTAGCCGTGGCAGCTGAGGCTGCCATCGGTCGCCGCGGGCAGGTCGCCGGCAAGCGGCAGCACCATGGACTCGCGGCTGAAGACGCAGGCCACGCCCAGGCGCCCCTGGCGCGGCGCGCCGTGCTCGCGTCGCAGGCGATAGCGCAGCCCGGCCAGCAGCCGGTCGTGCGTGACCTGCGCCAGGTCGCCCACTTCGACACGCTCGCCCTGGCGCTTGCCACCGGCGGCGCCCACCGTGACAAATGCCGAACCGGCACGCAAGGCCCACGCGGCCATGGTGGTCTTGGCGCGCAGCTGGTCGCAGGCATCGAGCACGGCATCCACCGGAGCCGGCAGCAGCGCCGGCCAGTTGCCCGCATCGACAAACGCGTCGACCGCGTGCACCACGCAGGCCGGATTGATGCGGCCTATGCGCTCGGCCATGGCCAGCACCTTGGCCTGCCCCAGCGTCTCGTCCAGCGCGTGGATCTGCCGGTTCACGTTGGACTCGGCCACGTGGTCCAGGTCGATCAGGGTCAGCTCGCCCACGCCGCTGCGCGCCAGCGCCTCGGCAGCCCAGGAGCCCACGCCGCCCATGCCGATCACCGCCACGTGTGCGCCGGCAATCCGTTCAGCGCCAGCCGGGCCGTAGAGCCGGGCCACGCCGCCAAAGCGCCGCGCCAGATCCGGGGTCATTGCAGCAGATGCTCCATGCGCCAGGCCTGGTACCTGAGCGCAACCACCGCACCGGCAATGATGCTGGCCGTGGCGGCAAACGCGGTCAGGCTCAGGTTGGACAGGCCGCTCAGCCCCTCGCCCACGGTGCAGCCCAGCGCCGTGACGCCGCCCACGCCCATGAGCGCGCCGCCGGCCAGGTGGTTGGCCAGGTCCTCCGTGCTGCGAAAGCCCTGCCAATGGAAGCTGCGGGTCAGCAGCGCGTGCGCGCAGGCGCCGGCGATGACGCCGACCACCGACACCACGGCCATTCCCAGGTGCAGGCTGGCGTCGCTGTAGTACATGAGCCAGTGGATGGATTCGGCCAGCGGCGCGGTGAAGCTCAGCGCCTCCATGCGCCCGGAGCGCGACCCCAGGTAAACCGCTTCCAGTGTGGCCGGATTCTCGGCCACGTAGCCCAGGTGGCCCGCCACCCACCACATGCCGACAACGACCGCGCCTGTGCCCACGCCTGCCAGCAGGTTGTTGGCATTCAGGAAATGCCGGCCCAGCAGGGCCCAGGCGATGAAGATGCCGCCCACCCCCGCCGCGGCCAGCAACAACGCGCTCGCCAGCGGCCAGCCGCTGATGCCCTGCAGCAGAAAGCCCAGCGTTGCCGGCCCGTCAAAGCGGGCAAACACCCGGTCCACGGTGGCCACGCGCAGCACGGCGGTGACGCCGCGCAGCGTGATGTATGCAAACAGCGCGGCAACCAGCAGCGCCACCAGCGACTTGAGGTTGCCCGCGCCCGCGCGCACCAGGTTCTTGCTCAGGCAACCCGATGCCAGCACCATGCCAAAGCCAAACAGCAGCCCGCCCACCAGCGCCGACAGCCACATCCAGTCGGGGCCGCCATACAGCGAATCGGCGGGCCGTATCCAGCCGCCGGCGGACAGGGCGGCAAAGCCCAGCATGGCGACGCCGGCGGCCAGCGCCCACTGCCGCATGCGGGTCCAGCTGCCCATGGTGACGATGTCGGCCACGGCGCCCATGGTGCAAAAATCGGTACGCTGCACGATGGCGCCAAAAGCCGCCGACAGCGCAAAGGTGGCCAGCAGCACCCAGCGGGTCAGCAGTGCGACGTCGGACTCCGAGAGCATCGGCTCATTTTAGGAAGGTTGCCGCCGTGGCGCAGGCACGCGGGAGCAGCCGGCCGCCTTCATACAATGGGCGGGCTTTTAACACCACAACACGCGATGCACCGCATCCTGCCGCAAGCTCCTGACATCCATGTCCAACGCAACCGAACAGCCGCGCCTGCAGCGCTTGTCCAAGTCCTTTGAGCCGCACGCCATCGAGGCGCACTGGGGAGCGGAGTGGGAGCGGCGCGGCCTGGGCACCGCCGGCTGGCGCGGTACCGGCCAGGCCGACCGCGAAGCTGCTGCAGCGGGCCGCAACTTTGCCATGCAGCTGCCGCCACCCAACGTCACCGGCACGCTGCACATGGGGCATGCGTTCAACCAGACCATCATGGACAGCCTGACGCGCTGGCACCGCATGCGCGGCGACAACACGCTGTGGCTGCCCGGCACCGACCATGCCGGCATCGCCACGCAGATCGTCGTCGAGCGCCAGCTGCAGGCAGAAGGCACGAGCCGGCACGCGCTGGGGCGCAAGAACTTCGTCGCGCGCGTGTGGCAGTGGAAGGAAGAATCGGGCAACACGATCACGGCGCAGATGCGCCGCATGGGCGCATCGGTGGACTGGAGCCGCGAGTACTTCACCATGGACGACAAGCTGTCCAGGGTGGTCACTGACACCTTTGTCAGGCTGTACGAGCAGGGGCTGATCTACCGCGGCAAGCGCCTCGTGAACTGGGACCCGGTGCTGAAGACCGCGGTCAGCGACCTGGAGGTGGAGAGCGAGGAAGAAAACGGCTTTCTCTGGCACATCGCGTACCCGCTTGCAGACGGCAGTGGCGAGAAGCTGGTTGTTGCCACCACGCGGCCCGAGACCATGCTGGGCGACGTGGCGGTCATGGTGCATCCGGATGACGAGCGCTACCGGCACCTGGTCGGCAAGACCGTGACGCTGCCGCTGGTCGGGCGCGAGCTGCCGGTCATTGCCGATGACTACGTGGACCAGGCGTTTGGCACCGGCGTCGTCAAGGTGACGCCGGCGCATGACGCCAACGACTACGCCGTTGGCCAGCGCCACGACCTGCCGCTGATCGAGGTGCTGACGCTGTCCGCCGACATCAGCGACGCGGCGCCGGAAAAATACCGCGGCATGAACCGTTTTGCTGCGCGCAAGGCCATCGTGGCCGACCTGGAGGCGCAGGGCCTGCTGGTGAAAACCGAGCCGCACAGGCTCACGGTGCCGCGCTGCGCGCGCACCGGCGAAGTCATAGAGCCCATGCTCACCGACCAGTGGTTCGTCGCCATGACCCGGATCGGCGACAAGGACCCTGCCGGCAAGTCCATTGCGCAAAAAGCCATGGACGCGGTGGCCAGCGGCCAGGTGCGCTTCGTGCCGCCGCAGTGGGTCAACACCTACAACCAGTGGATGAACAACATCCAGGACTGGTGCATCAGCCGCCAGCTTTGGTGGGGCCACCAGATCCCGGCCTGGTACGGCGACGCGGGCCAGGTGTTCGTGGCGCACGACGAAGCCGCGGCCACTGAAAAAGCCCGCGCCGCCGGCTACACCGGCGCCCTCACGCGCGACCCCGACGTGCTCGACACCTGGTATTCCTCCGCGCTGGTCCCCTTCTCCACGCTGGGCTGGCCCGAGCAGACCGAAGACCTCGCGCTCTACCTGCCCGGCAGCACGCTGGTCACCGGCCACGACATCATCTTCTTCTGGGTCGCGCGCATGATCATGATGACGACGCACTTCACCGGCCAGGTCCCGTTTCGCGACGTCTACATCCACGGGCTGGTGCTCGACGCGCACGGCAAGAAGATGAGCAAGTCCGAGGGCAACGTGCTGGACCCGGTCGACCTCATCCAGGGCATCAGCCTGGACGAACTGCTGGACAAGCGCGTGGTCGGCCTGCGCAAGCCCGAGACCGCACCCAAGGTGCGTGCCGACACCCAGAAGGAATTCCCCGAAGGCATCCCCGGCTACGGTGCCGACGCGCTGCGCTTTACCTTTGCCGCCATGGCCACGCTGGGGCGCACGATCAACTTTGACACCAGGCGCTGCGAAGGCTACCGCAATTTCTGCAACAAGTTGTGGAACGCGACCCGCTTCGTCCTCATGAACTGCGAGGGCGAGGACTGCGGCATGGCTGGCGACGCCGAGCTGCAGCGCTCGGCCGCAGACCGCTGGATCGTGAGCCTGCTGCAAAAAACCGAGCAGCAGGTCGCCAGGGGCTTCGCCGACTACCGCCTGGACGTGGTGGCCAGCGCCATCTATGACTTCGTCTGGAACGAGTACTGCGACTGGTACCTGGAAATCGCCAAGGTGCAGATCCAGCACGGCAACGCGGCGCAGCAGCGGGCGACGCGGCGCACGCTGCTCAAGGTGCTGGAGACCACGCTGCGGCTGGCCCACCCCATCATCCCCTTCGTCACCGAGGCGCTGTGGCAGGCGGTGGCGCCGCTGGCCGGCAAGACTGGCGACATGGTTGCCGTGGCCCCCTGGCCCGAGGCCGACACCCGCCGCATCGACGAGGCGGCGGAAGCGGACATGGCCCACCTGAAGGCGCTGGTCACCGCCTGCCGCAACCTGCGCGGCGAGATGAACATCTCCCCCGCGCAGCGCGTGCCACTGTACGTGCTGGGCGACGACGCCTTCATCACGCAGCACCGCGACCTGCTCACCACGCTGGCCAGGCTCGCCGACGTGCAGGTCTTCGCCAGCGACGCAGACTGGGCCCGGGCCGCGCAAAATGCGCCGGTCGCCGTGGTGCGCGACGCGCGGCTCGCGCTGTTTGTCGAAGTCGACGTCGCGGCCGAGCAAAAGCGCCTGCAAAGAGAAGTCGAGCGCCTGCAGCAGCAGCTGGCCAAGGCCAGCAGCAAGCTCGCCAACGAATCCTTCGTTGCCAAGGCGCCACCCCAGGTGGTCGAGCAGGAGCGCCAGCGCGCCGCCGACTTTGGCGCCACCCTTGAAAAGGTCCGGGCGCAGCTGGCCCGCCTGGCCTGACATCAGCAGCCACACAACCGCAACACAGGCACGCCATGTCCAACCACAGCCCCGTAGAAATTGCCGTCTTCCCCGTCGCCGGCCTCGGAACGCGCTTCCTGCCCGCCACCAAGGCCAGCCCCAAGGAAATGCTGCCAGTGGTCGACAAGCCGCTCATCCAGTATGCGGTCGAGGAAGCCTACGCCGCCGGCATCCGCCACATGGTGTTTGTCACCGGCCGCAGCAAGCGCGCCATAGAAGACCACTTTGACACCGCCTACGAACTGGAGAGCGAGCTGCAGGCCGACGGCAAGAATGCGCTGCTTGACCTGGTCCGCGCGGTGGCGCCCGACGACATGGCATGCAGCTACGTGCGGCAACACCGCTCGCTGGGGCTCGGGCACGCCGTGCTGTGCGCGGCTTCCATCGTCGGCAACCATCCCTTTGCCGTCCTCCTGGCCGACGACCTGATGGTGGGCCCGGACGGCGGCAAGCCCGTGCTCGCGCAGCTGATCGATGCCTACGCCAAGCACGGCCGCTCCATCGTGGCCGTGCAGGAAGTCCCCGCCGACCAGGTCAGCCGCTACGGCATCGTTGCGGGCCAGCACCACAGCCCCAAGCTGATCGAGATCGACCGCATCGTGGAGAAGCCCACGCCCAGGGATGCGCCTTCGCGCATGGGCATTGCGGGCCGCTACGTGCTCACGCCCACCATCTTTGCAGCGCTGCGGCAGCAACAGCCCGGCGCGGGCGGCGAAATCCAGCTGACCGATGCCATAGAGCGACTCATGGACAGCGAAACCGTTTACGCCTACCAGTACGACGGCAAGCGCTACGACTGCGGCAGCAAGGACGGCTTCCTGCACGCCACCGTGGAACTGGCGCTGCAGCATCCGGAGCTGGGTGCGGATTTCCGCGGCTGGCTGAAGACGCTTGCGCTGTAGTACGGGTTCAAACGGAGCATCATCCGCGTCCGTTTGCGATGCACCGCGGCACCGGATCCACCGCTGCCATCCGCCGCCGGCTTGCCTGTCCCGACGGGATGATGCCGCGCAAGTGCTGCAGCACTTGCGCTACACTGCATCGACATGGGGCCGATTTCGGCAAGCTGAGCGCTGATCCCAGCGCGCCGATCCTGTTCCAGCTTCCGGACATTTCACTTGCCCCTCGCTGACACGGGCCGTGGTGGCGCAGCGGAGACCCGCTGATCCCCATCGCGTTCCAGCAAGATCATGTGGTCCTCGGCCCCATGGCGGGCCGCCATCGCACGCCGCAGGCTGCGGCTGCCACGAGCCACGCGCAACAAGACGGACCACCGCGCAGCGGTTGCGGACCGCGTCCATCCAGCGAGCTGCCGATGATGCAGCTTGGCAAGCGCCAAAAACCTGCATGCCGGCGTCAGCAACAGCTGCAATGAAGCCAGCGTCCAGTGCACACATTCCATGTGGGCGCCGCGGCCATCCACGCCAGCCCAAGCCGGCAACGCCGTACGCGGTCCCTGGAATTTCCACGCACGGCCGCGCGCTCATGACATTTTTCAAGCAAGGAAGATTGCCTGTGCCAAAACGATCCATTCTCAAATTCATTGCCAGCGGCACGGCCGCAGCTGCGCTGACGCTGGGCTCGCTGGGTGCGCATGCCGCATCGGACACCATCCGGCTGGGCTACGTCGAGTGGGACAGCTGCACGGTGGCGACCAACGTGACCAAGGGCGTGCTGGAAGACGCCGGCTACGACGTCAAGACCATATCCGTGTCCGCAGCGCTCATGTACGAGGGGCTGGCCAACGGGGACCTGGACGCGATCATGTGCGCCTGGCTGCCCACCTCTCAGGCCGACTACTACGCCAAGACCAGGGACAGGCTGGAGAACCTGGGGCCCAACATGGACGGCGCCCCTCTGGGGCTGGCGGTGCCCGACTACGTGGAAGCACGGAGCATTCCGGATCTGGTTGAACACGCCGACGACTTCGGCGGCAGGATCATCGGCATAGACCCCGGTGCCGGCATCATGCGGCTCACGCACAACGTCATCGATCATTACGAGCTGCCCATGAAGCTGGTGGAAGGCAGCGACGCCACCATGGTCGCCGTGCTGGACGATGCCATCCGGCGCGAGCAGCCCGTCGTGGTCACTGCATGGGAGCCGCACTGGATGTGGGTCAGCTACAACCTGCGCTTCCTGGATGATCCGGACAACGTGTTCGGCGACCCCAATGAAATCGACACGCTGGTGCGCAAGGGCCTGAAGGAGGACGAACCCCGAGCCTACGCGATCCTGGATGCCATCAAGCTCGATGGCGAAGCGCGCGGCACGCTGATGGTCGCTGACCGCGAAAACGACAACCAGGAAGCCAACGCGCGCCAGTGGATAGAGGACAACCAGGACCTGGTGTCCGAATGGCTGGCAGCCGCGCAGTAAGCGCGCTCCTCCTTCCCAACGTTGAAGGCGGCCTGCATGGCCGCCTTTTTTGCATCAAGGCAGCACGCTTGATGTCTGCCGGCAGGCCGCGCATTCCGACACCGGCGTCGAGCTGGTCAACGGGCTGCTGGAACGGTGGTGGTTTTCCGGCTCGCCGCGCGCAGCGCGACTTGCCTTGCCCCGCACAGGCCTGGGCTACCTGCAGTTTCGTGAGCCCTTGGTTCAGCGTGACTCAATGGCCAGGCGCTGCGCAAGCGCCTGGCGCGTATCGGACAGGGCCTGGGGCAAGCGGCTGGCCAGCTGCGCCAACAACTCGTCGTGCAAGCGCAGCTCCTCGACCCAGCGCTCGGCGTTGAGCGCCGTTGCCTCCGCAAACTGTTTGTCGCTGAAGTCCAGCCCGCTCCAGTTGATCTCCTCGTACCGCGGCGCGATGCCCAGCGGCGTGGGCTCGCCGGCAGCGCGCCCTTCGATGCGGTCGAGCATCCAGCCCAGCACGCGCATGTTCTCGCCAAAGCCGGGCCAGATGAAGTTCCCCTGCCCGTCCTTGCGGAACCAGTTGACGCAGTAGATGCGCGGCAGGGTGGCACCCTGCGCGCGCAGCTTCTCGCCCAGCGCGAGCCAATGGCCAAAGTACGCGCCCATGTGATAGCCGACAAACGGCAGCATGGCAAAGGGGTCGCGCCGCACCACGCCCTGCTTTCCGGTGGCGGCCGCCGTGGTTTCGCTGCCCATGGTGGCGGCCATGTAAACGCCCTCGGTCCAGTTGCGCGCCTCGGTCACCAGCGGCACGGTGGTCGAGCGGCGGCCGCCGAAAATGAATGCGTCGATGACGACGCCGTCCGGGTCGTCCCAGGCGGGGTCAAGCACCGGGTTGTTGGTTGCCGCCACGGTGAAGCGCGCGTTGGGGTGCGCGGCCTTGCGCCCGGCCTGGCCGTCGGCCGGGGTCCAGTCGTTGCCCTGCCAGTCCAGCAGGTGCTCGGGAAGCTGGCCACCGTGGTCCTTTTCCATGCCTTCCCACCAGACGTCGCCGTCGTCGGTCAACGCCACGTTGGTGAAGATGACGTCGCGCTGCAGGCTGCGCATGCAGCTGGGGTTGGTGCGCATGTTGGTGCCGGGCGCGACACCAAAGTAGCCGGCCTCGGGGTTGATGGCGCGCAGCCTCCCGTCGGCCTGCGGCTTGATCCAGGCGATGTCGTCGCCCACGGTCGTGACCTTCCAGCCTTCAAAACCCTTTGGCGGCACCAGCATGGAGAAGTTGGTCTTGCCGCAGGCGCTGGGAAACGCGGCGGCAACGTGGTATTTCTTGCCTGCCGGGTTGGTCACGCCCAGCACCAGCATGTGCTCGGCCAGCCAGCCCTCGTCGCGCCCCATGGTGGAAGCAATGCGCAGCGCAAGGCACTTCTTGCCCAGCAACGCGTTGCCCCCATAGCCCGATCCGAAGCTCCAGATCTCGCGCGTCTCCGGGTAGTGGACGATGTACTTGTTGGCCGGGTTGCAGGGCCAGGTTGCGTCTTCTTGACCAGGCGCCAGCGGTACGCCCACGCTGTGTACGCAGGGAACGAAATCGCCCTGCTCGCCCAGCATGTCCAGCGCCGCCCTGCCCATGCGGGTCATCAGCCGCATGTTGACCGCCACGTACGCGCTGTCGGACAGCTCGACGCCCAGGTGCGCGATGGGGCTGCCCAGCGGTCCCATGCTGAACGGGATGACGTACAGCGTGCGGCCGCGCATGCAGCCGTCAAACAGCGGCTGCAGCTTGGCGCGCATCTGGTCGGGTGCCATCCAGTTGTTGGTGGGGCCGGCGTCTTCTTCCGTTTCGCTGCAGATGAAGGTGCGGCCCTCGACCCGCGCCACGTCGGAGGGGTCCGACCAGGCCAGGTACGAATTGGGCCGCTTGGCGGGGTTCAGCCGCCTGAACGTGCCCGCGTCAACAAGCTGCTGGCACAGACGATCGTATTCAGCTTGGCTGCCGTCGCACCAGTGGATACGGTCGGGCTTGCACAGGGCGGCCATCTCGCCCACCCAGGCGACCAGCCCGGCGTGCCTGACGTAGTCCGGGACGTTCAGCTCGCTGATCTGCTCCGGCGCACACGCTGTGTTCATTGGAGACCTCCGGTTCCGGTTCGGTTCATGACAATCATCTTTCCAAAGGCGGCAGGCAGCCTTTGGAAAAACGACTTGAGCCCGCCGTCGGGGAAGCGCCAGACCTGGTCCCCCACGGCAGCACGCCCCGGAACAGGGCGCCGACGCGCACAAGGGAATGTATTCTAGAGGTCCGACTGCAGCCATGGCCAACACCGAGCGTCTGTACGGCGCTTGGTGGCCCTTCGCGCACGCCGTTCATGGCGCAGGCAGCCGGTGCAGCACCCGCTCGGCGTCGGCGCGCAGGTTCAGCGCCAGCGCCCTGGCCAGGTTGAGCCGGCGCAACAACCAGGGCGTGGAATCCTGCAGGAACAGGTCGGGCAGGTCTTCGGGCATGGCGCGAAACATGTCCTTGTCTGGCGGGGTCTCGCGCAAGTATGGCAGGCTGCTGCTGGGCTGCTCCAGGTCCAGCACCGCGGTGATGGCGTCCACGGCCCGCGTCAGCGGCTCGATGACGACGTGCAGCTGCAGCTTGTCACGGCGCAGCAGCAGCATGGACTGGATGGCGCTGAGCTGCCCCAGCAGCTCGTAGCCGCTGGCCTGGAACTTCTCCAGCGCGGCCAGCGGCGGCCGCACGCTGCGCGGCTCGGCCAGCCCGCGGCCGGTGGCCTGCACCAGCGCGGACAGCGCGTCGTAGGCTTCGCGCCGGGCCAGGCGCCACGTCAGCTCCGGCTGGCCGGTGATTTCCGCCTGCTCGGCCAGCGTGAGCGACTGCCCGGCATGGCGTGCCATGGCGCGGCAGACCCGGTGCACCAGCGGCCGGATCGCGTGGCGCTCCCACGACGGCAGCACGTACGAAAAGAGCCAGGCGATGCCCGTGCCCAGCAGCGTATCGCCCACGCGCTCTGCAAAAGCAGACAGCGGGCTGCCGCCCCCTGCGTAAAGCATGTCGGCCAGGATGAGCGCAAGCACCGATCCCGCAACCGCCGTGACGACGTAGCGCCGCAGGACAAAGGCATGCGCCACCCCCTGCGCAACAACGACGACGAGCAGCAGCAGCGCCGCAGGCAGCTGCCCCGCCAGCAGGACGGCGGCCATGAGGCTGCCCAGCACCGTACCCAGCACGCGCGCGTTGCGCCGCTGCAGCGTTTGCGCCAGGCTGCCCCGAAGCACGACGACGATGGTCAGAAGCACCCAATAGTCCCGCGATCCCCAGGGCAGCAGCCTGGCCACGACATAGCCCGTGCCTATGGCCAGCGCGGCGCGCACGGCATGGCGCAGCGCCGGCTGGCGCCAGTGCCACAAGCGCAGCAGCGGCTGCAGCGACCAGTACGAGGGACTGACAAAGAGCCGCCAGCCAGCGCGCACGGTACGCAGGTCCGGCGCCCGCTCGCGCCGCGCGACGGCGGTGAGATCGGCGATGGTGCCATCCAGATAGCCCAGCCGCGTTGCCATGCTGCGAACCAGCGCCGCATGGCGCATGAGTTCCAGGTCGTCGGTTTGTGCGCTTGCGCCTGCCCGCGCCGCGCTCACGTGCCGATCCAGCGCCCCCCGCTGGCTGCGCCGCGCCGGTGGCCTGCGGCCCAGCAGCAGGCTGTCGGCAACGGCATCCACGTCAGCAGCCAGCCGGTGCAAGATGGCAGCAAACTCGCGCAGCACCGGGCGCGTCTGCTCCGGCACGCCGCTCTCCAGCTCAAGCTCGCTGGCGATGAGCTGGTCGCGCATCTCCAGCGCGAGCATGAGCAGGCCGGCCAGGCGCTGCCGCCGGGCCGTGCGCGGACGCTCCAGGATGATGTTGCGCGCGGTCTGCATCTGGTCGGCCAGCGCCGCCTGCAACTGCAGCAGCTGCTCCAGGGTGGCCGGATCCTGCGCCGCCGCAACGGTTGGGCCGGCGCTGGGCGTCACGCGCCTGGCATGGACCCGCAGCAGGCTGGCCAGGTCCACGAGCAGGTTGGCCAGAAGCTGCGCACGAAAACGCCCGTTGAGCAGCATGTTGGCCATCGTGCCGTACGTCACGTACCCGGCCGCGCCCATGGCGCACCACAGCGTTCGCAGCAGGGCCTCGCTGCTGCTGGCCGCTGGCTGCGGCGCCATGGCCAGCAGCATGGCAAACATGATCGCGGCGGCGGTGGGCATGCCGCGCGGCCCCCAGGCCGTGGCCAGGAACGCGACAAAGCTGCCGGCCACGAGCACCAGCCCCAGCGCCAGCGGATCGCCGCGCAGCAACTGCACCACCAGGAACAGGGGAACCCCGACCAGCGGGCCGGCGACAAGATGGTTGATCTTGCCGCGCCGCGGATGGATGCCATCCGAGAGCAACGCAATGATCGCGCCCACGCTGCAATTGATGGCAGCGTAGGAGCCCAGGAACACATAGGCCGACGCCGCGACCAGCAGCAGGCCCAGCGCCACCGCCGCGCCGTTGAGCACGTGCGCGCTCAGGACGCCGCGCCAGAATGGCCGGAACCAGCGTGAGGGTGCGCCTGTTGTCTCCATGGTTTGGGGTCAGTGTACCGACGGAGGGGCCGCGGCAAGAGTCAGGCGGTGACGAACCCCGCTTTCATCCAGCAATCCGGCCCCCACGTTGTTGCGAGCTTCGTCAGGCCGGCATTTTCACGCCGCGTGAACAGGGGCTCATGTAATATGTCCTGCGCCGCTCCTGAGCCAGAAAAGCCTGCGCAACACGGGGGTCGAAAAGGCTGTGGCCCCTTCTGCGCCGGCCGTGCCCAACAGGGTCTGGCGCGCATGCGGATGCCGCGCCGGCCCGGCTTTCAGGGCGACGGTTTGTGGCGTTTCATCGACCATTTTCAGCATGCCTGCTTCTGCACACCAGGACGACGCCATCACGGCGCTTGGCGCCTGCGCGCTGTCGGACGCCATCCACGCCCGCCGCATGTCCTGCCACGAGGTCATGCAGGCCTACCTGGAGCGCATCCACCGGTTGAACCCCAGGTACCAGGCGCTGGTCTCGCTGCGCCCCGACACGGAACTGCTGGCCGAGGCGCGCGCCTGCGACGCCGAGCTGGCGCGCGGCCAGCCGCGCGGCTGGATGCACGGCATGCCACAGGCGATCAAGGACCTGGCCGACGCCAGGGGCCTGCCCACCTCCGCCGGCTCACCCCTTGTCCAGGGCACGCTGCCGCAGCACGACGGGCTCATGGTCGCCCGCATGCGCGCGGCAGGCTGCATCGTGATCGGCAAGACCAACGTGCCCGAGTTCGGCCTGGGCTCGCACACGTTCAACGCCGTGTTCGGCACCACCGCCAACGCCTACGACGACAGCAAGTCAGCCGGAGGCAGCAGCGGGGGCGCAGCCGCTGCCCTGGCGCTGCGGCTGCTGCCGGTGGCCGATGGCTCGGACTTCATGGGCAGCCTGCGCAACCCGGCGGCCTGGGCCAACTGCTTTGGCTTGCGGCCCAGCCAGGGCCGCGTGCCGCTGGAGCCGGCGCGCGACGCCTGGATCAGCCAGCTTGGCACCGAAGGCCCCATGGGGCGCAGCGTGCGCGACGTGGCGCGGCTGCTGGCCACGCAGGCCGGCTACTCGGACCGCTCGCCGCTGTCGCTGGACTCTGGCCTGGACGTTGCTGCAGCACGCCCTGCGGCCAACCTCAAGCGCCTGCGCGTGGGCTGGCTGGGCAACCTGGACGGGCACCTGGCCACGGAACCGGGGATCCTGGAGGCGTGCGAGACCGCGCTGCACCGCCTTGAAGCCGAAGGCGCGCTGGTCGAGCCCGCGCAACTGGCCATGGACGCCGAGCGCGTGTGGCGCGCCTGGCTGACCTGGCGCCAGGTGCTGGTCGGCGCCAGGCTGCGCCCGCTGCTGGCGCGCGAGGAAAACCGCAAGCTCATGAAGCCGGAGGCGCTGTGGGAATACGATCAGGGCCGCGATTGCAGCGCCGCAGACCTCATGGAGGCCAGCGTCGTGCGCACCGAGTTTCACGCCGCCATGCTCGGCTTGTTCCAGCGCTTTGACCTGCTTGCGCTGCCCACGGCGCAGGTCTGGCCCTTTGACAAGGCACGGCGCTGGCCCGACGCCATAGGCGAGCGCGCCATGGACACGTACCACCGCTGGATGGAAACGGTCATCTACGCGACCTTCGGCGGGCTGCCCTGCGCCAGCGTGCCGGCCGGGTTCAACGCCGCCGGCCTGCCCACGGGAATGCAACTCATCGGCCCGCCACGCGCCGACGCAGCCGTGCTCCAGGCCGCTGCGACCTACGAGGCGCTCATTGCCGACCTGCTTGCCGCAACTCCGCCGGATTGAGCCAGCCTTGTTGCTGGTGGCAGTAAACACCTGCAGCGCCGGCCCAGGAAAGGGCCCGATCTGCGCCCCTGCTTCTTCAGGACGCACCGGCCGGCTCCTGCAGGAAAACCAGCTCGTCGCCGTCGTGGCGCGCGCGCAGGACGGAAGCCGTGGTGCTGCCGGGGAGCTGGAACTCGAGCTCGAGCCGGTCGCCCTCAAGCCGCGCCTCAAATGACCGGGCCTCGCGGCCATCGACCCGGATGCGGCCCTTGAGCATCTGGTGGTCCTGCTCCAGCTCCAGCTCGTGCAGGTGGCCCTGTTCGTCATGCCATTCCCAGGAGCCGGCCACCTGCGCCGGCACGATCCACATGTAGATGTTGGCGTTGCCGCACTTGACGTGCGCATCCGGCGTCCAGTCGCCCATGCCAAACGCGTGCGAGACGATGCGCGTGCCCGGACGCAGTTCCTGCTGCAGCCTGGGGCGCAACTCCAGGTTGACGCTGTCCAGCAGGTACAGGCAGACCACGGTCGCGTCGCTGAAATCGGCTTCAAGCAGGTTGCCCTCCCTGAAATCGACCATGTGCTCGACGCGGCTGTTGCCCGCGTACTCCATGGCTTCGGCAATGCGCATGGGGTCCAGGTCTATGCCGACTGCGCGCGCGCCTCTTTGCATGGCGGCGGCCACAACGATACGGCCGTCGCCGCAACCCAGGTCGTACACGATGTCGTCCCCGTCTACGGCGGCCAGGTCCAGCATGGCGCGGATGACCCGGTCCTCGGTCGGGACAAAGGGAATGTCCAGGAAGAGATCGGGTGGTGGGTCGACGCCGTAATCGGCCAGCTCATGGTCGTCGAGCAGGCGCTCGGGGTCCTGGTCGCCGTCGAGCCCGTGGGGCCAGTTGCGCCATTCGTCGTCGTTGAAACGGTTGTCCATGACTTCCTCTGCCCGATCCGGCAGCCTGTCCGGACCGGAAAAATCCCGCCAGCGGAGCTTCTTCAGCCATGCCAAGCGGGCGTGCTCATTCGCGCCGCATGACAAAGCGCCGGACGTAGTCGTTGGCCGGCTGCGCAATGATGCCCTGCGGGCTGCCGGCCTGCTCGACGCGGCCCTCGCGCAGGATGACGATGTGGTCGCCCAGGCGCAGCGCTTCGGCGATGTCATGCGTGACAAAGACGATGGTCTTGTGCAGTTGCTGCTGCAGCTTGAGCAGCTCGTCCTGCATGTCGTAGCGGATGAGCGGGTCCAGCGCGGAAAAGGCCTCGTCCATGAGGATGATGCCGGCGTCTATGGCCAGCGCGCGCGCCAGGCCCACGCGCTGGCGCATGCCGCCCGACAGCTCATCCGGGTAGCGCTTTTCATAGCCGGCCAGGTTGACCCGCTCCAGCCACTGGCCGGCCTTGGCCCGCGCCTGCGCCACCGGCTCGCCGCGCACGCGCAGGCCGAAGGCCACGTTGGCCAGCACGTCCAGGTGCGGCAGCAGCCCGAAGTTCTGGAACACCATGCTGATGGCATGGCGCCGCCATGCGCGCAGCTCGTCCAGGCTGAGGGCCAGCACGTTCTTGCCATCGACGCGGATTTCACCGGCCGAGGGATCGATGAGCCGGTTGATGTGCCGCACCAGCGTTGACTTGCCCGACCCGGACAGCCCCATGATGCAGGTGATGCGGTCGGCCGGGATGCGGGCATCGACGCCAGCCAGGCCCACGCTGGCGCCGGTCTGCTCCTGCACCTGCTCCTTGTCGACGCCGTCGCGCAGCAGCGCCAGCGCCCGGGCCTCCGCGGCAGCCGGTCCAAACACCTTGTAGATGCCGTGGATGCCGATCTTCACCGGGGTTTCGGTCTGCAGCGGCTGCGCGCTCATGCGCGGTTCCCCCGGTTGCGCGCGGCCCGGCGCTGGCGCGAGGTGCGGCCGTAGGCCTGCGTGATGCGGTCGATGACGATGGCCAGGATGACGATGGCCACGCCCGCCTGCAGCCCGCGCCCCACGTCCAGCGTCTGGATGCCTGCCAGCACGTCCTCGCCCAGGCCGCGCGCGCCTATCATGGACGCGACCACGACCATGGCCAGCGCCATCATCGTTGCCTGGTTGATGCCGGCCATGATGCTGGGACGCGCCAGCGGCAGCGTGACCCGGGTCAGCATCTGCCAGCGCGTGACGCCAAAGGACTGCGCCGCCTCGGTGATGTCGCGGTCGACCTGGCGCAGCCCGAGCGTGGTCAGCCGCACCAGCGGCGGGATCGCGTAGACCACGGTGGCAAACAGCGCGGGCACCTTGCCCAGGCCGAACAGCATGAGGATGGGTACCAGGTAGACAAAGCTGGGCAGCGTCTGCATGGCGTCCATGATCGGGGTCACCACGCGCCGCAGCGTCCGGCTTTGCGCCGCCAGGATGCCCAGCGGCACGCCCAGGACGATGGTGATGGCGGTGGCCACCAGCATGAGCGCCAGCGTTTGCATGAGCGGCTGCCACAGGCCCACGGCACCGATCGCGTACAGCCCCGCCACGTAGAGCACCGTGGCCACGGGCTTGCGCGTGGCGTGCCAGGCCACGGCGGCAACCAGCGCCAGCAGCAGCCAGGGCGGAATCGCCTCCAGCCCGCGCTCCAGCGGCAGCAGCACGCTGTGCAGGATCAGGTTGCTCACCTTGCGCAAGCGGGTGCCGTAAGCGCTGACCACGTTCATCAACTGCTGGTTGACGATTTGCGCGGTGGACCAGTCGGGGAAAAAGCCGGATGCGGCGGTGGTCTTGTTTTCCCGCTTGCTGCCAGCGCCCGTGCCGCCGCCTGGCACCGTCGGTACCGATGCGGCGCCGGCATCGGACACATGCAAGAACGCATTGATCTTGGCCACTGCCTCCTCATCGAACCAGGCGCGCCAGACCTCCGGATTTTCCTGCAGGAATTCCTGCGCCAGTTCCTTGCCACCCCGGTGCGTTTCGGTCATCTGGAGGATGACGCCATTGAGCAGTTCGGGCTCGACCTGCAGGCGCTTGAAGAAGCGGATCACCTGCGGATTCCTGTCGGCAAAGCCGGAGGTCACGGCCACGCCCAGGTGCGCCACCGGGAAATCCGACGCGCACATGTGGTCGCCACCGTTGAGGACGGTGTCCCAGCAGGCTGGGTCAAACGGCGCCTGCTCTATCTTGGCAAAGTCGTACTTGGCCATCAGCCCGGCGGGCTGCCAGTAGTAAAAGAGGATGGGCACGCCGCGGTCAAAGGCCGAGCTGATCGCCGAATCCAGCGCTGCCCCCGTGCCGGCGCGGGAGTTGACGTAGTCGTCGGTCAGGTGATACAGCTCCAGCAGGCGGGTGTTGGTCTTCTCGCAGACCCAGCCGCGGGGGCAGTTGAGAAAGCGGCCCCTGGACGGCTCTTCCGGGTCGGGAAACAGCGCCTTGTAGCGCGGCAGGTCGCGCCAGCTCTTGAGGTCGGGCGCGGATGCCTCTATGCTGCGTTCCGGATCGCCGTGCACCACGTAGTCCGGGACGAACCAGCCCTGCGTTGCGCCGCCCTTCAGCGTATCGCCCACGACCTGCACCGTTCCATCGTCAACGGCTTGCTGGATGATGGGCGCCCGGCCGGTCCACTGCTCGGCAATGATGTCTATGTCGCCCTGCGCCAGCGCCGTCTCCAGCGCCGCGGTGGTGCCGGGGACGACGTCGGTCTTGCAGTCAAAAGCCGCCTGCAGCAGGATCTGGATGAGATGCGTGGTGAAGTCGGCGCTTTCCCAGTCCTGCCCCGCCAGGCGGACCGGATCGCCGCCATTGCATGTGGCGGCGTGGGCCGCAACCGGCGGCAGCCCCAACCCCAGGGCAAGGGCAGCCGCGGTCAGTATGCGCTTGAGGTCCATCGTGGCTCTGCCGTCCGCTCACGCACCTGGAATCATGCTCCGGCCGCTGGCTGCGGCCACCACGCATGCGCGCTGCTGCCCAAACTGCCGCAGCCACGCCACAGTGTGCAGGTGTATGGAGCGAGGGTAACATGCACGTGCACCAAGGATGATGGCAAGCTGTGACAACGCGTGATCCACGTCCGTCCGCTGTCGCATGCCTGTTTGCAACAGCCAGCCTCATGTTCGCGCTACGCTTGTTATGAGACTGCCGGACAGATGGGGCCAGAAGCGGGCTGACCAGAAGGTGCAGCCACGAGCCATGTTGCACACACGTTGAGCCTTTGTCCCAGGAGCCTGTCGGACTTTGGTCCAATCTACTGCGCCGGTGGGACAAGCGGTCCATTTTTGCCCGCTTGTCCCACTCGGTTGGCTTCGCCGCTCTGCGAGAACGCTACGATCGCCAAAGCACGACAGACTCCGAGGGAAGTGTGCGACACTCCCATCGACCCCATGTCAGACGATCCTTGGGCTTTGGCCACCCCCAAAACACATGGACTACACCTCACTTGGCAACCGACACATAACAAGCTCAAACACGGCGATCAACAAGACGAAGCCGCAAGCCGGCAGTGGCCACGCGCCCATCGTCGGCGTGGTCGCCAACCCCACATCTGCGCGTGATATCCGACGCGTTGTTGTCAATGCGGGCAATCTTCAGCTTGCAGACAGGGTCAGCATCATGCTGCGCCTGCTGGCGGCGCTGGGCTCATGCGGCATCCGCAACGTCCTCATGATGCCCGACCGACATGGGCTTTGTGCCCTGCTGCAGCGCAACCTGGAGAGGGAACGTGCCTATGCGAAAGCCTCTGAACGCTGGCCCACGCTGACTCTACTCGACATGCCGGTGACTGGCACCGTGCAAGACAGTCAGCGCGCTTCCCGGCTCTTGCAACGCGCTGGAGCGGCAGCAACCATCGTCCTGGGTGGTGATGGCACGCATCGCGCTGTTGTGTCGGAATGCGCTGACGTCCCCATAGCCGGCTTGTCCACGGGTACCAACAACGCTTACCCGCAGACACATGAACCAACATCTGTCGGTCTGGCCGTCGGCTTGTACGCCAGCGGGCGCATACCCGCAGCCGTTGCACTTGTCACCAACAAGTGTCTGGACATACAGATCTTTCGCGCGGGCACACAAACCCTGCACGAGATTGCACTGGTCGACGTGGCCGTGTTGCGCGATCCATTCATAGGGGCTGGTGCGATGTGGGACGCAGATGCCCTTGCTGCCCTGTATCTGAGTTTTTCCGAACCGGATGCCGTCGGGCTGTCGTCCATAGGTGGTTTGCTGCAACCTGTCGGACGACGCGAGGCTGGCGGCCTGTACGTTGAGCTGGCGCCCTGCGACAGCAAGGGTGGCGCACCACCCAAATTCATGCTCATGGCCCCCATCGCCCCAGGCCTGTTGCGGCCCATCGGTATCCGGCACTGGCAACGCCTCGAAAACGGCGTCCCCGCAAAAATTCAACGCGGAAGCGGCGCCATTGCACTGGACGGTGAGCGTTCTATTGGCTTTGCCGCTGACGACACCATTCAGGCGACATTGCATGAAAACGCATTTTTGTCGGTGGACGTCAAGGCGTGCATGCGCTACGTGGCCACGCAGGGCATATTGCGCAATTTTTCATCTGATGGAGCAGTATCTGCGCCTGATATGCCATAAACAGCCGATGTGAGCACGGCCGCAAAACGCAACCACCATCCAGTTTACTCAATCGTTGCAATCACCGCGCCCCGGTCGAGCACAGCGTCTTCGGATTCACGAATATGCAGCGTGCCAGACGCGGGTGCAGCGATTTCAAACTGGGATTTCTCAACCATGATCTCGACGATCATGTCTCCCTCCTTCACGACCGTGCCATCGTCATACGCCCAAGACGTGATGACAGCCTGTGTATCATCGTCCCACAAATCGGTTGGAATTCTGACGTCTGCCATTGGTCACCGTTCCATGCGCTGATAAGCAGCGATGATTTTGTCTGCCGACGGCAGCGCCCAATATTCCATCGACCGGCTATAGGGAATGGGAATGTCCGGAAATGCCACCCGTTGCGGGCTTGCCTTCAGGACCGAGATGTCACGCTCGGCAATGGTCGCAATGATCTCTCCCGTAATGCCATAGCTCTTGTAGTCTTCGTCAACGACGATGAGTCGGCCTGTTTTCTTGACAGACGCAAAGACATGGTCACGATCCAGAGGCACCAGTGAGCGCAAGTCGACCACCTCTGCACTGACGCCATCACTGGCCAATTTTTCGGCCGCCTGCAACGCCCAGTGTACTCCCATGCCAAGGCTGACGATGGTGATATCAACTCCTTCACGCACCGTCTTGGCCTTGCCGATTTCCACCGTGTACGGCTCTTCGGGACAAGCCACCGTAGCGCCTTTTTCGGTGCCAAGCCAGCCCATGCCCTGCAAGCGCTTGTGGAACATGTAGATAACCGGATTGGGATCGCGTATGGCCGCCGTCATCAGGCCCTTGGCATCGTACGAATTGCTGGGCACCACCACTTTCATGCCGGGCAAGTGGGCAAAAGTACCGTACATGCACTGTGAGTGCTGGCCTCCGTCAGAATAGCCAGCACCAGTGGACGTCATGAGCACCATAGGGACATGTACGTTGCCGCCGGAAAAATAGCAGTTCTTTGCTGCTGCGTTGTAGATGATGTCCAGACACACGCCGACAAAGTCGGCAAACATGAGTTCAACCACTGGGCGCATGCCATCCATGGCCGCACCCACGGCAGCACCTATGAATCCGGTCTCGGATATGGGCGTGTCGCGCACGCGCTCAGGACCGAATTCTTCGATCAGTCCACGGGTATTGCCAAAAACACCGCCAAGTGGTCCGATGTCCTCGCCCATGACAAATACACGTTCATCGGTTCGCATTTCGTGCGCGATGGCGTCTGCCATGGCACGTGCGATCGTCAGCCTCTTGTGTGCCGTCTTGGCGGCTGTAATTGTTTCTGCTTCAGCCATGTGAAGTCTCCTTGATCAATAGGTACGATGCGAGATGGCGCAGACCGTTACGCAAATACATGTTGCATGGCCTCTTCGGGATCCGGGTATGAACTTTCTCGCCCGAATGCAATGGCCGCGTCAACCTTGGCATGCGCGGCTTGCACCAGCTCACGATCGGAATCATCGGTCAGAGCGCCGGTTTCGATGAGACGTTTCGAGTAGGCAGGAATGGGGTCTTTGGCCTGCAACGCCTCTTTTTCACCTTCGGGGCGGTAGCCTTCGGCATCACCAACAAAATGACCGGCAAGACGGTACGTCTCCAGCTCCATCAGCGCTGGTCCCCCACCTTTTCGCATGCGCTCGATGATCTCGCCCGCTGCGTCAAAAATGGCATCTGCGTCGTTGCCAGGAACGTAGACGCCGGGCATGCCATATCCTGCAGCTCGTGCGTCATTGCGCGGCACGGCAGTCGACTGTGCTTTGCTAACCGAAATGCCCCATGAGTTGTCCTCAACCACGAACAGCACAGGCAGGTTCCAGACTGCCGCCAGATTGAGCGACTCATGAAAGGCTCCCGCATTGGTCGCGCCCTCGCCCAAGTAGGCGACAGCCACGCCGGGTTTCTTCTGCAAGTGTCGCGAGAGCATCGCGCCGACCGCCGGCGCCAGACCCTGCGCCACGATGCCGGCGCAGGAGAAATTGACCGTCGGGTCAAACAGGTGCATGTGCCCGCCACGGCCGCCGCTCAGCCCCGTCTTCTTGCCCATGATCTCCGCCACCATGCGGTTGAGGTCAACGCCCTTGGCGACCGCCACGTGGTGCGGGCGATGGTAGGAGGTGACGACATCGGTTGGCGTCAAGTGGGCACACACGCCAACAGCGCACGGCTCCTGCCCGTTGGACAGGTGCATCTCACCCGGGATCGGCCCCTCTCCCATGTTGAAGACAGGGGTCTTGCCTTCCATGTAGACGGCCAGCAGCGACTCCTCTAGATATCGGCTGGTGACCATGTGTTTGTACATCCAGAGCTGCTGCTCAATTGTCGGCTTCATTTTTGCTCCTCATTGTGATTTGTCTGCCAATCAGTTTAGTACGGCAAATGGTTTTCTGCACAGACCGACTTGGCGCCTTCCAGATACAAGGCAACGGAACTTGCAGCGCCTGGCTCCGTGCGCAGGGCAGATAAAAAGAAGTGTCGCCCGGCAGCAGTGTCCAGCTGCAACAACTCAATGAAAGTCCCGGCTGGGCGAAAACGCAGCCAGGCGGCCAAGCAGCGGCGTGAGATCCTGGCAGTGCCGGGCAACGAGATGGCAGACGTGGCCGCCGGTGCTTGCGTCCTTTTGCCACAGCCCGTGCACCGCCAGCAGCCGCGCGCGCAGCATGGGCTGGCGCTCCTCGGCGGGCAGGCTGGCCCAGACGATGACGTTGACCGGGCCGGTTTCATCTTCCAGCGTGACAAAGATGGTGCCCTTGGCCGTGCCGGGGCGCTGGCGGCCGACGACGAGACCGCAGGCGCGCACGAGGCGGCCATGCGGAACCTGCGCGAGCTGGCGCGCGGTCTGCAGCTGCCACTGCGCCAGCCGGGGCCGCAGCAGCGCCAGCGGATGCCGGCGCAGGGTCAGGCCCAGCGCCGCGTAGTCGTGCAGCACGGCCTCGCCCTCGGGCGCGGGTGGCAGCGGCAGCGGTGCCTCCCGGAGCGGGGCGTCCTGCAGCAGGGCCGAGGTCTTCCGGGTGGCGGCACCCTGCCAGACTTGTTGCCGCCGGTGCCCGGCCAGGCTGTGCAGCGCGTCGCCGGCAGCCAGGCACTCCAGCGTGCGTGCATCGAGCGCGGCGCGGCGCGCCAGGTCATCGACATGGTCAAAGGGCTGCGCGGCCCGCGCCGCAGCAATGCGCCCGGCCGGCGCCTGCCCCAGTCCCTTGACCAGGCGCAGGCCCAGGCGCACGGCGGGCCGGTCCGTATCGGCAGGCTCCAGGGTGCAGTCCCAGTTGCTGGCGCTGACGTCGGGCGGGCGCACGATGACGCCGCGGCGGCGCGCGTCCTGCACCAGCTGCGCGGGCGCGTAAAAACCCATGGGCTGCGAATTGAGCAGCGCGGCCAGGTAGGCTTGCGGATGATGGCACTTGAGCCAGGCGCTTTCGTAGGCAATGAGGGCAAAGCTGTACGCGTGGCTCTCGGGGAAGCCGTAGTCGCCAAAGCCCTTGATCTGCTCGAACAGGCGTTCGGCAAAGCCGGTGTCGTAGCCCCGGGCCTGCATGCCCTGCAGCAGCTTGTCGCGGAACGGCTCCAGGCCGCCCCTTTTCTTCCAGGTGGCCATGGCACGGCGCAGGCGGTCGGCATCCAGGGCGCTGAAGCCGGCGGCGATCATGGACAGCTGCATGACCTGCTCCTGGAAGATGGGCACGCCCAGCGTACGCTCCAGCGCCTCGGCCAGGCGCGACGGTGCATCCGGCGTCTCATGGCGCGAGCGCTCGTAATGGATGGCCAGGCCGCGCCGGGCGCGCTCGCGCGCCTGCAGGTAAGGATGCACCATGCCGCCGGCCACCGGCCCCGGCCGCACGATGGCCACCTGCACCACCAGGTCGTAGAAGGTGGTGGGCGCCAGCCGCGGCAGCATGCTCATTTGCGCCCGGCTCTCGATCTGGAACAGGCCGACGGTGTCGGCGCGGCGGATCATGGCGTAGGTGGCCGCATCTTCGGGCACGATGTCGGCGCGCGTGAGCGCCCGCCCGCGCCAGCCGGATGCCAGGTCCAGGCAGCGGCGGATGGCCGTGAGCATGCCCAGCGCCAGGATGTCGACCTTGAGCCAGCCCAGCGCCTCCAGGTCGTCCTTGTCCCACTGGATGACCTGGCGCCCGGCCATGGCCGCCGGCTCTATGGGCACCAGCTGCGTGAGCGGCGCCTGGCTGAGCACGAATCCGCCCACGTGCTGGCTGAGGTGGCGCGGCCGGCCGCGCAGCTGCTGCGCCAGCTCCAGCCACAGCGCCGTCTGCTGCGGCGTGATGCGGATGCCCAGGCGATCGGCCTGCTCCTGCACCTTCTGCCGCGCATCGCCGCCCTCGAAGCCCAGGTGGCCCCTGGCCACGGCGTCGATCAGCGGCGGCGGCACCTCCAGCGCCGCGCCCACGTCGCGCAGGGCGCTGCGCGTGCGATACGTGATGACCGTGGCCGCCAGCGCAGCGCGCGCGTGGCCGTACTTGCGGTAGATGTACTGGATGATTTCCTCGCGCCGCTCGTGCTCGAAGTCCACGTCTATGTCGGGCGGCTCGCCCTGCCGGGCCTTGCTGATGAAGCGCTCGAGCAGCGGGTGCGAAAAGCGCGGATCGGCCTCGGTGATGCCCAGGCAGTAGCAGACCACCGAGTTGGCGGCCGAGCCGCGCCCCTGGCACAGGATGCCCAGGCGCCGCGCCTCGCGCACGATGTCATGCACGGTGAGAAAGAACATCTCGTAGCGGCACTCGGCAATCAGCGCCAGCTCCCTGGCCAGGAATGCCCGGATGCGCGGCGGCACGCCGTCGGGAAAGCGCCAGGCGGCGCCTTCCTGCACCAGCCGCGCCAGCGTTTGCGCGGGCGTCAGCCCCGGCAGCAGGTTTTCCTGCGGATAGACGTAATGCAGCTGGCCCGGGTCGAAATGGCAGCGTGCCGCAATATCGACGGCGGCAGCCAGCGCATCCGGCGGATAAACCTGCGCCAGCCGCTCAAGCGGGCGCAGATGGCGCTCGCCATGGGCCTGCAGCGCAAAGCCGCAGTCGGCCACGGGGCGGCGCAGCCGGATTGCCGTCATCACGTCCTGCAGGCGCTTGGCGCTGCGCACGTGCATGTGCACGTTGCCGGCCGCCACCAGCGGGCAGCCGCTGCCGGCCGAAGCCGCGCGCAGGTGCTGCAGCCACAGCACATCGTCCAGGCCGGCGTGCAGCTCGAGCAGCAGCGGAATCCGTGCCTGCAGCACGGGCTCGTCGACGGCGGCAAACGGCAGGCTGCCACGCTCGGGTGCCCACAGGCACTGGCAGCGTTGCAGCGCCGTCAGTGCCTCGTGCAGCGGCGGCAACGCGTAGCGGCCCTTGGGTGCGCCGCGCCGGCAGGCGCTGATGAAGGCGCACAAGTCGCCCCAGCCGGCCAGGTCGGGCGCCAGCGCCACCAGCGTGCCCTGCCCTTCAAAGCGGAATTCGCTGCCGCAGATAAGCTGCAGGGCGGTGCCCCGCTCGCGCCGCAGCTCGGCCAGCGCAGTCCAGGCACGAACGATGCCGGCCACCGAGCATTCATCGGTGATGGCCAGCGCGTCATAGCCCAGCGCGTCGGCACGGCGCAGCAGTTCGGCCGGGCTGGACGCGCCGCGCTGGAAGCTGAAGTGCGTGAGGCAGTGCAGCTCGGCATAGGCGGGTGCGCTGGACGCAGCAGCCCTTGCCGGCGCCACCGGCCCGGGCTGGCGATGCAGCGGCAATTGCAGCAGCTTGCCGGGCCGCCCTTCCGACTGCGCCCGTGCCGCGCCTGACGCCTCAGGCATAGACGCCCTGCACGAACCAGCGCGGCGCCGCGGCAGTGGCCTGCCCGGCGGCTGTCAGCCGCTCCCTGTACACCCACAACAGCGGGCCATCCGCGCATTGCGCCACGAAATAATCACGCGCGACAGGCGCTGGCGGCTGATGCGCCTTGGGCTGCAACGACGTCCACCAGCCGGTTTCCATGCGGTCTGGCCCCGCCAGCAACCGCAGCCGCTGGCCGCGGAAACAGGGCTCGCCATCCTGCTGCCGCAAGCGTTCTGGCGCCTGCAACAGCCAGAGTGGCGCCAACATGTCAACGTCCACCTGCGCCACCGGCGCCGGCTGCGGCAGGGCGGGCAAAGCGGGCACCCAATGCTGCCGCGCTTCGGGGCCGTACACGGCGTCCAGCACGGGCGCCACGGCGCAGCCGGCGCCCAGGCGCGCGTGGGCACGCTCGACAAAGCGGTGCCAGGGCTCCCCCTCGGACGCCTCTTCGGGCAGCAGGCTGGATGTGGGTGGCAGCCAGGGCGCGGTCTCGAGCACGCGCAGGCGCAGGCTGCTGGCAGGCGCCAGCAGCTGGACGCGCGCCAACTGCTCCGCGAGCAAGCGCTCCAGGTGCACCATGGCCTGCACCGGTTGCGCCGTGCGCACATCGGTTGCCTGCCAGGGCGGCAACGCCCGTCCGCCGGCCCGGAGCTGATCAAACTGCCACGCCAGCTCCAGCGCCAGCACGCCCTGCTGGCGTGCAACCAGCCATTGCTGCAGCAAGCCCAGCAGGCGGCGTGCCGTCCACAGCAGCGCCGGCGCCGAATCGGCGCGTTGCGGCAACTGCAGCGTGCGCCTGAAGCGCTGCGGCAGCGCCTGCCAGCGGTAGCGGTCTGGCGCGCGGCCAAACGCCACGTCCAGCGCGTGCAGCAGCCCGACGCCAAAACGCCTGGCCAGCGCGCTGCGCGGCAGCGCGTCCAGATCACCCCAGTTGCGCAGGCCCAGCCGCTGCAAGACGGCCGCGTGCGGACGCGCGGCATCCAGCACGCGCCAGGGCAGGTTGGCCACGGCAAGCGCAGCCACCTCGGAGGGGCTGCGCCCTTGCTGGCGCAAGCGCAGCCGGGCCAGCGCCACCAGGCTGGTGGCCCCTTCGGCATGCTGCACGGGCGCGGCGCCCGGGCCAGTCTGGAGCAGGCGCTCGAGCAAGGCGCGGCGGCCGCCCCACAGCCGCATGCTGCCGGACACCTCCAGCAGCAGCGCCGGGCCTACCCAGGCCACGCGCGGCGTGAAGCGCAAGGCCCACCAGCTGCGGGCCTGGTGCAGCTCGGCAGGCTCGCCCTCAGCCGGCCATTGCAAAGCGATCCAGTGCATGGCCACCGGCATGGTTCCCTCCTCTTTCCTGCGGAAACGCCAGCACGTTGGCGCCGGCACACCCTGGTGAGCCGGCGCTGGCATCCGCCTTGCTGTCCAGCAGGGCCTGCAGCGCCGCATTGTGGGCCGGCAGCCACAGCGGCTGCTCCAGCGGCGGGCCGCGACGCCTGAGAATGTCAACGCGCAGGCGGGGCATCGCGCCATTCCCATGCAGCGACTCCCGGGCGCATTGCAACGCCAGCCGCAGCGGCGCGCAGGATGGCGCGGCCGCTGCCGGTCCGGTCGCATCAAGAAAGACAAACAACAGCAGCCGGCTGCGCCGCCTGGCCATGACGTGCAGCCGGCGCAAATGCGCCGTCCTGGCGCGTGGCAACCAGGCCAGGACAGCCGCCACATCGGCGCAACCGGCGGCCTGCCCGGCCAGCCAGGACGCATCGGCAGCGGATGCGCCGCGCAGCCACAGCAGGCGCGAGACGGGCAGGCCGGCCGCCACCAGCGCCGGCACGTGGGGCACAAAAGGCGGATCAAGCAGCGCCAGCACGCCCCCTTGCCGCGATGCGTGCGAGACCAGCGCCGGCAGCAGCAGGGACGACCAGGGCGCCCTGGCATCGGCGACCAGCAGCTCGATCAGCGCAGCCAGCGGCCAGCCACCGGCCGGCAGTTCGGCGTCCAGCAGTGCGTGGCCGCTGGCCACCGTGGCACTGGTGGCTGGCGCCAGTTCGCTGGCGCGCCAGACGTTGGACAAGACAGGATGGGCAGGCACGAGAAACTCCAGATACTGGTTGTTTATACAGTATTCTAGAAGATCCGGAGACTGGCTGGCAAGCTGGTCGCAAGCTGCTTCAGCAGGCCGGGGCCCAGGCGCGGTCAGCGCCTGTCTCTGGAGCTACGCTGGCGCAGCTTCCTGCCCCACCACCTGAGCAGCCCGTAGGACAGCTGCAGTTTTTCCTGCCCCACCGGCAGGTTGGGCGCGGCAACGATCCAGGTTGACTTGGAATATCCCAACTCCTGTGCCGGATAGACGCTGCGGTGGCCGATCATGAGGTAGGCGGCGGCGCAGGCCCCGGCCACGTACAGCAGCGAGCCGGCGCCAAAGAGCTCGACGCCCATGATCACGGCGGCCACCGGCGTGTTGGAGGCGGACGCGACCACGGCCACGAAACCCACGGCGGCGCCCTGCGCCGGCTGCAGCCCCAGCAGCGGCGCAAAGGCACCACCGGCCACGGCGCCGATGACGAATTGCGGCGTGACGATGCCGGCGTAGAAACCCGAGCCCAGCGTGATGGCCACGAGCAGAATCTTCCAGGCAAAGCCGAGATACGGCATGGTCTCACCCTGCAGCGCACGGTCCATGACGGGCAGGCTCAGGCCCAGGTAGTCGCTGGGCAGCACGGTCATGAGCGCAGCCAGGACCACGCCGCCCAGAAAGGGCAGCAGCGGGCACCACACGTGCAGCCGCTGGTGCAACCAGGCAAAAACCAGCCGCACCAGGCGAATGAGTTCGACAAACCAGGACGCCACCACCCCGCACAGGATGCCGATGGCCACCGTCTTCAGGAACAGCAGCGTGGTGAATTCAGCATAGAAAGGGATGATGTAGCGCTCGTACGGCACGCCCAGCCTTTGGCTGACGACGTAGGCGGTGACGCCGGCGACGATGCCCGGGAACAGGAAGTCATGCCGGATGCGGCCTATGGTCAGCATCTCCACGCCGTAGATGGCACCGGCAATGGGCGTGCCAAAGACGCTGGCAAAGCCGGCGCTGACGCCGCAGGCCACCAGGCGCTTGCGCAGCTCGGGGTTGAGCCGGAGCACCTGTCCCACCCCGGCTGCCACGCTGGCGCCTATGTGCGAGCACGGGCCTTCCTTGCCTGCCGAGCCGCCGCAGCCCAGCGTGATCAGCGCCGCCACCGGCTTGACCCAGAGCGTGGCCACGGGCATGCGCCCCTGCTGGGCGTTGACGGCAGCAATGGGTTCGTCGCTCAACTGGTCACGGCCGCGCGGATAGGCGTAATGAAAAAGCAGGCCGTTGGCCAGGCCGCCCAGTGGCAGCAGGATGGCCAGCCACCACCAGGGCACGTCATAGACGCGGCCTTCGACGAGGAACAGCGCACGCAGGAAGACGCTGCAGAAGACGCCGACCAACGCCCCGGTGATCATGGCCAGGAACAGCCACTGCACGATGGTGGCCAGCATGACCAGCGGCTCCAGGGGATTGAGACGACGCATGAAATTTCAACCTAGATTCAGCAGTTGGATGCGTTCGAGCGTGCTGCGATGGGCGTGCCAGGCAAGACGCGACAACGCGCAGACTACTGTCTGCAAGGCGGAGCAACGCAGCATGGCGCGTGCAGCGCTGTGCGATCGAGCGCATAGCGTGGCCACCAAAATGGTGTGCTTGTGCAAACTTGGCTTTTCCTTTGATCACAACAAGATATGCACACCAAGCAGCGTTCGACTGCTGAATCTAGGTTCAACAGGTGCCGCGCTGGCGCGCAGCTTGCAGGCATTGTAGGAAGCTGCAGGTCATTTGTCCGTGCGTACATTTGTCCGTGCGTGGCGCCAGCTGCCGCCCTGCCCCGTTGCCATCATGGCCTTGAGCGCAGCTGTCTGGCAACACGTAGAATGAAAAGCTTTTGCTGCAAAGCAACACGCGGCTTGCCGCAGACTGGCCTTGCATCCGTTGCCGGCACCCTTTCTGCATGCTGGTGCGAAGGACCTGCAAGGGAAGACCGCACTTGCCAACCTGGGCGCGATGGGCACCGGTCCGGATCGCACGCCACCGGGCGCAACTGAAGCACAGTACATGCTGCCATGTTGCCAGCGCAACGACACACAGGCAAGACACGTGCGCCCGGGCAGCCGGGGCACACAATGGCAAGAGCGGCAACACCCTGCTCCAACCTCACGACCCAGGTGAACAAGACCAACAACAATCCGCAGCCAGCACGTTCAGGGCAGGGACCGGCAGGCAGCACGGTGGTGCAGTCGGTGCTGGACGACCGCACGCGCTGGCGCATCCTGGCCGTGCTGCTGGTGACGATATTCATGTCGCTGGTCAACGTCAGCACGGTCAACGTCGGGCTGCCGACCATACAGCACGGCCTGGGCGCGTCGCAATCGGACCTGCAGTGGGTGCTGTCCGGCTACGCGCTGACCTTTGGCGTCATCCTGGTCGCCGCGGGACGCGCCGGCGACATCCTGGGACGGGGCGGCTTCTTCATGATAGGCGTGGTCGTCTTCACGCTAGCGTCGCTGGCCTGCGGGCTGGCGCTGACGCCGCGCGCGCTCAACGTGGCACGCTTTGTCCAGGGCGTGGGCTCGGGCCTCATCAGCCCGCAGGGCATAGGCATGATCCAGCAGTATTTCCGCGGCAGCGAGCGCGGACGTGCCTTTGGGTACTTTGGCAGCATGGTGGGTTTTTCCGTGGGCGTGGGACCGGTGCTGGGCGGCCTGCTGATCGAACTGGGCGGCCCGAATTTCGGCTGGCGGCTGGCGTTCCTGTTCAACGTGCCGGTGGGGCTGATCATCATGGTCATGACCTGGCAACTGTTTCCCAGGCCGCTGTTCAACCGCCACCCCAAGGGAACACCCTCGCCAGGCTGGAAGTCAACGCTGAAGCGGCTGGACCCGGTGGGCTCGACGCTGCTGGGGCTGGCGGTCTTTGCCGTGCTGTATCCGTTCATGGAATACAAGGCCTCGCCCTGGGTCTGGACGTTGCTGCCGGGGGGCGTGGCGCTGGCCGCGCTGTGGGTGCTGTGGGAGCGCCATTACCTGAAAACCGGCGGCAGTCCCATGGTCGACCTGAACATCTTCAAGACGCGCAGCTTCAGCAACGGCACGCTCATCATGTCGCTGTACTTCCTGGGCATGACCAGCATCTGGGTCATCATTGCCATGTACATGCAGGAAGGCTACGGCTACTCGGCGCTGGCTGCCGGCCTCATCGGCATCCCGGCGGCCGTCATCTCCGCGTACGCCGCGTACTGGGCCGGAGACCGCGTCGACGTCTACGGGCGCAAGATCGTCATTGCGGGCCTGATGACAGGCATTGCCGGGATGCTGCTGAGCATTGCCGTGGTGGTGCTGCAGCAAAGCCACGGCATCAGCATCTGGTGGCTGCTGCTGTCGCTGACGCTGGTCGGCGTGGCGCAGGGCTCGGTGATCAGCCCCAATCAGACGCTGACGCTGAGCGACGTGCCGCTGGCGTACGCCGGGAGCTCAGGCGCGGTGATGCAGACCGGCCAGCGCATAGGCACTTCGGTGGGCATTGCGCTCATCACGTCGGCGCTGTTTGCAACGCTGTCGCTGTCATCATCATGGCCGGTTGCCGTGATGGTGGCCTTTGGCCTCATCGCCTTTGTCTTTGCGCTGGCGCTGGTGATGGCGTTCAAGGACCTGGGGGATCGGGGTCGCCGGGCATCGACCTGATCGCGAGCCGTCACGGCGTTCAGCGGTAGAGCTCCTCCATCAGGTCGATCTGCTGCACCAGGCGGCGCGAGGTCGCATCGGAAATCTGGCGCCGGCGGGCCAGGCGCAGGATTTCTTCGCGTTCGGCGCGCAGGGCCGCCAGGCGCAGCCGGCGCTCGACCACGTCGGCATGGCGCAAGCGCTCGGCGTCCGTGTTTTCCTGCAGGTCGGTAGCATACAGCCGTTGCTGGTAGGCGGCGATGACGCGGTTGGCGGCGTCGGCGCAGACCTGGGCGTCCAGCGTATGCGCCTCTGCCTCGATCTCCTGCTGCGCCTTGCGCACCATGGCCATCGCCGCGTTGGCAGCGCTTGAACGCGCCATGTCTTCAGCCTCTTGAGGCAAGGTATCGGCAGCAAGATGGAGGTTGCGCAGCAGTGGCGGCAATCCCAGGCTGGCGATCAGCAGCGACAGCAGGATCACCGATGCAGCCAGGAAGATGGCCAGGTCGCGCGCGGGGAACGGGGCACCGCCAGGAAGCAGCAACGGCAGCGTCAGCACGCCAGCCAGCGTGATGGCACCGCGCACGCCGGCCAGTGCCGTCGCCAGCACCAGCTTCCAGTGGGCGTGGCCAACCCAGGACGGCTGTCCCGCGCCCTTGCGCCGTCCCAGCCGGAACGAGACCCAGACCCAGGCAAAGCGCAGCGCAATCAGCACGCCCGTGATCGAGACGGCGTATACCGCCAGCCACCAGACTTCACGGTGGCCGCTTTGCTGCACGGCGGCAATGGCGTTGTCCAGGATGTTGGGCAGCTGCTCTCCCAGCAGCACGAACATGACGCCGTTGAGCGTGAACTGTATGGTGTTCCAGACCGCGGCGCGCTCTATGCGCGTGGTGGCCATGGCGCGGCCGCTGAGCTCGACGTAGCTCATGGTCACCCCCGCGGCAACGGCGGCCAGGATGCCGGAGGCCTCCAGCTGCTCGGCCAGCAGGTACGCGCCAAAAGGCGTCAGCAAATTGACCAGGATGGACGTGCCACCTTCGGCGCCAAAGCGGCGGGTCAGCGCCTGCTGCAGGTACGCGACCACGATGGTGAACGCCGCGCCGCAGATGAGGCCGGTCGTGGCGACCCAGGAAAACGCCAGCGCGGCAGACTGCAGCGCAAAGGAGCCGGTGAGGACGGTGGCCACGGCAAACTGGAAGCAGACCAGCCCCGAGGCGTCGTTGAGCAGCGACTCGCCCTCCAGGATGTGCATGAGCCGCCGCGGAACCGGAACGCGCGCGGTGACTGCCGATACCGCGACGGGATCGGTCGGCGAGATGACCGCAGCCAGCGCAAAAGCCAGGGCCAGCGGCATGGCCGGGATCAGCCAGTGGATAAAGTAACCGGCGCCGATCACGGTGAAGACCACCAGCCCCAGCGCCAGCTGCAGCACCATGCCGCGATCGCGCAGCAGGCCGTCCTTGGGGATGCGCCAGCCGTCCAGGAACAGCAGCGGCGGCAGGAACAGCAGGAAAAAAACCTCCGGCTGCAGCGTCACGCCATGGTGGAAGACGCCGGCAATGAGCCCGCCCAGCGCAATCTGCACGAGCGGCAGCGGCACCGCAACGGGCAGCGCGCGCACCAAGTAGCCACTGGCCAGGACCGCCAGCAGCATGCCCAGGGCCAGCTCTATGGAGTGCACGGCAACAGTTTATACACCGGCTGCCGCCCGGTGTGCGCGGCGCGGTCAGCGCATCATCGATCCACGGCGGTTTCTGCCGGGCGCAACCGCGACGTCACGCTACGCAGCGGCGCGTTGCTGCCCGGCACGCGCTTCCAGCGCGAGCAGCCCTTCCTTGCGTGCCAGGCCGCCCCCGTAGCCGGTCAGCTTGCCGTTGCTGCCGATGACGCGGTGGCAGGGCACGACGATGCTGATCTTGTTGCTGCCGTTGGCGTTGGCCACCGCACGGACGGCCGTGGGTCGACCGACGCGCTCCGCCTGCTGGGCGTAGCTCCAGGTTTCGCCGTAGGGAATCTGCAGCAGGCTGCGCCAGACGCTTTGCTGAAAATCCGTTCCCACCAGGTCGAGCGGGACGTCAAAGTCGCGCCGCTGCCCGGCAAAATAATCGCGCAGCTGCCGGCCCAGGCGGGCGGTGAGCGCGTTCTCGCCGGCGCGCAGCACACCGCCGCGCGCGGCCTGCACCTGCTGCAGCTCCCGGTCCAGCCGCTCCTGGCCGACAAACTCAAGCAGGCACAAGCCGTTTTCTGAAAAAACCGCCAGCATCTCGCCCAGCGGCGTCGAATAAGTGTGTGAGATCAGGGCCATGGTCGCAAACTGGAAAGAAGAGGTACGGTCCATGGTACGCCTATTTGGATCCGCTGTCCCGGGGGAGCGGCCGCTGGCCGGGTCCAACGTGCGCTGGCCGCAGTTGCCCGCGGCCGGGATCCCCTTCCGCTTTCTGCGCCTCACTCCGGCACCCAGCGCAGCCGCACGCGCCACGCACGGCCGGATCCGGTGCTGCTGTTGCTCAGCCGATAATGGCGGTCCGCGACGTTGTCAACGCCGAACATCAGCTCCCACGCGGGCGCAAAATGCGCGCTGGCCTGCACGTCAAGACGTCCGTAACCGGCCAGCTGGCTGCGGTGCGCGGCATCGCCGTAGCGGCGGCTGAACAGCCGCCATTTCGGGCTGACCTGCCAGGGGCCGATCCGCGTGCTGGCGTCCAGCTTCAGCACGCGCGTGGCACGGCGCGGCAACAGCAACTGGCTGTCCGCATCCACGGGCTGCTGCAGCTCCAGCGACCCACCCAGGTCAAACCGCCCCAGGCCGCGCTGGCCGGACAGGGCCAGGCCCTGCAGCTGCGTGCCGCGTCCGTCGGTGTCGCAATCGGCCAGGTCCTGGCACAGGCTGCCCGGCGCCAGGCTCACGAGCTCGCGGACGTGGCGGCGGTAAACCGCCAGGCCCAGCGCCTCGTCCTCGCTTTCCCAATCCAGATGCAGCGCCACGCCCTGCTTTTTTTCCGGCTGGTCGGAGTCAGAGAATCGGCTATGCAGGGTGGGCACCTGCACGCTGCTGCCGGCCATGACGGACAGCCGCCACTGCGGCACGATGTCGTAGTCCCAGGTCAGCTTGCCGGTCGCGTGGTCGCCAAACTCGCTGTCGTGCATGTAGCCCAGCCCCAGGTCCAGGCTGTGCGCACGGCGCTTGTACACGTGCCCCAGCGACCAGGTCCTCTGATGGTGGCCGCGCGCGTTGCTATCAGAACGCAGCAAGTCGCTGTCGTCCCTGACGCTCGCGGTGACAGCATGGTGGCCCAGTTTCCAGCGGTTTTCAAACACATGGTCACGCAGCTGCGTGCGCGTCGGTCCCTGCCGGAAGCGCAAGCCGTAGTCATTCAGTTCGCCACGGGTTGCAATGCGGGTGCTGTAGCGGTCGGTCCAGTCGGCCAGCCAGGCCGTCTCCAGCGCACGCGAATGGCGCAACAGCCCGTCACGGGCAGCCGGCAGCGGGCGCGCACGCTGCGCATCCGCATGGGACAGCGACCCGGTCAGTTGCAGGCGGTGCGTTGCGTTGAAATTCCAGTCCAGCCGCCCCTTGGCTGCGCTCTGGCCCAGCCCCGGCGGCCCATGCGGCACCGGAGCGGCCGACAGGGGCGGCCAGCCGTCGTCTGTCGCTGGCAACGGCTCGACGGCGTAGTCCAGCCGGTAGTCGAGGCGGCGGGTTTCACCCGAGATGTCAAAGCTCCGCCGCTCGTCGTGCTGGCTGCCCGCCGCGCCGCCGGACCGCATCGCGTCGCTTCCACGGGGGGTAAAAATCCGTCCCGTGTCCCATCGACCGCCCGCCCCGACCCCATCGGGCACCTGCGCGGCGACCGCCGCCGCAAAGAGCAGGCCGGCCAGGCCGACGCGGCCGATCCGGCGCCCTGCCCGCAACCGCGGCACGGGCATGGTCAACAAGGAGGGGCCGGAGACAATACGCATGCAAGACAAGAGGGGCCAGGCAAGAGGGGCCAGGCCGATTTTCGTGCCGCTCAGACGGGCAACGGGCCGTGGTGCGCAACAGCCGGGCGTCGGGTCAAGCCCGCATTGTGAACCGATGGCCGTCCGGGCAGGCTGCCGCGATGCGGCCACGGCGAACGCAGACCTGGGAACAGCCGCGCCTGCTGCTGCCAGGGGCCAAGCGCAGCTGCCATCAGAAATAACACGTTCTGCAAGACATGGCAACCCGCGGCCAGCGACAGGCCCAACCAGATGGAGTCCGCGCCGCAGCGCAAGTTGCACGGGATCCGGGAGATCGCCTGCCGCAGCCGCAGCTGGGCCACTGCAATGGCATGGACCGGCCTCACCGCTGCCACCATCGGGGGCGGCCCGTACAATGTGTGGCCGTGCCCTTACGCACGATACTGCCATGACCCATGCATCCCTGACCGAACAGCTGGCCGATCGCGCCGAACGCCTGCTGTTGCGCCACAATGAACTGCGCAAGACCAACGCGCTGCTCGAGCAGCAGGTGCAGGCGTTGACGCAAGAGCGCGAGAGCCTCAAATCCCGGCTGCAGGCTGCGCGCACGCGTGTGGACGCGCTGATCGAACGCCTGCCGCAGAACCAGCCCGCAGCGCCAGATGGTGCGCACGAGCCTGCTTCGGAGCCCGCATCATGAAACGCATAGAAGCACAGATCATGGGCCGCAGCTACCTGCTCAGCTGCCCCGAGGGCGACGAGGCACGGCTGCGTGCCGCGGTGCAGCGGGTCGATGCGGCCATGTGCGGCATCCGCGACGAGGGCAAGATCAAGGCACGCGACCGGGTTGCGGTGCTGGCCGCGCTGAACCTGGCGTTTGAAGCGCTGGCCGACACGGGCCAGCCCGCGAGGCCATCCGCACCGCCGACGGATGGCAGCAGCGCCAATGCCGTCCCTGATGCCGAGCAACAGGCCGCGCTGGGGCAGTTGCTCGAGCGCATGGATCAGGCGCTGGGCGCAGACGGCCGGCTGGTTTGATCAGTCGCAACTTGCGCACACGGAAGCGGCGATCGGCCTTACAATGAATCTGTCTGCGATGTGCAGCTGGGCCTTATATTTCCTTGAACCAATGCTCTTACGAGCCGGGCTTGGAACATTGTCTGGCCGGAGTGATCGTCTCGCGATAGACGAACCGGAGGTCAGTCTGCCCTCGCCCACCTGAACCTGAGCGTTCAGGATGCGGGTCCACAGCATCGCAGGCACTCAGATTCCAAGCAAAAGGCCGGTTTCCTACCGGCCTTTTGCTTGGGGTCCCCTGCACCTGCACCCATGCCCATAGACGTCCAGATCATCGTTGAACTGACCGTGCTGGGCCTGTTCGTGGGGTTTGCGGCCGGGCTGTTCGGCATAGGCGGTGGCGGCACCATGGTGCCGCTGATCGCGGCCATCCTCAGCACCCGCGGCGTCTCGGGCGGCCTGGCGGTCAAGATGGCCATCGCCACGTCCATGGCCACCATCGTGTTCACGGCCACCAGCAGCGTCTGGGCGCATCACCGCCGCGGCGCGGTTCGCTGGGACCTGGTCGCCAGCCTGGCGCCGGGCATCGTGGCCGGCAGCATCCTGGCCAGCTTTGGTGCGTTTGCCGTGTTGAAGGGCTGGGTGCTGGCGCTGATCTTCGGGGTCTTCCTCATGGTTGCCGGAACGCGCATGTTCAGCAGCAAGCCCGCCTCGCCGCGGCGCCACCTGCCAGGGCCAACGGGCCTGTTTGGCGCGGGCGGGGTCATCGGCTTTCTCTCGGGCCTGGTCGGGATTGGCGGCGGCGCCATCTCGGTGCCTTTCCTGGCCTGGTGCAACGTCACCGTGCACCACGCGGTGGCGACCAGCGCGGCGCTGGGTCTGCCCATCGCGGTGTCCAACATGGCCGGCTACATCTATTCCGGCCACGGGGTGACGGGCCTGCCGCCGTACTCGTTTGGCTACATCTGGCTGCCGGCGCTGGTCATCATCGCCGTCTGCAGCGTCTCCATGGCGCCGCTGGGCGCCAGAATCTCGCACCGGCTGCCCGTTGCCAGGCTGCGCCGGCTGTTTGCGCTCTTGCTGTACGGGCTGGGGATCTACATGCTGTACAAGGGTTTCAGCACCATGGGCACCTGACTGCTGCACGGCCGACCGCCGCGGGCGCGTCAGCGGGACGGTGACGCCTCGGCAAACTGCGCCTTCATGGCCTTGGTCAGGCGGCCCTTGACGGCGCGCGAGGCCACCACCTCATGACGCTCGACAAACGCCTCGTGGTTGCGCTCGATCTCGTCGGGCTCGTAGCGGTAGTTGACCATGACGCCAAAGGACTGGCGCAGGCCCTTTTCGGACACGTCAGCGAGGAAGTGCACGCGGTGGAGCTCGGCGCCATTGCGCAAGTGAAAGCGTGCCACCGGATCCACGGGCCGGTCCCGGTCGTTGCGCGCGAGCAGCAGGTAAAACGTGGCACAGTCCAGCAGCACGTCACGCACCTGATCAACGCGCGCTGCGTCCGCCTGCCAGCCGGGCGCATCCAGAATGTCCAGCGTCTGCCGCTGCGAATCGGAGAGGAAATCAATCTGGTTTGATTCGCGTGCCTGCCGCAGCCACCTGGCAAACCCGGGCACCGGCGACAGCGTCACGTACGTAGTCAGATCGGTCAACTCGCGCCTGAGCTGGTCGATGACGCGCTTGAGCAGGAAGCTGCCAAACGGCACGCCCGCCAGCCCGCGCTGCGTGTTGGAGATGGAATAGAAAACCGCGGTTGTCGCATCTTCCAGCGGTACTTCCACGCGGTCGTCGTCCAGCAGCGTCTGGATGGACGAGGGCACGCCATCGGACAGCGCCACTTCGACGAAGATGAGCGGCTCGTCGGGCAGGCGCGGATGAAAGAAGGCAAGGCAGCGCCGGTCCTGCGGATCCAGGCGGCTGCGCAGGTCGTCCCAGCCGGCAATGGCATGCACGGCCTCGTACCTGATCAGCTTTTCCAGCACATTGGCCGGCGTGCCCCAGCTGATGGGCTGGACTTCCAGGAACCCCGGGTTGAACCACGACGCGAACAGGTGCGCAAAGTCCGTGTCGACCGGCGCCAGCTCCGGGTGCCCGGCCAGCATGCCCTGCAGGCTCTCGCGCATCTTGATCAGGCCATAGGTACCGCCCCTGGAGTAGTTCACGCGACGGAAAAGCTCTTGCCGGCGCGGTTCCGACGCCTTGTGCAACCCCTGCTCGGCCTTGCTGTCGGCGGCGCTGGTGTAGCGTGCGATGGCGGCGGCAACCCGCTCGGGATCGGCGCCAAAGCCGCGCGCCAATTCGGTGAAGAACGCAAGCCGTGCCGCTGCAGGCGCTGCCTCGAACTTGTCGAGCAGCCGCTGCGCCAGCAGCGTCCCCGATGCCTCCCCGCGCCGGGACAGCAGGAAGCGGGCGATGGTGACCAGGTCGTCGGGCAGGTCCCGGCCGGCGTCGTGCGTCAGTCCGCCAAAAATCTTCCAGTCGCCGGCCACCAGGCGCAGCAATCGTTCCTTGGTCGTGGTCATGATCGGGTCAGGTCTCCTTCATGCGGCGCAGCCCGCGGCAGCCGGCAGCAACGTGTCCATGCTGCATTCTCGTCAAAACGCGGGTCCCATGTACCAGTTGGGCAACGCCGTGACGATGGAGGGAAACACGCAGAGGATGACGATGGCAACCAGCATGACGGCGACGTACGGCAGCGCGCCCACCAGGATCTCCTTGGTCGGGACATCGGGCGCGATCGCATCGATGACGAAGAGGTTGAGCCCCACCGGCGGCGAGATCAGCCCCACCTCCATGTTGATCGTCAGGACGATGGCAAACCAGTAGGGATCGAACCCGGCCTGCGTGATGATGGGCAGCAGCAGCGGCGCGGTCATGACAATCACCGCCACCGGCGGCAGGAACATGCCCGCCACCAGCAGGAAGACGTTGATCAGCCCCATCAGCACCCAGCGGTTGACCTCCAGCGCGGCAATGGTCCCGGCCAGCGTCTGCGTGATGTACAGCGACGAGAGCGCAAAGGCAAACAGCTCGGCTGCGGCCATGATCATCATGATCATGACGCTCTCGCGCATGGCGGCGCTGAAGATGTCGACAAAGGTCTTGGCCTGGAACAGCCGGTAGACGACGACCACGACCAGCAGCGTCAGGAACGCGCCGGCGCCCGCGGCCTCCGAAGGCGTTGCAACGCCGCCATAGAGCACGAACAGCAGCGTGACGATGATGGCCAGGATGGGCAGCACGCGCGGCAGGGTCTGGAACTTCTCGCGCCACGAGTACGTGATATCGGGGCTACCAAAGCGGAACCCCTTGCGGTGCGCGTCAAACAGCGCCCACGCCATGAACATGGACACCAGCATCAGCCCCGGCAGCACGCCGGCAAGGAAAAGCCGGCCTATGGAGGTTTCGGTGGCAATGCCGTAAACGATGAGCGTGACCGAAGGCGGGATCAGGATGCCCAGCGTGCCACCGGCAGCAATCGATCCGGTGGCCACCGACGCCGGGTAGCCGCGCTCGAGCATCTCCGGAATCCCCATCTTGCCGATGGCGGCGCAGGTGGCGGGGCTAGATCCGGTCATGCCGGCAAAGATGCCGCAGGCGCCCAGGTTGGACAGGATGAGCCCGCCGGGCACCTTGTACAGCCAGCGGTCCAGGGCACGGTACAGGTCGCGCCCGGCCGGCGTGCCGGCAACGATGTCGCCCATGAGGACAAACATGGGTATGGCCACGTACCCCAGGTTCGCAATGCCGGCAAACATGGTTTCCGCCAGCACGCCGATGACGTCGGGCCCCTGGTCCAGGAAGAGGCTGGCCACCGCTGCCAGGCCCAGCGCAAATGCGATGGGCATGCCGGTGGCCAGCATGGCGAGCAGCACCAGGATGAGGATCGCGCCGGCGATGGCAGGGGTCATGGTGATGCGGGAAACAGCTTCAGCAGCTCGGCGACGTACTGCAGGCAGAGCAGGACAAAGCCCACGAACACCGGCGTCAGCGGCATCCACAGCGGCACGCGCGCGACGCTGGGCGTGGTCCAGCCGCCGGCAATCGCGTCAAAGAGAAAGATCGCCGTGGCCACGGCCATGACCAGGCAGAAAACCAGCCCCAGCACGGCGCCGACGCGGTCCAGCCACAAGCGTACGCGGCTCTTGACCATGAGATGGATGAAATCAACGCCCACGTGGCCCTTGATCAGAAGCACGTACGGCGCGCCCAGGAAAATCGAGGCGGTTGCGCTGAAGACAACCGCCTCGGTCTGCCAGGTGGTGTGCGCGGTGAAGACGTAGCGGATCAGGATCATCTCGCAGACCACGAGCATGGCCACCACCAGCAGCACGGCAGCAGCCACCCCGCACAGGCGGGACAGCCCGTCAATCCAGCGGATGTACGTCTGGCGCACGGAAATCCGGTTCATCCGCAGCCGACTGCCCCGCGCCCGCGGCAGGCGGACGCGATGCAGCCGGGCGGCGCTGCGCGGCGCAGCTTACTCGACCGCCAGTGCCTTCTGCAGCAGTTCTTCCCCGCCCTTCACGTTGTCGGCAAACTCCTTGTAGGACGACCCCTTGGCGATCTCCATCCAGGCCTTGTAGTCGTCGCCGCTCATGGTCACGACCTCGACGCCGGCCTTCTCGTAGACGTCGCGCATTTTCTGCTCGCCCTTCCTGGCCTCCTCGTTGAAGTAGTCCTCGGCCTTCTTCGCAGCCGCCATGATGGCGTCGCGCTGCGCGTCGTTGAGCTTGTCCCAGGTCTTCTTGGACATGATGATGGGCTCGTACATGAACCACAACGCGTTGTCACCCGGCGCGGTCAGGCACTTGACCTGCTCGTACAGCCGGAACGAGACAAAGCTGCTGTTGGACGTGTTGGCCGCATCCAGCACGCCGGTCTGCATGGCGGAATACACCTCGGAGGACGGCATCGAGGCGATCGACGCGCCAGCCGCTGCCAGCATTTGCTCGAATGCCGGGCCTGCGGCGCGGATCACCTGGCCCTTGACGGTATCGGGACTGGTGATGCACTGCTTCTTGGACGCAAAACCGCCGGCCAGCCAGGCATCGGCAATGACGACCGCACCGTTGTCCTCGACGATTTTCTTGATGTCCTTCATGAAGTCGGATTCGTTCAGCCGCTCGGCATGCGCCAGGTTGCGCACCAGCCCGGGCATGAGCGTGGCCGAAAACTGCGGCACGCGCCCCGAGGCGTAGTCCAGGGGGAACGCCGAGATGTCGAGCTGGCCGCGCGTCAGCGCACCCCACTGCTCGGCGGCCTTGTACAGCGACTGGCTGGGGAAGATCTGGATCTTCAGCCCCACATCGGCGGCTTCGACGTCGCGCGCCAGGATCTGCACCATCTCGTCGCGTGGGTCACCCTGCCCACCCGGGAACTGGTGCGAGGCACGCAGCGTGGTCTGAGCCAGCGCGGCGGTGGCGCCGGCGGCAAAAGCCAGGCCAAGCAGGATGGGAATGATGGAACGCTTCACTGTGTTGTCTCCCTGGTCCGTTGGAACTTCTCGCGGGTTGCGCAAGCTGCGCGGCGAACCATCGAGTTTAACCTAGAATCCGCAGTTGACCGCTTATTTTCTTTGACAACTATTTGTTATTACTCGAAGTTTTGCGTTTTTCAATGACCACCCGTCAGGTGAAGACGCTATGCGGAATCTAGGTTTAATGTAAAAGCAGCGGGCGATAAAAACGTGCCGCTGCGCCAGGTTGAGCGCTTCGGACGTGCCTGTCATGAGGATGGCTGCAAGCATGTTGTTGCAGATCTTGGCGATCTGGCCCATGATCTCCAGCAGCGGCCGGAGCGCACCAGGAAGGAACGCAACGGGCAGGCTGCCTGCCCGTTGCACCTCGCTCCGGCTGGCAGGCGCCGTCAGTTGACCAGCGGGCACTGGCTCTCGGACAGCGGCCGCGTCACCAGGCTGGCCGGGAGCGTGGATTTCACCTTGTAGACGTCCCACTCGCCCTTGGACTCGTCCGGCTTCTTGACCTCGACCAGGTACATGTCGTGCTCCATGCGGCCGTCCTTGCGCACGGTGCCATTGGGCGCAAAGAAGTCGTGCACGGGCAGCTCGCGCATCTTCTCGGCCACCTGGTCCGCATCGGTGGAACCGGCCGCATCGACCGCCTTCAGGTAGTGCAGGACCGCCGAATACGTGCCCGCCTGGACCATTCCCGGCATGCGGCCGGTGCGCTCGTCAAAGCGCTTGCCGAACTCGCGGCTGGCGTCGTCGCGGTCCCAGTAGTACGACGTGGCGGCAACCAGGCCCTGCGCCGTTTGCAGCCCCAGCGCGTGCACGTCGCTGATGACCATGGCCAGCGCGGCCAGCTTCTGCCCGCCGGTCATGATGCCGAACTCGCCGGCCTGCTTGATCGCGTTGATCATGTCGGTGCCGGCGTTGGCCAGCGCGATCGCGTCTGCCCTGGACCCCTGCGCCTGCAGCAGGAACGAGGCAAAGTCCGCGGTGCCCAGCGGTGCGCGCACCGCACCCACGACCTCGGCGCCCTTTTGCTCTATGGTCGTGGTCAGGTCGGCCTGCATGGCGTGGCCAAAGGCGTAGTCCGTGACCAGGATGAACCACTTCTTGGCCCCGTCATCGATCATGCCGGTGGCCACGCCGCGCGGCGCCGCGTAGGTGTCGAACACCCAGTGGAACCCGGTGGGCGAACACGCCTCGTTGGTCAGCGCCGAAGAAAACGGCCCCGTGGCAATGGTGATCCTGTCCTTGTCCTTGGCCAGGTCCTGGACGGCCAGCGCCACCGCGGAGTTGGTCAGGTCGGTGATCATCTGCACGTCCTCGGTGTCAAACCACTTGCGTGCAATCGATGCCGCAACGTCAGGCTTGTTGCGGTGGTCCGCGTCAATGACCTCCACGGGCCGCCCCAGCACCTGGCCGCCAAAGTCCTCGACGGCCATCTTGGCCGCGACCACCGAGGTCTTGCCGCCAAAATCAGCGTACGGCCCGGACTGGTCGTTCAAGACGCCTATCCTCAGCACCTCGGCATCTGCGGCCAATGCGTGGCCGGCGCCCAGCGCCAGCGCGATGGCAAGTAATACGGCTTTCATGTTGTCTCCCCTCTAGCAACGAACCTTGCTGCGGCGAGACAGCGCCCCGCCTGCAGCGCGAGACCCGTCGGCGCTGGCCCTGCCCTGGCAGGGTGAGTACAACGTCGGCGAGATCGGGCCGGGCCGCTGCTGGCCCGGCACACGATTCAGATATCCAGGTTGACCGTGATGGTCTTCAGGCGCGAGAAGCTCTCGAGCATGGAGTGCAGCGCCATTTCCTTGCCCAGCCCGCTCTCCTTGAACCCGCCGTAGGGTTGGCCCAGGATCTGACCCTTGCCCTGGTTGACCTGCACCCACCCCGAGTCGATTTCCTGCGCCAGCCGGATCGCGCGCGCCGTGTCGTGCGAGAACACGTAGCCGGCCAGCCCGTAGTGGCTGTCGTTGGCCATCTGGAGCACCTCGGCCTCGTCGTCCCAGGCAATCGCAACCAGCACCGGCCCGAAGATTTCCTCGCGCGCGAGCCGCCAGTCGTTGGACGTGCTGCGAAACAGCGTGGGCGTGGCAAAGTAGCCCTGGCTCAGCGGACCGTCCTTCTCGGGCAGGCCGCCGGTGAGCAGCTGCACGTCCTTGTGGCCCATGCCTTCCTGCACGTAGTCGCAGACCCGCGTGAACTGCTTGTTGTTGATGATGCTGCCCATGTCGGTGGCTTCGTCCAGCGGGTCGCCTATGTTGTAGGAGGCCATCTTGGCTGCCACCTTGGCGAGCAGGCTGTCTGCAATCTTCCTGTGCACGAACAGCCGCGATCCGGCCGTGCACGACTGGCTCTGCCGCGTGAAGCGCATGGCCGAGGCGATGCCGTCGACCACCCAGTCCGCGTCGGCGTCCTCGCAGACGATGACCGGGCTCTTGCCACCCAGTTCCAGCGAGACCGGGACGATGCGCTGCGCGGCCTGCGCCATGATGCCCTTGCCCACTGCGGTGGAACCGGTGAACGACAGCTTGTCCACGCGCGGGTGCGCCGCAAGCGCAGCGCCGCACTCGTGGCCGTAGCCGGTGATGACGTTGAGCACGCCTTCGGGCAGGTACTTGCTGCAGACTTCGGCGATCAGGAGCACGCCAAGCGGCGCGTCCTCGGCTGCCTTGAGCACCAGCGTGTTGCCCGCGCAGAGCGCGGGAGCGATCTTGATCGACGCCAGCTGCACCGGCGCGTTCCACGGCACGATGGCCGCGACGACGCCCAGCGGCTCGCGCCGCGTGTAGCTGAGCAGGTCGTCGCCCAGCGGCAGCGTCTCGCCCTTGAGCTCGCTGGCCAGCCCGCCAAAGTAACGGAAGGTGTTGTGCACGAAAGCCGCCTCGGGCCGCGTCTGCGTGCGCAGCGCGTTGCCGGTCTCGTGCGCGCCCAACCGCGCCAGCTGCTCGGCCCGCTCTTCCAGCTCGTCGGCAATCTTCAGCAGCAGGCGGCCGCGCTCGGTGGGAGACACGCGGCGCCAGGCGTCAAAGGCGCCAGCCGCCGCGGCCACCGCGCGGTCCACGTCCTCGGCGCCCGAGCGCGGCACCGATGCAATCACCTGCTTGTTCGCCGGGCACTCGACGTCCAGCTCGCGTCCGTCTGCAGCGCCCACCCACTGCCCGCCTATCAGCTGCCGGGTGGGTCCCAGCACCACCGTCTCGTTGGCTGCACTGGTCTGCGCCATCTCTCTCTCCTGGTTGCGGGGTCGCTGCAGCCGGCGTCATGCCCGGGCTGCAGCGCTCCTGGCCTTCAAATCAACGTCCCTGGAATTGCGGGATCCTCTTTTCCTTCCACGCAAGCGCGCCCTCGCGGATGTCCTCAGAGGCTTCGGAGCGGCGCACGCCTTCGGCGTTGGCCACCTCGTCGAGCACGCCGTTGATGACCTGGTTCAGGTCCCGCTTGATGCCAAGCAATGCCAGCGGCGCCATGTGTGCCAGCGCCTGGCTCAGCTCGTCAACGCGCGCCTGCAGCGCGTCCGGCGCAACCAGCTCGGTGAGAAAACCCACGTCGAGCATCTCCTGCGCGCCGATCTTCTCGGCGGTCAGGAACAGGCGCTTGGCGTTGTTCACGCCCAGGCGCGACACGTAGCGGCGCAGCCCGCCCGGATAAAACCGCAGCCCCAGGCGCGCCGCCGGCATGAACATGTTGGCGCCCGGACTGCCGATGCGAAAGTCGCAGGCCAGCGCCAGGTCGGTACCGCCGCCGTAGGCACCGCCGTGCACCGCCGCGATCGTGACCGGACGCGCAGCCTCCACCTGGTCGATGGTCTCGCCAAAGTACAGCGAGCTGGGCGCCTCGCTGCTGGCCAGCGACGAGATGTCGTAGCCGCTGCAAAAATACTTGCCGCGAGACGTGATGCGCAGCACCAGCACGTCCTCGCTGGCATTGACCGCGTCGAGCAGCCGGCGCAGGGTGGCCAGGTCGTCGGGGCTCAGGCGGTTGCTTCGCTCCGGATTTTGCAGCGCAATGGTCGCGATGCGGCCGTCGACGTCCAGCGTGGGGGCGGTCTCCGTGCTCATTGCGCCGCTCCGGACTCGGTCGCGAAATCAGGGCGGACCTCGTCACTGATCACCCCGCGCGCGCGCAGCGCCTGGATCTCATCGTCGGCGATGCCCAGATCGCGCAGCACCTCGGCGCTGTGCTGTCCCAGCAGCGGCGGCGCAAGCCGGGTGCTTTTTTCACCGGCGTGCGCTGATAGCCGCACCGGCGACCCCACCAGCGAGATTTCGCCCAGGACCGGATGCGCTATCTGCTCGACGATGCCTGCAGCCTTGACCTGCGCGTCGGCAAACACGTCCGGCATGCTGTTGATGGGTCCGGCCGGAATGCCGTTGGGAACAAACAGCTCGGTCCACTGGCTGCGCGTTTTCTCGCGCAGCCGCGATTCCAGCAACGCCTTGAGCGCGTCGCGGTTCTGGATGCGCTCGGCGTTGGTGAGAAAGCGCGGGTCGCCGGTCAGCTCCTGCAGGCCCAGCAGCTCGCAAAGCTTTTTCCACATGGGCTCGGTCGCCGGTGCGAGGTTGATGGGACCGTCTGCGGTTTCAAACGTGCCGTAAGGCGCCAGCGTGGGGTGCGCGTTGCCGTTGAGCGTTGGCACCTCGCCCAGGTTCAGGTAGCGCTGCCCCTGCACGCTCAGCAGCGCCATGAGGCCGGCCAGCAGCGACACGTCCACGTGCTGGCCCCGGCCCGTGCGGCCGCGCTCGATGACCGCCGAGAGGATGCCGGTAACCAGCCACATGCCGGCAACCATGTCGCCAATCGGAATGCCCACCCGCGTCGCGCCGGTCTCGGGGCTGCCGGTCAGGCTCATGAAACCGGAATGACCCTGCGCGATCTGGTCGAACCCGGCCCAGTCCCTGGCCGGGCCGACGCGTCCGTAGCCCGAAATCGACGCCATGATCAGCGCCGGGTTCTCCGCGGCCAGGCTGTCGTAGCCCAGCCCCATCTTTTCCATGGTGCCGACGCGGAAGTTTTCAACGACGATGTCCGACTTCAGCGCCAACCGGCGCAGCAGCGCCGCCCCCTCGGGGTCGCGGAAGTCCAGCCCCAGCCCCTTCTTGTTCCGGTTGGTGCTGAGAAAGTAGACGCTCATGTCGCGATCAATGGGCCCCCAGCCGCGCGACATCTCGCCGCGGGGCAGCGGCTCGGCCTTGATCACCTCGGCCCCCAGGTCACCCAGGATCATGGTGCTGTACGGCCCCGCCAGCGCCCGCGACAAATCCAGAACCTTCAACCCCGCCAGTGGCATCACAGCGCGTCTCTCCTTGTCTTTATCCAATCCATCCCAGGAGCCTGCCGAACTTTGGTCCAATCTACTGCGCCGGTGGGACAAGCGGTCCATTTTTGCCCGCTTTTTCGTTGCATAGCTGGGCTATGCGCCTCAAAATCAAACAAAACTGCCCTCGCTTTCCCACTCGGTTGGCTTCGCCGCTCTGCGAGAACGCTACGATCGCCAAAGCCCGACAGACTCCTAGCGCCGCCCAAAAGGCGGTGCAATCACAATGTGTGTTGCTACGAACACCGCTGATTCTGACACGGCACGTGCGCCCGGGCGGTAGCGTATCGCGAGGCTTGCATCGGGCAACGGTTGTCGCGAAGGATAAGGCACAGCCCTCTTGGCAGCGGGCCCCGGCGAACTCTACTGCAACGTGTCCTTGAAGCCGTCGGGCAGCGGCATGACGGAAATGCCTTCTTCCAGCAACTCGCGCGTTTGCTGCGCCGTGGCCTGGCCGCGGATGCCGCGCTCGCGGGTCTCGCCATAGTGCATGCGCCGGGCCTCCTCGGGAAACTGCTGCCCCACGTCTTCGGTCTGCGCCACGATCCGGCGCAGCGCCTTCAGCCAGGTCGCCTGCAGCGCGGCTGGTGGTCCCGTCCCCTCGTCCGCTTCTGCCGGCGGCTGCTCGTCGCCCTTTTGCTTCGTGCGAGCCGGCGCGGTCTGGCGGCGCAGGTTGAGGCGCGGCGCACTGGGAACGCGCGCAACGTCGGTTGCGCTGCACAGCGGACAAGTGAGCAGCCCGCGATCGAGCTGGTCCTGGTAATCGCCTTCCGAGGAGAACCAGCCCTCGAAGGCGTGCCCGCCCGCGCATTGAAGATCAAAGACTTTCACGCACATTGCCCAACGCGGGAGCTGAAGACGCGGCGCGCCACTGCGGCGTCCAGCTCCCGTTCAACATGTTCTGCAGCCACAGCGCGCCGGCCAGCGTCTTGGAGTCGGTGATCGCGCCGCTGCGGCACCAATCCTGGACCTGCGCCACGGACGCGCTGAACACCTCGATGAACTCGCCGGAATCCAGCTGCCGCGATCCGGCGCGCAACCCGCGCGCAAACCAGATCTCCAGCACCTCGTCCGAGTAGCCTATGGCCACGTGCACGACGCCGGCGCGGGCCCACTGCCTGCCACTATAGCCCGTTTCCTCGCGCAGTTCACGCTGCGCGCAGGTCAGCGGTGCTTCGGCAGCGTCCAGCTTGCCCGCGGGAAACTCGATCATGGTGCGCTGCACCGGGTAACGGTACTGGCGCTCGAGCACCACGTGCAGGGCGCCGCCTGCCGCTTCCAGCAACGGAACGATCATGACCGCACCCGGATGCGCGACGTACTCGCGCTCGGCACGGCCGCCATCGGGCAGCGCGACCCGGTCGCGGAAGACGCGCAGGAAATTGCCGCGCCACTGCTCCTGGCGGTGGATCGCCCGTTCGGTCAGGTCGCGCAAGGAGTTGCCCTCCGCAACGCTGCCGCGCCGCCGCATGCCTGGCGCCTGCAGCCGGGACGCATCAGGTCGCCAGCATCTGCGCAGCGGCCCGTGCGCACAATGCCATCAGCCCGCCGGGCACCAGCCCCAGGACAAGCAGTGCCAGGCCGTTGAGCGAGAGCACGCCGCGCATGTCCAGCGGCACGTTGATGCTGAAGGTGCTGGCCGGCTCGTCAAAATACATGACCTTGATCACGCGGATGTAGTAGAACGCGCCCACCAGCGACATGACCACGGCAAACACCGCAAGGCCTATGTACATGGGCAGCCCGGTGTTGACGAGCGCCTGCAGGATGGCCAGCTTGGCCTGGAAGCCGATGAACGGCGGAAATCCGGTCAGCGACAGCATGCAGATGGCCATGATGCCGGCGTACAGCGGGTGATGCTTGTTGAGGCCGGCAAAGTCGGCGATCTGGTCGCTCTCGAATCCTTCGCGCGCCAGCAGCATGACGATGCCAAAGCTCACCAGCGTTGCCAGCACGTACGCCACGACGTAGAACATGGCCGAGCCGTACGCGTTGGCCGCCAGCGTGGTGTCGCTGCCGACCACGCCGGACATGAGCCCCAGCAGCACGAACCCCATGTGAGAGATCGCCGAGTACGCCAGCATGCGCTTGATGTTGGTCTGCGCAATGGCCACGACGTTTCCGAGCAGCAGCGAGCCCACGGCCATGATGCCGAGCATGGGCTGCCAGTCCAGCGCCAGCGGCAGCAGGCCCTCGACCAGCAGGCGCACGGCCAGCGCAAACCCGGCCAGCTCCGGCGCCGCGCCGAGCAGCAGCGTCACTGCGGTGGGCGCGCCGTCGTAGACGTCGGGCACCCACATGTGGAACGGCACCGAGCTCAACTTGAACGCCAGGCCGGAAACGACGAAGACCGTTCCCAGGATCAGCACGCGCGTGTCGGCGGCGCCCGACTGCACGGCGTGGAAGACTTCACCGATATTCAAGGTGCCGGTGGCGCCGTAGAGCATGGACAGGCCATACAGCAGGAAGCCCGAGGCCATGGCGCCCAGGACGAAGTACTTCATGGCCGCTTCGGTCGAGCGCACCTGATGGCGCCACAGCGCCACCAGCGTGTAGCTGGCCAGCGACAGCAGTTCCAGCCCGAGGTAGATGGTCAGGAAGTTGTTGGCCGAGATGATGATAAAGATGCCGAGCAGCAGCAGCAGCCCCAGTGCATACCATTCGCCGCCGCGCAGCATGTCGCGGTCTAGAACGTAGGTGCGTCCGTAGATGAACGTGACCAGCAGCGCCAGCGCCGAGAAACACTTGAGCCAGTTGGCCATGACGTCCGAGACGACCATGCCGCCAAAGCCGTAGACCGTCTGCCCGCCCACCGCGTACGAGGCGGTCAGCAGCGCCAGCACCAGCAGCGTCAGCAGCGACAGGTAGTACGCCAGCAGCCGCCCCGGACGCTTGTCGAACAGGTCGAGCAGGAGGATGGCGCAGGCCATCACCAGCAGCACGATCTCCGGATAGATTGCAATCCAGCTGAGGCGATCAATCATTTGCCCACACCCTTCAGTTCAGCTTGGTCATGTGCACCTGGTCCACCAGATGCGCCACCGACGGATCCATGAGGTTGGTGAAGAAGGCAGGGTACAGGCCCAGCCAGAGCACCGTCACCGCCAGGATGGCCATGATGAAATATTCACGCGCGTTGATGTCGGACATGCCGGCGACCTTCTCGTTGCCCACCGCGCCAAAATACACGCGCTTGAACATCCACAGGCCGTAGCCCGCGCTGGAGATGAGCGCCGTCGCGGTGAGCAGCCCGATCCAGAAGTTGACCTTGATCGAAGCCAGGATGACCATCCACTCGCCGACAAAGCCGGAGGTGCCGGGCAGGCCGCTGTTGGCCATGAAGAACAGCAGCGCAAAGAAACCGAATTTGGGCATGGAATTGATGACACCACCATAGGCCGCGATGTCGCGCGTGTGCAGCCTGTCGTACAGCACGCCTATGCACAGGAACATGGCGCCCGAGACAAAACCGTGCGAGATCATCTGCACGATGCCGCCGGAGATGCCCAGGTCGCTGAAGAGGAAGAACCCCAGCGTGACAAAGCCCATGTGCGCCACCGACGAGTACGCCACCAGCCGCTTCATGTCCGGCTGGATCAGCGCCACCAGCGCGATGTAGACGATGGCCATGAGCGACAGTGCAATGATGAGCCAGGCCCAGGCATGCGCCGCATCGGGGACGATGGGCAGGCTGAAGCGGATGAAGCCGTAGGCGCCCAGCTTGAGCATGATCGCGGCCAGGATGACCGAGCCGCCGGTGGGCGCCTCCACGTGCGCGTCGGGCAGCCAGGTGTGGATGGGCCACATGGGCACCTTGACGGCAAAGGCGGCAAACAGGCCAAAGAAGATCAGCGTCTGGGCGGTGCTGGAGATTTCGGGCAGCAGCTGCCAGTCCAGCACGTTGAAGCTGCCGCCGGAGGCGTAGTACAGGTAGATGAACGTTACCAGCATCAGCAGCGAGCCCAGGAACGTGTACAGGAAGAACTTGATTGCCGCGTAGATGCGGTTGGGCCCGCCCCAGATGCCGATGATGATGTACATGGGCACCAGCGTGGACTCGAACGCCATGTAGAAGAGGATGCCGTCCAGCGCCACGAACACGCCGATCATCATCCCCGAGAGGATGAGGAACGCCGCCATGTACTGGTTGACCTTGCGCTGGATCACCTCCCAGCCGGCGACCACCACGATGAACGTCATGAACGCCGTGAGCAACACGAACCAGACCGACAACCCGTCCACGCCCAGGTGGTAGTTGATGTTGAACGTCTCTATCCACGGCACGTTCTCGACGAACTGCATCTGCGCCGACGTGGGGTCGAAGCCAAAGTAAAGCGGCAGCGTGACGGCAAAGCTGATCAGCGAGCCGACCAGCGCGACCCAGCGGACCAGGTCCACCTGTTCCTCCTTGTTGAGGAACAGCAGGATCACGCCAAAAACGATGGGCGTCCAAATCGAAAGGCTCAGCCACGCCATGTGTTGATTCCCGTTTCTGTTCTTCTGCTCAGGCGAGCCAGATGAAGTACGACATCAGGACGAAGACGCCCAGCACCATGACCAGTGCGTAGTGGTACAGGTAGCCCGACTGGAACCAGCGGGTGACGCCGGCCGTCCAGCCCACCAGGCGCCAGGACGCGTTGACGATGCCGGTCTCGATGATGCCGCGGTCGCCGCCGTGGTACAGGCCGCGCCCCACCAGCCGCGCGGCCCCGGCGCCGACGTTGATCCACAGCCAGTCCATGTAGTACTTGTTGACCAGCACGTTGTAGACCGGCTGGATGGCCCTGGCGATGCGCGCCGGCAGGCCCGGGTTGACGATGTAGCAGTACCAGGCCACCAGCACGCCGGCCAGCATGAGGTAGAGCGGCAGGCCGACAAAGGCCTCCAGCGCCATGGCACCGGGGCCAACGATGGCGTCGCGCAGCTCGGTCATGGCCGGGTGTTGCGCCAAGTTGACGAAGATGGAGTCGTCAAACAGGCTGCCAAAAAGCACCGGCATCATGGTGAAGAAGCCCACGCCCACCGACAGCACCGCCAGGATGATCAGCGGCACCGTCACCACCCTGGGCGACTCCTTGGGATGGCAGGGCTCCTGCCTGCCGGCGATCACCTCCGGGTCCTGGTCCCAGCGCGGCTTGCCCATGAAGACCAGGAAATACTCGCGGAACGCGTACACCGCCGTGATGAAGACGCCGGCCGTGACCGCAAACGAGGCAAAGCCGGCCGCTGGCAGGTGGCTGGCGTGCGAAGCGTGGATGATGGCGTCCTTGGAATAAAAGCCCGAGAACAGCGGCACTGCGACCAGCGCAAAAGTTGCCAGCAGGAACGTGATCGAGGTGATGGGCATGTACTTGTGCAGGCCGCCCATCCAGCGCATGTCCTTGCTGTGGTGCATGGCGATGATGACCGAGCCCGAACCCAGGAACAGCAGCGCCTTGAAGAAAGCATGCGTCATCAGGTGGAAGATCGCCGCCGAATACGCCGACACGCCCAGCGCCACCGTCATGTAGCCCAGCTGCGACAGCGTGGAATAGGCAATGACCTTCTTGATATCGTTGCTGACGATGCCCAGGATGCCCATGAACAGCGCCGTGATGCCGCCGATGACGAGGATGAAGTTCAGCGCCACGTCTGACAGCTCGAACAA
>Ga0172382_10000436_pt1 | contig 78339 bp, 68 predicted proteins | sample Leawel138RmetaG_FD_122245 | JGI IMG/M metagenome (GOLD analysis project Ga0172382, IMG submission 122245) | Leachate microbial communities from a municipal landfill in Southern Ontario, Canada - Leachate well 138R metaG | ecosystem: Engineered > Solid waste > Landfill > Unclassified | place...
AAGACCCCGCTCGTGCAGAGCTTCAAGCACCATTGACACGTCGCCCTGCTGAAGATACCGCACTCCCCCGTGAATCAGCTTTGTGCTGCGGCTCGAAGTACCCTTTGAAAAATCCGATTGTTCCAGAAGAATACATGCATATCCCCGTGAACTCGCATCTACCGCCGTTCCCAGTCCCGATGCACCCCCTCCTATCACTATAATATCCCACACTTCATCGAATGATTCCAACGCAGCTATCATATCATCACGATTCATACATCCCCCTTCAGGAGTCGAATAGAAAAGAATTGCAGGGTATCATTCCATCCATTTTCCTGCCCTTTTCAGTGCTCTTGCCCAGTTGGTACAGAGATTGTCTGCATGATTCCGACTCATTTCAGCATGAAACACCGTATCCTTTTTCCAGTATGATGCAATTTCATCAAATCCTTTCCAGTACCCCACGGACAATCCGGCAAGGAAGGCCGCGCCGAGAGCCGTAGTTTCCAGGGTGACCGGTCGCAGTACCGGTATATCAAGTATATCCGCCTGAAACTGCAAGAGCAGATCATTTGCTGCAGCGCCTCCATCAACCCGGAGCTCTTCCGCTTGAATGCCTGCATCATCACTCATGGCATTTATCACGTCGCGCACCTGAAAGGCGATGCCTTCCAGTCCCGCTCTGGCTATATGGCCTGATTCTGTCCCGCGTGTGATTCCTATGATAAGTCCTCTCGCATATTGATCCCAGTGAGGAGCTCCAAGACCGGTAAATGCGGGCACCATATACACGCCTCCATTATCCTTTACAGAACCGGCAAGTGCTTCCACATCAGCCGAATGTTTGACAAGCCCGAGTCCATCCCTTAGCCACTGAACGACAGCCCCCGCAACAAAAATGCTCCCTTCAAGGGCATAGGTCGTTTTCCCGTCTATCTGCCATGCAATCGTTGAAAGAAGATTATTTCTTGATACTACACGCTCGGCGCCTGTATTCATGACTGCAAAACTGCCGGTCCCGTAAGTATTTTTAATCATGCCTTTTTTCGTACACATCTGTCCAAAAAGAGCCGCCTGCTGATCCCCTGCTATCCCCCCGATGGGAATCGGTGTTCCGAAAAGTCCCTGCTTTGTATATCCGTATACTTCGCTTGAACTCCTCACCTCCGGCACCATGCTCCTGGGGATGTCCATAAGGGAAAGAAGGGTTTCATCCCAGCAGGTAGTATTTATATTGTAGAGCATGGTTCTGCTTGCGTTGGATACGTCTGTTATATGCATCTCGCCGCCCGTTAAGTTCCATACCAGCCAGCTGTCGATTGTTCCGAAGATCAGGTCTCCCGCTTCAGCTTTTTTAAAGGCCCCCTTTACATTTTCAAGAATCCACCGGACTTTCGGGCCCGAAAAATATGCATCGGCCACAAGCCCGCTTGAATCTCTGATCAGTGCTTCATATCCCTTTTTTTTCAGCATATCGCAGAAGGAAGCTGTGCGGCGATCCTGCCAGACAATGGCATTATAGATCGGTGTGCCCGTGAATCTGTCCCAGACCACCGTAGTCTCTCGTTGATTGGTAATACCGACAGCCGCTATCCTGTCTGCACCGATTCCCGCCTTTGCAAGCGTATCGTGAGCGGTAGCGATTTGAACGTCTAATATTTCTAACGGATCGTGCTCTATCCAACCCGGTTTTGGGAAATACTGAGGAAATTCCTTCTGCGAAGAAGAAATAACAGAACCTTCCCTGTCAAAAATAATTGCCCGCGAACTGGTTGTCCCCTGATCAAGCGCTAAAATATAAGTATCCATGAACCCCCCTTTTGCACGCGTAGTCTCAATTCTCCATATAGAGGCATGAGGACTTTTTAAAAAAGACCTCGCCTCTTCGGGTCCTTTCACTGTCTCGAATTATTTGATATGATATAAATACTTCGAAAGTCAAGAAGAAGCATGATGTTACAACCGGTTGCAAAGAACATGGAAACAGAAAAAGTAAAACATCGTTATGACAGAATCGCGCCTTTATATGATATACTCGAATTCCCCATGGAGAATATGGTATCGGCACGCCTTCGCCGGGAGCTTTTATCAGGCATCGGAGGAAAAATTCTGGAAGTCGGAATCGGAACGGGAAAAAATCTTCCCTATTATCCGAAAAACGCCATGCTGACAGGAATCGATATCAGCCCCGGAATGCTTGCGCATACCAGAAGGAAAGCGAGTGAACTGAAAATCGAGATCGCACTGAGCATAATGGATACAGAGAAGCTGGCGTTTTCAGAGGGATGCTTTGATTTTGTTGTCTCGACATTCGTATTTTGCTCCGTCGCCGACCCGGTTCGCGGACTCAGAGAAATCAAAAGAGTGCTCAAAACCAATGGAACCGCTCTTTTTCTTGAGCATGTAAGGAGTGAAAATCTTTTTTTTGGAAAACTTATGGATGCAGTCAATCCTTTTGTTCGTAAAATCATCGGCCCCAATATCAACAGGAGAACTGTTGAAAACATTAAAAACGCAGGGTTTACACCAGTGCAGATAAAAAGCACGAAAGCTGATATCATCAAGCAGATATGGGCCAAACCGACAAGTGTTTATACTGGGAAACAGCAAAGGTTCAGACATGAAAGCCGCAAAGGTACGTAACAGCAAAACTGGAAATTCAGAAAATAGTACCAAAGAAAAAATGCGAGCGATAGAGGTTCGTCTTCACGGACGAGGCGGCCGCGGAATAGTGGCGGCTTCGGTACTCCTTGCCAAAGCATTTTTCAGAGCAGGATTTATGGTACAAAACAGCTCCTTTGGAGAAGCGGAAAAAAAAAGGGCACCCGTCACTGCCTGCCTTCACATAAACCAAAGAGGCAGCGATAAGGCAATCACCGGCAATAACCGGAATCCGGATCATATATTGATACAGGACCGAACGCTTCTTCAAAATGCTGATATTGCAAAAGGGCTCAATCCCGGTGGATGGATACTCATAAATGCCCCCGAATCATGCACTGAAACGGAATCATTTCTCGGGTTCACCCCGGCCTATATTGACGCATCTAAAATTGCACGCGCTTATGATTTGGGAAGCAGCAGCCATCCTGAAATAAGTGCGGCGATGATCGGCGCCTTCACTGCTCTTCTGGGCATACCCCCCTTTGAAAAGCTAATGGAAGCCATCGAAGAGGAGTTTGCGGATGAAGCCGACAAAAATATACAGGCGGCACGAGAAGCATTCAGAAACGTAAGACGTCCCATCCTGAAATCGTAAAAAACATTTATTTCGTCGGAAGCGTGAGGTCACTTTTAAAGCTGGCAACGTTCTATGAACTATGAACAGGAAGCGTCGGCAGCTTTTTTCATCTCCTTGATCAATTCCCGCGCGATCACCAGCTGCATTATCTGGTTTGTTCCCTCATATATGCGGCACCCTCGAGCATCCCGATAATATCTTTCCATCGGCGAACCATGCATGAATCCATATCCGCCCGCTATCTGCACCGCACGATCGGCTATACGTGCCAGTGTTTCCGTTACGAAATATTTGGCTGCGGCGGCGGGTACTACGGCTTTCTCACCTTTATCAACCGCACGTGATGCCTCGAGTACCAAAGCGCGGCAGGCGAGCCATTCCGTCTTGGAATCAGCAAGCATACCCTGGATCAGTTCAAAATCTGCCAAGGGCTGACCGAACTGTTTACGGCTCAAGGCATATTTTACAGTTTCTTCTATAACCCTTTCGGCTATACCAACTGCGCTGGCCCCCACAAAAAGGCGGCCGAAGTCCATTGTGTTCATTGCCCCCTTGAACCCTCTTCCTTCAACCCCGCCTATGAGACCGGCAGCGGAAACTGAACAGTCGCAGAATTCTATACTGCCGATATCAGATCCGTGTTCACCCATTTTTAGAACGGGTTCACTGAGAATCATACCACGCGTGCCTCTTTCAATAACGAATGCCGAAGCGCCGGCAGCTCCTGAATTTTCAGCCCCGGTCCTGGCAATGACGGTAAAAATACCGGCCGTCGGCGCATTTGTAATATATCGTTTGCTTCCGTTTATTATATACGTATCGCCCTTAAGAACAGCTTTGGTCTTGATATTGATGGCATCAGAGCCCGCCTCGGGTTCCGTAAGGGCGAATGCCGCCAGATCTTCCCCGCTTGCGATGCGGGGAAGATACTTTTCTTTCTGCTCTTCCGTTCCATCCTTCACGAGAATGCGCGAACCCAAACCGATATTGATGCCGAATTTAGTGCTGAAGGCCGCACCCGACCGTCCCACGGCCATTGAAATCAATGAAATCTCTTCCATCGATAAATCAAGGCCGCCGTATTTTTTTGGAATTGACAGGCCAAAGAGCCGAAGCGTGCGCATTTGATCAATAATATGGGAAGGAACTTTATGCGTGGCATCTACTTCGGCTTCTATCGGCAGTAAGCACTCATTCACAAACTTCAGTATATGTGTATGATATGCATTAAAATCTGTATACGCGGGATCCATTTAACCGATACCTCCATTGCATCCATCTATTACACATCATATTTACGGGAAGGAAGTATTGTACATAGTACCATAAATGTCAATCAAATGTTGGGATGCGAGTGAGTCATTAAAACATTGGATGTATGCTGCACTGAAAACGAGAGTGAAAAGCGCCGATGACCGGCGCTTTCTCATTGAAAATGCGTGGTGTGTGAATGTTATATCTTGAGGTGAGGCTACCTGAATGCGTTATCATCCAGGCAATTAATTACTCTCCCCGGTCTACCGCGCCGGCAGCAATGGTGGCGCCGGACCGGGGAGAGTTATAGCTGATAATTTTCAATTTTCACCAGGAGCATTCGCACCCCTGTGAATATTTAATTACACTGTTGCTTCTCTTTCTCTTAATCGAGAATCCCTTCAGGTATCGGATACGTCCCGAGATAGACCGGTTTTCCACCCTGGACCTGATAAATTCCCAGTGGAAACATCAGCTGGCGTTTGATCCCGAATACGCCCTTCAACCCGAATGAGAGGTCCCCAAAAGGAGAATCCCACTTCATATTCTCAAGGTGATTCGCCAGTGTCATCGAATCGAAGCTTTGAGTTTCCTCGATTGCTTTCGTAAGGCAGGGAACCAGCTCCGTATGTGGCCAGATGTTCGGATCCCATTCTTTTTCCGGCCATTTTGAGATAAACCGGTCATATACCGCCTGCTGTGCGGGATTTTGAGGTTCGATGGGTCCGGCGACTGCCAAATATGCCTTTTCAGCATGCGGCCCCGCAATCTTGAGAACCTGGGCGGGATCGGGTCCCCATGCAAGGAGAACAGCTCCTTTGTACCCAAGTTCTCTGGCCTGTTTGCACATAAGCGCCGCACTTGTGGGATCCGTGTAGCTGGTGTCTATGAGATCGGGTTTTTTGGATATTATTTTAGTCAGTATGGAACTGAAATCTTTGGATCCTCTTTCGAAAAACTCCGCCGTGACAATCTCCAGCTTGTTGATGTCAGCAAGCAGTTTGGCTGCCGCGAGGCCGCTTCTTCCGGTTTCGTCATCTGCATTGAGAACCGCAACCGTTTTTATTCCTTCTCTTTTCATCAGCAGAGGATAGGTAGTCGAATACATGTTTTCAATACCGGGATTGTACCTGAAGACGCGAGGGTTGTCAGGATTGGTAAGCGATTTTCCGCCGCCTGCAAAGTTAAGAGATAATATATCGTTACTCTTCAGAAGCGGCAGACAGGCAATAACATTGGCACCGCCTCCGATGGCCAGGAAACGGCACTTGTCAGCATAAATTGCCTTATTGGCCGCTTTTACCGCCTCAGCAGGAATATACTTTGAATCGTAGGAAAACACTTTCCATTTATACGTTTTGCCATTGACCTTGAATCCGCCCTTTTCGTTTACTACATCAGCTCCCATCGAAATTGACCGGTAATTCGGAATACCCCATGGTGATGCCGGGCCGGTAAGATAACTGATGATTCCAAAATTTACGTATTCCGCGTCCTCGGCGATAGCCGTCTGAGGACCTGCAATCATGCCGATTGACAGAAGACAAATTCCGATGATAAAAATAAACTTTTTTCTCATGCTCCTACTCCTTTTTCTTATAAGAGTTTACTCTGCTAGAGCGTGCAGTATAGGTAAAAGGATGGCATATGTCAAGAAAATCTTGGTAGAACACTTAGGTAAATATCAGTAATACGCACGGTTAAAGCTGCTGAGTGAGCATTGCGTCGCACAGTTTGTCGGTATTCGGTACAAGGAGCCTTTTACAAATTCATGGATAACAGGAGAAATCCAGGATGGGGTAAGTAATTGCTTCTTATAGACATGCCAAGATCCGGAATGGCTTCAGGAGATATTTAAAGGCAACAGGAAATCCAAAACCGGAATGAATATTGCTGCGTTCCGGTCCAAAAGCATTCTCTCTTCACCTGCCCGCGCCGATCGCAGATGACCGGCGCAAATCAGGTGAAGAGAAGCTATTCATTCATGGCATTCGAAACACAAACGCGATGCCAAACAGAATATCAGTTTCTTATTCGAGAACCCCTTTCGGCATTTGCGGTGTCCCGATAAATACCGCCTTGCCGTCTTTCACTGTGAAAGCGCTCAAGGGGAACATGAGCTGGCGCTTTATACCGAATACACCTTTCAACCCGAAGCTCAACTCTCCAAAGGGGGAATCCCAGGTAGCATCTTCCAGGTACTTGGCGAGCGTCGCCGAATCGAAACTTTGGGTCGCTTCAATTGCTTTGGTAAGGCAGGGAACAAGTTCCGTGTGAGGCCAAATATTGGGATCCCATTCTTTTGCCGGCCATTTTGAAACAAAGCGATCGTAAATCGCTTGCTGGGCCTCATTCTGAGGCTCAATGGGGCCTGCAACTGCCATGTAAACTCCTTCGGCATGCGGACCTGCAATTTTGATTACCTGAGCAGGATCCGGTCCCCAGGGAAGAAGGATGACTCCCTTGTAACCAAGTTCCCTTGCCTGCTTGCAGATAAGGGCGGCACTGGTCGGGTCGGTATAACTGGTTTCAATCAGGTCGGGTTTCTGGGCTATAAGCTTCGTCAATATTGAAGCGAAATCTTTTGATCCTCTTTCAAAAAAAACTTTTGAAATAATTTCTACATTATTGATTCCCGCAAGCAGCTCCGATGCTGCCAGGCCGCTTTTTCCTGTTTCATCCTCGGGGTTGATCGTCGCGACCGTCTTTATTCCCTCCTTCTCTATCAGGAAAGGATAAAACGCTGCATACATATTTTCGATCCCCGGATTATACCTGAACACAAGGGGATTGTCCGGATTCGTGAGTGATTTGCCGCCGCCGGCAAAATCCAGAGACAAAATATCATTGCTCTTCAAAAGTGACATACAGGCTATCACACAGGCTCCGCCGCCGATAGCCAGAAAACGGCACTTATCTGCGTAAATTGCCTTGTTGGCCGCTTTCACCGCCTCAGCGGGGATATACTTGGAATCGTAGGAAAAGACCTTCCATTTATACGTTTTTCCATTCACCTTGAAGCCGCCCTTTTCATTCACCATTTCGGCTCCCATGGAAATCGACCGAAAATTAGGAATACCCCAGGGTGAAGCCGGTCCGGTAAGATAGCTAATAATTCCGAAGTTAATGGTTTCAGCTTTCTCTGCAACCGCGGCTTGCGGGGCTAAAATCAGACCAAAAGCAAGAAAAAAAATACCAATTGCTGCAATACACTTTCCCTTCATAAACTCATCTCCTCATTTTAATTAAGCTTTGGGACAGTCCGCCACAAAAAAATCCCGGCTATAAAAAATCAAGCCGATCCGAAACTGATCAACTTGGTATCTTCAATAATTTCCCGTGTATACGAGGTCCCGGTGAAATTACTACGGCTTCAACCCACGTCCCGCTTATTGCAGGGCTATTATAAGAATACGCCTTATCTGTCAAGCCAATCTTCAGCAAAAAATGCAGATATATACTCCAAACAACAGTTGTCACAACGCCATAGTCCTATGAGAATTTCGGTTAATTCGCACCGTGACTCTGAACCCCGGAATGATTCAGTAATAATCGGCAAGACCTTTTTTATGTATCTCAAAGCGCTGTAAAGCAAAAATCGTGTTCCACACCCCTTTTTTCATATCTTCGCGTGCGCTTGAAACATCCTTACCCTCCGGATCTTCATTGATAAAAGCCTGCCTGAAAGCTTCTATTTCACCCTTTTTGAGTTCTATTTCCGGTCCCAGAGGCATACGTTCTATATATATTCTTTTTCTTTTGTTCAGCTCTACTTCCTTGAAAACGTATCTGTAAGAAATTGCCTGTTTAATTGCCGTTACATCATATCTGACAAGAAGCGAAAGCTCCGCACAATCCATATGTTCCATAAGAGAAGAATGAATGTACAGCCGGTCCCTTGACGCCCCAAAAGCCCAGAGGTCCTTCTTACTCGGCAAAGTATCAAGGACACGTACGCAGGCAGCTAATTTTTCAGTCTCTCCCCTTACGGAAATATTTCTGATCAGCCCTGTCCGCGTGAGATCTTCATAAGGCTTCTTGATCATTTCAGCTCCCCTTCGTCTGGCTGCTGCTTTTTGATACATATTTTTATATATAAATGAGCAATAATTTACAGGCAGATCTATCTTTTTTTCGAAAATATGATGCATCACCTGCAACGCAGTGAGCTCGGATTCAAGAACGGTTACTTTTGGACCATGCAGAAACGTATAGTTTCGTTTTTGAAGTGCATCGAAATTGTATGGAGTCAGTCGCAACTGGTGCAGATTAAGATAGCCGACACCTGCGTTTTTCAGAGTTCCTGCAAGCTCGCACAGGGTTTTCAAATCTTCCGGTATTGCGGGAATTTCTACCGTAACTGCATCAAATATTCCCGCAGCCAGAATCACCGGCTTCAGCCGGTATCCGATGGCGCCGATATCAAAGCGCACTTCGTCTACTCCTTCTGCATGAAGTGCTGAAAGCCTTTCTTTCGTAGCCAGGGTACCGTTCGTATACATCCATATATATACGCGGTCTCCCATACGTTTTCTCACCGAACCTACAAAGCGGAGAGTTTTTTCATACGTCAGTAGCGGCTCTCCACCGCTCATGCTCACTCCTTCAAAACCCAGCCGCTCCACATAATCGGCATAGTCCCGTGAATCCGAAAAGGAAACCGTATTCGTTTGAGGGACATCTTCGGAATTCTGTTCGGCCGGGCAGTAAAAACAGTTCATATTACATATCCCGTTTACAAAAAGACAGGACCACTTTCCGTTTCCGCAGGCGCGGCAACCCGGAGACAGCCGGCGGACATCAAGCTTGCTGTCTCCATGACTTAAAAGCGCACCGCAGGAGATAAGAGTTTTCATCAGTTCCGAACGCAAGACCTCCGCTCTTTCAGTCTCATCTGGTTTGATCCATTTTAATTGATTGTACGTATTCTTATATTCACTTCTGTTTTTTTCTATATTACTCTCTCTTTCAGCCGATTCATTTATTTCGGCGGCTGCCTGCACTGGCGCTTTGCCATCTTCAATACTAGTTTTCATATTTCGTCCGCCTTTTCGGATTCACTCGAAATCGCAGGCAATTATATTGAAAAACCTTTAATTATCCATTAAATTTTTACTTGTCCTAACGAACAAAGAGGCATAAAGAAAGCCATTAGTTTTAAAATCTTTTTGAATCAAAAGGCCGTAATGAAGAAATTTCTTGCAGTGACAGAAGAACAGACAGTTTTCCAGCAAATCCAGACAAGTTTCAGATCGAAGAAAAGGGTCGATCAGGCACCGGATTTACAAAGCGCACTTGAAATGCTCCGGAAAAATCATTACGATTTTATTTTCATAGATCTTGAGATTTTGCGCCGATCTGCAGTTGACGTAGGGTATAAAGGAGCGCTTCAGTCTTTGTGGCTGGTGTATCCTGATGTGGAAGTAATTGTAATGACTAATCAAAACATGATCAGAGAGGCTGTACTGGTTGTTAAGGCGGGAGCCAGCAATTATCTGACATATCCGCTGAACACGGACGAAATAAAGTATGTGGCTGAAAGTATTTATGAATCGATTATCGTCCAGTCCGCCCTTGATTATATGAGAGACAAATTCTGGGAGGGAGAGTCTCTCGAGATTGTGCAGACAAAAAGCCCTGCAATGAGAAAAGTCTTCGATAAAGTACGTTCAGTCGCGACGACTAAAAGCACTGTTCTGTTAGAAGGTGAAACAGGTACGGGCAAGGGAGTACTGGCAAAACTTATCCACAAACACAGCAGCAGAAAGAAAGGGCAATTTATCAGCATTCATTGCGGTGCGATTCCGGATACTCTTATCGAAAGCGAGCTCTTCGGACATGAAAGAGGCGCCTTTACAGGTGCCGTGAGAAGGCAGATGGGAAAGTTTGAAATTGCAAAAGGCGGAACTATATTCCTTGATGAAATTGGAACCATAACCCCTTCCGCACAGATAAAGCTTCTGCAGGTGCTTCAGGACGGTATTTTTCAGAGGGTAGGAGGAGAGGAAACGATAGAGGCTGACGTAAGAGTAATCGCGGCCACCAATATCGACCTGAAGCTGCTTATACAGGAAGGGCGGTTCAGACGAGATCTTTATTACCGTTTGAATGTTTTCCCGATCGAAATTCCTCCTTTAAGGGAACGAAGCGAAGACATCCCCCTTCTGATAGAAATTTTTCTTAAAAAACTGAATAAGTTTTCGGTAAAAGAAATCCATGATGTACATCCCGATGTAGTGACGGCCTTCCGCCGTTACGAATGGCCGGGGAATATCAGGGAGCTCCAGAACCTGATCGAGCGCGCCCACATAATAGAAACCTCATCGGTATTGACACCCGAGAGTTTTCCGAGTGAGCTTTTCGATTCACTTATTCCATCACCCTCCTTCGAGGTTGATACTTTAAAAACTCTTGCCGAAACACGCCAGATTGCCTGGGAAAAAATAGAGAAGAAATATCTGAGAGAGATATTGGAAGAGGAAAAGGGAAGCATTAAAAAATCTGCTGAAAGAGCCGGGATTACAACACGGCAATTATCAAAATTGATGAATAAATATAATCTGCAAAAAGAATTATTCAAATCTCCCCGCCATATTTGATCATACTGCACTGCCAAATAAAAAAACGGAATTATCAGTTCGTCTGCAGGTTAAAACGGAATTTTTTGTTCCGTTCCTGAAAAAATAATATTTACGGATAATTACTCTTTCCTTTCTTCCGACACCATAAAAAAGGGAAAGTAAACAGGAATCAGAAATTCCTGTTTTATCAGAGTGCTTAAATTGTATATCCCTGGTTTCAATGACTTATACGCATGGCACATACATTGCGTTTGACCTGCATCATATCGAATACGATCAGGCGTATATGTGCGCAAGGAGGCACGATGAAAAAAAACAAATTAGCAATATACTTGATCCTTTCTATTTTTTTTCTGGCCATGAGTAATCAAAGTATCACGGCGGCGGAATCGATCACCGGCGAAGTAAATGATGATTTCCAGATAATTTCGGAAACCGGTGAGGCATATAATGTCTATTCCAGTGAGGCAGGAAACGAAGTAGTCGAGCATGTCGGTGAAAAAATCACCGTCACAGGAGAAGTAGAGATTATCGAAGGCGAAAAATGGATAAATATAATTTCCTACACACTTCTGGAAGATAGAAGCGATAAAGATACACAGTAATAATTCTGAAAATGATCCTGTATGTGCACGCAGAAAACGGGGAGGAGAAAAATGGAGCCTGATTACATCATCGAAGAAACGGAGCCTCCCGGTAGTCGTTACCGGGGACATCGATTCGAACAAAAGCTAAGCCCGGAAAATGTATTTCCGTCAAAAACAGCGAAAGAGATCCTGAAACCGGCGCGAGGTCCTGGGTTTTTCATAAGTCCGGAAATACGGAAATTCAAACGACATTATTATAAAGGAGTCACAGATGCCGAATGGAATGACTGGCACTGGCAGATACGTCACAGAATTGCATCGGCCCCGGACCTTGAAAGAATCATCGAGATATCGGCAGATGAGAGTGAAGCTCTTTCTCATCAGACCGGCAGATTTCCTTTCCAGATAACCCCTTATTACGCAAGCTTACTTGATCCCGTTGATCCGCATCATCCGTTACGGCGCACAGTTGTTCCGGTCACTGCCGAAGAATTTCATTCCGCCGGAGAAGAAGATGATCCATTGGGAGAAGAAGCGGAAAGTCCCGTTCCCGGGATCGTACACCGCTATCCTGATCGTGTGCTTTTTCTGGTATCTGATCTCTGTTCGACCTACTGCCGTTACTGCACAAGATCAAGACTCGTAGGAAGGACGCACTGCCAGGGGAGTATTCAGGAACGGATTGCCGGCGGAATCAAATATATAGCAGCAAACCGCCAAATAAGGGATGTGCTCGTTTCCGGAGGAGATCCACTTATGTTTTCCGACGAGAGGCTGGAATGGATTTTGGTGAATCTCCGCCGAATACCGCATGTAGAAGTGATCAGAATAGGGACGAAAACCCCGGCGGTGCTGCCTCAAAGAATTACCGCAAATCTGGTCCGTATGCTCAGGCGATACAATCCCTTATGGATGAGTCTGCACTTTACACATCCTGAAGAGCTGACGGATGAAACAAATCAGGCATGTGAGCGACTTGCGGACGCAGGTATTCCTCTTCAGAGCCAGACTGTTCTTCTGTCAGGAATAAATGATTCGGCTGCCGTCATGATGGAGCTGTTTCACAAACTGGTAAAAATCCGTGTAAGACCGTATTATCTCTATCAGTGCGATCCCATTTCAGGATCGTCTCATTTCCGCACTCCCGTGGCAACGGGAATTTCGATCATTAAAGACTTAAGAGGGTATACGAGCGGATTCGCTGTTCCTCTCTATGTGATCGATACCCCCGGCGGAGGCGGCAAGGTACCGGTCATGCCGGAGTATGTAATGGGACATGAAGGAAACACAATTCTGCTTAAAAATTATGAAGGAAAGATTTATCGATACGAGGATAATCCCGGACTTTCGAAAGCCATCTGCGAAAAGCCGCAGGAGTGAAAATGAAAATCGGAATGACATATGATCTGAAAGATGATTACCTTAAGTCCGGGTACAACAAGGAAACCGCGGCGGAATTCGATAGTGAAGATACAATCTTCGCAATAGAAAACGCCCTTCGGGAGCAGGGACACCGGACCGATCGCATAGGCAATATAAAAGCCCTTACACGAAGACTCGCGGTGGGAGACAAGTGGGACCTGGTGTTCAATATTGCCGAAGGGGCAGCCGGCTTCGGACGGGAGGCCCAGGTGCCCGCTCTTTTAGATGCATACGGAATTCCCTACACCTTTTCCGACCCTCTCGTTTTGTCAATTACTCTTCATAAAGCAATGACAAAACATATCGTACGCGACCTCGGAATCAATACGCCTGATTTCACAGTTATTGAATCTGAAGCCGATGTAAAAAAAATCGGCCTGCCTTTTCCGCTTTTCGTGAAACCCGTTGCAGAAGGAACAAGCAAAGGAATTTCGGCTACTTCTATAGTTTCAGATATTCATGCACTAAAAAAAGAATGCACAAGAATTCTCAATTTATTTCATCAGCCGGTGCTTGTTGAAACGTACTTGCCGGGACGGGAATTTACTATCGGCATTATCGGAACAGGTAAAAAGGCCGAATGTCTCGGAGTGCTGGAAGTTCTTCTCAATGGAAATGCTGAAGAGGGTGCCTATTCTTATCAAAACAAGGAGCACTTCAAGGAGCGTGTGATATACCGGCTCGCGAATGATTCAGGTGCACGGGAGGCAGCCCGCCTTGCCATTGACGTATGGCGAGGGTTGGGATGCCGCGATGGAGGACGTGTGGATGTGCGCAATGACGGCAATGGTGCACCGTCTTTCATAGAAGTAAACCCCCTGGCAGGCCTGCATCCTGAAAATTCCGATCTTTGTATCCTCGCTTCCCATGCGGGAATTACTTACGGAACACTCATCGAACGGCTTGTGCGCGCAGCCCTGGACCGGATACCTTATAATTATACTTGTAAAGAAGTCGGATGAATATATGCACATGCCACGGATAGCACTTGCGCATAACATACCTTCTGAATCGAATGATTCCCTTGATGTGCTCGATCAGGTGTGCGCCATTGAAGAAGCTCTTGACGATCTGGGGTTCGCCTCCCTGCGCATTCCCTTTACCAGGAATTTAAATTCTTTTTTGACTCAGATCAGGAAATCTCATGCGGATATTATTTTCAATCTCGTTGAAACTGTTGATGAAGAAGCAGCCCTGGCTTCACATCCAGCAGCGGTATTCGAACTGTTAGACCTGCCCTTCACCGGTTCTTCAGCCTCTGCTCTGGCTTTGACCACAGATAAAGTCACGGCAAAGAGACTTATGCGGGCATGTGGAATAAGGACGCCCAATTATTTGATTTATGAAGGAGCAGCATCCTTTAATGCCTCTCACCTCACGTTTCCGGTAATTTTGAAACCCCGCTTCGAGGATGCAAGCATCGGAATCGATCAGGACTCTATATACGAAGATGAACGGCACCTTCGAAAAAATATACAAAACCACTACGCCCGATACGGAAGTCTTCTTGTAGAAGAATATATTGACGGCCGGGAATTCAATGTTTCGCTATTCGGCTACCCCGTTCCTCAGGTACTTCCCCTTACTGAAATCGATTTTTCTCATTTTCCGCATACATTATATCCCATTGTAGGCTATAAAGCGAAATGGGACACTTCATCCTTTGAATATACTCATACGCCGCGCCTGCTGTCGCGCGAAACAGAACCTTCGCTTGCCGGCGAAATAAACAAACTGGCGTTTGACTGTTTCCGTCTCTTCGGCCTGCGGGATTACGCAAGAGTGGACATACGGGCAACTGCGCATAATAAACCTTACGTACTGGAAGTAAACGCGAACCCCTGCCTCAGCCCCGATGCGGGCTTTGCAGTCGCAACGGCCAATGCGGGATTTTGTTATGCCGATATGGTGGATAAAATTGTTCGTTTCGCTCTCGCGCGCTCGAAAGACAAGGCTCACCATGGAGAAACAGGTTGTGCATGACGCCGGACTCTTTAAGATCACACCTCTTTTACACTCCGATAAGGAAAAGATCCGCCGCATTATCGAAAATACAGGCGTTTTCAACATATATGAAATCAATGTGGCCCTGGAGCTGATCGATTCTGCCCTTGCGCGAAATGAAGGGGATGATTACCGAATTTACTGTCATCGAATCGAAAATGATGTAATTACCGGCTATATCTGCTTCGGTCCCATACCCATGACTCAGCAGTGCTTCGACATCTACTGGATTGCTGTTGATACAAAAATGAAAAGACATCATATAGGGACAAAACTTTTAGAATTCGCCGAATCTGAAATAGAAAGTGAAGGAGGAAGAAAAATTTTTATTGATACATCTTCCACGCCGCCGTATGAGGCAGCCCGAAGCCTTTATGCAAAATCTGGATATATCCCTGTTGCCACATTCGAAGATTTTTACCGCCCCGGTGACGACAAGATCGTTTTCATGAAGGATCTCAAAAAAAACAGCCGACTTTTTTGCGTTTCAGAATTCCTAAGCACCTGCACAAATTATTGAAAGAAAAAGCGCATTAATTACCTGTAAGTGATCGTAAAAAATGGGAAGTATTTTACTCCGAGGCTATGCGCATAAGAGCGTCGTAATCGCGAATAATTATTATTTTCCCTTCTACATCAAGAATGTTCTGAGCGGCAAATTTTTTGAAGACCCTGGAAAGACTCTCGGGAGTGGTCCCCATTATTTTCGATAATTCCCGATGAGAGAAACTCAGTTCGACTACATAGCCGTCTTTCTGCAATATAGCGGAACGGGCCAGGAACGTTGCAAGCCTTTGAGGAAGCTCTTTTAATGAAATAGATTCAACGAGAGTGAGCACTTCCTTAAGTCTTCTCGAAAATAATGACAGAAGATTAAAAAGAATCGACGGTTCCTCTCTGACTACCTTCTCGAGTATGCCCGCCGGGAAATAAATGATTTTGGTATCATCGAGGGCCATTGCGCTCGCAGGAGATACTTCGTCCGTAAGCGCCGTCAGACAAAAAGGTTCACCCGGTCCAAAAATAAAAATAGTCTGTTCCTTGCCTTCGGCTGAACTTTTAAAGATTTTCACTTTTCCCCACACAATTACATAAAGAGACTTCGCCTCCTGCGAATCGAGAATAATCATTTTTCCCGCAGGAAAGTTCTTTTCTTTTGCGCTGACGGCAAGAATTTTTTTCTGCCCGGGAGGCAAACCCCGAAAGAGCGGCATATGTTCCAAAGCCCGAAGAATATCCATTTGATCCATTTCTGATTTGTTGATTTTGTTGATGTAGATCAATGCATTTTCTTATATCATGCATACAATGCTATTTAATTAAATACATACTATCTCATGAGCCTCATGAATTGAAATAAATTATGAAGAGGAACAAATGAAAGATAATCAAGGAAGCTTTTCGAGAAGGTCTTTTCTGAAAGTGACAGGCGGTCTTGCCCTTATGGCCGGGATACACATTCCGAAACCGGTTCAGGCAAGAAGCACGGGAATGTTGGCAACACTTATCGATCTGAGCCTTTGCGACGGGTGCCCTGACCTCGATATTCCAGCGTGCGTCAAAGCCTGCAGAGCAAAAAACATGGCCGGCATACCCGATCCGGTCGATCCCATGCCGGCACTGCTTCCGCGGGGAGTAAGAGAAGATTGGTCAAAAAAGAAAGATGTCACTGACAGGCTCACACCTTACAATTGGATTTTTTTGCAAAAGGCGGAAGTCGAAAAGGACGGCGATACGAAGACTTTATTCATACCGAGAAGATGCATGCATTGTGATAATCCTGCCTGTGCGACGATCTGCCCTTTTTCCGCCAATCATAAGCACACAACCGGTGCGGTTATCATAGATAAAGATCTATGTTTCGGAGGCGCAAAATGCAGAACCGTGTGTCCCTGGAACATTCCCCAAAGACAATCCGGCGTGGGAATCTATCTGGACATCCTGCCCGAACTTGCAGGCAACGGTGTCATGTTTAAATGCGACCTCTGTCAGGACAGGATTCTCAACGGCGAAACGCCTGCCTGTATAGAGGCCTGCCCCAGAGGGGCGATGAGAATCGGCAGGCGCAATGAAATGTATGAAGAAGCCGAGGCAAGAGCGAAAGAAATAAATGGTTTTGTGTATGGAAAAAACGAAAACGGAGGGACATCGACATTCTATATATCGCCGGTGTCATTCGAAACAATCGATGCCGCCATACATGCCAACCCGGGAAAACCTCATTTGAAACCGGTGAAAAGGGCACTGGCAAAAACGGATGGAACAGGCAAATCGGTTCTTCTTTCACCCGCTATAGGACTTGTAGCGGGTATTGCCGCTGCTGCAGGCACCCTGATGAAGAAGAGAATCGTGCGTGTAGAGGAGGAAAGAAAAAATGGGCGATCATAACCCGCAAGAAAAAGAAACGGTAGTGCGGCATGGCATCATTGAACTGGCGGAACACTGGATAATCGCTTTCTCCGGCATTTTGCTTGTCCTCACAGGCATTTTTCAGCTTCCCGTTGCAAAGAGGTATTTTATCACGGACATCCCCGGAATGGCCTGGTCGGGAGACTTCATCTTTACACTGGAACTTCATTATGCCGCATCAATTCTTTTCATTGCAGCGGCTGTTTTCCATATCATCTATCATGGCATCCTGGGCGACAGGGAATTGATCCCCCGAAAGGGAGATGTCAGGGAATCGATTGCTGTAATAAAAAGTTTTTTTGGCAATTCAAAGGAACCGCCCTTTCACAAATATCTGCCGGAACAGCGTCTGGCCTATGCAGGCATGGCGGTTATCATTGCAGGCCTGATCATCTCCGGACTTGTTAAAGTCTATAAAAACATCTACTCCCCCGGCCTTTCGCCAGCAGTATTATGGTGGGCAACAACGGCACATAATATTTTCTTTGTTCTTTTTGTGCTTGCCATTATCGCTCACATCGGCGCGCTGATTCTGAAACCTAACAGGCCAATGATACGTGGCATTTTTACCGGAAGCGTAAGCCGTGAATACGCACGAAGCCGCCATCCGCTGTGGATAAGGGAAACCGAACAAACAAGTGAACCTTCCGGCTCGGAAGAAGCCCGCCCCGAAAGCAGAGATCCTGTAACTGCGAATGAAAGCAGTGTACAGGACGGCAATGAAGAGAATGGCGAAAAATAATGCAGTCCAGGCAATTACATTGATGCTTGAAAAATAATTGGGTCAGCCGTTAACGACTGACCCAATCTGATGCGCAGATTTAATTAAATAATTAATTTATTCTTCCGATGCGTCCAGACCGCCTGAGAGCAAAACCCCTCCGTCCACTACAATTTCAGCTCCGGTGGTATAGCTTGACGCCTCTGATGCCAGATAGAAGGCTGCTCCTACTATTTCATCGGGATCACCGATTCGCTTCATGGGAGTAATGCCGGCCAATTCTTCTTTCTCTTTCTTGGCCTCTTCTTCCGAAAGGTGGAACCAGTGAGAGTCGAGCATTTTCGTACTGATCGGTCCGGGAGCAATTGTATTCACCTGGATGTTATATGGCGCCAGCTCCATGGCAAATGCCTTTGTAATCATCCGGACTCCGGCTTTCGAAATACTGTAAACGCTCACGCCCGGTTCCGGCTTGAACCCGTCGACGGATGCGACATTAATGATTTTTCCTCCGCCCTGGTTTTTCATGATTTTCGCAGCGGCCTGGCTTAAAAAATAAAGCCCCTTGATATTCAGGTTCATGATAGTATCCCAGAGCCGCTCATCTGAATCAAGAACAGTGCCCATGGCAGGGCTTGCGCCGGCATTATTGACCAGAATATCAATCCTTCCGTATTTTTCCATCACGGTATCGACCACTTTGCTGATTTCTTCCATTTTGCCTAAGTGGGATTGAAGGGCAAGGGCTTCCCCTCCGAATGACTTGATCTCAGCAACGTTCGCCTCAAGATCGTTTATCTTGCGGCTGGTCAGTACAACCTTTGCGCCCGCCTTGGCAAACCCCAGGGCTATTGCTCTTCCAATCCCCCTGCTGCCTCCGGTGACAATCGCCACTTTTCCCTGTAAGGAAAACTTTGAAGCATCAAACATAATTTTCAATCTCCTTTCATCTTTCTTATTTCTAAAAAAATAGTGCCATTTTTGAAAAGCAGAAACCAAATCTGCCTGAATACCGGATTTTGTCAAGCACAAATAATGAATGAGCACAAAATCGTCATTTATAAAACTATATGTGCTGTGTGCTCGTTTATTTCTCTACAGCAGAACTTTTCCCTATTTTCAAATCCAGCCTGCTTCGCGTAAGACTTCCACCGATACGGTATTGTATCTAATAGCCTACCGCTCTTACAGGGGCAATGAAAAAATGGATGCAACCCGCAATTTTAATGTAAATAATCTGCCGTTTTTAACGCTGCTTGATGACTTCTATCAGATATTGATGCGAGTTACAACTTCTGACAATAAGATTTTATAAAAAACAGCTACTGCGAAAGAATGTCTTCAAGAGCTTTCGGGATATGATTGATGATATCGCGGATCTGGGTCGCCGGTGTCGGTCTTGCATATGAACCCGCAAGACGGTTGGTTTTCATTGCGATGCGTGCCGCATCTTTTACATCCATTCCCGATGATATCAGTGCGGAAAGTATACCGGTCAAGGTATCCCCAGTCCCGCCGATCGCTTCCATTGCCTCCTCGACAGGACTATCGACTTCACAGAGTATTCCTTCACCGTCGGAAAGACAATCCTTGCGACCTTTTACCAAAAGAAAACGGGCTGCATTGCTATTTTTATAGGCCCGAGTGATGAGATCTTCAATCCGGTTTTCCTCATGAAGAATAAAACCCCGGGTATAAAACGGATGAGGCGCTGCTTCATCCGCCAAAAAGGCGAGCTCTCCGATGTCCGGTGTAAACAGATCATACATTCGGGCATACCCGCTCATTTTGGCCACATACATGAACCCGGCATCGGCTATCGTAAATGGTTTTCTTTTCATATCGCGTATAACATGCTGCAAGCGCGTATGACAGTGAACAATGGGCTGAAGATAATGAAAAGTGAAGGTATTAAAATACTCTTCGGAGAATACATCTATCATATATTTATACAGGCTTCTGCTTCCGAGCCCTCGACCGGTATCACCAGCTATATATGCTACGGGGGCGGGTATTCCAATCACTTCCGACGTTTTTGCCGCCGCACCGATCAAGGCCGCCGTTCCCCTTTCCACAGGAACATATTGATCATCGACAGTCAGGCGGCCGTCTCTCATCATGGCTCCGCCTCCAACAGTCGGCATGTCCTCTTTCGGTATAGTTCCCATTATTCCGAACATCTGCGCTGTACCTCCTCATATGCCAACTGCAGTGCATATCCGCAAAGAGTGTGTCCGATCGAACGAGGGCTGGGGGCTTCGTTGAGATTACGCCCTACCATCCGGCTTGCCAGGAAAGGAACATCGGGGCATCCTCCCCCGGAAATATTTACTATTATTCCTGTTTTTTTCTCAACAGTGAGTTTCATATTGGCCGCTCTGACCATTATATAATCACCAAAATCCTTAGTATGAAATAAATTGACAGGCTGCAGGAGGGGGCCTGTGACGGGAACAATCCCGATGGGAATTATTCTTTCATTCTCAAGAACTCTGAGGATGTTCAATTCTTCAATGAGAGGGAATTCTATAACAAGATCGCACCCGGTACGGATCTCGGGCGGAGGTCCCATGACGCGAACCTCCCATCCCCCCTTTCTCAAGATATCCTCAGCTTGAATTACATCACCGGTATGATCGAACACCATTATTCCCCGGTCGGCGCATTCATTTGCCCCGGGCAAATTCCCCTTTTGCTTCCTTCTGAATAAATCCTCTAAAAGCATTGTCTACTTCTTCCTGATTTTGACTCTGAAATTTCCTTCCTCTTCAAGGATATCTATCACACTCCAACCCTGACGTGCGGCGGAACGGACGACATTTTCCTTCGATGTCTCCGTATCTGTCAATATCTCGATTTCGTCCGCTTTCTCAGTTTTTATCGCATGGAGGGTCATCAGGACCGGCTGGGGACACGAAAGCCCTCTTGCATCGATCTTTGCGCTCATACTTTTCACTCCTTATATGTGTTTTCTTCTCATCGTGAATCCGATGAAAAGGCATACGATCATACCTGTGATTACTGCCTCGATACCGTAGATACCGATACCTTCCGGCGAACTTGCCAAACCAAAGTTATGGGCAAAACCCGCCCCGACAACCATTCCAATCACGAAGACGGCGGCATCTCCGTCACCTTCCCCCGCAAGAAAGAGCTGGCGTCCCGGACAGCCGCCCGCAAGGGCGAAAGCCAGGCCTGCCAGCGTCATGCCGGCAAAATTCCAGAAATGCATGGTGTGAGCTATCGGCTGTTTCTCAAAGCCGGGATGAAACTGACCGAAAATGAGGTTGGTTGCAAAGGCCGCAGCAATGAGTGCCACAACTCCCGACAGGAGATGCGCGTGCCGAAAGAGGATGAAATCGCGGAATGCTCCCATAGTGCAAAAACGGCTCCTTTGGGCTAAAAACCCGACAGCAAGTCCGATAATCAAGGCGATAACGAGCGGCGCATGCATAGACCCCGGACCTTTTACGCTATAGAAGAGAATACCGCTTTTATTCTGGCCGGCCACCTGAGGAAACGATATGAGAAGTGCCAAAAGACCCGCCATCATGAGCGGCATCATCAAGCCCGCGGTCCGGCCGGTTGTCTGCGTGCGTCCCAGATTGTATCCTTTCTTCAGAAACAGGGTCCCGATCCAGATTCCGAATATCAGACCGGCAATACCGAGAACGGCATTCCCGTCTCCGCCTGCAAGGCGCAGTGCGGCGCGCCAGGGACAGCCCAGAAAAACAAGCGCGCCGATCATTGCAAAAACACCTAAAACAAAACGGACAACGGGAGCGGAACCGAGGCGCGGGCGGAACTCTTTGAAAAGATACGCCGCAATGAGCGATCCCAGGACAAATCCGATAATCTCAGGACGGATATATTGGACGACTGATGCACGATGGAAGCCGACCCCCCCCGCAATATCACGTTCGAAACAGGCAACGCAGATTCCCATATTTCCAGGGTTGCCTAACTTCTGCAAAAGAGGGGCAAGAACACCGATTACGGCTCCTACACCAATAATCCCGTACCTGGTGGCAAAAATATTTTTCATTCCTCATATCCTTTCTTTTCGTTCCCTGCAATTCGTACCCGCATCCCCTCACATCCGATCTGACTGACTTAAAGTTCATTTTGTTGCCTGAGGAATCTCAATAATAACCGATTTCTTTATCGGTCCTTGTATACCTTTAAATCCACAACCCAAGCCGTTAATAGTAAGTATTTGGTTATAAGTCAAATTCATTATTTGAATATAGCAAGAAACCGTATAAACGATGACCGGTATGGGTATCGCGTGATAGCAAGTGGTGTCCGAAACTCTCTTTTCTCGGCGACATCATAGAGCGAAACGTCATGTTCCATTCAACGTGACCGGTTATGATTGCATCCAAAAGGATTGTATGAGGACTTATGGCTATAACAAATGTATTGATTCCATGTTCATAAGCCTTGAAACAACAGAAAGATGGGTGTCGATTGGATCATTCGGTCTTTAAGGAGCTTGCAAAGATCGTGGTGTTTATCGCGATCTCGGCAACAACATTCTTCCTCTGCGCCGGCCGCGTGAATCTGATAATGGGATGGATCTATATAGGAGCGATCTTGGTCAGCACATGTACAGTTTCACTATTGGTGGATCCGGCGTTAATTACCGAGCGCGCAAAGATTGGCAAAGACACCAAGTCATGGGACATAGTACCTGCATTTCTCATAGGACGGATTGGCCCGGTCGCCATTCTTGTTGTAGCTGGTCTGGACGTGAGGTTTGGATGGTCGCCGCAGGTTTCGCTTGCCCTTCAGATCGTCGCATTTGGTATAGCCCTTATCGGGATACTCGTAACCGACTGGGCGGTCATTTCAAATAGCTTTTTTTCTGGGGTAGTCAGAATCCAGAAAGATAGAAGCCATACTGTAGTCGACACCGGACCATATCGCTACGTCCGCCATCCGGGTTACGTCGGATCAATTATGCATTTTCTTGCAGCACCCGTGATTCTCGGTTCCGTGTGGGGCCTCTTTCCTGCCGGGATCGTGATATGCATTACAATTATACGTACGGTGCTTGAAGACGGGACATTGAGGGAAGAACTTGATGGTTACGCGTACTACGCAGAGCGAGTTCGCTACCGCCTAATGCCGGGTATCTGGTGACTTGCCGCAACTTATGATGCTTGTGTTCGCCAAGAAAGAAACTGAGAGGCGGGACCGTGGGTCTGAAGCCGACCTACGGCCTCTTGCCGGCTGAGGGAATTTTCCCGCTTGCCTATACGATGGATCATGTGGGACCGATGGCACGGACCGTCGAAGATGTCGCCTGCCTGTTCAAGGCCTTGCCCGATAGCCGCTCGAGGGCCTTGCTCGAAGAGAAATACCGGTCCCGAAATGAGATTGCGAAGGGAAAAATCCGGCGGCTTGAAGGCGTACGGGCAGGAATACTCAAGGATCATGTCATCAAAGAGTTGTGTCATGAAGCCATATGGAAAGGCTACCAGGAGGTTTTAAAGGCCGCTGAGGATGAAGGGGCTAAGATCGTTGAGATTGCATTTCCCGATTTTGACGCGGTCTACACCACGGCTTTGATCCTTACCCTCGCACAGGCGAGTCAAATCCATCGTACGCGCATGGCGGATCATCCCGGGGGATTCGGTGAGGACGTGCGGTTGTTATTGGAAGCAGGGTATCTCGTTTCCGCCGTCGATTATGTGCAGGCGCAGAAAGTGCGCGCCAAACTGATTGAAACGGCACTTCTGTTGACGGAGAAGACCGAATGCTGGGTTATGCCGACCACGCCCAATCCGGCGATTCCCGTCGGCGGAACCGATCTTACCATAGCGCTTAACACTGCGCATTCCAGATAGGGGCCGGTTCCGGAATCGCCGATTTCGGCTGCGGGCCCGGACTGTATGCGGCGGCGCTGGCGAAACAGGGCGCTCAAGTGACGGGCATCGATTTTTCGTCGAGATCCATCGCATACGCAAAAGAAGCTGCGGCCCGCGAGCGGTTGAATATCCGTTATGTGAATAGGAATTACATGGACTTCGAAACGGAAGACCGTTTCGACCTTGTCCTGATGATTATGTGCGATTTCTGCGCCCTCGGCCCGGCGAACGGAGAGAGCTTCTGAATAAGTTCCATGGAATTTTGAAACCGGATGGTTCGGTCCTTCTCGATGTATATTCGCTTGCGACATTCGAGCAAAGGGAAGAGGCCGCGACATATGAGGCGAACCAGCTCGACGGCTTCTGGTCACCGAATAGCTATTACGGTTTTCTCAACACTTTCAAATATGAACAAGAAAAAGTAGTATCGGACAGGTACACCATTATCGAGCCCGGGCGCACCAAGCGGATATATAACTGGCTTCAGTATTTTGCGCCCGAAGATCTCGAGAGGGAATTTGAAGAGGCACACCTTTCCGTCAAGGCAGTAGATTCCGATGTCGCGGGTACGCCCTATGACCGGCAATCCAAGGAATTTGCGGTCATTGCCGGCAAAGTCTGAATCGGCAGAGCGGGAAGGAAGACCTGGAACTGAATGCCGGCAATAGGGCAAAAAACCGGAAGGAGGGGAGCAAAATGGGAGAGGTTGTTCATACGTCACGGATCAAAATATTCAAGGAACAGGGGCCGACCCGCAGGGCCATCATCGAAGGGTTTTCGGAACCGGTCTATTACGGCGTCCACGGCGGTATCAAGAAATTTTATAAAGTGGAGCCGGAAAAGGAGCACGCGGCGACCCTCGATCATATCGTCGCCGCGGTGGGCGGGTGAATGATGGGGACACTGGCCACGGTGCTGGCCGGAAAAAAGATTCCCACGCCGCAGCCCGATTACTGGGCCGATGTGGAAGGGGACATAGAAAACGTGGAGGGAATCCTCAAGATCGCCGCCATTCGTGTTCGCTACCACCTGAGAATCACCGAAGACAAGGTTCGAGATGCGAAAGAATGCTTCCTGAACTACATCCAGTTTTGCCCCGCCGCCCAGACGGTGATCGGCTGCATCAAGATCGAAGACGACCTGTGCTTTGAAGAAAAAAATTGATGGAATTACTTGGAGGAGAGTATGCCTCTTGTGATAACCACGTGAACAGCACAGAAAGAGACTTCCCGGGAGAAAGGAGTCATCGATGAATGTGTTAAAATAAGCCCTGGCAATCATCCTAATCCTTACCGGCATAATCTTCGTAAAGGATACCTACTCGGCCGGCCAGTTCGTTTCCAACTACTTCGCGGCGGGCGACTTTGCAAAAGGCGTGTTTGCGGCAGGTAATTTTTCGGCGGGCGTTTTCGCCGCCGGCACTTTCGCGATAGGGGCCTTCTCCGCCGGGATTTTCTCCGTCGGCATATTCTCTATCGGATTCTTTTCAATTGGGTTGTTCGGGCTCGGTTTCTTTGTGATAGCACTATACAAAAAAATCTTCTCCTCCAATGAGATACAGTGGCGCCCCTAACCGACAAGGCCGGAGCGAGTCTTCGGCTCCAGAGGATCTTCGTTCTGATTGGAGTCCAATCGTCTTCGTGGCAGCCTGGATGCGAAAGAAAACGTGCAGCCGCTCTACCGGACGCGATATAGCTGCATGACTTCGTCAGCCATATGAACCCCGCACTATCGGTAGCCATACCCGCTCATAATGAGTAAAAGTACATCGGGAGATACATAGAAAGCATATTCGATTCGGCGCGCCTGTCGATGAGTCGCTTGTCAGCGTTGATGACATGGACTTTGCGTTGCGCCTCAAGGCGTACGGCCGGGCCTGCGGAAAACGGTTCGGGACGATCAGGCACGCCGACACGACCTCTTGTCGGAAATTCGATCAATTCGGCGACTGGTACCTCTTCCGCAACCCGCGCCTCGTAAGGGAAATCTTCGAGGGCACTAACAGGCGAGCGGCCGACAGCTTTTACTACGACATCGAGCGGTGAGATGACAAAACTGCCGAAGTCAGCCGGCAAAGAATCGGCAATCAGATTTATGATTAAATAAAATAAAGTAATTGCAAAAAAGAGCTCTTTTTGTCATAAATGAGTCCATCCTGCCTAAAAGTTCGGACCCTCGCCGGTAAAGAGGGATAGGCTGTAAGATCATAATGGTGTCCGAACCTCACATACCTCGACGACATCGGAAATATAAGAAGCCTTGTGAATTGTCGGCTAATGAGAAACCCGTCATCTCTTAAAGCAGTTGTATATCCAAAAGCGCTGCGAATAGAAAGGAGAAGGAATAATGGAAATGAGCACCAACTATCCTGCACTTCCTTTAGAATCAGATATTCTTTTTTCGAATCATAAGAATGTGTACAAAAAAGGGATAGAAAAGCGGCAGAAAAAATTTATTCAGCAAATTTCTTTCCTTAAACCGTTTCTGAAAGAAGATGAAAAAATATTCCTTATAACGACAGGGTGCTCTCCCATGTCCTTTCTTGAGCAATTTCTGATGGGCTGGATTGTCTACTATCTCAAGAGGTCTCTATTTATTTTCACGAACAGGCGCATTTTTCACATTCCGTCGACATTCAACTACAAGTACCGAAATTCGATCGCTCAAATCTTGTATTCCGATTGCAGGAATATAGAAATAAAAGGACGATCCCTTAATATTAAATATAAAAAGGGAAAAAAGGAAAAATTTTTCTATATTGCCAGAAAAGAAAAGAAAAAGGTGAAGACGTTGCTATCTGCTATTGCATTCGACGGTTCTCCGGGGAAATCGGGCGGAAGAGTCCATCTCTGCCCGCGTTGTGCCGAAGAATTAGTCCAAGATGAATATACATGTCCGGGATGCCGCCTCGAGTTTAAAAATAAAGCTGCCGCAAGAAAGATTTCTCTCCTATATCCAGGCGGCGGCTATTTCTACACAGGGCATTGGTGGCTCGGAATTTGTGACGCTTTTAGTGAAGCCATTCTTTTGGTTCTCGTAATCGTGTCATTGGTCGAAGTCATTCAGGGGGTAGAAGGCGGTATCGAATCGCTTGTGACCTTTGCAATAATATTGACACTTGAAAAGGCTCTTACGGTATACCACTCCAATCATTTCATAAAAGAGTATATGCCGGCCGCTAAGGAAATAGTTCCGATCCTTGCAACAAAGTAATTGAAAGGATTTTACAAGTATCATCTTTTGACCGCCCCTGCCGGTAAATAAAATCGTCTTATCTTTACCCGGCCACTGGTTCCGCTTTTTCAGTCGTGCCCGGTACCACGTTTTTCATACCCAAATACACTCTCCCATTTATAGTCTTTCCTGCCGCGACTCATATACAATGTGAACGGTATCGGGAATTGTCCCCCTATAAAATCCAAGGCGAGTGTATCCTGCGGTTACCTTCTATTAACATTCCCATAATTTTTCTTTATCAAATTTTTCCTTCAGGATCCGTATAGATAAAATTAATCTGAACCCGTCCCCGATTTCTCCCCGATTTCTCCCGATTTCTTATCAATAGTGCTCAAGGCAGCATTGATCGACGACCTTGCCAGCACGGACGAATTGTCCTTTTGTGAGGACCCGTGGCGCCGATTTCAGACTGACAAGAGGATGATAATAGGGTGATTCGGGCGGCAGGAAACAATCACTGCCTATTCTGTAAAGAAGATCAAGAGGATCCTGACTTCGAGCGATACCTTTCGATATGCGAATTTCATCAATATAGCCTTTAAAATAATTCCCACCATCCTGATCTACTCCGATTCTTAGATCACGGTTTCCATAAGAATAGTAAGAACAAGTCCATGCGCAGATCTGGTGTATGCATTGTCCATTTACATAAAACCGCCATTGGCATTGCATGCGGGTGCTGTCAAGACGATACAGACCTGTACGCTCAACTGCCAGATGTACCATTTCATCATGAGGAAGCGGCCATTTAATACTTTTACTAAAACCTACTCCATATTGCGTAAATATCAGACTGAAATTGTAAGGCGCATAGAATGCTCTAATTTCGAATCCATAAGGATAATGCTTGTCTGAACGACTCATAAGACATCTTTCCGAACTACTTTCATCCGACCTAAACCATAGGTCAATTGTATAATTGAATGCGCCTGGTGAATTTAAGCTGCCGATGAAATCAAAATCAGATGAACAGGGAATTCTCAGGCAATCACCCTCTCCATCAAAATAAATTGAACTGCATCCGTATCGTGCCTTTGCAGTAGAGTGGTGCACATTGCCGTATCTGTAAATTGGATGTCCCTTTAAATCGGTAATAGTTGTGCTCCCGTCGACATCATCTGAATGAATGAGAAGCTTCGCATGTGAATCGATGATTGGGCTTGTCACATATACGGTTTCGGTATCCTGACCGGGCGGATCCGTATCCGCAGCAGTAATGGTGTAGGTCGTGGTACCTGAGGGGTAAATCAGTGCAGTTCCCTGCGGACTGACTAAAGAGCCCTTCCCCGGTTCGTGCTCCGGACCTAGAGCAGGATCAGCTGGTTGTATATAGCATAATTCGGAATTTCCGGCATTCCAGCTCAGTCTTGCAGGCCCACCGGTCCGTGCATTGCTGCACTTTAAACTCACTGCAGGGATAATTTCGATCTCTACACTCTCAATTGCCGTACCACCAGGACCTCGTGCCGTGATTGTATAAAGAGTCGGCTCTCTTACCGAAACCGTGCATGAACCACTGATATCTACATCGCCGATTCCAGGCTCTATCGAACAAGATGTCGCATTTGACGCGCTCCAGGTCAGTGTCGCCGACCCGCCAGGCAAAACAGCTGCCGGATAGGCGCTTATGCTTACCAGGGGCATACTTGCAAAAGAAGAAACAGCAATGCATAGAAGTGTTACTACAACCGGGATACCGAAAACCTTTTTTTTCATAATGTCTCCCTTCATTAATAACAATTAAGAATCGTTTCTGCCTGCAGAATCGGATCAGAGCCGCCTCTTCTTCATAATGCCTCATGGCATTTCAAATTCTTCTCACAGATAATGCAGTGTCGATAATTTCAGCCCACTGGGGGAAGCGGACAATACGCGCCTGCAATCCCTTTCGATCATCACCAACAAAAACAAGGGCTCTGCGCAGCGTTTCACAAACAAAAAATGAAATAAGGAGGATTAAGTGAAGAATACTTCGAAGTTTAAGTCGCAGAAGCAATCTTTAAAAAAAGCAGGATCGAAAACTCCTGGGATTGAAGATCGCTTTATCGTTAGAAACCAGTATATTCATATAAGTCAATTGTCAAGATAAATTACACTGCAGAAACAGGAATTTCCTATCTCGAAGAAGGAAATGAAATTATAAATATGGGCCGCCGCCGTCAGGCCGAACATGGAGAACTGCTATGAAGCGTTTCAATAACACTTCGCAGGGTAATGGGATCGAAGTCGCGTTCCACTTCGATGGAAAGCAGCGGCCCCATCTAGATGCGAATGCCAGCATACTCGGCTTCCGAGGAGGCAAGTTCGATAAACCCATGTTGTCCTTGCGGTTCACTGAGTTTTCGGCGCCACGAGTAGAAACTTGCGGTATTGATCTGATGCATCCGAACCAGGGCAACCTACTCATCCCGTTTGCCGCCTGCCACTCTACGATGGCCGACCAGTGGGCGGTGCGCTCTTATTGTGTCATGTGTCATCCTCCAGCTATGAAAATTGGTTCATGGCTGGAGGGTATAATCGGAATCGCTTCTAAGGGAAAGATGACTTGGTGGTGCGGTTACTGACAACAGTCATTTCCCAATCTGAAGATTTTTAGAAGTGCAATTTTGTACCCAAAACTGAAGTTCTCCGGTCGGTCCCTATTCCGTCCAATCAGGATAGCTATCCGTAGACCATACTTTTCCTACATTGGTGGCGGGCAATACCAAAGACTCGTCGCTTCCATCCACATTTATTACAAAAAGTTCGGAATAGGCAAAGGGAAGGCCCTGTCGAAATCCCGTATAACAGATCTGCTTCCCATCAGGGGACCAGCACATCGCTCCTTTAGGAAAGTTACTTTCCGTCACTCTCATGATTTTGCCACTTTTAACCTCCTGTACATAGATTTGATTAAATTTATCTCCTGAATTAAATGTAAGGAAAGCAATGAAGCAGCCATCTGGTGATAATGTGGGATATTGTTCTCCTGATACACCGTTTGTAAGCTGAATAATTTGGGGGTCATCTCCGTTTGCAATAGAATAAATATGTAGCTTTTTTCCTATTAAAGACATACCTTTCACCCAGCCAAATATTAAATTTTGCCCTTCCGGGGTAAAAGGTGATGGCCCAATGTATAAGGTGTGCCCGGCATGACTGTCATCGAGAATTCTTTTTAAACCCGTGCCGTCTCTATTTATTAAAAAAAGGCTCTCTACAAGATCGACATGCATTCCCATATTCGATGCAAAAACTATTTTGTTACCATCCAGGCTGAAGGCAGGATAAGATAGTGTGTCTTTCGTCTTCAATATCTCTCGAACGAATGAACCTTCTTTATCAAGGATAGTAATGGTTTTGTAATTAGAATAAGGTATGACAGTCTTACAGACAATATATTCCCCATCAGGGGACCACCGAGCACTGATGACATTTTCACGCAAGCGCTTTAATTTGCCTTGATTCAGCAGGTAAAGTTTCCTACTACTATCCTTCCCCTCTTCAATCCGATCGGATATGAAAAGGATTTTACCTTTCACAGGTGTCACTTTGTTGATCTCCATTCTCAAAGTTCCCTTTATTTTATCAAGGAAACTATTTTGGGCAAATGCATTTCCAAAAAACAAGAAGAGTATGCATAATGCGCTGAGCAAATACCGCAGAATTGTCGTCAGTTTTTGTTTATGGTTCAAAATCGACTCCCCATATATTCCGAGCATCGTAAAGATCGGCAGGTGAAATACGAACGTCTCTTTCTACACCCGGCAATAAATAACCAATGTTACTAAATGTATGCCATTGTAATTCACTGCAGATAGCTCCATGATTAAGCGATTGGTTAAACAAGCCAAAAAGACCCCAGATATTATATCTTAATCCCGCAGGACTTAAGATGAGTTCACTTTGAATCCCCGCAGCTTCTTTGCCACCCAAAAGAGGCCTCACCCAAAATATATCATCATACCTTTTTGCAAAATCAGAAACATTAACGAATTGTCCTCCAGCACTGCCATAGGATTCTGACAGACTATTATCTCCTTGATACATTCCTACATGATTAACAGTGCTTGTCGTCGCCCACTTTATCATAAGCGAAATAAATTCACGACCACTTCCGAAGAGTAGATCGCCTGGTTCACCATATATTTCCAGACCTATTAGAATTTTTTGTTTATGTGCTTCGATGACGGCTCCCGATCTCCGTCTTTCACCAATCAGAAGATGGAATAGTTTATTGATAACCGAGCCTTCATCATCCATAACAATCCAAGAGTTATACATACCATCGGCACTCGCAGCCTCTTCTGAAGGTGCATAGCAGGGATCGTACAGCTGCCATAAACTCTTAAACATTTCCGGACCTTTATATATTTCACCCATCATGTTTGTGGTAAAATCGGTCGGATCAAATTTTCCACTTACTGCCGTCAACCCCTCCGGATCAAGATACCGCAAGGGATTGTTCCTCACATAGGCGTAGAGGTTCAATCCATCCACGTAGCCTGCCGGATCGCACTGCATGAAGCGGCCCAGTTTTGCAGAGTACATGCGGCTCCGGTAGTACCAGAGGCCCGATTCGCCATCCCAACGCCTGCCTGTGTAGCCGTAGGGGTTATCGACTGTACTTTCACCGATCATAACTCCCTGGCCGTCCAAGATCGTCATCAGGCCGAAGGCGGTGTATTCGTAGGTCTCGACGATGTTCCCGTTCTCGTCAGTCAGGGCCGTCATACTGTACTGCCGGTCTTTGAGGTAGTAATATCGATTTCCGGCATCGTCTTCCATCATGATCGGGTCGTCGATGTAGAGGCCATAGACGAAAGACCGCTGGAATTGGCTGTCTTCGTACTCTTCGATCACCTGGCCGCCATCGTAAATATAGGCAGTCGTGTGACCCCCATATGATTTTGTAACCCGCCTGTTCAGTGCATCGTACGTATATGTCGCAATAACAGATCCTGACAAGCCCTTGACCGCAACCAGCCGATTCGCCCAGTCATACTCGTATCGTTTGGACGCATCACGCGTCATGTTACCCCTGTCGTCATAGCTCGGTTCGAAGCCTGCAATGTTTGTATATTCGTTCACTCCATTTGCCGTGCGCGATTCCTGATTTCCGTTCTGATTCGTGTATGTCCAGTTCCCCTCAGGATCATGCTGCCACTGAATCGTATCCATCGTACCTTGCTGTTCAATGATCAGACGGTTTAAATCGTCATATTCATATTGCTTTTCAATTAGTTCTGACGTGAGAGAAGGTAAGGTAAGGTAGTAATGGCGCGTTCAATAGTTTCTGAAAATATGTTGCCTCTTCCAGTATAGTCTGTTTCCATGGCATAAAGGGTGGTATTGTTAATGTCCGTATAGATCCGATTCCCTTCCATACCACAATCATTATAAGAAAGGCTTTTTTCTATCCCATTGCCCAATGTCATGGCGGCAACGCGGCCGTTCAGGTTGTAGGTAAAGTCGGCAATACTGACTTCGGACTGATCCTTGATCGAATCGGGAAGGTTAAGGCCGTTGTATGTGCGGTGAACCACAAATCCTCCCGTATCGGGGTATACGAGGTCTTCCGGATTCCCGTTCGTATCATAAAATTTTTCAACCCGTTTCCCGTCCTGCATCTCAGCCGTCACTTCATTGAATGCGTTGTACTCGAATAACACGGAATGCGTTGCATTGCCTTCATTGTAATCATCGGCAACAATCATTCTGGAAAGCGAATCGTATTCAAAATGCCGGACTTCCTGATTATTCGCATATACATCCGTAAGTCGATTCATATCGTCATACCATTTAGTTATCATGCTCCCGTCGGGACGTGTTTCCTGAACTATATTACCTGCCTCATCATAGTCGTACGTTGTCACATCGCCTGCCGCATCTTCCACGCCCACGGGACGGTTCAGGGCGTCGTAATAGGTGCGCGTCTCATTGCCCCGGAGATCTATCACGGCGGTTACGTTGCCATTCGCATCGTAGCGCCATGCCGTTGTGTGTTCCAATGCATCGACGGTCCTGATACGGCGTTTGGCCATATGTAAAAATGTTTTATCACTCTCCCTTGTTAGTGTCATTTGTCTCGACGATAAGATGAAAATGGTTGTTCATGAGGACGTAGCCATGAAGTGACACGTCGAAGTTTTTCAGGCTTGCACCAAGAATATCGAGAAATTTGTAGCGATCAACATCATCCTGAAAGATGAGCCTGCGCTCATTTCCCCGGCAGGTTACATGATAAAAGGCACCGGGGTATTCTATGCGAATCGCTCGTGCCATAGTGTCCGTATATACACCCCCTTCTCAGTCAATAGACAACGACTGTCCCCTTACTGACTCCTTTCATTAGCTGCCAGGCTGCCTTCCTCAATGCCGGGATCGACAATGAGGTGAATATGATTCGTCATCAGGCAATAGGCATAAACCCGGCAGCCCAGCTTCTCTTTCCATTCCCCCAGATTGTCAAGGTAATACAAATAGTCGTCGTCGGAAACAAAGACAACCTGCCTGTTGTGCCCTCGCTGTATTATGTGGTGTGGGTATCCGCTTATGACAATACGGGATTTTCTGGACATGGCACCTTCATTATCACAGCAACTTCTATTTCTAAGAATAAATAAATCTGTCCCCTTTTACTCTCCCTTTTACTCTCCTGTCCCCTTTTACTCTCCGAGAAGAGCAAAAATTATCCCCCAAATGCCTGACAAAAGGAGTATGCTTGAAAACACTTTCAAAACGAATGGCGGCATCCAATTGAAATCGACACCGAATCGATTGCTCCATGAAACTATCCTAGCTTTCCATAGTTCAGCACCTTTCCTAAAACATACCCAATACCATCCAGCGAATACACAGATGAAGTAAGCTATTGCAAACACTAAAGGCGGCGTACTCATAAGTCTCGACGATGTTTCCGTTCTCATCGGTCAGGGCCGTCACACTGTACTGCCGATCTTTGAGGTAGTAGTAACGGTTCCCGGCATTGTCTTCCATCATGATCGGGTCATCGATGTAGAGGCCATAGACAAAGAACCGCTGGAACTGACCGTTCTTGTACTCTGCGATCACCTGGCCCCCGTCGTAAACGTAAGTAATTATTTGACCGGTATTTTCAAGAAACTTTGAAACCAGCCTGTTCAGGGCATCGTACCTGTATGTCGCAATGACGGATCCTGACAAGTCCTTGACCGCAACCAGCCGATTCGCCCAGTCGTACTCGTAGGTCTTAGCGCCATCTGAAGTCATGTTGCCCCTTGCGTCATAGCCCGGGGTCATGCACGTAACATTTGAATATTCGTTTACCTCGTTCGGAACCCGCTCCTCCGGACTGCCGTTCTGATTCGCATAGGCCCAGTTTTCCACAGGATCATGCTGCCATTGCACGGTATCTGCAGTTCCTTTCTGTTCAAATGTCAGACGATTCAGGTCGTTTTAGGTCTTTTCGATCCGCCTGCCGTCCTGCGTTTCGGCAATGACCCTGTGGAGCGGGTCGTATTCGAATGCCGCGGCATGGGTCTGACGGCCTTCATTGGCATTGGCGGCGCCCGTCATACGGGAGAGCGCATCGTACTGGCAAAAAGCAAGACCTGACCCTAACTGCTCTCCGGCTTCGGTTTTTTTCTGAAAATCGTCGCCCTGTTGCCAGCAAACGCAGGATTGACAACCCGCTTACGCCAGTTTTTATCAAACCGCGAATCCTGCGTAAATTGAGAGACAAGATCCGAAAATCCCTCCATTTCTTCATTAACCTCGACATTCTGACCACTTTCAAGCGTAATTTCAAAACAGATCAGATCAACTGTTCCAAGATCTCTTTTGAATGCCGAAATTTTTTTTACTTCAACATAAGGAATCGAAACTATGATATTACCATTTTGAGAAATGGCGAACATCTCTCCCTTAACTTGAATGCATGTTTGACTCAATTTGAAAACCCTACTAGCAAAGTGGTATAGTTTGCTTATCAATTTCGTTAGCATAGAATGACTTTCATAAATCTAAGGGTTGTTGATAAAATCGTAAATCGCTATTCCAAGTTTTCTACCTAAATAACCGCCCGCAGTTGCCCCAGCAACACTACCAGCTGCAGTTCCTGCAACTGGCGTGACAAAACTACCCCCAATCGCACCAACAATTCCACCACCTACACAACCCAAAAGCCCAATGCTTACTTCAGCAAGTTCTCGATAAGGATTCGGCGAAGCGTATACTTGATAAGCATCGTATCCTACACCTGCTATCAGAAGAACCGGACCAGCAATTCTAAATGCACCCCCTACACTGTTTACAATATTATTGCTGATATTCGCCGACCCCAGAGAGTTCGGATGGGGGCCAAGGCCCGGACGGATGGCCTCAATTGGCCTGCGAACTAAGGGTGGTGTTTGTTCTCGAATTGCCTGTTTGAGTGCTGTCCGTCCTAATGAGTCATTTGGATCAAGCAAAGCTACTCCAGTTTCATATCGAGCTCTTGCAAGGCCGGCATCGCTGATTTGCTGTCCAATTGAAATTGCAATATCGGCAACTGCATCAAGAGCTATATTTCCAGTTAATGATTCTCTATACTCATCATTCCAATATAAAGATTGATATTCATTCACCGCCGTCAACCCCTCCGGATCAAGATACCGCAAGGGATTGTTCCTCACGTAGGCATAGAGGTTCAGTCCGTCCGCATAGCCTGCGGGGTCGCGCTGCATGAAGCGGCCCAGTTTTGCCGAGTACATGCGGTTCCGGTAGTACCAGAGGCCCGATTCGCCATCCCAGCGCCTGCCCGTGTAGCCGTAGGGATTGCCGACTGTACTTTCAATGATCGTACCTCCCTGGCCATCAAGGATCGTCATCAGGCCGAAGGCGGTGTATTCGTAGGTCTCGACGATGTTCCCGTTCTCATCAGTCAGGGCCGTGATGCTGTACTGCCGGTCTTTAAGGTAGTAGTAACGGTTCCCGGCATTATCTTCCATCATGATCGGGTCATCGATATAAATGCCATAAACGAAGGACTGCCGGAACTGGCCGTCTTCGTATTCCTCGATCACCTGGCCGCCGTTGTAAATGTAGGCGGTCGTGTGACCCCCATATGATTTTGTAACCCGCCTGTTCAGTGCATCGTACGTGTATGTCGCAATGGTCGATCCATACAAGGTGTTTACCTTGATCAGTCTGTTGGCCCAGTCATACTCGTATCGTTTCGACGCATCCCGTGTCATGTTACCCCTGTCGTCATAGGTTGGAGTTGCGGCCGTTATGCTCGTATATTCATTTACTGCGTTTGCCGTGCGCGATTCCTGATTTCCGTTCTGATTCGTGTATGTCCAGTTCCCCTCAGGATCATGCTGCCACTGAATCGTATCCATCGTACCTTGCTGTTCAATGATCAGACGGTTTAAGTCGTCATATTCATATTGTTTTTCGTATTGTTCTATCCCAATGAAGGGTATTGTGGAAATAGCACGTTCAATAGCTTCTGAAAGTATGTTGCCCATGCCGTCATAGGTTGTTTCCATACTGTAAAGGGTGGTGGTGTCAATGTCCGCATAGATCCGATTCCCTTCCATGCCCCGGTCATTATAGGAAAGACTCTTTTCTATCCCGTTGCCCAATGTCATGGCGGCAACGCGGCCGTTCAGGTTGTAGGTAAAGCCGGCGATACTGTTTTGGGACTGATCCTTGATTGAATCGGGAAGGTTAAGGCCGTTGTATGTGCGGTGAACCACAAATCCTCCCGTATCGGGGTATACGAGGTCTTCCGGATTCCCGTTCGCGTCATAAAATTTTTCAACCCGTTTCCCGTCCTGCACCTCGGCCGTCACTTCATTGAATGCATTGTACTCGAACAATACGGAATGCGTTGCATTGCCTTCATTGTAATCATCGGCAACAATCATTCTGGAAAGCGAATCGTATTCAAAATGCCGGGCTTCCTGATTATTCGCATATACATCCGTAAGTCGATTCATATCGTCATACCATTTAGTGATCGTGCTCTCGTCGGGACGTGTTTCCTGAACTATATTACCTGCCTCATCATAGTCGTACGTTGTCACGTCGCCTGCCGCATCTTCCACTCCCACGGGACGGTTCAGGGCATCGTAATAGGTGCGCGTTTCGCTACCTCCAGGATCGATCACTGATTTCAGATTACCGTTTGCATCATACGTGTACACTGTCGTTTGCTCTAATGCGTCTATCGTCTTGATCCGGCGTTTGGCCAAATCATAAAAATGTTTTGTCACTCCGCCCTCCTGGTCCGTCTCCATAACCAGATTGCCAACCCAATCGTATGCGTAACTGCTGCAATTACCGGCAGGATCGCATTCGAAAATCTTTCGGCCTAGTGCATCGTATTCAAACAGCCACTCTCGTCCTTCGGCATCTTTTCGCTTTTTCAGCAGATTGCGTGAATCATATTCATAGGACTTCTCGGCCATCTTTATCCCATCGCTGCCGTACATTTCGACTTTTGTTTTGTTTCCGTTCTTGTCATATTGATTTACTGTGTAATTTCCCTTGGGTTCGATGAATTCAACGAGTCTGCCCAGCGGATCATACCGGTATTGATAGGTCCGAGCGCCGGTGACGCCATAGTCGAGAGTCTTGGCAACAGGACGGTTCAGGTTATCATATTCATAGTGCGTTACAACAGGAATGTCGCTGCTCGCATCCTTCAAGGTTCGTATTTCATCGGTCAGGTTGCCGTTGGCATCGTAGAGATAGCTGGTGGTGGCGCCTTCCGCATCCGTAATGCTTGTCTTGCGGTTGGCCGCATCATAGGTGTAACTCGTCCTGTTGCCCCTTTTATCTTCTTTCGCTTCGAGGTTCCCATTTCCATCGTAACTATAGAGGATGGAGTTCTGGTAAGGATCCATCTCCTCGACGAGCCGGTTCATCCCGTCATAGAAGTATCGGAATACGTTGCCGTTTTTATCTTTTTTTCTGATCATGTTGCCCGCCTCGTCGTAGTCGAAGTACTCGCTGCTTCCGAGGGAATCGATTTTTTCGATTACTTCGGCCCCAGAAACGATGTCCCGGGCCGTATCGTAGATGTTTTCCGTAACGGCACCGTCTGCTGTCACGGTTCTGATCAGTTTCCGGTTCGCGTCATAGTCAAAGATCGTTTCATTGCCCAACGCATCGATCACCGCCGTTTTTTGGTTGTAATTATTATACTCGTAGTTCGTCATATACCCAGCGGGGTCTTTTTTGCTTATCAGATTGCCATACTCATCGTAACTGAAATATGTCACTTTTCCATTCTTGTCCCTATAGAAGTAAATATTTCCGGAAGAGTTGAACGCTTTATATATCGAGGTGTATTCATATCCGTAATCGATATTGTAATTATTACCGTATGAATCGTAGGAAAGAGTCGTTATGTTGCCGAGCGCATCGGTTATTATCGTCGGGCTTCCTTTGTCATTGTAGGCAAGCGATGTGGTGATACCCTTCGGATCGGTAATGGAAGTTGGCTTGTTGATCGCGGCGTCGTATACATAGGTCCAGGCTTCCCCCAGCGCATTGGTTTTTGAAGTCATGTTACGGTGTGCGTCGTACGTAAAGACAGTAGTGTTGCCGTTCGCATCGGTATGAGAGATCACATTGTGGTTGACGTCATAGTCGCTGCACTCGATTGTCCCGTTTTCATTGGTTACCCGGATCACGTCATGCGAGCCGTTCCAGAAAATCTTACGATAATAGCCCTTTTCATTCCAGGTTTCGGCATAACGGTTGAACCGGCTATATTGAAAATTGAAAGTATTTCCTTTGGCATTGGTATGGTAAGCAACCGTGTCGTTCTTATAGTATCCGATTTCCAGAAAGTCACCCTTCGGTAGGATGTATTTAATCATATTGTGGTTGTTCGAAGTATTTTCCTGATTCATTAGATACTGATATTCGGTCGTGTTCTCTTCCAGATCAACAAAAAATCGCAGATCGTCGCCATTACCGTAGGCATCCACGTTATAGTAGTAATAACAAGATCGCCCCGTGAAATCGGTCACGCATTCGATCTTTCCCCGGGGATTGTAGGCAAAGGTCAATGTGCGGTTAAGTGAATCCTTTATTGCCGATAACCGGTCCGGATGCGCCGCATTGTGATATTCAAAAGACAGTGAATTGCCATAAGGGTCTTCCTTCTTCACCAACAACCCATCGGCGCTGAACCGATACTTAATCATCGATTTAAAGGCTATCTCAAAGGTACTGTCAACATTTTTTACGAGCCTGAAGGTAGTGCCGGCCGGGTATGTATAGCTTCCATCAATAGCCACGGTGCAATAGTGGGGTGCAAGATCCTCATCAAGATACACGACATCGCCGTTAACCAGCAGAATCAACGTATCCGCATGATTCCACGCCCACCCGTAACCAAATGGTCCGTTGTAGATCAGCTTACTCATATATTTTCTTTTCACGGAGAGATCAAAACCACGGGATTTGATTTGAATGTCGGGTTGCTCGTCCTGGTAGAACTCGCCGGTAACGAGATCGACGGGATCGCCCCAGGGCGACTGCAGGGCCTCCACGTTTTGATTTACTATATCGATTTTCGCAATATTTGTGCAATCCTCAATCCCGTGTATATTCAGCATATTTTCATGCAAATCTAAAATTTCCATATCATTATAAAAGATGCCTTCACTGCTGACGATTTCAACTGGCTCCGCACCGTAATTCGAATCATAGAAATATTCATTTCCCAATAGATCAGTATAATTATCAATATAGTATAAATTATCTCCGGCTCCACCGCCGTTATCTCCCCCGAAATTGTAGGCATCGTAATCAGGTCCATTACTTATAAAAAGATATCTGTCAATCCCATTGCAAAAAACAGTCTGCACGGGAGTTATAACTGTGGCCCCTCCTTGTAATTCCGAAATTACCGCATCAATGGCAGCCATTTCTGCCCCGGTACGGTCGGAACCTGTATTTTTATGATAAAAATTCGCAATACTACTCAATTGATTGACATCCGTTAGCTCAACAACCTGAATCCCCTGTTCACGCGCAAGCATGAGACCTTTTACCGTGCTCAGACTCGGTGTATCCTGCCAATCCTCAAAAATTCGAGCTTCATTATACGAGGAGGGATACATTACGAGGTCCCGGAAAAAACGATTGAGAGGATCATCCCAGCAAATCTTTTTATAATCCATTATTTTTATAGGCCATCCGGTATTTCCATCATTGTATTCGGCTAATTCAGCCTTAAAAAAATTCCCAAAGGATTGGGTATCTATACTCCAGCGGGGGTGTACAAGAAATTTTGACTCGCTATCGGAAGAAAATGAATCGGGAGACACATAGATCATGGTTGGAGAAAAAGACCAGTTAATTCTTCCATGGAGAAATCCGGTCGATTTCATGACTGCTTCCCGATGCCGCATGAGATATGTCTCCGCCAGAATCGCCCCTGCGGGCCCCAAAAATGCTTCCCGCATACTCCCCGGCAATGCACCGGAGTCGGACGCCTGAAGGGAGGAAACTGTTTCAAGAGCTTGTTTTAATTTTGTGACAGTTTTTTCAGATGCGGCGAGCGGGTCGAAGGCCAACGTCATAAAAGTTCCGGCTTTTCTTGACGGCCTGGGACAAAATGCATTGTTATTGTGATCAGGCCAATTACAGCCCGGGACAAAAGATTCATTGGATGAAATAGGCTGCCCTTCGGTATCTTGTATATCACCATCAACCATCAGAACAGGTTTGAGCTGGGCTACTGCCGATATATCGCCACCACTGAAGGCTGCCTGAATTCCTGAGATTCCTCCATACCATGTGATCAGATCTGCATCATTTTGAGTCGCAGGGATAAAATCAAGACAAAGGCGCTTCCCGGCAATTTCCGGAAGGTAGAAGATTTGTTGCACTAGAGGGTTCGTGTAACCGGTATCACTCTGGCGATATATGGAGAACGTTATGTGGGCACGATCATCATTCCCGATAACCTGCAAATCTTCTTTATTCAAATTATAATTGAAGGAAAAAGGTAAATTACCCGGCAGGATAGATGACAGTCGTTTTTCCATATTTTCTTCATAACCTACATCGGCCAATGTTTTACCGGGATGATTCGAGTTCAGGTAAGTCTGAATCTGTTCTTCGTAACGTTCAAGGGCATTCTTTTGATAATCAACCTCGCCGGCTTTTACCGACCAGTCGCTGTTAAACCCCAGATATCCTTTAAAATCGAAATTGACGTCTATTGGTATTTTCCAGCCTGAAGGGGTGGCCCAGACGTTTTGGTCCTGTGTCTCTATCAGTGTTACCGGGAAAAGGTCGATTCCTTGCCCATACCGGATTCTTTTATACCATGGCGCCAGGGGAACCCAGCCTTTTCCCTTGTCTCCGCCGTCATCAATCCCCCGATAATTTACCAGTGAAACCCAGGCAATTGCATACGTGCCGCAATAGACAACTGAGCCGCTTCCATCAAGAAAGGTCATTTTTACATAACGAGCCGGAATATTTGATATACGAAAAAGAGTTATAATGAGCGAGGAAATATCCCAACTGTTACCCCTCTTAGTGAGATATGTCCCGTAAGCACCCAACCGCGAATAATCATATCCATCTTCATATTCTATATTTTCATAGACCCAGTTATAAATCTTGACGGGATCATTTTCCAATTCCGCAGCCAGCCCTTCAAGTTCCGGGGTAAATTGGCACTCTACGGTTTCCTGAGTATCGGCAGCATCAGGGGGCAAAAAGGCGAAGACTATTGACGGCATGAGACATATTACTAATAGAAGCGCCACGATTGATACCATTTGTGCATGCAGAAAAAGTTTCCTCATCGCTTACCTCTTCGTGATGTTATTGGTTTTGATCATTTTTTAAAGATAACTTCTTATATCTCACTGGTTTGTAGATGATGTTATTTAATCAATTGCCGACAAAATGGCTTCGAGGCAAAGGCTCGTCACATAAGAGTCATTGTTCCAACTGCCGTTTAAATCCTGATGAGCGATCAAGTAATTGCAGGCATAATTTTTTTCATAATGATCGAGACCGATGATCCATGAATATAAAGACAATAGCTCGTTATCACTTAATGGAGGATCGGGATTCATCATGGCGCGTAATATGTCTGCCGGTCCCTCTGTTACTAAATATTTAATCCACAAAAGCACTGCTGCGGTATCAATCAAAGAGGTCGCAGAGTTTATTGCCTCCTCGCTGCAATAGTATATCTCCGTAGCGGTTACTTCGTGCTTTTGATTTGCTATCCATGCATCAATACCTGTTAACGCCGAGAGCACCACATTTCCTATCAGCCCTGAAACCAGCGAAGAAACATATACACTGGGGGCATCGCCGGGCATCCAGCCGTAACAGTCGGGTTCGGTGCTTTCCAATATATTTTGGACCATATTGAACCGGAAATAATCAGTATGTTCAATATCCCGTGAAGTACACTTAAGGGCCATCGATGCCAGAACCGTATCGATCGGATCCGGGGCAAAATGTATCTGCGTTCCCCATACCCGGGTCGGTATAGGATCGGAATCTGGAATATGGACATTATGCAGCTGACCCATTGACTGCAATCGATAGACAAAGTCATCTACATTCTGTCCGTATTTGTGGAGTGTTAAAATCTTCCTTGCCAAATAATCGTTGTTATCTGCAGGAGTTCCCCTTAAGTAGAGGAGGGCCTGGCGCAGGGCAGGGCTGATTGACCCAGCCGCATTGAATGCATTTAGCGCCTGACTGGTACTGAGCAGCCTTCTGCTCTCTTTTTCATCCCAGTATCCCTTCTTATTCTGAGTCATCTCCAGATAGGCCTTTGCTCTTGCGATTGCCTCATTACATGTCTGTGCGGGGCTGGTTGCGTCTATAGAAACACTGACCAGTTCCGATACAGGGCTTTCTATGCCATTATCGGTTACATAGGTAGCTCCATACCAATACGTGACACCAGCCATGGCAGTCCCATCAGAAAAGCTGGTTCCGGCTAAAGGGTTCTGAGATATTCGCAGACGTGATGGTGGCGCATAGCCGCCTTGATGGCTCTTGTTCAGGATTTCACGGTCGAAATCGCTTATGCATCGGTAGATATAATAGCCGGTAACAGTAGCGCCAGTGTAATCCTCAGGAGTCGTCCAAGTAAGGTCGACCTGGTGTGTTTGTTCGTTGTATATGGACGCAATGATGGCAGCCAGCCACTCCGGCTGTCTTTCACCAACCAAATATATTTCGCTCTTGATATTTTCCCTGTTTCCGGCTGCATCCAACGCAAAAAACTGAAGATTGGTGCACTTATCAATCACCAGTTGAATAGGTCCTTTAAAGGCAATGGTGTTCGGGGCACCCTCATAGGGCGGATCGCCGTCTGTAGAATAGTAGATTGTGGCGTCTTCTGAACAGGTCAGTTCGACAGTCAATGGAGACGCATATTCTCCCGAGAGCATACTTGCGGTGGTGACGGGTACGGTCGTATCAGCTGTAAATACAAAAACATAGGTGTTCGTACTTCCGGAACTGTCTTCTACATCGAGGGCATAGTGATATTCCTTCCCGTCTACGGGGGATGCTATGGTTAATATAACCGCACTTTCTGTAACCGTTGCTTGATCTGTAATATCGATGCCTACTTCGTCGCGGAGCTTTACCGAGGAAATTCCCGCACCGCCGCCAGGGAGATTGATTGTGAACGTTATCTCTCCCGACCCGCCATCGTCAGTTTTTACAAGCGATCCATATCCCGGAGTGCTGTTGCTCAAGGTAACAGGTACGGTGATGCTGTCGGATGCATTGCCGTATTGGCCGATCGATGAAATGGTGTAGGTTGTGGTTCCTTGCGGCGTTAAGACCACCGAGCCTGTTCCATTGGGTCCGACAGTCCCCACACCCTGATCGATGGTAGTTGAGGTAGCATTGCCGGATGACCGCCATACTAGAGTGGCAGATTCTCCTTTAGCAAGGACCTGCGGCACAGCTTCAAGACTCACAACCGGATGATAATGAGGTGATTCGGGCGGCAGAAAACAGTTATTTCCTACCCTATAGAGAAGATCAAATGGATCCTGGCTTCGCGCGATTCCTTTAGATATGCGAATTTCATCGATATAGCCTTTAAAATAATTCCCCCCGAATTGGTCTACACCAATTCTTAGATAGCGATCTTGGTAGCTAAGTGGGGAAACGGTTGTATAGGCATATGTTTGATATAGAATAGAACCATTGAAATAAATCGTCAAAAGACACATCATTCTGTAATAATCAAGGCGGTACAAGCCTCTGCGTTCAATTGTCAAATGGCCAAATCCACTATTCTCAACAGAATAGTCTGAAGGCACAGATGACATTCCTATCGAAACTGAATATTGATAAAATCTAATATAGATACTACCTGTAGCAGGATTATAAGCGGCTGTGATATCAAATCCATCGGGATAGTATCGATTCCCTTTGCTTATAAGACACTTCTCTGAGGTACCTTCATCAGAGCGAAACCATAAATCAATTGTGTAATTGAAGGCACTCGGAGAATTTAAATTGCCAATAAAATCAAAGTCGGATGAATAAGGAATTCTAAGGCAATCTCCCTGTCCATCAAGATAAAGAGAACTATGTCCGTATCGTGCTTTGGTAGTCGAGTGATGTACATCGCCATACCTGTAAACAGAATGCCCTTTTAGGTCATGTATGGTCGTGCTGCCTTCAATGTCATCGGAATGGATGAGAAGTTTTGTGAAACCATCGAGAAAAGGTTCTGATACGTAGACTGTTTCGGAATCTTGTGATGGCGGATTCGTACCTGTTGCCGAAACAGTGAAGTACTCAGGGTATTCTAGATAAACGAGAGCAGTGCCCTGTGGACTGGCTGAAGAACCTTGTCCGGAGATTTCTTCTGGACCGAACGCAGGATCTGCCGGTTGTATATAACATAATTCAGAATTACTGGCAGTCCAGCTCAGACGTACCGGCCCACCAGCCCGTGCGTTACTGCACTTGAGGTTCACTGAAGGAATTACTCTAACTTCTTTGCTCTCTGTTGCCGTACCACCGGGGCCTCGTGCCGTGATAGTGTATGTAGTAGGTTCTGTTACCGATTCTAGTGTATATGTATCATTTGCATCGACTTCACCGATGCCAGGTTCGATTGAACATGAAGTAGCATTTGTTGCGCACCACGTCAGGATCGCCGAACCACCTGACGACACGGCTTCCGGATACACACTCAAGTTCACAACGGGGGGCAGTTTCACCATCACCGATGCGCGTGTGGTACCACCGGGACCTGTCGCCGTTATTTCATAAGTAGTATTTTCCAGAGGGGTAACATCAATTGTCCCGGACACAGGGTCCAATTCTGTGATCCCATTGACGGCGGGTTGGATAGAGCATGTATCGGCATTTAAGACACTCCAACTGAGCGTAGCTGAATCGCCAGATTGAATGATTTCGGGATATGCGCTAAGAATTATAGCAGGCGCGACAGCAATTGTAACAGAGGCTGTTGCTTCTTGCCCAAAGGCATTTGTTGCCGTTATTAAGTAGGTTGTTGTTTCGGTTGGCGCAATTTCCCTTGCACCTCTTGCACCGACCGCTCCCAAACCTGGTTCTATAACACAGGAGCTGGCACATCCGGAATTCCACTCCAATGTCGTTTTACCGCCGAACGGTATCATTTCATCATCTACGGAAAGAGTAACAGTCGGAATTACGTTTATCTCCACAGTATCGGTCGCTGTTCCTCCCGAACCGGTTGCCGTAATCGTATAAGTGGTGCGGCCGCTCGGCGAAATGGACCGTGAGCCACTCTCATCCACCGAACCTATTCCATTATCAATAGTACAGGTAGTTGCGTTGGTGGAGGTCCACGTCAGCAGCGCAGTATCCCCGCAACTAATAGTGGATGTATTAACAGTAATATCGACTGCAGGTGGTGTAGGTGGCGGCAGAACTGTTACGGTTACCGTGCGTAAGGCTGGAGCACCCCATATATCATCCACGTGAAGTGTATATGTTGCAGTGGGTATTGTATCAGGATAAACAGTCGTGGAACCAAACAAAGAAACAGACCCGACATCAGGATAAATATATGCAGTAAAACCACCGGCTGACCAGCTCAAAGTCGTGGGGGAACCCTGCGTTACAGTAGAAGGACTTGCATTGAAGTAATAAACATCTGCTGAAAAAACAAGGCAGGGAATACAAGATATAAATAGAAAGAATAATATACTCAAAATCGCTTTTTTCATGTGGGAACATCCTCCCTTGAAAAGTTTGAAACATTCCAATTTCACTTCAGACCTATAGAATTTGCATACTGCCCCTTAATCATTTACTTCATTTCATATGGCAGATTCATACCAGGCATGTCATTGTATTGACGAAGCTTTCGAAATAAATGATGACATCAGATTCGATGCAGATAACCCGGAATCGGATAAGGGAGTCATCTCCCTCAAAAATTAAAATTATAGGCCTGACGTAGCAGGCTCAAATCCTTTCTATTGAAGCGGATTTTTTGCACTGTGCAATCTTTAAGAAACATAAAAAAATGAATTAAGGGAGGATTCGGTGAAGAATGCTATGAAGTTTCGGTCGCGGAAGCAATCTTCAGGAAAAAGAAAGGATATCGAAAACTGTTGAGGATTGAAGATTGCGTTTTATTGTTGTTTACAATTCACTATATGTACTACAAATGTCAAGACAATTTTACACTGCGGAAACAGGAATTTCCAAATTGAAAGGAATCGTACTGCAGGAATCAGGATATCTCTTCTTTTTTACTTTTAAAGCATGCATTTTCGATTGCGAATGGCACGCAACAAGTATAACATTGGTGCATTCGCAAAAAGCCCTAAAGTTTCAGTTCGGAGACGCAAAATGTTTTCCAGGGAATACGACCCGCCTCTGTCGAACTAATTAATTTTAAAAGAAGCTTAAAGGTTTTTTGCATAAATAATTATTTTTGATTACCGGAAAAAAGGAGGAACAATGATGAAAGGCAAAACGAATGCAGGATTGATTATCATTGCGGTTTTTTTCTTGGCAATCATGGCCGGTGTGGCGCCAGTCGCGTCCGCCGAATGGTCGAATGTCAAAAACATTGTTGCCGAACCCTGGCTGAAGGTATCTGATGATCCTCATGTCGCACTCGAGGGATTGGCCTTCGACAGAGAGGGTAATCTTTTTGTGAGCAGTATATGGACAGGAGAAATATGGAAGATTTCTCCTGACAAAAAAATGACTTCCATCTTTAAAGATCCCCGCGTGCCTCAATGTTCAAGCATTGTCGTCCACAAAGACGGAAGGCTTTTTCTCTGCACCCTTCTTGATGGAAAAATAGTAAGCATAAAACCGGACGGAAGCGATTATAAGGAAATATTGACAAAGCTGCCCCTGTTGGAGGCCTTTGTACCCGATGATGGAGTGTTCGATTCGGAAGGAAACTATTATTTTACGAATATCGTCGGATCTCCAGCCAAACCGGTGGGCGGGATCTATCGTATTTCCGCAGATTTAAAAAAGGTCGACCTGGTACAGGGCGATCTCGCCGCACCGAACGGCATTGATATCGCAACCGGAACATACGGGAAAGAAACTCGCCTTTTGGTAACCGAACATGCAGCCAACAGATTGATGAGAATAGATCTTCTTCCGGACAAGGTAACGCCGATGATGCACGTGTTAGGACTGGGCGTTGCCGCATATTTTCACGGATACGGCCCTGATTCTGCACGAATCGATGAAGCCGGCAATCTCTATATCTGCAGTTATAAAGGCGGGCGGATATTCGTTATGGCTACGGCGGACAGTTATTTCGAACCTGTTGCCCAGATTCTCACGCCGGGAAGAGATAAAGGGGTACAGCGCGAAGTTCCCAGCGTGGTCATTAAGCCCGGGACCGATGAAGGGTATATGACAGTCGCATCTCACGGTAAAGAAGGTGAAGGCGCCTGGATCATGAAATTCAAGGCCCTTGGCAACGCCCGGACTCCTTATTCGCACCAGTAGGAAAAAAAGATATTCGAGAGCGCCCCAGGTGATTAAATGCCTCTTCCAGTTACGATTATTTTTAACGACATCAGTGTAAAAGGCGAGCTTTTCGACTCCCCCTGCTCACAGGCAATTGCGGGACGCCTTCCCATAGAATCGGTTTTTGAGCAATGGGGGGACGAATTCTATTTCCCAGTGAACGCGAACTTGTCCCTTGACGAAAGCGCTACGACAAACGTTAACACCGGGGATATAGGATATTGGCCACCCGGGGACGCTCTCTGTATCTTCTTCGGACCAACACCAATGAGTACCGGGCCGAAACCTGTCCCGGCCGGCAAGGTCAATCTGATCGGCCGCATATTTGGTGATGCATCCGAACTTAAAAATGCAAAATCGGCGGCTGTAATACGGATTGCGGCAGTTGAATAGTTATCAAAACAAATGAAGCGACTTACGATTGTCAAAACGGTGGAAGCGGGAGTTTCGGTGACTGCCGTCGATTTAATTGCAGATGCGTCGTGTCTTTCCAGGACACGGATCAAAGATGCAATGCAAAAAGGAGCATTCTGGCGGACTTCGGGGAACGGGAAATCGATGCGGCTTCGCAAAGCCAAAACCCTGCTTCATCCCGGAGAGCGTATCTCATTTTATTATGACGAGAGTTTGCTGGCCGTTATTCCGCCTGAGGCAAAACTGATAGAAGACCGAGGACAGTATTCGGTATGGGATAAACCGGCCGGCATGCTCAGCCAGGGTACACGCTATGGCGATCATTGTTCATTGCTCCGCCAGGTCGGGCAGTACTTCGATCCTCCCCGCGAGGTCTTTCTCATCCATCGTCTTGACCGCGAAGCATCAGGTCTGATGATACTTGCCCACAGCAAAAATACCGCGAGCCGTTTTTCAAAATTATGGCATGAGGGAAAAGTGGAAAAGATCTACCATATTCTCGTGTGCGGAAATCTTTTGAGAGACCGTCCTCAAGGAATTATCGATACTCCACTTGACGGGAAAACGGCGTACACATACTACCATGCTGTTTCTTATATTCCAGAAAAAAATGCCACTTCTGTAGAAGCGGTAATCAAAACCGGACGCCTTCACCAAATCCGGCGACACTTCGACAGCATCGGGTTTCCGGTTATGGGAGATCCCCGTTATGGAAAAGGCAATAAAAATACTGATGGACTTAAGCTTCAGGCGCAAGAGTTGCGATTCGAATGCCCCTTAAGCGGCCGTTTTGAATCTTTTTCTCTGGAAAGAACGTTTTAACCAAGAATTATCAAAATTCTCCTATCAATACATCGGCAAGAGGAAGCCTGCTTGGGGCATGTCCCCGATCCGCGGGATGGCCGACAGCCACGACTGCCATCAGTTCCATCTCACTTCCAACGTTAAGAAGGGAAGAAACTTCTTCAGCCCGATTCAAAATTTCGCCAAGCCATACAGCACCCAACTCCAGACCGTGAGCGGCAAGAAGCATATTCTGGAGACAGGCGCCAATGCTTTGATGGTCTTTGGTCTCATGATACATTACTTTATGGTCCAGAAAAACTGCAATGCATGCGGAAGCAGTTTCTATAATTTGCCTGTATTTTGTTAAAGCCGAAAGCCGGAGACGCATCGTCTCATTCTGAACAAGCACAAAACGCCACGGTTGATTATTCAGCCCCGAGGGTGCCCATGTACCGGACTCCATAATTTTTAAAAGATCCTCCCGGCTCACTGGTGCGTCAGTAAAATTCCTCACGCTGCGTCTCGAGTAAATTCCTTTAATGATTTCCACTGCTTTTTCCTCCCTGATTATACTCTTTTATGGTTTAAGCGGGCACACATACATAGACCCCTATGCGTTTTTTCATTAAGAAATCGCTATTTTCACTTAACAGCAGGCAAAATCCTTTTAATTTTGTATCCCATTTATGCAGTCTGCGCTTAAATAAGAAGAGGTTTACTTTACCCATACCCGAGGCAAAACAATTAATCAAGTTTAACTCATTGCTGTTCCCGCGAGAATTGCACTTCAAAGTAAGAAAAGCACCTCTGAAGGCTTTTCAATCCTTCTCGGTCTTTTGAAAAGATTCATTCGGCTCAGGCATGCGGAACATGTAATTTTTTTACTTTATGCGAGTGAATCAATTTTGATATAAATAAGTATTAAAAAATGAATGAAAGTTTCAAAATATGTCACATTATAATATGAAAGGAACAGCAAATGTCTTTTCTTCAAAAGAGCATCAGCCGCCGCTCTTTTATCAGATGGACATTTTCGCTTGCACTGGCATCACAATTTCCGATAAAGGCTTTGGAGGCTCATTCGCCGGCCCTTCATGTTGCAGAAAAGTCAATCTCGCTTTTTCATATACGTACAGGGGAACATTTTCATGACCTATATTGGGCAGAAGGAGAATTTATTCCCGAAGCACTCGAGGCAATCACTTTTCTATTTCGCGATTACCACACAGGAGAAGTCAAGAGCATAGACAACAAATTGATTGATTTCCTCTATGGAATTCAGACACACACGTCTTCCACTGAACCCATACATGTGATTTCAGGATATCGTTCTCGAAAAACCAACGAGCTGCTCAGGGAAAAAGGGCGCTGCGCTGTCCGGAACAGTTTTCACTTACATGGCAGAGCGGTAGATATCACATTGCCCAGTGTGCTTCTATCTGATTTAAAGAAAACGGCAGCCCGGCTTAAAACCGGAGGGGTAGGCTACTATCCGCATTTTCATTTCGTCCATGTCGATACAGGCCCTGTGCGGTTTTGGCAGAAGTGATAGTTACAAGAGAAAAAACGTTTTTCAAGAACTGATAACCCCTCGTTTCTGGCTGTTTTGTATCAGAATTCCACCTCAACCAGATAAGGAAAATGGTCGGATGGGTATGCTCCTTTCTCATTGTCACGAATAATTGCGGCATCTGATATTGTGAAATGGGAACTTGCCAGTATCCAATCCATTCTGCTTTGCTGCGGAGATCCCTTGAAACCATGGTGAGTGAAGCTTTCCGGTCCTTCACCACCGCCTGATTTCTCCCATGTATCTATCAGCCCTGTTTCAGGAGCAGTGAGCATTTTATAAAGACAAGATCCAGGGTTGTCATTAAAGTCGCCCATAAGGATGACCGGCTCTTTTTTTGATCTTACCCACTGCGCCAGAAGACGTCCTTGCTCATATCTGGCCTTTGCCCCCACATTATCAAGATGTGTGACAACCACCCATAATGATCTCTTGTTTTCTTTTACCTGGAGTCGAGCATAATTCATCATCCGGGGAAATGCACTGCCCCAGTCTTTACTTAGATGAACAGCGGGAGTTTTGGAAAGCCAGAATTCTCCGTTTTCCTTTACTTCGAATTTGTTTTCCTCGGTAAAGAGTGTAGGATATTGTGAATTATCATCCCACAGTCTGTCTTTTGAACAAAGCCTGTAGCTCGACAGACTGGAGACAAGATACAAAAGCTGTGACCTTTTCCCCTCCTGCGTGCCTAAAACATCGGGCGTGTATCGATTTATAAGCCGAACAACCTGGGTCCGCCTTTGTTCCCATCCGTTTGAACCGTCTATTTCATTTTCGTAACGAATGTTAAAAGTCATTACTTTCATTTGTATTTCATATCCTCCTGACTATTCTATTCCTTTCCTGGGATACCTTTTCGGTTTCTGAAGTATTCATTTCAGTTTATTTTTTCATATCTCTTATTTTTTTAGAAGTTTTTTCCTTGACATTTAAAAAGAATAGGTTTTCTATAGTATTTCTGAGATTTTGTTAGCTCATTTTCCAAAAAACTTTCGGTTCATACCAGCGCTGCTGCAGTTCTTTCAGAAACTCGTTTGCCCTTTGAAGTCTCTATTTTGGTTCACAAAATCAGTTGCTTAGGAAAGAACGGGTACCCGCGCAGATGTGGCAAGGGGACATTTATTCGCATACGGAGGAAAGGAGGGAAGTTTATTGGCTGAAGGAGTAGTTAAATGGTTTAGCGATAAAAAAGGGTACGGTTTTATTGAGGGGGAGAACGGCCAGGACCTATTTGTTCATTTTTCATTTATTAATGCACAGGGATTTAAGACCCTTTCCGAGGGAGATCAGGTAACGTTCGACATAGAAGAAGGAGACCGGGGCCCGGTCGCAAAGAACGTTACCAAGGGTTGAAAAAAAACAAGCACCGGGAGTATACTCCGGGGGCTAGCCATCTATACTGTTTTAGGCGGGAAACCGCCACGTATGCCGATGTCCTTTCGTAACCTGACATATATCAGGTTGCACCACATGAAAGGCGGGATATACTCCCGCCTTTTTTTAAATCCTCGTTACTCTGAATACTTCCTCGATGGTAGTAATTCCATCCAGGACTTTTCTTGCACCATCCTGCACCAATGTCACCATTCCCTCTTTTACCGCCTCCTTGCGTATCTGATTTGAATCGGACGTGCCGAGGACAAGTTTTTTGAGTTCATCACTGAAAGGCATCATTTCAAATATCGCACTTCTTCCTCTGAAGCCGGTGTTCATGCAGGCGGAACAGCCGGCACTTCTATATACAGTCGGCAATTCGCTCTCTTTGGCACCTATTCCTATTTTCATGAGAGAATGGCTGTCCGGAACGTATGGCTCTTTGCAATGGGGGCACAGGACCCTTACAAGACGCTGGGCTATTACTGCCAATACTGATGACGATACTAAAAAAGGCTCTATTTCCATATCGATGATCCGGGTAATTGCACTTGCCGCATCATTCGTGTGCAGAGTGGAAAAAACAAGATGTCCTGTAAGTGATGATTGTATGGCAATCTCGGCAGTTTCCTTGTCCCGGATTTCTCCGACAAGAATCACGTCCGGATCCTGCCGCACGATTGATCGCAATCCTCGGGCGAACGTCAGATCTATCTTAGGATTTACCTGGATCTGCCCGATTCCTTCCATCTGATATTCAACCGGATCTTCAATAGTAATGATATTGATCTCCGGATTATTTATTGTCGAAAGTGCGGCATAAAGCGTTGTCGTCTTTCCGCTTCCCGTTGGCCCTGTCACCAGAATTATTCCGTGGGGAGAAGTAATAAGATCCATAAAAAGAACAAGCCTGCCTTCGTCTATGCCGAGATCATTCAACTTGAAAATCATTCCCGTCTTGTCCAGAAGCCTCAGCACTACCCGCTCGCCAAAGGAGGTGGGTATTACCGATACACGAATATCGATTGATTTGTCGCCGATTTTAATGTCTATTCTTCCATCCTGGGGAAGCCTTTTTTCGGCAATATTGAGTTTCGCCATTACTTTGACTCTTGATACGAGCGATGACTGAATCTTCTTCGGAAGGTTGAGAATATTATAAAGAACCCCGTCTATCCGGTATCTTACAATGAGAGTATTCTGATACGGTTCGATATGGATATCGCTTGCTCTCTCTTTTACGGCGCGGGACAGCATGATATTGACAAGCTTGACCAAAGGAGCATCACTTGTATCATCAAGAAGGTCCGCCGTTTCTTCGATTTCGGAAATAATGCTGTCCGGTGATTCTTCATTTATATCCTGGATAAATTCTTCCGCTGATTGCCCCCCCTGATCATAGGCTTGATTGATAGCGGATAGAATCGCCACCTGTGTCGACAAGATCACCGGTGCCTCTTCCCATTCAAGGATATGCCTCAGATCATCGATAGGCTGGAGATCTGTCGGATCAAGTACTGCGATATACTTTTCTTCTGAATTTTCCAGCGGCATCATTTTATGTTTTTTCAGATATTGTATGGATACTTTTCTTGTAAAATCAGTTTTAATATCGGACGCGGGAATTTCTTGTTTAACAGAAATCCCGAAACGGCGGCTCATTGCTTTTAAAAAATCGTGCTCCGACACATTTTTTTTCGAAATAAGTACATCGGCCACACTGATGCCCTGGTTACGGCTGATCTCCCGCGCTTCATCGATTACGGCATCTATGGAATTATCAGCTTTTTGCAACTCAATACGTTCCGCCATGCTATTTGCCCTTCCGGTTGCTTTTGATTATCCCTTCTTCCATCGTATCGATACTGATCTTTTTCTCATCATAGATGCTCTTGGCTTCCAAGGGGTTTTCAACAATATGGGGTGTGATGAAGATGAAGAGATTTCTCTTCTCTTTGCGCTCTGAGCGATACCTGAAAAGATTACCCAGATATGGAATATTGCCCAGACAGGGAACCTGATATTTCGTATTTGTGACATCATCTCCTATAAGGCCGCCAATGACAATGGTATTATTATCTTTGATAGTCACAGCTGTCTTGGCCGTCCGTTTCAAGGTGGTCGGCCTGAATGCCACACTTTCTCCCGACGTAACCACTTTCGTGAGTTCCTGATAAATATTGAGCCTGACGAACCTCTCCTGGCTTATCTGGGGCGTCAGCCTCAGCGTGACACCCACGTCCTTATATTCGTAAGAACTGTAGTCGACGAGAGCTGATGAAGTTTCCGATCTGGTTTGATACGGAATATTCTCGCCTACATGTATTTCCGCCTCTTCATTATCGAGGGTCATGATTTGCGGAGTTGAAAGAATATGGACATCCTGATCTCTTTCAAATGCCTGAAATATGGCCCCTAAATTCGGAAAAAAAAGATCGCCGATTTTGATAGTCTCTCCAAGAACCCCCAATGAAAATCCCTGGGGAAAGTTGATAACCCCGGTTGAGTCTGGTTTTGGTATTATGCCTCCGCTTTTGAAGGCTCCCCCGAAAACTTTTGTTCGTCCGTCTGAACTCAAGTAGTCGCCGGCGGTCCATTCGACTCCCAGGTCGAAATCCCTGTTTACATTGACTTCCATAATAAGGGCTTCTATGAAAACCATCGGGCGGGGGATATCAAGTTTTCTGATTACATCTTCCAAAACGAGGTAATCGTCTCGATCGGCCGTGATAATGAGCGAATTCGTTGACTTGTCGGACACAACGTTCACATCCTTCGATACAACAGGAGCCATACCCTTTTCAGCCGTTTTTTCATCCTGCTTCGAAGGAAGATTCATGAGAACCTTCGTCAGTTCTTCCGCATCGGCATTTTGCAATCTGTATACCCTGATTTTATCTTCTCCTCTGGGGATTTCCCTGTCCAGAAGCTTTAAAAGCTGCCGAATTCTTTCCGTATCGTTTTCGCTGGCAACGGCGATAAGGGAATTGGTCCGTTCATCAGCTACAATCTTGACCGGCGGTTCGATCGATCCTTTCTGATCCTTTGCAGTTTTCTGAAATATCTGGTTCATCGATTTAGTGATATCTTCCGCCGCCGCATATTTCAGCGGAATAACGGCAATCTGTTCTTCTATCCCTTCAATATCCAGAGCGTCAATGATAGTAAGAAGCCTTTGTATATTTGAAAGCACATCAGTCACCACCATCATCCCTGTAGGAGGATAAGAAAGAATAACGCTCTCCCTCGAAACAAGAGGAGTCAGAACCTTCTTCATCTCATTCGGATTCGCGTATTTAAGGGAGATGATCTGGGTCACGACTCTGTCTTCCGGAGTAATCGACCCTTCCTTCAGCCGTGTTTCCACACTTTTTTCCCGCGCATCTTTCACAGGTATTATCTTAGTAATATCTCCTGCATCGACAGCCGTATAGCCGTGCACCTCCAGAACCGATTCAAATACTTTATATGCCTCTTTTACTGAAATTTTTCTAGGCGAAACAATGGTCACATTTCCCTTTACGGCTCTGTCGACTACAAAGTTTTTCCCCGCCAATTCGCTCATAAATTTGATAAAAACCCGGATATCGACATCGTCAAAATCAATTGTAACAAACTGACCTTCTTTAGATGAGCCTTCGGATACCGTTTTTCCATCATTTTTCCCTGCACTTTCACCAGGCGGGGAACTCTTTTTCACCTGCTCAACCGGGGGTTTTGCGAAAGGGGTTACAGGCGCCGTTTTGGCACTCTGAGGAACACCAGGTCTGGCTGCCGGCCTGGCTGTTCGAGACGGAGGCGGTGCAGGCTGCCTTGAAGTCCTCTCTTTCATTTGAGGTTGTATCTCCGGCGCAACAGATTTTCCTTCTTCCGTGGTAGGAACAACCGAATCTTCTCCCGTCACCCGCGCGGCTCCTGCATCTTTTACAGTCAGGCAAAAGAAAATACACACCACCGTCACTAAAGAAATCAGATATATTCTTGTATGTTTACTCACAACATGGGCTCCTGTATGTTTCGTTTTTCGACCGAAGTGCACCATTAAATGCACTACACTTACAATTCTTTGGCTTCATGCGGCCTTCTCAATTTCGACCGCGAAATTCATATCTTCTATTCGGCAACCGGCAGATCAACGAGATTTTTAAAATCTTTTGAATCGCGAAATGTTTCCAGGTCTCTATCATTTCTTGCCCAGTTTTTCACATCATCATTAAGCCGGATTGCCTTTTTTAAATATTCCAGACTTTTTCCCGTATTCCCCGCTCCTGCATAAAAACAAGCCAGATTGTAGAAAGGGTCAGCATAATCCGGGTTGAGGCCGATTGCTTTTTCAAAGAGTGCTTTCGCCAATTCCCTCTTTTCCCCTGCGAGATATACTACACCGAGGTTATTAACCGCAAAGACATGGTCCGGATCTTTTTCAAGGATTTCATTATAGAGAGCTTCCGCTTTTTTCAGGGATCCTTTTTTATGGCTGGAAAGCGCATTCTGATAAAGTATCTCGACTTCATTTCCGAGATTTTCCCGGTCCATCTTTTCCACCGCCTTATCAGTTTGCCTGCTGATCGCCGGAGCCGGCACTTGCCCTCCCCTTTCCGTCTTCGCATTCCATTGAAAATGATATCCTAGCAGCCCCAAAGCAGACAAGGAAAGCAAAATAAAAGAAAATACCGAAAGCTTTCGTATAAAATATCTGTGCTTTTTAAACCCCGGTCCCGAAATAATACCGCTATATTCCCCATAGAGACTATCCTTCTCTTTTTGCGCTTTCTTTAAAGCATCATGAATATAGCTCACGGGCGCCCCCACAAGAGAAAAAGAGAAAGCCCGCGTATTATGGCATCATGAAATAAGGTGAAACACAGGGCACACAGCATACCTGTCAGGGAAATAAAGAGAACCAACGGTGCTTTTCTCTTTTTGAACCCCTCCCTTCCTAAATATCCCGGGCCGATATCGGCGACTGCCTTATTGAGCACGTTTTTATCTATAACCGAAAGATTATCTGCATAGGCAATGAGAAGCGCTCTGTCACAGATCACATTGATCCTGCGGGGATTTCCTTGCGAGTATCGATAGATAATCTTGCGGGCGCTGCCGGCGAAACTCACATACTCTTCTTCTCCGCAGGCCACTTTCATACGATGATCTATATAGGAAACCACCTGGTCCTTGCCGAGTGCCGTCAATTCATATCGCACGGCAATCCGCTCATTGAGCTGACTGAGAGATGGCGCCCCGAGAATATCCGTCAATTCCGGCTGACCTATCAGAACAATTTGAAGGAGCTTTTCACGTTCAGTTTCAAGATTTGAGAGCATCCGGATCTGCTCCATTACGGGCGGGGACAAATTTTGGGCCTCGTCAATCAACAAGAGTGCATTTCTTCCTTCTGCAAAATTTCTCAGCAGAAAGCGGTTCAGGGCATCGAGATACCGTTTTCGCGTCGGTTTTCCGCGTCCCATTTTTATCCCGAATTCCTGCCCGATCATCCCCAGTAGTTCTATAGCGGATATCGCGGGATTGAAAATGAGCGCCGTATCGACATTTGTATCCATTGTTGCCAGAAGAGATCTGCAGATAGTGGTTTTCCCCGTACCGATCCCGCCTGTAATCACTATAAACCCTTTTCTTTCTTTAATCCCGTAAATGAGATAGTTCAGCGCATCACGATGCTGCGGGCTCAGGTAGAGATACCGAGGATCGGGAGTCAGATTAAAGGGATTTTCTTTTAGACCGAAAAATGATCCGTACATGAGAATGCTTTTATTTGTTGAACGTATACTGCAGGGTCTCCTGCCTTCCTCGACGTTTAATATTGAGAGTTATCTCGGAGCCTGTCTCCAGTTTTCCGTACATATCTATTACCTCCTTCGGGCTGCCCAAAGGATCGCCGTTTATTCCCTGAATAACATCGCCGTTTTGAAGTCCCATCTTTTGGAAGAGGCTTCCCGGCGCGATCCTGCTGACCATGAAACCGTCAGGCTTCCCACCCGAAAAATATGGACGCACACGCACCTGGGACATTATTTTTGTCACATCCTTCAGTGCCTCATCAATAACATCTTTATCTACTGAAATTTTCCGGGGCACTTCCGATTCCGCCGGACGGCCGCCTGCAGTTTTGGGACGTTCCTTTTTCTGATCTTCCATAGCAAGAATTTCATCCTTGTCCCCGACCCGAAGTATCACGCGCGTCCGCATTATCTTCTTTATCGTCGCATCACTCACGATATCACCGACTCGAAAGAGCCCCTGGTTCCGTTTACCCTGCTCCTCAATTACGGCATAATCGAATTTATCACTTCCCGAAACAGTACCTAAAAGGGCGAGTTTCAGCTTGGTCGGTTCCAATTCGTCCACATCGATCGCCGCCTCTTCTTCTTGCGCCTCTTTTTTTTCCGCGGAACCGAACAGATTTCTTGCCGAGATAATTTCAAATGCATCAAGCGGCTCTTTATTAAAAATCCGGTCGGCAGAGCTCTTTTCAACAATCCTTTCCTGTTTTTTTACCGAAGAAACTGTCCTCAGAATCACGCTATAAAAAATATCCACCGTCAGGTAAGAGATTGCCGTGATCGCGAAGAGAATAAATACTATACGATATGACGATTTCATCAGTTTTTCCTTATATTTATCGCAGGCCCGGCCATGGTGCCGCCGACAGACAGAGGAATTTTTCTATTCAGAGCAGGCACATGAATAAAGCCTTTCAGAGCGATCCTCGTCCTTTCGGCACTGCCGTCGAGATAGATGTTTCCATTTAATTCAGCGTTCATGTCATTTCCGATCATTGTAAGCGAATTCACTTTCAACGTCCTCGTCTGCAGATCGCCCTTAGCTTCAATTCGATCGAATGCAACCGTATCGAAGCCGAGAATATTTTCAATGAGTTCTATATTACCGTTAAAAAGGGTCCCTTCAAAGCGTCCTGAACCGTCAAGCAGGCCACCCGTAACTCCTTCGAAATCGCCGGTCCCTTTAAAGTTTCCTTCCAATCTTCTTCCAAAGGCCTTTTGAATCCAATCGCACTTCCCTATGTCGATATTTTGGAAATCGCCCGTAAATGTAACCGGCCCCGAAAGCGAAAAACGGTTTCTCATTATCATGCGTGCCTTTATGCTGCCGCCGTACGCGCTTCCTTCTATTCTCACAGCAGCTTTCCCTTTCAGCAGGTTTTTAATCGAAGGCACTACTTTCATGGCATCTATTATTACCGGTGCATGCGTTCTTCCATTAAAGTGTATTTTGCAGTTCTTCAGGCTGACGGTCGAAGGGAATATGAGTGAGGAGGAATCAATTGTGACGCCGGCATTTATGTATTTCATTGCCGCCGATTCCAGATAACTTTTAAAAAGCCCTGAGGGAAATAGAAAGAAAAGAAAAAATACCGTAATGGCAATCCCGTAGAGCGTATATCCGATCCACCCTCTTATTCTCATAATCAGTCTCTTTGTTTCGTCCGGTTCACTGTTTCGTCCGGTTCACTGGTTCATCCGCTTCATCTCGTTCATCCGGTTTGTTTGAACTTCAAACGGTGCTCCAAAATATTCAGCGTTCCTTGCAAATATCGAGCTTTTAATCAAATATTTTTGTCACCTTATACAAGGAAAGGGTAATCTATGTCAAGGACAGATGGCGGGTGGCAACAGGACCCTGATTCGGGAAGAAATTCTTCTCTTTAATCCCTTATACCGGAGATTCGCTGCAAAATCAGAAGAACGTCGGATAAATCTATCTTTCCGTTGCAGGTAATGTCGATCCGGCCGGGGGATTGACCGAGAGGAAAGCCCGACAGGAAACGCAACGCTTCAATAGCCTCGGCAAGTCCTACCGGCTCGATACCGGCAAGATCGATATCGAGAAGGGATGCGACATCGGATGTATTCATGATCAAATCTGGACATTTGACAAAAAGATAATATGAATCGTTTTCATTTTCAATAAGCTCGTAATATCCGCCGGCACCGCCCGGGTTTTCTTCAAGCGAAGCTCCGATATTATAGATATCCCTGCTGAAAGGATGTTCAATGCACTCGTCCGCTAGAGGAGAAACAGGTGATATAATAAATGAATTATCGGATGTTGAAACAGAGCTGTAAAAACCTTGATTTGCATACCCGTTCTTTCCCTTGATCGTAGAGGTGCCTTCCAATATGACCCTGAAGGTATCGAACTGGTCTCGTGCAGCAAAAAGTCCCCTTAAAACGAATTCGCTGCCGTAGACAGTCTTTTCATCGGACACCATTACCACAAAGGACTTTTCAACACTCTTTCCTCCTGCAGTGGCCGTTACGGTAATTGTCGCCGCTTTATTCAGACTTCCCGTCAGAGGAGTGACAGTCAAGAGATCTCCCGTAAAGGCCGCCGCAACGGCTGAAGGATTGGTGGAACTGACTTCAAGGGTCAGATCGTCGCCGTTGCAGTCTCTGGCATCGATGCGGATGACCTGAGAGGACGGCGGCTCTCCGTCCAGGACGATATCGGGCAGATCACTCAGAATTGCGGGCGGGCTGTCCAGAGAGGCATCGATAGTCGCAACTTCTTCGGAAGTCATGGAAGTCGTCGCAATTTCAACCGTATAGGAATTATTCCCCTGCTCGAAGGGCCAGTAGCTGCTCCCTTCGTGAAGAGAAACGACCATGCGATACTTTCCGGAAGGCAGGGTAACCGGGGCGGCGGCGATTCCGGACGCCTGTGTTCCGTCCAATCGAAGGATAAGAGCGCCGTCGAAAAGGTCATAGAGAGAAATGAAAAATCCGACATTGCCGTACTCCCAGCCGCGCACGGCCGTAATAGCGGTTTCCCCCTTCAGGTACACCTCGAAACGGTCTGCGTCGAGACCGCTGTCAAACTGTCCGGTGACGGTAAAACCCTCCATTCCGTCCCCATCTTCCAGATTGCGGCAGCAGTCGCCTGCGATTTCGCTGCATGGAATCACATTTGTATAGATTTTCAGAACAGGCGCAAAATCATACCCTCCGGTCTCCACTACTCTGTCAAGATAGTAGAAGTTGTCATCTGTTCCGCCCCATCCCATATTGACATGTATCTTGTCTCCTTCAGAACCGGAGCTGTAACCATCGGCAACGACCATGTGCGCAGCCGGATATTCCGGGGAACCGAGAAAAGACAACAGTACCGGATTATCCCGGCCGATCTCGCTTTTCAGCGCATTCAGGAATGCTTCTGCATCAGAATTATTAATTTCCGCAACCGCCGAGGAATACCCGAAGTGTTCCTGGAGGGCGGCAATATGGGGAGAGGCCGACGACCCGGAGATGCCGAAGGATGTTTCATTAATTATTGCAAGATCCAGAAGCAGAAGAGCGATTTCATCGACCTCATGTTCAGGCGTATTGCCTGCAATAATCGAGGGCATACGGTCCCAGTCGAAAGACCTGTCGAGGACCGCTTCCAGCGGCTCTCCGTTCCACATATGAACGGCCGCCCCGGACCCGCGCGCTGGAAAGCGGTAATACCGCATCAGCTGGGCCATAGCGACATTGACGCACCCTGCCGCGACCCGCTCACCTTCTATCCTCGGGAGGAACTTGTTATAGGGATAGCCCTGAGCCCATTTCGTCTGCAGCAGCCACTGATCGGGCGCCGGGATATAAAGGGGCGACTTCATCAAGTGGTATGTCAAAAGGAAGTCCCATCGCGCCTCCGTTTCAGTCGATCCTGCGCCCTGCACGGTTACAAGAGAAGCCGCGGCCCGGGCGTTATACTCCATCTCATTTAATAGATACTCGCGGTACCAACCCGGAAGCTCGGTAAAATTGGCTGAAAGCGAGTAGGCCTTAACAGGCGTGAAATGCCGTGAAGCGGCGACAAGGACATAACCGCCTCCTGCAAGATGCGCGAGAAATGCCGTCTCTATCTCAGGTAACAATGGGGCTGTTTCATTTCTGAAAATCAGTTCTGCGGCAAGAATTTCCTTGCCGCTTTTTATATAGGAAAGAAAATTCTCAACTATTATAGTGTAATCTTCGGATTCGGCACAGGCATGATGAACACCGGAAAAAGAAAAAATAAGAAGTGTAAGAACCGTAGAAAAAATAATCGTTCTGCGAATCGTGTTCTTCATGGGAACCAAGTACCTTTCTTGTAAAACGTGCGCGAATTGAGGCATCTTATGCGGGAGAAGAGGAAAAAGCAAGATATAAATCAGGTGTTTATGTAAATGATTATGATGTATTTCACAGTAACTCTCTTTTTCTTTGGCAGTGATCTTCAAGGGATAATCTGGTAAAGTGGCTCTGATTTTTTATCCATGCCATGCCTTAAAAAGGGAATAAAAGAAATGAAAGATTCAAAAAGAAAAATCATTGCTGCCGGATCGATCAGCCTTATTTTTTCCTTTCTCCTTTTCTTTACTTCTTATTCAGCTGCTGGCGATAACGGGACAACCTGCCCGGATTTTCAGATTGAAGTATCAAAAGGCCTCATAAACATTGATGTCAGGGAAGCAGACCTGGTATGTCTTTTAAGGGATATCTCGTACAAATCCGGAATATCCGTCACTTCGGGACCGGAAGTGACGGGCACCGTAACCATAAGGGCGGTCGATGCGCCTCTGGAAGAGGTTTTAAAAAAAATATGCGCAAATCGGGCGATGGTATTCAAATATAATGAGGAGACGGGCGGCTACAGAATTCTGCGCTTCGTTGCATTTGAAACGAAAAAAAATTCCGAAAAACCCGATGTTGAAGTAATAATGCGAGACAATGATAACGCCTCTCATGCAAAGGAGTCGCCGGCATTGCCTGTATTTGCCGATTCGGGAAGTGATCTTCACACTGAACCGGAAATGCAGTCTGCCGGACCAGTGTCGCCGCAGCCACTCGACAGCAAAGGCCGCCCTCTTTTTAAAGATCGGGAGCTGATAATCGAGTTCAAGGAAACGATTACAGAGGAACAGATAGAGGCGCTCCACCGAAGGGTCGGCATACTTTCGGCAAAAAAGATTTTTCATGGCAAATTTCAAAATATTGTCATCCCCTATGGCGGGTCCGAAGAAGCGGTCATGGAGGAATACAGGCGATCGGACATCGTCCGGTTTGTGGAACGGAATGCCCTGCGGTACCCGCTCTCGACCGTTCCCGACGATTTCCGTTATCCGGAGCAGTGGGCACCGCCGAAGATATCTCTTCCCGAGGCCTGGGATATCACCCTGGGAATTCCAGACGTTCTTGTTGCCGTAATCGATACGGGCGTGAATTATCTTCATCCAGATCTTTCTCCCAATATCTGGATCAATACGGCCGAAGCGGAGGGACTCGCCGGTATCGACGATGACGGCAACGGTTACATCGATGACATATACGGCTGGGATTTTGCCGATAACGATTCAAATCCTGCGAGTCCTTCCGCTTTAACCGAATACTACGAGCACGGAACTCATGTCGCCGGGATCATTGCTGCAAAAGGAAACAATGGTACAGGAATAACCGGCGTGGCACCACACATCAGGATTTTACCGCTGAAAGTGCTTGCAGAAAACAGCAGTTCCATTGCCACAAGTGATGTACTCATGGCTTATGAATATGCGAGAAACGCGGGGGCCCGCATTATAAATTGCAGTTTCGGAGGATCAGAAGAGAACAATGCCGAATATGAAGCAATTTCAGCGCTTAAAACCGCCGGCATCCTGATTGTATGTGCAGCGGGAAATGACGGCACGACAGCTCTCGAATATCCCGCAGGCTACGATCTGGAAAATATCATATCCGTCGCATGGTCGAAAAGCGATGACACACTGTCGCCATCTTCCAATTTCGGCCTTCCTGACGTGGATCTGATGGCCCCCGGCAATAATATTCTTTCTACTGTTCCTAATTTTTCCGGCTATACCGAGGCATCGCTCACTGTATTTTTTCACGACGGTACTGAAACGGCATGCGGCGCATTGCCGCTCGAATACGGCGCAGTGACGGAAAACGGAGGATTGGGCGGACCCCTTTACGATTGCGGGCTGGGGTATCCCGAAGATTTTCCGTCCAATATCTCCGGGTATATCGCCCTGATCGAGCGGGGGATACTTTATTTTTCAGAAAAGACGACGAACGCCCTCGACCGCGGCGCCTCCGCCGTGGTGATCTATAATAACGAACCGGGAAATTTCGACGGCACTCTGGGTTCAGCCTCTACGGCATGGCCCCCTGTTATCGCCGTTTCCCGGGAAAGCGGCCTCGCCCTCAAATCGGCAATGGCAGATGATCCCTTCCCCCCTTCGGCAGCAGTATACAACATTGTAAGCGATTCCCCGTCATCATACGGACTGCTGAGCGGCACCTCCATGGCTGCACCCCATGTAACGGGCGTGGCCGGACTCATTCTATCCATCCGGCCGGATTTACGATATGATGAGGTCAAGTCGGCAATTCTTGATACCGTGGACCGCTTCGACACTCTCTCGGACAAGCTCGTTTCCGGCGGAAGAGTGAATGCATTTGCCGCTTTGAAATCAGTCCTCGATACCACAGGAGATATTTCAGGCAACGGAATGCCTGGATTGGAAGATGCAATCCTGGCATTGAGTGTAGCAACGGGGAGTACTTCTTCAGAAATACGAACGGATTATGCCGGATCCGAAGATGACATCGGGCAAAGCGGCAAAATCGGACTTGAGGATGCCCTGTACATTCTTCAAAAGTCGGCAGGGGTCAGGTAAGAAGCTAAGCTCCTCATGCCGGCAAGAAACCTGTTACTCCGTCCTCTGGCTTCTTATTTCCGGCGGCGGCTGCATTCCTCCTCCGATTGTATAGGTCACCATCTGCAATACTACAGAAAGATACCCCGAACCCTCCTTACTCTGCTTGACCGAAATTCTTTTCACCGCTACGAGATCGGAAGGTGATTCAACACGGTGAAGGTATTCTGTCAGCTGATTCAAGGTAACATTTTCGAGCTTCATCTCCACCGACGATTCTCTGTAAGGCCCCTCAATTTTCGAATCGGAAGGTTTCATGTATGTAATGTTAGGCTTGATACCGGCATTTCCCGCCTCTTGTTCAAGGAAAGAAAAAAGGGTAAAATCCGAAGGCCTTTGGAGCAGCATCTTCTTCATCTGGCCCGAATCAGCTTTGATCAGGCGGTATTCTTCGGCTAATAGAGAAATCTCTTTCAGTACTTTTTTATTCTGTGCGATCGACCGTTTTATTTGATCCCTGGAATCAAGAAAAGGAAAAATCGCAAATTGAACAATGATGAAAATGGTTACAGCCGAAATACCTGCAATAAGGGAATACCTCTCCCGTTTGTTTAACTTTAATTTTATTCCTTTCATAATACCGGCTCCATTTTCAAATCGAAGCTGACTCGGCCTCCTGTCTTCATGAGTTTGGCGGAACTGATCGTCACGCTTTGAAACGTGCGCCCTTTTTCAAGGGCGCTTTTTATCGCGTCCACTGTATTAAAGTTATCCGTTTCTCCTTTAATTCTTATCGAGTCTTCATCATACGTAAAACTCGTAATGAGGAAAACGACCGATTGCGGCACAAGTCTTGACATATCCCTCAACACCGACAGAACTTTGGTCTCTCCCGCAACCATCGCCCTTCCGGTTCCAGCCTTTTTCGTTTCCGCAATTTTCGTCTTCATCTGGTGAACGGGATCGACGATCCTCGTTACATCCGGAACCGCCGTTGTAAAAACTTCTCTTATCTCTCTCCGCAAATCCCCAAGCTGTCTCTGGTCATATCGGTAATCCAGGTAAAAATTCACGAATAACAATATACAGATTACCGCTGCAACGGCTCCTGCCCATTTGATCTCGCGCCGGTACTTTTCCATTACGCCCCCTGAATCGGCGCCCTCCGGCAGAAAGTTAAAGCCGGCGTTTCCCTTTGATTCACGAATCGCCAGAGCCAGAGCTTGATTCATTACCAGCGGTTCCCACGGCTTTCTTGCCGTCTCCCTGAATTGAACGGCACCGCTTTGGACAATATCGATTTCATATGCGGGAATTTTTAAAAATGACTCAATTCCTTTCCTCAGCGGGATGAAAAGCGCTCCTCCTCCGGTAATATGCATGCATGGAAATTGTGTGTCCAAATCTCCCCGGAATGCAAGAAGATCGAGAGTTTCTTTTATCTGCCCGGAAAAAGATTCGATCAGACCGTCTATTTCCTCCCGGCATTTTTCAATTTCCCCTGCGAGCTTCATCCGCTCGGCCTCGGCGAAGTCTACTCCACATACCCGGGCTATTGTTTCGGTTATGCGATCTCCTCCGAAACCGAATGCTCTGATATGGCTGATTCTACCTTTTAGTATAAAAATGCACTCGGTCTGCTTCGCCCCGATGTCCAGGATAATGGACGATTCCTCGGGACGATCCGCGGCGAATAGCGCCGCAACCGGAACGGATCCCGCGTCAATGGCCGCTATTTCTGAAGCCGAAGAATTCAGAATATCCACTCTCTCATCAACGATGTTTCTCGGAACGGCGCCCGCCAAAAGGTCGGCTTTGCCTGTTCGATCCACTGTCAAGTAGTCCACAACTGCCGCATCTATCGGAAATGGAATCGACTGCTCCAACTCGTAAGGCAGGGTCTGCCGTATTTTTTTCCTGTCCGTGAAAGGCAGGCGCACCATTCTGAATGAACATTGTTTAAAAGGCAGGGCTGTTATTACAGCACTGCCATGGAATCCGGCTTTCCTGAATATTTGTTCAACTGCGGGTTTTATTCCTCCAGCCTCTGCAATATTGACCACCAGTGCATCTATAATGTGATAGCCCTTCAAACCGGCAGATACCGAAACCGATTTTATATGGCGTTCTCCTATATCAATTCCCGTTATTTTTTCCGGCATTTCTTCTCACCTTATTTACTTACCCTACGTTCCATGAAATTATTACAGGCAGTGTATCGCCCGATTCTCTTGTTACCACTGCGGTAATCGTCCGCATCATATTCCCGGTGCGACCGGTAGACTTGATTTCAAAAATACTGCTTGCAGCGGATATAAGGTCCGAATCTATCACAATACCCGCCATTCCCGGAACTGATGTATACCACGAAGGATTCGACAGATCATTATCTTCGCTCTTCCGGTATTCGTCCATTTCAGCGACCATTTCTCCGGTGATCTCACCCGACAGCGCTTTCAAGATCGGCAAAGGAGCCGTATTTATGTTTATCCTGCCTTTTCCGTATACCGTCAGATATGATGCAATCCCTCGCCTTTCATCAGTTCCGTAAAAAAGTTCGCGTGTGACCCCTTTAACCATCAGAAGCTCTTCAATCCGGTCCATAGGTGCATTTTTGCATGGATAAGGGTTTTCAAGCCCTTGATAGTAGCTGTTTTCGGCACCGAAACCGGTAATTTCATCATCTCCGTCTATCCAGTCTTTTACTGCATCTGCAAGATCGTTCGCCTCTTCTTCCGACAAACCGAATTCGGGCAAAAGCAAAAAGCGGATAAAAAGCTCCCGAATTTTCTCATTTTCATGATTATCTTTCACGAGATGGTTGACAGGAATCTTGCCCGATTCGTCGGTGATCGTCAGCTCAAAAAAACCCCCATCAAAAAGAGCGGCGGACTGGGCACTGAGTTCACGCGCCTTTGCCCAGTCTTCAAGAAACGAATCCACTGCGGCATCATCCTCTTTAAGTGCGCTTCTTCCGATATAAATACCGGATTTTGCTATATACTCAAGTTTTATACCATCCCGCGCGTTTGCCGATTCGTAGATCTGCATCCGGGACGCACGATTAAATTCGAGCGTAACGGCCACAATTATACTCATAATGAGAATCACCACAATCAAGGCAACTCCGTCTTCTTTCCGCAAATCCATTATTTCTGGGACTCCGATGCAGGAATAAATATTTTTGTTTCAAAACGATACGGGTTTTCCGGATTGGAAGGATTCTCGAAATCAATTTGCACACCTGCGACCGAGGGTATACGCCCTTTCTGTTCGGATGCTCCCGATTGCGAATCCCATTTTTCGTATTTCTCTCCACGGACATCCCAAAAAAACCATTTTACTTCTTTTATATTAGTGCAAATACCATATCCCCCTTCTGAAGAAAGAAATTCCTCTCCGTATTCTTCTTCTTGTGCCTCTTTTCTCTGAAGAAGTTCGTCTTTTCTCACCAGCAAATACCCTTGATCATCTTCATTTACTGTATAGTAGGAAATTTCGGCGATTCCGCCGTCCTTGCCATGAAAACCGAGATGACGGGATGATATGAACCGAAGGCTCATGAACAAGTGTTCTCCCATGTCCTGTTCTTCCGAAACGAATGTAAACGCCCCTTCGAAACTGCACGCCGATTCGAGATCCCTCGTAATCTGCTCAAATGCAGTACGGGCCATGCCGTATATTTCGTCCGCATAATCGGTATCACCGACAATTCGAAATGTCGCTGTATAGGCGCCGTACACAGTCGCAAGAACGATTCCCATAATCACAATTGCGAGAAGTATTTCAAGCAGGGTGAATCCCCTCCGGCGATCAAGCGCGGACACAGAACCTTTAAACATGTAATTTTTTATTTTATTACGCATTGCGGATTTCATGAAAATGATAAATTTTCCAAACCGTCCGGTATACCCGGAAATGGTTCTTTCCCCTTTTATATCAGCCAGATCTCATATCATAGCGGCTTTAAATAAATTTGTCTACGATACCGTGGATCTGTAAAGCTCGAGCCGGTATGTATTGTTTTTTGCCATTCTCTCGTTTCTGACAACAAGTACTATTTTCACAACGTACTCCAGTTCCGTATCCTCCACTTCAGCCTCCCATACGTACTCCTTGAAATCGTCTCCGAAATCCCCGTTTCCCGATGACAGTTCCCCGGCAGCTACCGCTTCCAACTCGGCCATTTTCAATTTTGCCAGAAATGCCGCTGTCGTCTCGAAACGGGAACCGGTTATCATTGAGATGCTTTGAGATTGCGACTGGAAAACCGCCGCCATTGTGACCGCAAGCACGGCCATTGCAATCATGACCTCAAGGAGGGTAAACCCGGACGTACCGGCCTTTTTTACTGTTATTTTATTGAATGTACCGCTCATTACATACATATCCCAACCCTCTCCCCTCAAAGGACAGGGAGTTTTTTTGTGATCCGTTCCTTTCAGTAAGCAGAAAATCGGTTTCCAGATATTGTCCTGTCACGACTTTCTCCTTTGTCTGCAATACAAACCGGCTCTTTACCGTTACGGCTCCCGTTTCCGTACTGAGGAAGAGGCGCTCGGTCCGGAGTTCTTTTTCCTCTGCGTTCAGTCGAACATTTCCCTCAAAAAGAAAACCGTCCCCCTTCGCACCCGTTTTCGCCTTTGCGGCTTCGATTCCTGCGATATGAGATTTGTCACGGTGCAATCTTATACATACCGGTGCCAGCACACAATCCGTGAGCGGATCCTTCAGAATGCCCGGAAGCATGTCATTCCATACCGCAGGCATGATTTTCCCTTCCTTCTGCGAAAATTCACCTTTAGCCCGGAACTGCAACGGTATTGCGTGCTTCTTATCAAAGCGCGACATCCCGTATATATCCACCCTGGCATTTTCCACGGTTATTTCTTTCAAAAGGCGAATTCGAAAGGGTCCTATTTTTTTTGTCTGTTTGATAATCGAATCGGCTTTAAGTGAAAATGAAGGGGTTCCATCATTTATAAAATAATATTTCAATCCCTGAAGCTTTATTTCCCCTTTCCGCATAATGCCCGGATCAATCCTTTCCATCGGCAGCGGGTCAGGAGCGTATACAATATAAATCATTGCCGCGCCGCAACACAGCACAGAAGCGATAACCAGCGGAATTTTGTAGCACCTTTCATGAAACATGGGGCGAATTGTAGGCGGCCTTAAAAATAAAATCAATGGTTATTTGATGGATCCGTAAAAAGCGCCTTTTTACCGGTATATCGGCAACATAATAGAAAGAATCTGAGACTGCCGCATTGTTTTTCATCGCGTGTTCAGATAAAGGAACATTGACAAAATTTCTTTACATGGTATGATCCGCGGCCGAAGGGACTGATTCGGAATACAAATACATCCACCTCGTAATACCCAATCAATGTAAGTAGTGTATTCAAAAATTGCGGCGCAGTGATGCGCTTTGATGCTCGTTTGGCATTTACTTGATTTTGAGCGGAAAACGCCCAGGGGGAAATAAAACTATGGATCTGAAACGACCGTTCGTGTTCCTTTTCGTTCTTTTTTGTATTCAGACAGGCTGGACAGGCGCCGTTCATGCTCTGAGTGCCGCAGGATTTATTCAGGAAGGAAGACAAGAGCTTGCTCTCAATACTATGCCGGGAATCAATAATGCGAAAGCGTGTTTTCTTTCCGCTCTCGATCTGGAGCCTCTGAATCAAGAAGCAAATCTCTTTTACGCCTTCACAAGAATTCTGGCGCTTGCTGATAACGATGCTTCCTGCACTTCAGGACCTCCAATTGAAAACATGAGAGAATTCCTTGATGGCTTCGGCTTTTCGGAAGAGGGGAGAAATATCTTCAACTGGACCTCGGAGGCACCCACTGATTATGAAGGAAACTTGCAGTTGCCCCCGAGTGTTCCCGCCGCAAGAGATGTCCAGGATTTTATCAGAACGATTTTAATTGAAGAAATTAACGGTGCTCTTGCAAATCTCGAATGTGTTCAAAGCTCTTTCACTGTTATGCTTCTGCCTTCGGAGACGGGAGACGTTGCCGAAACAGAGGTGGATTACGGCGATATTCTTCTCTTCCGCTCTTTTCTTTACACTCTGAAGACATATCTTCTTTTGTTTGTTTCTTACGATCCGGGCAATTTTAATATTCATGATCTGGTTTCAAAAATTAATCAGGATGCCCTTAACATCAATAATGATATCCTAAATGCCTGTCCGCAGCTTCTGAAACTGGCGGAAAACGGCACCATGCGGATCGCTGAAGCCCGAACGGCTCTTGTCTCCGGTATCGATAACTACCTGGCCGCTTCACAGTTCATAAGGAAAGAAAGCGACGATCAGTCCAATGATCTGATACTATATGAATATTCATCTGATAATATTCTAAAAGAGGCCCGGCTGAGTGCTCTTTGCAATGATATCAAATACTCCGTCACCACACACAGCCCCGTCAATTTCGGAACAAGGGAAGAAACCTGGGAGCTGACCAATGAGTCCGGCGACACCGTCCGCATGAAGATCATTGAGGACCTCCACGGCATTTTCATTGAAGGCGGCTACTCCGGATATAATAACTGCAACTTTCTCTCATGCGGCGGTAGCGTGTATCTGTCTTATATAAATGAAGGGACGATCAGGATATGGACATTGTCTGATGACCGGCGATATTCGGCGATACTCGAAGGGACAGTCAATGAAGAAAATACTTTCATCAATTCGGGAACCTACAGCTGTTCATGCCCCTCGGGAAACATATCCGGCAGTTTTACGGCCGCACGAATCGATGTGGCGGAGAAATCGGCTCGTGTAAATGCAGGTGAATTTTTCGAGGATCCTGTTTCGCTTCGGGATTATTTGCCAACTATCTCTGAAGATCCATATACGGGAGAAACTTTTTTCAGCTTCGACAGCTCATTTCCCGACCGGACATTCTCCGGAATTTTGCCCGACGGCATTCCCCTGGATATAATCGATTCTGCGATTGTGTGGGGTGCGAACAGCCCCCTGCACGGCACTTTCACCCTTTTTTATCTGGGACTTACCATAGCTCCTTGGGATATAGAATATATGTGTGTGCAAGGTCCGGACGGGCGAATATACTGGCAGGAAAGTTCACCTGCCGTCATCGTCGCCGGCCCCTCAAGCAAGATAATGTACCAGGGAGCGGCACCAGGAATTGTGCCGGACGGATGGTATACCTTTATCGTCATTAAAAAAGATTTGAATTACGAGCGAAGACGCGTCCATTTTACGGCCAATCAGATCCCATGCGTCGATATCGCCACGGCCCTGCCGGCTGAAAACGCCTGTACGGCGACGATTACCCCTGTTTTTTCCTGGAATCCTGTCGAGGATGATCGAATAGAACCCTTGTACTATCGCATCAAGATAGAAAACCCCGATGGAAAAACAATATATCGCTCGAAATGGTCAACCTCCGCATCGGCAACCGTATCGGCGGGCGTGCTTCTTCCCGATGAGGTCTATCGCTGGCAGGTGCAGACTCTCGATTCATACGAAGGAACGAGCGGAAAAAATATTTCGATAAGCAGTGCATCAACCTTCCAGACCGGATCACCTGACGAGCCCCTGGCCGTCTATGATGCGGGCGTAAAAAGCCGAGTGGAACCCGGTGGGGAATGGACCGATCTTTTCCTCAAATTAAAAGGATCATCGCCTTTGAATGCGTTTGTAACGGTTTCGGGGCCGGAAGGATTTTCTTATACTTTCAACCAGTCTGATATTACAGGGAGGCGCTACCTTCACTCCGAACCGTGCATTCTTCCGGAAGGGCGTTATACCTTTGCGGTCATCGATGAACACACAAAGCAGGCGGTCTCCGTATTCACGCAGTTCGTTCCCAACCGTCTTTCATTGCCTGACCGGATTTATACCATCCCTCATGAGTCCTGTATAGATACCGTAACCCCGGTTTTGAGCTGGTCCGCCGTTACCGACGAAACGGCAAATCCACTGTATTACCGTATTCATGTGATCGATTTCACAGGAAGACCAGTTTACACTTCACCGGGCACGATTGACACTTCCTTTGCCATCCCCGAAGGTGTTCTTACCGCACATAATCCCTATAAGTGGAGACTTGAAGTTGCCGATGACGGGTCGGAACCTCTGAATTGTGCCGTAACACAGGATCATTCTTTCTTTGTGAGCCCTGCTGCCGGAGCAATTCTGAAGGGGGATCTCAATCAGGACGGCAGGGTGACACTCTCCGATGCCTTGAGGGCATTAAAAATCATGATCGGTTTTCCGGAAGCTGAAGGCAGTGTTACGCTCGCCTGCTCTGATATTAATGGAGACGGCAAAATTGGACTTGCGGAAATTATTTATATATTCCGGAAGGTTGCGTGCATGATCGAAGAAACCTCTCCGGCGGCGTCAAGCACACCCACTGCATTGCCTCTGTCTTTCTGAACCAGATTGCGGCCGTCGGATCACGCCGCCGGCCGACGTTTCTTGCTCAAAAGACCGAATTTACCGCTTTCATACGGCATTTGAAATTCATATATCCGCTTGACTTTGATTCATTTATCGTTATAAACCTTACACATATTTCTTAAAGGCAGTGTATATGAAGCAATATTGGTGCCGCGCCGGGATTTTGATTTTTATTGTGGTGAGCATTCTGTGTGCAGCTCCTTCCGCATTCGCAACCGAGCTCTCTATCGCCGGGCGCAGCATTACCGCCGGAGAATCCTTTACATCAAAGATAATGGTGGATTCCGTGCAGAAACTGGCAGGAATCAAGATCGCTATCCTTTATGATCATACTATGCTCACATACTGCGGAGGTGTAAAATCGAAAGAGACGAACTCAATGATGCATGTAGTCAATGACACTCAGCCGGGCCGTCTGGTACTTGTTATGGCTGGTGCAAAAGGAATTTCAGGAAAAAATATCCCGCTTTTCACATTCACCTTTACGGCACGGGGGAGTCTTTCGGACTCAAGGGAAACCTCTTTTACAATTACGGAACTGCAGATGATGAGCGACACATTAAAAAAGATTGATGCCTCATATACCACCGGTTCCATTGTAATAATCCCTGAAAAAGCCCCGCCGCCATAATTCATTGCAGGAGAAAGACTATGTCACCGGAATCTTTTATCATAAATATTCCCCTCTTCCACACGCTCTCCCCGGAGGATCGGAAGCGTCTGGCATCATCAATCAGGAGGCAGTCGATCAAAAAAGGAGAAACACTTTTTCGCAAAGGGAGCGAAGGAACCACGCTTTATGTCATTATCCAGGGAAAAATAAAGATAGCTCTCCCTTCCATGCTGGGGGACGAAGTAGTTCTCGCACTCTTCTCGGACGGAGATTTCTTCGGTGAAATGGCCCTTCTCGACGGAATGCCCCGTTCGGCAGACGCCATAGCGCTCGAAGATTCCGAATTGTACGTATTGAACCAGAGCGATTTCGTGGCATTTCTCAACAGCAATGCGAATGCGATTCAGGCCATTCTCCGATCGCTCTCGCAGCGGCTGAGAAAAACCGACGATCTGCTCCAGGACACCTGCTTTTTAAATGTATCAGGCCGTTTTGCAAAAAAGCTTCTGGAGCTTGCAGAGGAAAACGGGAGGAAAATCGGAGACGAGATCGAATTCGACATAGCGCTGACTCAGACTGACCTTGCAAAAATGGTAGGAGCGTCCCGGGAAAGCATCAACAAAGAATTGAGGACCCTCAGAGAAAAAGGGCTCGTAAGTGTGCAGGGAAATACCATCTGCATTCACAACCTCACCCGCCTGAAACGGCGGATAAAATAACGAAAGTCCTTTGTAAAAAAGGTCAGAAAGAGAAAAAGTACGCAGCAGGGATAACGGCGATTTTTTCTCATACTAATCGAGTCGTTACATTTTTTTTTACGGAAACCCACCTGCCAGCTATAGATCATCAAACTAATGTGACCCATATCACTTTTTTTCTGTGAAAAAGATCACATAAGACAAATCTTCCGCTTGATGCGAATCTTCTTTTCTGATAGAAGTCAAAGAAAATAAAAGAAAAAAGGGCGGGAATGCTTATTCCTGCTGATTTCAGTGCCGCAGGAATGATACGCCCGCCCGGCAAAAAATTACGGAAAAAATTTTTACGAAATTTTCTTTTTGTCAAAAATCAGTAAAGATGGATTCGCAAAAAGTCAACAAACTCCCTCTCACTTGAGGAGAGAGGGTCAGGGTGAGGGTGATCAGTCATGCCATTGCGAGCCGTTATTTGCCCCTCCCCATCATCCCCTCCACCGATGGAGGAGAAAAACGACTTTTACGCATTCATCGACAAAGGTAGTTGATAAAACAGCCGGTACTGGGATAGGCGGAGTACGGTTCGAGTAACCGATAACGTCAGATCCATTTATTATCGCGCAATTAAAATATTTTAACCTTGAGGGAGCCTGCTATGAGAATGCCGCATTTTCAAAATCGATTCATCACCCTGTGTACCTTTCTGCTTGTCTTCGCCATTTCCTTTTCCGCCACGGCGGTATCGGCGACGGAGATCATAAGGAACGGTGATTTTACGTCCGATCTTTCCGACTGGATCGTCGATCCCGATATAGATCCCGCTTGGAATCCGCTTTCAAGCGGTGCGATAAGCCTCAATCCACCAAGCACCGATTACAACGGATATCTTGGAACAGTCGTACACCAGAACCTGAATGTCACCGGCATCGCCAATGTACAGGTGCAGCTCAGCATGGATCTCTGGAAGATGACCGCGTCTTCGGGAAATACGGTAACCGTCATTCTCAGCTATTTCGATAATGAAGGCCAGTTTCACGATTTCGACATCGTAACTCCCTTAAGCGACAATATTTCCAGTGATCCTCAAAATCCCACGACCGTCACGGGAACCTTCACTTTTCCCGCCGAGGCCTACAAACTGGTGGCATTCGAGATCGAAAAGATCGGCTATGGAAATCTCATGGCCGATAACATCTCTCTTGCAGCGGAAGGGATAACGGTGGATATCGTCCCCCTCATCTCCGGAATCTCCGCCGGCGAAGGCCCCTACGGCACCAGCATCACCATCACGGCCAGAATTTCGGTACCCTTCAGGGCGCCGTCTTCATCGGCGATAGCACCGACGGCGTAGTTATCAATTCCTGGACGGACACATCCATTGCCGTAACCGTCAACGACCCGGTGCGAAGCGGCCGGGTATGCGTCATGGCGGATTATGTGGAAAGCAACATCGATTTTTCCTTCGAGGTAACCTCGCCGAATTACACGGTGAACATCTTGAATGATGATATCAACGTGATAAAGGGCCAGGTCGCCGAATATGTGGTGGCCGTCGATTTTCTCAATGACTTCTCCACCGCCGGAGGCATCAGCTTCAGCATCGACCCGGCAACGCTCCCGGCCGGCGCCGTTGCGACCTTCACGCCGGTCCCCCTCAAGAACCCCGGCGGCGTCCTCCTGAAGATCGATACGGCCAATGTGGCCCCCGGCGATTACGAGATCCGCCTCAAGGCCGAAGAAGCCGCGACGCAGCCGCGGTATGTATCCTTCTTTATGGTCGTGACCACCATTGACACAATACGGTTTTTCAACTGGGTGTATGATCAGCAGACTCAAACGAACAACAAGGAGTACATCACGCAAATCGACCGGGCAACCCAGGGTTCGTTCCCGGTCAGTATCGAGGCCGTCGATGCCTTCGGGGACATCTGGGATATAATGCCGTCTTTCCATACGGGATTACGCAGTCCCCTGACCATTTCATCGAGCAATCCGGCGATAGTATATGTACAGCAATCCGCCTGGGGCCCCGAATTCCATGCTCTCGCCGCAGGAAGCGCCAATATCGTGGTCACCTCCAGCGATGGCATGCAGGCGACTTTGCCTGTTACCGTGACCATCGGAGAAACGACTCCCCAAGTCGCAATCAGCGTATTTCCCAGTGAAGTCAGCAGCAATTACACCGGCGATATCAGTTTTTCGGCCATAAGCAACTATCCTCTTTCGCAGGTGGGAACATCTACACAGGGCTTTTCGAATTTCAGCAGTAACTACTCAGACAATGGAAGCTGGGGTACAGGAAATCTTTCCTATTCGTCGACATTCCAGTTGGTGAACCAGGAACCGGACAACTTCACGGTAATGTTCTATGCCTCAACCTCCGACGGCACCACCAGTATTACCGCCCGCACTCCGCTCAGGATAACCGCCGATCCTTCACTGGCGGCGCTCAAAGGGGACGTGTGCATTCTCGACGATCTGTGGGCTGAAAATTTCACCCTTGAATTTTATGACCTTGCGGGAACCAAAGTATTCGAGCGGGATATTTTTATGATGCACCAGGTTGATTTTCAACTGGCCGGCATTCCCGCAGGCGACTACAAACTGAGGCTTGTCTTCGGTGAAGATGCGGCAATTACCCAATGGTATCCCAATGCCGGAAACTTCGCCGGCGCCCAGACGGTGACTTTTGCCGCAGGCGGCACTGTTGAAGATGTCTATTTCTTCCTGTCCCAGGGACCGACGATTTCATTCTCGGGGACCGTCAGGGGCTCCGATGTCAATTCACCTGTCGATGGAACACCAGTTGTGGGAGCCTCCGTGTATTCCACTGATGACTGGAATGTCTATACATCCACCGATGGATCGGGTGCCTTTACCTTGACCGGCCTGCCCGTCAACAGCCCCTTCGATCTGGAAATCACCGCAACCGGCTTTGTGACCACCTATTCACAGACCTTCAATACGGCGGATGATATCGCAGGACTGTGGCCCTTCGTCATGTTCACCTCGACGGAACTCGCTGGATGGCCCATCGCGATCATGCCGGCCGGCACCGGTTTCATCACCGGCCGGGTCGTCGATGCCGCCAACCCCTCGCTGCCGCTCGCAGGGGTCACGGTCAGCTACACCAGCGGCAGCGGCGGCACCTACAACGTCGCCTATTTCGACGGAACTACATTTTACTCAGGAGAAACTGCAACGACATCGGCAAATGGACTCTATTACATTTACGGAATTCAGCCCGGCGATGCGGTGTCCGTGCAGGCAACGAAAGATGGCTGGACTTTTAATGGCCCGGCATTCCGTTCAATCCACAGCGACAGCGTCCACGAAGGGTTGATCCTGGGCAGCGCATCAACTCCTTCATCGGGCATCTCCTTCACGGGTTCAGTGGTTCAGAGCGACGGCGTAACGGCTGCTGGCGGCGCCAGGGTGGAGCTTGCCGGGAACCCAGGCATATACACCACCACGGCGGCCGACGGAACCTTCACT